>JAANMW010001247.1_pt1 | contig 27368 bp, 17 predicted proteins | sample 7279671 | NCBI WGS metagenome assembly JAANMW01 (sample SAMN14094541, study PRJNA606508) | bioreactor metagenome | isolation source: A lab-scale SPAN reactor treating ammonium-rich wastewater day 247 | place: Ireland: Galway | collected 2017-09-19 | reverse complement strand
TCAATGGTCAATGGTCAATGGTCAATGGTCAATGGTCAATGGTCAATGGTCAATGGTCAATGGTCAATGGTCAATGGTCAATGGTCAATGGTCAATGATTAATGATTAATGATCGTCGAATACCAAATATCGAATATCAAATACCAAATATCGAATATCAAACGCTGTTCAATCATCAACTTGCGTCCAGGACTTCAACCAACGGTAGGAATGCTGGCTTTTGCGCAGGGCCAGGCGGATGCCCTCGCGGCTGATGCTTTCCACCCACCCTTCCAGCGTCGCCACCTTCACCAGCAGATCCAGAGTCCAGCCAGTGTCGCTCCAACCGAAATCGCGGGGCAGGCGCTCGCGCATCAGCGCCGCGATCTGATCGCCCAGCGAGGGGGTGAGGGTTTCGGGCCGGCCCGAGGCCGGGGTGCGTTCCAGCGCCTCCAGGCCGCGGGCGTTGAAATCTTTGATGCGTGCCCGCACCGTCGCCGCCGAGAGGTCGAGCGTGTCGGCGATGGCCGGCACACCCATGCCGCTGGCCGAGAGCAGCACAATCCGCGCCCAGCGGGCACGGATGAGATCGGCGCCATTGGCCAGGCTTTGCAGCAGCGGGCGCTCCTGCGCGGTGAGGGGACGGACGTACAGGGCCATACGCACCCGATTCTAGGCGCGAGCGCCAGAAAAATGCAAATTCTTTTTTAGAAACTGCCAATTCTTTTGTAGACGCGGGGCCGGAGGCCGGCGCTTCCGCGGCTGCATGGGTATTTTGCCCCACGACCGGCGCAGGCCTGGGGCGAACCCCCCATGGCAAGATGGGAGGGGGAAATGGGGCGCACCCCCGATGTCCGCAGCCGCCCGATCTGTCAAACTACAGACAGTTACCGACCTTTACCCCACCCCATCCAGGGGTGCTTTTCTCCAATTTGAGGAGGTTCTCATGGATACTTTCACCCTCTCCAGTGCTGTGATGATCCTTTCCTACGGCGTGTTGCGCCTGGGCGTGCCTGTGCTGCTGATGTTGCTGCTGGGAACCTTCATGCAGCGCGTGGATCTCTCACTGTCCTGATCTTTCCCGACCGACATCGCATCTATCAATGAGGAGGTCACGATGTTGACCCTTTCCACCAGCCGCCGCAGAGTGCGCCGTACCCTGGCTCTGGCCAGCGGGCTGGCTTTTCTACTCTCTCTGATCCTGATTGCGCAGGCGTTTGCCGCCCCGCTGCCCCAGGCGGGGGACGGGACCGACGCCTGCGCCAGTTGTCATTGGGCCGAGACCAGCCACTGGCAGGCCTCTCCGCACGCTGCCAGCAACGTCGACTGCGTCGCTTGCCACGGCCCCTATGTCGAGGAGCATCCCGCCTCAGAGTTGATGCTGCTATCGGCAGATGTGGCGCGTTGCCAGGAGTGCCATCCCGACACCCATACCGAATGGCAGCAGAGCATGCACGCTCAAGTGGGCGTCAATTGCATCAACTGCCACGTCTCGCATGCGCAGACTACCCGCCTGGCCAGTGAGCGCCTGTGCGTGTCCTGTCATGCCAACAGCTTCGATCAGCAATACGAGGCCACCGCCCATAGCGCCGCCGGGGTCACCTGCGTGGAGTGCCACGTTTCCCGCGCGGTCGATACGGTGCCCGGCCACGCCGCTCACGATTTCACTGCCGTTTCCCCGCAATTGTGCATCACCTGCCATGGCGCGTCTCTGCACGATCCCGTGGCCGCGATGGGGGGAATGACCACAGCCAAAGCACAGACTGCCTCGCTGCGCGAGGACGTGCGCGTGGCTACCACGCAATTGCAAGAGGCGCAAGAAAAAGAGACATCGCTAGAGGCGCTGACCGTGGTCATGCTCGGCGCCGGCTTGGGCGTCGGTCTCATGTTCGGCCTCATCTTCATGCTGGCCCTCGGTTACATCAACCGCCGCCGGGAGGAACACTCATGACCACGCAGCCCACTCAGACGGTGACCCGTCGCAATTTTCTCAAAGGTTCGGGCGTCGCTGCCCTGGCTCTGTGGGGCCTGACCGCAACGACGCCGGCCGCGGCCAGCAGCGGGGCGGTCGATGACGACGCCTTTGGTATGCTCATCGACATCACCCGCTGCCACGGCTGCAACTCCTGCGCCCTGGCCTGCAAGAAAGCCAACGACCTGCCCCTCTCGCAAGACCCGCCCACCTGTCTCGATTGCAAATCCTATTCCTACATCAACGAATGCGAGGCAGCCGCGCCGGACAGCGCAGAGCAGACGCGCTACGTCAAGCGGCAGTGCATGCACTGCCTGCATCCCGGCTGCGTCTCCGCCTGCACCGTGGGCGCGCTGCGCAAAACCGCCGAAGGCCCCGTGGTCTACGACAGCGACAAGTGCATCGGCTGCCGCTACTGCCAATATGCCTGCCCCTTCGGCGTGCCCGCGTACGAATGGAACAATCCCCTCGGCCTGATCCACAAATGCGAGATGTGCTTCGAGCGCTTGCAAGCGGGCGAGCAGCCCGCCTGTGTGGAGGCCTGCCCCACCGGCGCCATCCAGTTCGGGCGTCGAAAAGACCTGTTGATGCAGGCCCACGCCCGCATCAACTTCGACCCGGATCGCTACGTCCACAAAGTCTACGGCGAATACGAAGCAGGGGGAACCTCGGTGCTCTATCTATCCGATGTGCCCTTTGCCGATTTGGGCCTGCCCACCCTCAGCGACCAGTCTGTACCGCACTACGCCGAAGGGATGATGACCAAGACGCCGGTGGTGGCGCTGACGGTGGCCGCGGCTGCAACCGGCCTGCACTTTGCCCGCAAAGATAAAGGACACGAGGCCGCCGACCACGTTGACCAGGAGGATGCATCATGACTTCGCAAACGCCAACCCTGCGCCAAACGCCCTTCGCCCTGCCCACCTTCAACCGCGAGAGCGTGATCGTCAGCCTGCTGGCCATCCTGACCCTGGTCGGGGGGATTGCCGGCGTGGGTCGCCTCTTCCTGGGCCTGGGCAGCACCACCGCCCTGTCCGATGTCTACTCCTGGGGCATCTGGATCGGGTTCGATTTCCTGCTCATCGCCCTCTCCGGCGTCGGTTTCACCATGGCGGCCGTGGTGCACGTCCTCCATCTCGAGCAATTCAAGCCGGCGCTGCGCCCCGCCATCCTCTTCGGGCTGCTGGGCTATGTGGCCGTGTTGCTGCTGCTCGTGCTCGACCTGGGCCGGCCGGATCGTTTCTACCACTTCATCCTCTTCTGGAACGTCCATTCCCCCCTGTTCGAGATCAGTTGGTGCGTGCTGCTCTACACCACCGTGCTGGCCATCGAGGTCAGCCCCTATCTCAGCGAGCGGCTGGGCTGGCGCAAGCCGTTGGCCTGGTTCTTCCGGCTGATTACCCCCGTCACCATCGTCGGCGTCACCCTCTCTTCGCTGCACCAGTCCACGCTGGGCACCCTCTACCTGAACATGCCCCACCGCCTGCATGCCCTGTGGTACACGCCGCTGCTGCCGCTGCTCTTCTTCGTGTCCTCGGTATTGGCCGGGTTGTCGGTGGCCATGTTGGTCTACCAGGTGGCCGTCCGCATCCGCCGCAAACCGCTGGAAACGTCTGTGCTCACCGGCCTGGGCAAAGGTGTGGCGGGCGTGGCCCTCTTCTACCTGCTGCTCAAGCTGGCCGATATCCTCATCGCCGGCAAAGTCGCGGCCCTGTTCGCCTTCGACCGCCCAAGCTGGTTGATGTGGGCCGAGCTGCTGCCGGGCGTGCTGTTGCCGGCCCTGCTGTTGGGGCTGCCCAGCCTGCGCCGCAAACCGCTGATGTGGTGGGTCGCGCCCCTGCTGGTGGTGGTTTTTGCCATCGGTCTCAATCGTTTCAATGCCACCCTCTTCGCCCAGGTCAACCTGCCCGGCGACGCCCTCTACACGCCGCACCTGCTGGAATGGCTCTCGACCTTCGGCATCCTCTCCGCCGCGGCCCTGGCCTGGTATGTCGGCATGCGCTTGCTGGTGATCTTCGATAGCCGGGCCGAAAAGGAATTCGGCCATTGATTTGGCCGCCACACATCCAGGCGGTGCGCACATGAGACTGCTAGACTTCCTCACCATCCTTGGTTTCTTCCTCCTCCGCATCGGCATCCCCTTGCTGATCACCTTCGGCGTCGGCTACTTCTTGCGCCGGCTCGACGCCCGCTGGGAGAGGGAGGCGCGGCAAGAGGCTACGCGGCCCCAGCCCCGGCCCGCCCCGCACCTGGATCTCTCACTCCCCACCGCCAACAGGGGCCTGCCCGCGCCCCTGGCCGCAGCCGGCGCCGATCACTTCCACCAACCCTGCTGGGATCTGCGTGACTGCGAACCGCAGCAACGCCAAAACTGCCCCGCCGCCCTGCATCCAGAGATGCCCTGCTGGTTGGCAAGACGGGAAATGGAAGGTAAAATACCAGAAGCTTGTGTGCACTGCGTGCTCTTCACCAGCGCGGTCGCGCCGGCGCAGGGCGCCGAGCTTTTCCAATGACTTGAACACGCCTGCTTCCTCCTCCTCTTGTGGCGCTTATCCTTCCTGGCCGGCCCCCGCCGCCGGGGAGGATAAGCCGCGTCTGTACCGGGAGGCGATATGTCTGCCCTGAGGTTGGGCGCTGCTGCGCGCTACAACGCCTGGCTGGCCGTGGGCGCCGGCCTGCTCATCTTGCTCGTCAGCCTGTCCCTGACCCTGCTGGCGGCGAGGCCGGGCGCGGGCCTGAGCGGCGGGGAGGATGATGGCTTCTTTTCCCTCTTCGGCGGCTACCAAAGCCCCATGCGCTGCCGCGAGTGCCACCCCCAGCAGTTCGACGCCTGGACAGGCACCACCCACGCCAACGCCTCCTTCGACCCAATTTTCCAGGTCTATCTGCAGCAGGCCGAGCAGCCAGGGGAGTGCCTGTCCTGCCACACCACCGGCTACGACACCACCACCGGCCAATTCGTGTTGGCAGGGGTCAGTTGCGAGGCCTGCCACGGCCCCTACCGCAGCGCCCATCCCAATCAAACGATGATGATCGCCGGGGATGAGACCCTCTGCGGGGCCTGTCATCGCAGCACCCTGGCCGAATGGCGGATCAGCCGTCACGGACAGGTCGGCGTCAACTGCATCCAATGCCACGAGGTGCACTCGCAGAAGACGCGGGCGGCCGTGGCCACCAACGCCCTCTGCGCCGGCTGTCATGTCGATCGCACCGGCGACGAGATCCACGCCGCCCACCTGGCCGCGGATGTGCAGTGCGTCGACTGTCACCGTTCCGCGCCTGGCCGCAGCGACGCCGAATCCGCGGTCAGCGGCCAGGCCGTGACCGGGCACAGCTTCACCGTACAACTCAGCCTGTGCAGCACCTGCCATCCCCCGCCTATTTCTCTCTTGGACGATGGACGGTGGACGATATTTGGTAGTCGATAGTCGATAGTCACCATTTCGTCTCGTCCCCGCCTCCCCCTCTCCCCCTCTCCCCCTGCCATGAACCCCGCCCCGTCGCCCGCCGCCCAAACCTTCCGCATCACCGGCATGGACTGCGCCGACTGCGCCCGCAGCATCGAGCGCGGCGTGCAACGGCTGGCCGGCGTGGATGAAGCGATGCTCAATTTTTCGCTGGGCACACTCAAGGTCAGTGGCGAAATCGCCGCTGCCGCCATCGTCGCCCGCGTGCGCGAACTGGGCTACGACGTGGCGGACGAGGCCGCCACAGGGCCGGGCGGGCAGCCGGAAAGCGGGGCCATGCCTCGGGGCCTGCGGGGATTCCTGCACTATCTGTTGGCCCGCCGCGACACCACCCTCGCCCTGATCGGGGCGCTGCTGATTGCGCCGGGCCTGATTTTCAACGAATTCCTGCCCATGCTCGGCCTCGAACACCCACTGTTCGACGTGATGGCGGTGGGGGCGTGGCTGACGGCCGGATTTCCCATCGCCCGCAGCGCCTGGCGCTCGCTGCGCATCAACCGCGAGATCAACATCAACGTGCTCATGACCATCGCCGCCGCCGGCGCGGTGGCGATCGGCGCCTACACCGAGGCGGGGCTGGTAATCGTGCTCTTCGCCATCGGCGAGGCGCTGGAAGGCTACACCGCCGCCCAGGCCCGCGACTCGATCCGCAGCCTGATGCAACTCGCCCCCGCCGCGGCCACCGTACTCGCTCCCTGCCTCGACTGCCGCGAGCATCTCGGCCAGGATGGCTACAGCGGCGGGCCTTGCCCCTTCTGCGGGCTGGAGGAGAAACGGGTGCCCGTGTCCAGTTTGCAGGTCACAGACAGGATCATCGTCAAGCCGGGCGAACGCATTCCCATGGATGGCCGGGTGCTGGCCGGTCAGTCGGGGGTAAATCAGGCCCCGATCACCGGCGAAAGCCTGCCGGTCGACAAAATCGCCGGCGCTGAGGTCTTCGCCGGCAGCATCAACGGCGAGGGCGTACTCGAGATCGCCGTCACGCGGCTGGCTGCCGACAACACCATCGCCCGCATGATCCGGCTGGTGGAGGAGGCGCAGGCGCAGCGCGCCCCCGCCCAACGCTTTGTGGATCGCTTCGCCGCCCTTTACACCCCGGCGGTGGTGGCATTGGCCGCCCTCGTCGCTGCCATCCCGCCCCTTTTCTTTGCCCAACCTTTTTGGGCCACGCCCGACCATCAGGGCTGGCTCTACCGGGCGTTGGCCCTGCTCGTCGTCGCCTGCCCCTGCGCCCTGGTGATCAGCACCCCCGTCAGCCTGATCTCGGCCATCAGCAACGCCGCCCGCCACGGCGTGCTGATCAAAGGCGGCGCCTATCTCGAAGCCCTCAGCCAGATCCGGGCCATCGCCTTCGACAAAACCGGCACACTCACCAGCGGCCAGCCGGCGCTGGTCAGCGTGCGCGCGGCCACTTGCCAAGAGGAATCTGCCCTTTCCTGCCCGCAGTGCGATGATCTGCTGGCCCTGGCCGCCGCGGTGGAGCGCCGCAGCGAGCACCCACTGGCCCGCGCCATCGTCGCCGGCTGGGAGCAGCGCGGCTCAGCCCACAGATACCCCGCTTCGGAAGGGGTGACGGCGCTGGCCGGCCAGGGCGTGCGCGGCCGCGTGAATGGCCGGGATGTGTTCATCGGCAGCCACAGCTTTTTCGACAACAATCTCATTCACAACGCACATTGTCGCGACATTGCCGCTGCCGCCGCCGCCGGCCAAACCGCCATGCTGGTCAGCGCCGACGATCGCTATTTCGGCTATCTCACCGTGGCCGATGCGGTGCGGGCCGACAGCCCCGCCATCCTCGCCGAACTCCGGCGGCTGGGCGTGCCCCGCCTGGTCATGCTCACCGGCGACGATGCGGCGGCCGCCGCGGGCGTGGCGCAGCAGGTCGGCGTCAGCGACGTGCGCGCCAATCTGCTGCCGCAGGACAAGCTGGCCGCGGTGCAGGCGTTGCTGGCCGAGCATGGGGCCGTGGCCATGGTGGGCGACGGCATCAACGACGCCCCGGCCCTGGCCGCGGCCACGGTGGGCATTGCCATGGGCGCGGCCGGCGCGGCCCAGGCTCTGGAAACCGCCGACATCGCCCTGATGAGCGACGATCTCAGCAAATTGCCCTTTGCCCTGCGGCTCAGCCGGGCCGCCATGCGCATCATCCGCCAGAATGTGGCCTTCAGCATCGGCGTCAAGGTCGTGTTCCTGCTGCTGGTGTTGGCGGGGCTGGGCAGCATGTGGCTGGCCGTCTTCGCCGATATGGGCGCCTCGCTGCTGGTGACGCTGAACGGCATGCGCCTGCTCAAGCGCCCGGCGCCTGGGTTTTGACGATGGACGATTCTCTCCCGCGCACAGGTACGTGACCCCTTGCAACGACTCATACTCCGCCGCGGCCAGGCCACGCGGCCGCAACTTGCCCTGCTGGCCCTGGTCATCGGCGTCTGCGCCATCGCCTTTTCGCCCATTTGGGTGCGGCTGAGCGATCTGGGCCCCAACGCCATCGCTTTTTGGCGGCTGGCCCTGGCCCTGCCCCTGCTGTGGGGCTGGAGCCGGGCCGCCGGCCCTGCGGTCAGCGCCCCCCGCTCCGCCCGCTCCCTCCTGCCGCTGTTGGTTCCCGGCCTCTTCTTTGCCAGCGATCTTTTCTTCTGGCACTGGTCGATCCGCCTGACTTCGGTGGCCAACGCCACTTTTCTGCCCAATCTGGCCCCGCTGCTGGTCAGCCTCATTGCCTGGCGCTGGATGGGGGAGCGGTTGCAGCCGGTGTTCGCCCTCGGCTTGGCCGCGGCCGTGGCGGGGGTGGCCCTGATGGTGCGGGCCAGCGCCGGCCTGGGCGAGAGCAATGTCTTCGGCGACCTCCTCGGCCTGATCACCGCCTTCAGTTACACCGGCTACTTGATCACACTGAAGCGACTGCGCGCCCACTATGGCGCCGGCGTCCTCATGTTGGCCAGCGCCCTGGTGGGCAGCGTGTTGCTGGCCGGGGTGACGCTGCTGATGGGCGAGAGCTTCTGGCCGGCGGGGATGACCGGCTGGCTGGTTTTATTCGGGCTGGCCTGGTTCTCGCACAGCGGCGGCCAGGGGCTGATCGCCTATGCCCTGGCCCATCTGCCCGCGTCTTTCTCCTCTGTCATGCTGCTCATGCAGCCGGTGCTGGCCGCGCTCTTTGCCTGGGTGCTGTTGGGCGAGGCAGTGGGGCTGTGGCAAGGCCTCGGCGGCGGGCTGGTCATCCTGGGGGTGGCGCTGGCGCGGCGGGGCAGCGATCCGCCGGGGGACTGACCCGCGGCGTCGCATTTGGCATGCGTCTGCGGCCTCGCTGCCGGGCGGCGGTACAGGGGCCGCCGGTTTTTGCGCCTCTGCGATCTCGGTGTTTGAAAAATCTAGAAATTTACTATATATTATATAGACAATAAAGAGACAAGTGCTATCAAAAACTGGCGCGAGCGGATCTTGATCCTGGCCTGACGGTTTTTGAGAGCGGCCAGCCGTTAAGATGCAGCACGTAACATCCTATCCCTTCCTGTCCGAGGTATTCCAACCATGCACATTGCCCGCAATTGGCGCGTGAAACGACAACGCTACAGCCTGCAAGGCGAACTCTGTCATCACTGCGGATCGCACGTCTTCCCCCCGCGCGATGTCTGCCCCGAATGCGCCCGTCCGGCCTACGACCCCTTCCGCCTGAGCGGTTTGGGTGAAGTTTATAGCCACACCACCGTATACGAAGCGCCGGCCGGTTTCCAGGAGCAGGCACCCTACAGCCTGGCCCTGATCCGGCTGCACGAAGGCCCGCTGCTCACCGCCCAACTGACCGATGTCGATCCCAAAGAAGTGCGCATCGGCATGCCGGTGGAGATGGTCACCCGCAAGCTCAGCGTGGAAGGCGACGAGGGCTTGATCCAATACGGCTACAAATTCCGCCCCCGCCTGTTGGCGCAAGCAGCCTGAAAAAGACGCAGTCTTTTCCCTTTCTCTTTCTCTTTCTCTTTCCCTTTCTCTTTCTCTTTCTCTTTCTCTTTCTCTTTCCCTTGCCCCTTTCTGGCCCGGTCTTTTGACCGGGCTTTTGTTTCTGACAAAGAAATGCGTGACCAAGCGACATCACTGGCATAAGTCCAGGTTTTATTGTAGAATGCGGCTGGAAAACGCCCCTTCCATTGATTGCGTTCCAAACTGATCGCCATGACTACAGCCCTTACGCTTTCTTCCGAAGAACGACAACGCTACATCAGGGCAGCGCGCGAGCGTCGCTTATTCGTCCCTATGACGCCAGCACAGGAGTCGGACCGCTCCTTGCTATTGGCGCGCATTCGGGAAGCAGTCGGTGAGTTGAAACGTCGTTTTGCTGTCCAACGCGTGGTGCTCTTTGGCTCTTTGGCGCATGGGGCCTGGTACGATGCCGCCACGGATGTCGATCTTGCTGTTGAGGGTTTGAAGGGGGCGGATTTCTGGGGCGCCTGGCGATTGGTCGAGGAAGTCATCGCGGATCGAGTGGTGGATTTTGTTGCACTGGAAACCGTATCAGAGCCACTGCGAGACGCTATTCGAGCGGGTGGAATCGAATTGTGACTGATCCCTATTCGCAGATCGCACAGCGGATACGCGGGGAAGTTGTGGAAATTGACCGCGTAGTGCTGCGCGGGCTACATGCCTGGGATATGCACCGGCTGAATCCAGCAGAAGATGCGTTCCTCGATGCCGCGGCCCTCAACTTGCACAGTTTTTACTCCGGTTTGGAAACGATATTCGGTCTTATCACCAGGCAGGTGGATCGCAAGCCACCCGCCGGCGAATCATGGCATCGGGATTTGCTGGGGCAGATGGCCAGCGAGTGGCCAGAGGTGCGCCCAGGGGTGATCAGTCAGGAGACAGCGGAGCGTTTGGACGGTTACATGCGCTTTCGACATCTGGTGCGCAATGTCTATGCCACCAATTTGGCGCCCGACCGTTTTTCTGACCTCATCGATACCCTCTCCGAAGTCTGGAGCCAGACGCGATCTGAACTGCTCGCCTTTGCCACTTTCCTTGAGGATGTAGCCCGTTCCGTGGCAGGCGCGTAACGGTGGACATTCGCCTGGTGATACTGCCAGACTCCGAGCTCCCTGTTTGCTTTCCCGATTGCCTTCACCCCGATTTGCCCTTCCCCTCCCCATCGCCTATAGTTCCGTCATCTTATCGACTGCAAGCGATTTTTGGCTTTCCCTCGGTTCAGGAGCAGCCCCATGCGCCGCGAACAACGCCAAAAAGGTATGTGCTCAATAATCCGGGGAGAAAACCCTTAAAGGTTTCTGAAACCTTTAGGGTTTGGGACTACCCCCGCCAAGTTATTGAGCAGGTACGGTCGATGCTAGAAAGGAGGCCATTGTAGCATAGCAATTATGTGCTCAATAATTCGAGAAAAAAACCTAAAGGTTTCAAAAATCTTTAGGGTTTGGGTTGCCCGGTCTTTTGACCGGGCTTTTGTTTGCCGGCAGCGAGTGCAGCCCCGGCGTTTATGGGGGCAACCGCTTCATTGGGGGGATTGATCGGCGCGGTTGATTGTGATATAATGTACATATAGGAGTAAAGATCCCCCGCCTGTTGTCGTGAAGCGGATCTGTGGCGATCTCAACTGAATCCTGACATCGCAGCAGCCCCAGTTCGAGTGCCAGCTTCTCGACGTTTTGGGCTGCTTTTTTTGTGGGCGCGACAAGGAGGTCCTCCCATGAACGCACATTCCCAAGTTCATCGCACACGAGTTTTGGGCATGCTGACGGTGATTTTGGGCGCGGCGCTGGTTTTGGGTGGCAATCTGCACGGCATTGCCGCGCCGCTGTCTCAGGGAGATGCGCCGTCGGGGGCCGCAGGGCCGGGCATCTCGCTGGCGCCGGGCGCCGAGGCGTACCGGTTTGTCACCCTGTGGGGCTTGAGGCTTCCGCTAAGGATCACTTTTGATTTTGATGGGCCGGGTGGAGTTGCAGTAGACCCTGCCGGCAACATCTATGTCGCAGATACGGGACACAACCGCATTGAGAAGTTCACCGCCGATGGCCGGCCTGCGACCGGGTGGGGCAGCGCTGGCAGCGGCGCGGGTGAGTTTAACTCACCGGAAGGCATCGCCGTGGACGCGGCGAGTCACGTATATGTAGTTGACTGGCCCAATGACCGCGTCCAGAAGTTTACTGCGGGTGGTGCGTTTGTTGCCCAGTGGGGAAGCAGAGGCGCCGCGCAGGGTCAGTTCGCCGGGCCGCGCGGTATTGCGGTTGACCAGGATGGCGACGTCTATGTCGCTGACACGGGAAACAACCGCATTCAGAAGTTTAGTGCAAATGGCACGTTTATCGCCGCGTGGGGCAGTTATGGCCAGGGAGAGGGCCAGTTTCAGTTTCCGCGTAATCTGGCGGTTGACAGCGACGGCTATGTGTATGTGGTAGATCCGTACAATGCGCGCATCCAGAAGTTCACGGCGGAGGGCGCATTTGTTACTATGTGGGGCGACTTGGGCACGGCCGACGGCCTTTTTCGATTTCCACGGGATATTGCGATCGCCCAAGATGGTGCTATCTATGTGGTTGATGGAAACAACGACCGTATCCAGGTGTTTACCCCGGATGGTGAGTTCGTCAGCAAGTGGGGAAGCAGTGGCGCAGGTGACAGCCAGCTTGACGAGCCGGCAGGCATCGCAGTCGCCCCGGACGGCTCAGTCTATGTGGCCGACACCGGGAATAACCGCATCCAGAAGTTCAGCTCGGATGGCGTCTTCTTGGGCGTGTGGGGCCAGGCCAGCACCGGCTCTACCACAACCTATTACGACAGCCATGGCAGGCCGTCCTACACGGTCAATGCGTTCGGCGCGCTGTTGAAGCGATGGACATACGACGGCGTAAAACTCGATCGGACACTCGCTTACCCGACCGAGCCTCCCGCCGAGCTGCACAAGCAGGCCGTCGCAGCCATCTCGGCCGACGGTGAAGGCCAGATCCATGCGGCTGTTACGGACTTGGGCGACCGCTGCGTCCAGACATTCGGGACGAACGGTGAATGGGTTAGCGAACGGTGCGGTGGCAGACCCGATTCCTCCCCCGCTACGTTATGGGCCCTCAGATCTGTCGCTACAGGCCCGAACAATCACGTCTACATTGTTGACAATTACTGTCTGACACCCTACAACCATCAAGGGTGGCCAATGGGCACCTGGACATATTTTCGCGTTCGACAATTCGATATAGCCGGTATCGTCGTCGCTGAGTGGTCGCAGCCTTATAGCGGGGACGTCTCTTCCGCCGCCGCCATCGCGATCAGTCAGGCAGGTCACGTCTACCTGGCAATCGCTGAGAAGCACATCATCTGGCGGTTCAACCCCGACGGCACTGAGATCAGTTGGGGCGGGGAAGGAACCGGCGACGGCCAATTCTCGGGCCCAGAGGGCATCGCGGTGGCGCCGGACGGCTCTGTCTACGTGGCCGATGCGGGCAACCACCGCGTTCAGAAGTTCACGGCCGACGGTGTCTACGTGGCCCAGTGGGGCAGTCCGGGTGCAGGCGCGGGCCAGTTCAACGGGCCGCGCGGCATCACGGTGGACCAGGATGGCGCTGTCTACGTGACGGAGGCGGCGGGGAATCGAGTCCAGAAGTTCACAGCCGCGGGCGGCTTCATCACCCAATGGGGCAGCGCAGGTACGGGTGAAGGCGAGTTCTCCGGGCCGGGGGGGATCGCGGTGGATGGCGACGGCTATGTCTACGTGCTGGATTCCGGGAACAACCGCATCCAGAAGTTCGAACCCTATGAGGCCGGGCCAACGCCGACCCCGACCCGCACGCCTACGGCCACGCCTACACGAACGCCAACCGTCACGCCGACGCGCGACCCGGCCACCATGCTGAAGGTGTATCTGCCGCTGGTGCTGCGGCAATGAGCGCGACAAGGGTTATCCAAAGGTGGGTGATGGACTTGCCTTTCGTGCATATTTGCAGTACAATTGCGAATATGCACGAAAGGAAGCATACATGTCTCTGACTTACATCCCCAGAAGCCTCGAACCCACCCTATCCAGGGCCATCCGGGAGTTTCCAGCGGTGGTGCTGGTGGGGCCGCGCCAGTCGGGCAAGACCACACTGTTACAGCATCTGTTCGGTGCTGAGCGGCCGTTGGTCTCGTTGGAAACGCCTGACGTGCGCGCCGCTGCCGTGGGCGACCCGCGCGCCTTTTTGGATCTGTACCGGCCGCCGGTGGTCTTCGATGAGATCCAGTATGCGCCCAACCTGCTGCCCTACATCAAAGAGCATGTTGACGCGCACCGCGATCAGCCCGGCCAGTTCATCCTGACAGGCTCGCAGAACCTGCTGCTGATGCAGCAAGTCACCGAGAGCCTGGCTGGCCGTGCGGCCGTGCTCAAGCTGCTGCCGCTGACGCAGCGCGAGGTTGCCGGCGAGCCGGACCGCCCGCTGCCCTGGGAGGTGGAGCGCCCTGCGCCGGCGGAGCAAGAGATTTCGTATGGCGAAGTTTGGGAACAGATCTTGCGCGGCTTTTTTCCGGAGTTGATCAAGAACCCTGGGCGCGATGCGCGACTGTGGCAGGCCAGCTACGTGCAGACCTACCTGGAGCGCGACGTGCGCAACCTGCGCGCGGTCGGCGACCTGACCCTCTTCCAGAACTTCTTGCGCAGCCTTGCCATCCGCGCGGCTGGGTTGCTCAACCTCAGCGACCTGGCCAGGGATGTGGGGATTGCCGTCAACACGGCCAGGGATTGGCTGGCGGTGCTGGAGGCGTCGTTCCAGGTTTTTCTGCTGCGCCCCTATTTTGTCAACCTGGGGAAGCGGCTGGTCAAGGCGCCCAAGGTTTATTTCACCGACACGGGGCTGCTGAGCTACCTGGTCGGCCTGCACGAGGTCGAGCATGCGGCCGCTGGGCCGATGGCCGGCGCGCTCATGGAGAACCTGGTGGTTGCCGAGCTGTTCAAGACCAGCCTGCACCGCGGCGAGGAGCCAACCCTCTACTTCTGGCGCACGGCCGCGGGATCGGAAGTGGATGTGGTGATCGAGCGCCAGTCCCGCCTGATCCCTATCGAGGTCAAGGCGTCGGCCACGCCGCGGCCCGACATGGCACGGGCGATCGCTGCCTTCCGGCGTGACTTCGGCGATCGGGCGGCTGGCGGCTACGTAATCCACCTGGGCAAGATCGTCCTGCCGTTGGGCAACGGCGTGCTGGCCTGGCCGTTGGCAGCGCTGTGACCGTTCGGTTGTTTGCCACTGGCGGAAGTGCCGACCTGGGCCAGATGTGGTTTACTGGCCGTGGAGAATCAAGCCATGACTGAGTACCCATCCGACCCGCAAAACGAGCGGCCCACCCCCACGCTGCGCGAGATGGTGGCGGGGTACGCTCTGTTCAACGCGTGGGAGCAAGAAGAGCAATCAAGAAGCTTGCCGCAATTGACCTTAGAAGAGGCCTTGAATCAGTATTTTGGGCTGTACAGCCTCGTACTAGACCTGGCGGGCGGCGACCTGCCGGTGTTTTTAGAGCAGAACGCACGACACTGGGCTGTGCTTCATCAACGTCACCAACGGCTAAGGAGCGTCATGCCGGATGGAGAAGCCGCTTCAGGCACTGGATGAGATCCAGCAGTTTCTGATAAGCCCTGGGAGTTACACCAGTTTTTCCAATTGCTTGGGCTGCCAATACGCGACATCGACATCATCATCATCCCTGGCGACGCATCCACAGCAGCGGGCCTGCGCTTTAGCTGCCCGATTGGCCGTTTTTAGACATAAAACCAGCCGCCCGGAGAGAGATCCGGGCGGCTGGATGAGAAAGCGGTAGGCGGGAAGGGGCCGCGGGCGCGGTCAGGGCCGGGTGATGGTGAACTGGCTGCCGGCGCCGTGGCCGAAGACTTCGGGGAAGTACATCATCTCCCCGCGCGGGGGCAGGACGTTGAACTCGCCGGCGATGCTGGCGCGCAGTTGGTAACGGTAGGTGTAGGTTCCGGCGGGCAGCTCGGTGGCAAAGAGGGCCACTTTGTCATCCTTCAACTCGAAGCTGGTCGGGTTCCACCACCACCGCTGCCACCAGGGCGCGTCTTCCTCCTGCGCGCGGTCGCTGCTGGGGCCGCTATACTGCCGGCTGGTCGTGGCAAAACTCACATCTACCGGCTCGGTTCCGGCGGGAATCGGATCCTCCACCAGCAGATAGTGCATGGTTGTTGGCGCTACCAGGGTCAATTCCACCTCGATGATGTCGCCGATCTGGGCCGAGGTGATGGCCGGGCGGGCGGTTTTGTCCTCTTCGGGATCGGCGGGCAGCGTGGCCAGGGTGTAGCGGCGGGCGATGGTCAGCCCGCGGCTGAGCGGTTGCAGGTCGGGCACGGGCAGGTAGACGCGCAACTGCGCGGTGTAGTACAGCTGGCCGGGGCCGGCGCTGCGCTCCAGCAGCAGGATATTCAGCGCATCTGCCGCCAGATCGCCGATCGCCGCGTGCAGGGTCTGGGCGTCGTAGACATCCGCCGGGCGGATGCGGCCGCTGCCCCAATCGCTGCCATTGATCTGGGCGCGCCAGTCATAGGCGGCCTGCAATTCGCCGCTGGCGGCCAGCCAATCGGTCAGGCTGATCAAGGCCCAGGCGGTTTCGTGCGTGCTCTGCCAGCGGTCGGCGCTGCGCGCGCTCATCAGCCAGCGCACCACGTTGGGGCCCAGGGGGTGATCCGGCTGGATGGCCACCAGCGCCGTCAGGATGACCGCGGTGGTGCGGGTGTCGGTGTTCATCGTCCACCAGTCGATCGTCCCCTCTTCCCAGTGCGCGCCGCTGGCGCTGAGGATGGAGCGGCCCGCCAGACCATCCAGCAGGCTTTGGGCCTGCTCGGCCACGCCCTGGCTGTGCAATGTGAGGGCGAGGTAGCCCTGGGCGTAGAGGGCCAGCCGTTCCCGTTCGGCGAAGAGGAGTTGGGCGTCGGCTACAGGCCCGTCCGCGTCCGCGGCCTGGGCGTAGCGGCTGAGCACGTACAGGAAGAAGGCCTGCTGGTTCAGCGCGTAGCCGTGCAACCCCGCGGGCGTGCGCAATTGCCGGCGCAGGAACGCGGCCCCCCGCGCCAGCGTCTCCACATCCACCGTGTAGCCAGACATTTTGGCCTGGCTGAGGCCAAAGAGGACGTAGGCGCTGGTGTAGGGGGAGGATTTTTCCTGCGCGAACCAGCCCCAGCCGCCGTCCGGGTTTTGCCGGGTGAGCAGGCGCTGCAAGGCGATGTTGACTTGCGCGTCCAGCTCTGCGCTCATCTCCGGTTTTTGCAGATCCAGCGCGGCCAGGGCGCGGGCGGTGAGGATGTTGGGCAGGAAGCGGCTGACGGTCTGCTCGGTGCACTCGTATTCGAAGTGCTTCAGGTAATCGAGGCCCGCGGTCATGCCGGCAGCCAGCGAAGGCTCCAGCCGCAGGGTGAGGTCGCCCTGGGTGGGATCGTAGCGATCGGGCAGGGCGATGGCCTCGAACCGGGTCTCGGCAGCGGGAACGATGCCGGCGGTGGCTGTCGTCTCCGGGCTGCTGTAGCGGCGCAGCGGCAGCCGCAGCTCGATGCGGTCGCTGAGGGCAGCGTCGCGGGTGAGGGCGGCCAGGCGCACGGTGACTTCTTCGCGGCGCAGGCGGGTGGTCGGGTCGAGGTCGTCGACCTGCACGGGCGCGTCCACGCGGGCCAGACTGCCGGCGGGGATGGTCAGGCGGTAGCTGGCGGCGGCGTCCCCTTCCAGGGTCAGCCCGGCCAGTTCCTCCAGCAGCAGTTCCACCTCCTGGGCGCTGTCGCTGTTGTTCTGGACGATGACGCCCAGGTGGAAGCGGTCGCCATGCACGACGAAGCGGGGCAGCACGGGGCGGATCAGCAGGGGCTTGGTCACCAGCAACTCGTGCGTGGCCTCGCCCACCGCGCTATCCTGGGTGATGGCCACGGCCTTCATCCGCCAGGTGGTGAGGTTGTCGGGCAGTTCGAGGGTGACGCTGGCCTCGCCGGTGGCGGAGGTTTCCACATCCGCCTGCCAGAAAGCCAGGTCGCGGAAGTCGCTGCGCACGTCGATGGCCGCCAATTCGGCGAAGCCATCGCCGCCGCCGCCGCCCCCCTTCGTGCCTCTGGTCTGCGCCTCGTCGATGCGGTTGAGGGAGACGACCAGACTGACGCCGGTGCGTACGCCCAGCCCCCGCTGCGACCAGAACGCATCGCGGATCGAGCCACCTTCGTCGGGGCGCAGGCTGAGCAGGGCTTTGTCGACCAGGGCCAGGGAGAGTTGCGCCCGCACCGGCTTGCCCGTGTGATCGACCGTGCGCAGGTGGTAGGTGACGCTGTCGCCGGGGCCGGGCAGCGCCGGATCGGCGCTGATCTCGAGGCTGAGCAGGCGCTGGCTGACATCCACATTGATCTGCACCAGGCCCATCTTGAAGGTGGGGTTTTCCCCGGCCGCGGGCGGGCTGACCAAAATCACCGAGAGGAAAACGTTGGGCGCGTATTCGGGCAGGATGGGGATCTCCAGGGTTTCGCTGTTGCCGCGCAGGGTGCGCAGGGTGTGGCTGAGGATGCCGCGGCGTTCCACCGTCACCAGGGCCAGGGCCTCGCCTTGGAAGGGGCTGGGCACCAGCACTTTGGCCGTGTCGCCCACGGCATAGCTTTTGCGATCCGCGATCAGTTCCAGGCGGTCATCATTCCGCACCCGCCAGGGCGCGTAGTCACGGCCGGTGATGTAGGTGAAGGCGGCGCTGCGTTGCAGGTTGCCCAGGCGATCGCGGGCGCTGGCGCGGATCAGATATTGGCCGGGATCGGTGGTCTGCCAGGCCAATTGCCCGCGGCCGTCGCTGCCGGTGGTCACGCGTTGGGTCAGCACCGGCGTTTCCTCCACCTGACTGGTGTAGCGCAGGCGGCCATCCACCTGTTCGCGCACGGTGCGCCAGACCAGGCGGCTGATCTCGATCTCCATCTCCTGCCCGGCCTGCGGCTGCCGGCTGAGCGCGTCCACGGCGATGATATGGGCGATCTGCTCCTGGCCCGCCTCGCCCACGTAGCGGTCGGGGCGGACGCCGGGGTAGGTCTCGCCGGCGTGGACGATCAGGCTGGTTGTGGTCGATACTTCCTGGTCGTTGGCGTCGGTGATGGTGAACTCGATCGTGCGCAGGCTGGAGGCGACGGCGCCGCCGCTCTGCCCGCCTGCGGTTTCGGCGCTGAGTTCGGTGGGCACGGACGTGGTGAACTGGCCTGCTTCATCTGTCTGCCCTTTGCCCGAGGCGATGGGCGCGCTGAAGCGCGGTTCGTACGGCTCGTAGAAAGCGTTGGGGTTGAAATCGGCGAAGGACCAGGGCTTGCCATCCTCATAATTCAAGGTGTAAGGCCCGCCGTAGACTGTCCAGCGCACGGCGGCGTTCTTGACCGCGCCGCCGAAGAAGTAGGCGGCGGCGACGCTGGCTTCTGCCGGCTGGGTGGCGATCACCTCGGCCGGGGCGGCGCTGGCGTGTAGCTCATATTCCGGCTTGCGGAAGGCGGCGACGAGGAAATTCGTCCAGGCGCTGACATCTTCCGCCAGCCGCAGCTCCAGGCTGTACATGCCCAGCTCGGTTTCGGCGGCGAGGGCGAAGCTGCCATGCACCGCGCCGAAGGCGTCGGTGGTGAGGGGCGTTTCCAGCGCCACATCCCCGCGCGGGTTGCGCAGCCGGGCCAGCACTTGCAGGCCCTGCGGCAGGGTGTAGAGATCGCCGCTATCCCCGCGCACGATGCCGCGGAAATAGACGGTGTCGCCGGCGCGGTAGAGAGGCCGTTCGGTGTAGAGGTGCACGCGGTAGGGCTGCTGATAAAAATCCGCAGGCAGTTCGAATTCCCAGGGGGAGATGCCGGCCTGCCACTGCGTGCTGGCCCAACCTGGATCCTCTTCCGTGCCCACGAAGGCGCTGCTGGGCCGCCAGGGTTCTGGCACCGGCCCCAATTCGGTCATGAACACGCCTTCGGCCCCGGTGCGCCCGCTTGCCCTCATGCCCAGGGCAGAGTCATAGATCGCCACCGGCTGATCGGGCGCGGGCTGGCCGGTGGCCAGATCGGTAGCCCAGACCAGGGCATTGTCCACGCCCCGCTTGATCACCACATTGTAGCGGGTGACGACGAGCAGCACCCGGGGCAGCAAGTCGTACTTTTGGTAGGGCACCTGGGGGGAGGAGGCGGTGACGAAGTAAAGCCCCGGCGGCAGGGGGCCGCCCTCGGCGTCGGTCAGCAGCTCGCGGGTGAGGGTGGTGGTATTGCGCGGCGCGTTCGACGTCAGCCGCCATTCCCGTTGCAACTGATCGGAGGGCGGCAGGAACAACCGCCAGGCCTCATACTCTTCCTCTGGGCGCAGCGCGGCGAATTGGGTGGCGTTTAGGCGATAGAGGCTGATGTCGATATCGCTGATGTTGACATGCTGCATGATCAGCGCGGTTTCGGTGTAGGCGCTGTACACTCCCACCGCGCCCGGCGTCAACAGATTGAGGAAGGGGGTGCGATCGCCGGTGCGGAAGCTGAGGGTGGTCGGCGTCTGGATCAGGTTGCCGTAGGGATCGCTGATCCCCGCGGCCAGGGTCAGGGTGTACGCGCTCTGCGGCTGGCGGGGGAAGTGGACGTTGAAGATGTTGTCGTATTCGTTGTACCAGGTGTAGACCTGGGTAGCGCTGATTTCGGGGCTGATGGCGAGGGCGAGTGTCTCCGGCAGGATGGGGGCGCTGAATTGGAAGCTGACGCCGCCATCGATATCTACATTTTGCTGGCCGTTGCGGGGCTCGGTGCGGAGGATGGCGGGGTAGGGGACGACGGTGAAGCTTTCATCCATCCCCCGGCGCAGGGGGGCGCCGCCGAGACCGCGCGCGGTTTCGGCGACCGTGACCTCGACGCGTTCGCCAAAGGGCAGGCTGCGTTCCGGTTGCAGGGCCAGGGTGCGGCCATCTGCCGACCAGGAGGGCGCCGCGGCCAGCGAGGCCCCGCCCACGACGCGCAGGGCCACGGCGGCGGTGGCGCTGGCCGCGTCCATCGGCTGGCTGAAGGTGATGGTGACCGGCGTGGTGGGGGGCGCCAGGTTGCCGGTGGGTGCGATGCCCAGAACCACGGGCAGGTCGGTGGTGAAGGTGAAGGTGTGCGCCGCGGCCAGCGTGGCCCCGGTGAGGTCGGCCAATCCGGCCACGGTGGCGGTGTAGGTGACGCCGCCGAGCAGGGGCGCGTCCGGCTGGAAGAGATAGATGCTGGTGTTCAGCCATTGGCCTTTGCCGGCCACGTCCGGCTGCAGAGTCAGGGGGTGGGGCAGGCTGGCCGCGTCACCGGGCGTGGTCAGGGGCACGACCGGGCGGTTGAAAAGCAGGGTGATGGCTGTATCGACGGGCACGGCGGCGTTGCCATCGCTGGGCGTGGTGCTGGTCACTTCCAGATTGCCCTGGGCCAGGAGGGGGAAGCGGAGGGGGCCGCTGCGCAGGCCGCTATCGGCCGCGGCCACATCCAACTGCAAGACATAGCGCTGCCCGGCCTTGAGCGCGGCCGGTTGGAAGGTCACTTTGGCATCGCTGACGCTGATCTCGCCCTGCAGATCCTCTCCCAACGCGGCCTCGACGCTGGCCGCGTCCACCGCGCGATCGAACAGGATCTCGACCGGCTGGCCGGGGGCCACTTCCGCCCCGCGGGCGGGGTGGATGCTGAGCACGCGCGGGGCCAGGGGGGGCGGCGTGGGCGTGGGGGGCAGGGGCGTGGGGGTGGCCACGGCCGTGGCCACAGCCGTGGCCGTCGGCGTCTCGGTGACTGCGGGCGTGGGCGTCGGCCCCCCGCACCCCCCGGCCAGCGCCGCCAAAAACAGAAGCAAAACGATGATACGAATGGGTTTGTAGTTGTGGTTCCTCATGGTTGACACCGTCAAAGCGAAACTGAACACTGAAAACTGAATACTGAAAACTGAATACTGAATACTGAATACTGAATACTGAATACTGAAAACTATTCTGCCACAAAAACCGTCCTTTTGCTGGTTACTTTCTGGGCGGTTAGACTACGCTGCAACGTCGCGCGGGCGTAGTCTGGCGCCCGCGTCTCTCTCAGACGCCGGCGCCCGCGGCCAGGTTCCCGCTGCGCCGCGTGGGTTTGCCCCGTGTGGTAGAATATCCTCCAATTGACAGCCCACTCGACCGCAATTGGCCGAGTAGTGACCTTCACTCTCCCACCTTTGCCATGCAACTCGAAGCCATCCTCCGCCATGCCCGTGGGGATTTGCCCGCGGAGCTCCTGCTCAAGAATGCCCGCGTGGTCAACGTGCTCAGCGGCGAGATTTTGCCGGGGGACGTGGCCATCGTCCACTCGCGCATCGCCGGCGTGGGCGAATACGAAGCCGCAGAGGTGATCGACCTGCAGGGCGCGTATCTCGCCCCCGGCTTCATCGACGCGCACGTGCACATCGAGAGCGCCATGGTGCCCCCTGCCGAATTCGCCCGCATTGTCGTCCCCCGCGGGGCCACCACCGTCATCACCGACCCGCACGAGATCGCCAACGTGTTGGGGTTGGATGGCATCCGCTTCATGTTCGAGAGCGCCAAACATGGCCCCCTGAGCATGTATGTCATGGCCTCCTCCTGTGTGCCCGCCACCCACATGCAGACGAACGGGGCCACCCTGCACTGGTACGATCTTCTCTCCCTGAAAAACGACCCCTGGGTGCTGGGGCTGGCAGAGGTGATGAACTTCCCCGGCGTCGTGGCGGGGGATGACGAGGTGCTGAACAAGCTGCGCGCGTTCAAAGACAGCGTCATCGATGGCCACTGCCCCGGCCTGGATGGCAAGGCCCTGCAAGCCTACGTCGCCGCCGGCATTGGCTCCGATCATGAATGCACCACGGTGGAGGAAGCGCGCGCCAAACTGCGCGCCGGCCTCACCATCTTCCTGCGCGAGGCCACCAACGCCCGCAACCTGCGCCCTCTGCTGCCTCTGATCACCCCGGAAAACCACCACCGCATCTGTTTTTGCACCGACGACCGCCAGCCCGCCGACCTGCTGGACGAAGGACACATCGATTTCATGGTGCGCACCGCCATCGCCGCCGGCATCGACCCGATCATGGCTATCCGTATGGCTACCTGGAACCCGGCCAGCTACTTCCGCCTGCACGACCGCGGGGCCATCACCCCTGGCCGCCGCGCCGATTTGATTGTCTTCGACGACTTGCAGGCCCCGCGGCCCCGGCTTGTCTTCCGCGGGGGCAAACTGGTGGCGCGCGATGGCCAGATGCTCCTCCCCCGCCCCCAGCCCAGCGTTCGCACCCTGCGCCATTCCTTTTCCGTGGCCTGGGATCAGGTCGATCTGCGCATCCCCGCCGCGGGCCGGCGGGCGCGGGTGATCGGCGCCATCCCCGACCAACTGGTCACCACCCATCTGATCGAGCCAATCCCCAGCCAGGAGGGCCTGGCCCTGGCCGACCCTGCCCGCGACTTGCTGAAAATGGCCGTGATCGAGCGGCACATGCGCTCTGGCCAGGTGGGCAAGGGATTTGTCAAGGGCATCGGTTTGCAGCGGGGCGCCATCGCCTCCTCCGTGGCCCACGATCATCACAACATCGTCGTCATCGGCGCCGAGGATGCCTCGATGTTGGCCGCGGCGCGGCGGGTGGCGCAACTGGGCGGCGGCATGGTCGCTGCTGTGGATCAGCAGATCCTGGCCGAAGCGCCCCTGCCCATCGGCGGGCTGATGAGCGACGCGCCGGTCGAAATCGTGCGCGCACAGGTGGATGCCGTCATCGCCGCCGCCCACGATCTCGGCTCCCCCCTGCACGATCCCTTCATGGCCATGAGCTTCCTGGCCCTGGAGGTGATCCCCAGCCTCAAACTCACCGATCAGGGGCTGGTGGATGTGGATAAATTCGCCATCGTGCCTTTGTGGGTGGATTGATAGCTTTTTATGACCCACCTTCGCCCCATCCCGGAGTTTGCTCATGCCCACTGACGCCTCTCCCCAACAGATTCAGATCGAACGCCGCCAGAAACGGGCCGAGGAAGAGATCGCCAAAGTCGTGAACAAGGGCGCGCACCCGGTCTACAGCGCCTTCGAGATCACCTCGGTATCGGGCCGCGTCTATCAGGTGCAGATCCGCTCCCTGACCGAGCGCCTGAACAGTTGCACCTGCCCCGATTACCAGACCAACCTGCTGGGCACCTGCAAGCACATCGAAGGCGCGCTGCTGCACCTGCGCCACGCGGTGGGCGACGAGACCTGGAGCCGTTACGCCGCCGAAGCCCCGCCTGTCACCCAGATCTTCCTGCACCACGCCGAGCGGGTCGCCGTGCGCGTCTCTCTGCCCCTGCCCAAAGGCGTCAGGTTGGGCGATGTGCTGGCCCGCTATTTCGACGCCGAAGGCATTCTGGCCGGGTCGCCGGTGCAGGCCCTGCCCGCCCTGTTTCAGGAGATCGAGGCCCTGCCGTCCCGTTCGCGCGCCCACCTCAGCATCGCCCAGGAAGTGCGCCAGCACCTGGCCAAACTACAAGACCTGGAAGGGATCGAACGTCAGAAAGCCTGGTTCCTGACCCAGGTGCACGCCGGCGCCCGCTCCTTCGACCTGATCTCCGCCCGCCTTTACGGCTATCAGGAGGAGGGCGCGCTGCACCTCGCCTTTGGCCGCCGCGCCATGCTGGCCGACGATATGGGCCTGGGCAAGACGGTGCAGGCCATCGCCGCGGCCAGCCTGCTGCGCCAACTGCGCGACATCCAACGCGCGGTCATCGTCTGCCCTGCTTCGCTCAAACACCAGTGGGCGCGGGAGATCCGCCGCTTCACCTCCCTGCCGGTGCAGGTGATCGAGGGGCCGCTGGCCGCGCGGCGCCAGTTCTATCGCCAGCCCGCATTCTTCAATGTGCTCAATTACGAGCTGGTGCGGCAGGATATCGTCGATTTACAGCGATTGCGTCCCGATTTGGTGATTTTGGATGAGGCGCAGCGCATCAAAAACTGGCGCGCCAAGACAGCCGACGCGGTCAAACAATTGCGCAGCCCCTACGCCTTCGTCCTCACCGGCACCCCCCTGGAAAACCGGCTGGATGAGTTGTACAGCGTGTTCCAATTCCTCGATCCCCGCGTCCTCGGCCCCCTGTGGCGCTTCAACGAACAATACTTCGAGCTGGAACAGAAGCGCAGCGGCGCGTACAAAGTCCTGGGCTACAGGAATCTCGACCAACTGCGCCAGCGCATCGCCCCCTATGTCCTGCGCCGCGTGCGCTCGGAAGTGCTGAAGGATCTGCCCGCGCGCACCGACAACAACTTTTTCGTGGAGATGACGCGCGAACAGTGGGCCGCGTACGAAGAATTCCGCGCCACCGTGGCCCGCCTGCTGGCCACCATGCGCCGCCGTCCCCTCTCGCCCAAAGAACGGCAGATCATGCTGGGCGCGCTGGTGAAAATGCGGCTGATCTGCAACGCCCTGGCCCTGCACGACCACGAATTGCCGGAAAAAGAACGGGAGCGCACCTCGCCCAAACTGCGCGAACTGGCCCACATCCTCGAAGATGAGATCGCGCCCAACGGCAACGGCAACGGCAGCCGCAAGGCGATCATCTTCAGCCAGTGGGCGCGCATGCTCGATCTCACCGAACCGATCCTGGCGCGCATGGCCCTGGGCGCCGTGAAATTGACCGGGGATGTGCCTTCGCACAAGCGCGGGGCCTTGACCGAGCAATTCCTGGAGGATCCTGACTGCCTCATCTTCCTCTCCACCGACGCCGGCGGCGTGGGCCTGAATTTGCAAGCCGCCAGCCTGGTGATCAACCTGGATCTGCCCTGGAACCCGGCGGTGCTGGAGCAGCGCATCGCCCGCGCCCACCGTCACGGCCAGCCGCAATCGGTGCAGGTGGTCAACATCATCGCCCAGGGCACGATCGAGGAGCGCATCCTCGATACGCTGGCCCGCAAGCGGGACGTGTTCCAGGGCGTGTTCGGCGAGGAGGATGGGCCGAGCGAGATCAGCTTCCAGGACACGGGCCAGGAACTGCTGCGGCAGCTGGACGAATTGCTGGGCGGGCCGGGCGACGCCGAGCCTCGCCTGCAGCCGGTGCTGGAATTGGCGCCCGCGCTCGCGGCAGAGCCGCAGCCCTACGAGATCGTCCCCCCAGCGGCCCCGCTCCCGGCCCCGATGCCTTCGCCCCCTCCGATCCCCGCCCCCACGCTGCAAGGTTTCGCCGCATTGCTGGCGGGCCGCTATCCGGGGCGGGTGCTGCTGGCGCGCGCCGCCCCCGCCTGGCCCGGCCAGCCCGCGCAGGGGGCCGGCGTGCTGGTGGTGGTGGACAGAGACGCCGGCGGCATGCGCGGCGGCATCGAGAAGCTGCTGGCCGAGTATTACGCCCCGGCAGGCCCCACTCCCCTCCCCGCCCTGCTGCTGATGGATGGCGAGAGCTACCGGGCATTCGAGATGCTGATGGCCCCGGCCCTGGCGCAAGCCCCCGCGGCCGAGCTGTTCCGGGCCCCGGCCATGCCCGCGCCTGCCGGGCCTAGCGGCCGCGACCTGCTGCACAAACGGGTCGCCGCCGCCCGCAAAGGCTTCGATCAGGCTGCCGGCCGCCTGAAACTGGCCGGCGTGGTGCTGGCCGGCGGCTTCCCCGAAGAGGTGTTGCGGCCCGTGCGCCAGGCCTTGGGCTGGGCCTATTCCGCCCATCTGGCCCTGGTCAAGCAGGACTACACGCCCGCCGAGACCCTGCCCTCCCCCCGCCTGCTCCAGGCCGAACTGGTGGAAAGCCACCGCCTGCCCTCGGATTTGGCCGCCCGTCTCTCGCAAGTGCGCGAGCTGACCGCGCCGCCGCCTGAGGGCGAAGACGCCCCGCCCCCCTCCCTCGCCGCCGCCGAGGGCTTCATCCAGGCGGTGCAGGAATGCATCGACCTGGGCGAGCGCCTGGCCGCGGAGATGGCGTTGTAGGCTGCGAACCTGATCTGGGCCTGCGCCCTAAACGGCACACCTGGTGAAACTCCTCCTCGCCCCTGCCGGCCACGGCAAGACCGCCCACATCATCCAGCGCGTGCGCGTCGCCCGCGCCGTCGGCTTGCAGGACGCCATCTGGGTCATCCTGCCCAATCAGGAGCAGGTGCAGGTCTTCCGCCAGCGGCTGGCCCTGGCCGGCGGCGGCCTGGGCGTGGACATCGACACCTTCTACGCCTTTTTTGCCAGGGTGCTGGAGCTGGCGGGCCGGCCCATCCCTCGCCTGGCCGATCCGGTGCAGCATCGCTTGCTGCGCGGGGTGATCGACGCCCTCGCCGAGGAAGGCGCGCTCCGCCACTACGCGCCCCTGCGCCACAAACCGGGGTTTCTCCGCCGCCTGCGTGACCTGATCGTGGAATTGAAGCAGGCGCGCATCGATCCAGAAGCTTTCACCGCGGCGACGGCGGCCGCGCCCCCGCGGCTGGCCGAGCTGGCCGCCATCTACCGCCGCTATCAGGGCTGGCTGCAAGACGCGGACTGGGCCGACGCCGAAGGGCAGGGCTGGCTGGCCGCGCTGGCCCTGGAAAACAACTCCAAACTCTGCACCAACCTGCGCCTGCTGGCCGTGGATGGCTTCGACGAGTTCAACCCCACGCAACTGGCGGTGCTGCGGCTGCTGGCCCAGCGCGCCGACGAAGCCATCGTCACCCTCACTGGTGAGAGCGACGGCCCCGATCGCGACGCGCATCGCCGTTTCAGCCGCGCCCGCGCGGGCCTGTGCACGGCCTGCGCCCCGGTCACCCTGCATTCCCTGCCCGCATTTCCCCCCGAGCCGAGCGCCAACCATGCCTTCGAAGCCGCCCTCTTCACCCCCCACCCCTCGCCCCCTCCGCCGGGGGATTTCCTCACCCTGATCGAGGCCCGCAACCGCAGCGAAGAGGCCCGCGCGGCCCTGCGCTGGCTGAAGGCCCTGATCGTGCGCGAGGGCGTGGCCCCGCACGAGTGCGCCATCCTCGCCCGCACCCTGGATCCCTATCGCCCGCACCTGGCCGAGATCGCGGGCGAATTCGGCCTGCCCCTCTACCTCAGCGGGGG
>JAANMW010001246.1_pt1 | contig 27369 bp, 23 predicted proteins | sample 7279671 | NCBI WGS metagenome assembly JAANMW01 (sample SAMN14094541, study PRJNA606508) | bioreactor metagenome | isolation source: A lab-scale SPAN reactor treating ammonium-rich wastewater day 247 | place: Ireland: Galway | collected 2017-09-19 | reverse complement strand
TTAGCTTAGCCACGTCGTTTACGGCGTGGAACATGCGTCGAGATCCGAGCTTGGCGGCTACGCCGCCAGGGTGCTTTGGTGAGCGTGTCGGAAAAGCGAAGCTTTCCCGCTCGGCGACGGTTCGGCAGGAAACGCAAAGGTCGCAGAGCGAGGCCCGCAGAGGACGCAAGGGAAAGAATCTCGCGGCAGCGTCTTTGAGAGCTTTGCGATGACCTTTGCGATGACCTTTGCGTTCTTTGCGTTTGGATCAACGTGAAGAGTGCAAAGCGAAATAACGTGAAGCTCGATCGGCGGAAGACGCAAAGGCCCCGAAGGAAAGGCCGCAGAGTTCGCGAAGAGAGATATCCGCGGCGGTATTTTTTCGGTTGCAACAGGCAGTGGAAGCACCGCCGGGCCTTCACTGACGCGGGCGGGTTTCGAACGCGAAGGCGGAGAACTGAGCTAAAGCTTGCCCAGTTCTCCGGTTTCTGAGAAGCCTCTAGTTCGAGACCGGGTTACCCTCGGCATCGAGCAGCGTAATCGGCATATTAAGTTCCTTGAGCTTTGGTTCGATCACGGATCGATCGCCTACGATCACGATCGCCATTTTCGAAGGATCAAGATACTTGTTCGAAACGCGTTCGACATCCTTGAGCGAGACCGCACCGACCTTCTTGATGTAATCGTTGAAGTAGGTGTCCGGCAGGCCGTAGGTAACAAGAGCAGAAAGCTGATTCGATATCGCGCCAACGGTTTCGAAACCGCTCGGGAAACGCTGGATCAGTTTCTGCCTGTTGATGTCGAGGTCGCGCTCCGTAACGGGGATCGCACCGCGCATACCGCCGATCTCCTTCAGGAATTCCTGGACGGCTTCTTTGGTCGAAACGATCTGGATCTCACCGGAAGCAACGAACGGGCCGGCACCGCGCATAGTCGAGAAACGGCTGTACGCGCCGTACGTGTAGCCCTTGTCTTCGCGGAGATTCTGGAAAAGGCGTCCGGTCATACCACCGCCGAGGATCGAGTTGACCACCTGAATCGGGTAGTAATCCGGATCGGTGCGCGAGATCCCGACCTCGCCGATCATAACTGACGACTGTGTCGCACCCGGTTTATCAACGAGGTAGATACCCGGCTTTGCCGCCATCTTTTGCTCGGCGATCTTTACGGCCTTGACCTCGCCCGGCTTCCAGTTGGCAAATGCTTTCTCAAGCTGCGGCGTGATCGAAGCAAGCGTTACGTCGCCGACGACGATAAGCGTTGCATTATTCGGCTTGTAATTTGCCGCATAGAATGCAGCGAGGTCATCACGCGTTAGGGCTTTGATAGACTCTTCGCTGCCGCCAAGTTCGCGTCCGTACAGCTGATCGCCGTAAACGACCTTGTCGAAAACGCGGTTCGCGATCGACTGGGAATTCGCCTTTCTCTGGAGAAACGCGGCCATCATTCGGCGCTTCAGCGTGTCGAAATCACCTTGCGGGAACGCAGCGTTCGTCACTACGTCGGAATAGATGCTCAATGCTTCCGGCAAGTTCTTCGTCAAGGTCGTCAAAGAGACGTTCGAAGAATCCCAGCCGGCATTCGCTCCGACCGAAGCTCCGATCGCCTGAAGCTCGTTCGAGATCTGAAGGGCCGAACGCGTCTTCGTGCCCTGGTTGAGCATCGACGCGGTCATCGATGCGGAACCGGAACGCGTCGGGTCCTCGGCAGAAGCACCGCCGTCAACTACGAGATTCATCGACACGATAGGAAGCTCGTGATGCTGGACGACCCAGACGTTAAGTCCGTTCGAGAGCTTCGACTTCTCGATCGCCGGCAGTGTGAATTTCGGGTCGGGAGCGGCCTTTGGAAGTGCGGCGTCCTGCTTTGCGATCAAAGCGAGGTCTTTTTTCTTCGACTCGGTCGAGGTCGGTTTGTCAGCAGGTGCCGGTGCCGGCGGCTGTTTCGCCGGAACGTAGGTCATCACGACGCGGTTCTTCGTAAGGTATTCTTGGGCAACGCGTTTGACGTCAGCCGGCGTGACCTTGGAATAACGGTCGAGATCCTTCTGAAAATAGTTGGGCGTGTTGAGATAGCCCATGTAATCGGCGAGTTGAGCACTCTTGCCTAGAACGGTTTGAAGCCCGTAGATCGCGCTTGCCTCGCGGCCGGCAACCGCGCGATTGACCTCGTCGGCCGTGACGCCGTCTTTCTGGATCTTCTCGATCTCGGCGTTGACCGCAGCCTCGATATCGTCAAGCGACTTGCCCGGACGTGCCGTGGCATTGATCTGAAACTGGCCGCCGATCTCGCTTGCAGAGTTGAACGCAAAGATCGACTGTGCGAGTTCTTTACCGTAAACGAGTTCGCTTTGGAAGCGCGAACCGCGTCCCGAGGAAAGGATACTCGAGAGGATGTCGAGCGGAGCCTCATCCTTGTGATACATACGGACGCCGGGCCACGTGATCGCTCTTCGCTCGAGTTTTGCAAATGGATCTTCGTATTGCTGGCGGATCGTTTCCTTGAGCTGCGGCATCGGCGGATTCGGACGGTCGATCGGCTTTCCGGCTTTGAATACGCCGAAGTACTTCTCGATCCAGCCGCGAGCCTGCTGCTCGTCAAAATCTCCGGCGAGTACAAGGATCGTATTGTTCGGAACGTAATACTGATTGAAGAATGATTTTACGTCGTCGAGCGATGCGGCGGAGAGGTCTGCCATCGAACCGATCACCGAGTGGTGATACGGATGATCGGGCGGGTAGATAAGCTCGTCGATCCGCTCGCTCATCGTGCCGTAGGGCACGTTATCGACGCGGAAACGGCGTTCATTTTTTACGACGTCGCGCTGGTTATCAAGCTTTGCCTGATCCATCGCGGGCAGCAGGTTGCCAAAGCGGTCGGCCTCAAGGTAAAGCACGCGTTCGAGAAAGTTCGACGGAATGACCTCAAAATACCAGGTGCGGTCTTCGTTCGTCGTACCGTTGACATTGCCGCCGAGTTCATCCACCGCGCGCCATCCGTCAACATAATTCTTCGAACCCTGAAACATCATATGTTCGAAGAGGTGGGCAAATCCTGTGCGGTGTTCGGCCTCGTTCTTCGAACCGACGTGATACCACATATTTACGGCAACCACGGGCGTCGAACGATCTTGATGAAGAATGACCGTCAGGCCGTTCTTCAGTTTGTATTCTTTAATGTTGATCGGCGGGAGCTTGATGTCCTGCGCAAACAGCCCAAGCGGTAAAAGCATGACCGCAAGGGTGAGTAGAATTGCGAATTTCGGAGTTCTCATAGTAAGAATCGGTCCTTATTTGTAGTTTCTTGGCTGATATCTATGACTTTACGCCCGCTCTGCCGAGGCGCGCAAAACGGACCAGTCGAATTCTCGAAATGACTATGAGATTTTACGCTTCGGGCGGGCGGGAAGTTTCAACCTTGGCGAGGGCCGCGACCTTTTCGCGCTTTGAGACGACGACGCCGCCGGGTTTTTCGACCGTAACGGCGAACATTGAAGGATTCTTTGCCGCAAGCTTTGCATCGATCGGGATCACAACGGTGCCATCGGACGAGACGTTGAAAGTTCCACCGTCGATCGGCGTCTTGTCGCCCTGATTCTCCTCGAAGATCCAAAGCTGATATGTGGATGCGTCCGCGTCGTTCTTCGGCAAGCCGCGAAGCATCGCATAGCCTTTTTGCTCTTTGTCGCTCCAGACGACGTCGCCGGAGACATTCGCCATGTCACCCGTCTTTGCTGCGGGAGTCCATTTTGCGACCGTCATCCCAGGCTCGGCCATCATCTTGTCGTGCGCTTCGGCGGGAGTCATCGGCGTTGGCGTCGCGGCCGGCGGCGGATTATTTGCGACCTCGTTCACGCCGAATCGAGTCATCGAAAGGTTGATCCCAAGCGCGAGGACGGCCGCGGCAGCGACTGCCCAGCCGAGCCAGGCAAATAGAGGGGTCTTCCGATCCGCAACGACGGAAGCGTCCGGAGCCTTGTCGACCGCATTCGCAGCAACGATCTCAGACGCATCAGCCGCGATCTTTGAACGCAGATGGCTCGGCAGCTGTTCTGTTGGTTCAAACTCCGAAAGCAGCAACGCGGCGGCCGCAAGATCAAAAGAATCGTCGGCGCTTCCTTCGAGAGCCGCGAGCTTACGTGATTCTTCCGGACTTAGGCCTTCCGTAGCTTGCCGGGTCAGAAGGTCGAGCAACAATTCGCGTTCTTTCTCGTTCATATCGCTGCCTCCTTATTCCCGAAATCGATGATGCCGCCAAGCCCCAACGCCTCGCGCACACGCAGTAGTCCGCGGCGCGCGTGCGTCTTTACGGTCCCAAGCGGGATGCCCGTCGCATCGGCGATCTCCTGATGCGACATTCCGTCCACGATAGAAAGCCGAAGGACCGTCTGTTGTTCCGGCCGCAAGGTTTTCATTGCCTCAGCCGCCTCGTTAGCCTCGACGCTGAGCTCGATGCGTTTGTGGCCCTTGTCGCCCGGCTCCTGAACGATCTCCTCTATCGGGTCGGTCGAGATGCGGCGGCCCGAGTGCCTGATCTTATCGATCACGCGGCGTCTCGTTATCATCGCGATGAACGTTGCCTCGGAGGCAACCGCTGGATCGTACCGGCCTGCATTCTTCCAAACGTCGATAAATGCCTCCTGAACCGCATCTTCAGCATCGGCGTCGTTCGCCAAAAGCTTCCTTGCGATCGAATACACAAGCCCGCCGTAGGAATTGAGGCAATCCTCGACCGCGTTCCTGTCGCCCTCAGCGATGCGTTTTAGGATAGATTCAGGCAATCTTGTCTTCTCTACAAGCCACGCTCAAAACGGGCAAAGCAGCCTCTAACACCCATACGGCCGAAAAAGGGCGTCAATCTTCTATTCGTTCGGGAGGCGGCAACGGTTTCGCAATGAGAGAAACAACAAAAATCACGAACAACAGGGAGCTTGAGAGAGCCGAAAGCAGGCAAAATTGGCAAAATGCACCGATCAAAGCGGCTTGAACGTAAATAAGCCAGCCCGAGAAAAGAGCCATCATCGTCGCAAGAAGGCCATAGAGCAGCCACATTCCGCCTCGCCCAAAAAGCGCCATCGACGCAAAGATCAATGCGAAAAGATAAGCTGCTGCACCGAATATCGCAAGCGGAAGGCCCGCGACCTCGGCATACGCGCTCGTGAGGACCATCTCGCAGCCTTCCGTGATGCTGCAAGGGACGGGCTCGGCCGTATAATGATGGATCGTCAGATAGACAGAATCAAAAAGACCCGCGATCGCGACGAGAATCGCCGCGGCCGCGAGCCATCTTTTCGGTACGAAACGTGTCACTTGTTTACTTCCGACGCCGGTTTTTTAGCGTCAGATGCGTTTGAATTACCGGCGGAGTTCGCTTCCGGAGCAGCATTCGAAGCCGGTGCCGCAGCGGGCTTTGCTTTAGCAAGCTCGGCATCGATCAGCTCTTTCAGACCCGAAACCGTTACTTTGCTCGGCGGAACGGCAACGTTGTTCAGAAACACCGTCGGGGTCGAATTGATGCCGATAGCGTCGCCGCGTTTCAGATCGAGATCGACACGCTGCTTTGCCGGAAGGCCGGCCGCATCATTCTGCCACTGATCGATATTAAGACCGATCTTTTCGGCGTAACCTTTCCAGAGGTTCTTGTAGCTCGGATTTGCCGACCATTCCTTCTGGTTCGCATAGAGTTCGCGGGCCATCTCAAAGAATTTACCCTGCATGCCAGCAGCCTCGGCAGCAACGGACGCCTCGTATGTCTTGTCGTGAGCAGGGATCTTCAGCGGGAAGTTCCGATAAACGAAGTAGATGCGGCTGCCGTATGCGTTCTTGATCTCTTCCATTATCGGGTAGGTAAGAGCGCAGGTCGGACATTGAAAATCGGCAAACTCCTCGATCGTAACGGCTGCGGTCGGCGAACCGGCAGCATTCGGAGGCGTTGCTCCCGGAGGTGCTTCCGCCGGGATTCCCGGTGTTTTCGCCGGGGTCGGCGTTTTCTTTGCTGTCGAATTACTCGCCGTATTTGAGCACGAAGCTGCAAGAAGCGAAGTTATCAAGATTGCGATCAAGGCCAATGGAAGGCCGATTCTGGATCTATTTGTTCTCATTGTTTATCAGTTCAAAAAATGACTATTTTACAGCTCGAATACGGTTTTCCGACGCAGAAGGTTTTCGCAACGCAGCGAGCGTCGCATCGACCTTTGCCGCGATGCCTTCGGCATCAAGGCCGTATTGGCCGAGCAAAACCTTTTGATCGCCGTGCGTGACGATCTCGTCCGGGACGCCAAGCCTTGCGACCTTGACGGCATCCAATAGACCGTTCTCTTCAAGCAACTCGACAACGGCCGAGCCGAATCCGCCCGCCAGATAACCTTCCTCGACGGTGATGATCGCTTCGTGATCTGCCGCCGCCTTCAGGATAAGGTCCGCATCGAGCGGCTTTACGAAGCGCGCGTTGATGACCTGAACTTTGATGCCGCGAGCCGCCAAAATGTCCGCTGCAGCCAGCGAAGGATAAACCATCGAGCCGTACGCAATGATCGAGGCGTCAGCACCTTCGCGTAAGACCGCACCGCGGCCGATCTCAAGCTTCTTTGGTTCCGCTGAAATATCAACGCCGACGCCATTTCCACGCGGATAACGAAGCGCCGCAGGGCCCGGATGTTCGATAGCGGTCAGAAGCATATCACGCAGCTCGGCCTCATCTTTCGGAGCCATCAGCACGATATTCGGATAGCCGCGGAGATATGTGATATCAAGCAGGCCGTGATGCGTAGGGCCGTCGGCTCCGACGATCCCTGCACGGTCCATTGCGAACGTTACGTCAAGATCCTGAAGGCAGACGTCGTGAATGACCTGGTCAAAGCCGCGCTGCAGAAACGTTGAATAGATGGCCGCGACAGGCTTGAGGCCCTCGCACGCCATTCCCGCGCAGAATGTTACGGCGTGCTGCTCTGCAATGCCAACGTCGAATGAACGCTCGGGGAACTTCTCAAGAACTTTGTCTATTCCCGTGCCGTCCGGCATCGCCGCGGTGAGGCCGACGATCCTTTCGTCACGCTCCATCAGCTCGCACATCGTCTCGCCGAAAACTTGCGTGTAGGTCGGCGGTGCAACCTTCGTGGATTTATACGGAAGGCCGGTTTTCGGGTCGTACGGACCGGTCGCGTGATACGCGTAGTAATTCTTCTCAGGATTCGGAAAGCCCTTTCCCTTCTGCGTGATCGCGTGGACGATCACGGGGCCATCCGTAACGGTCCTTGCTTCTTCGAGAGCGCGGACGAGCATCGGGACGTTGTGGCCGTCAACATAACCGATGTATTTGAAACCAAGCTCGTTGACAAGAGCACCAGGCAGCACTGCCGCTGCGATCGCATCTTTGACCGATTTGGCGGCGGCACGAAGTCTATCGCCGATCCCCGGCACGCTTTGAAGGGCGTCGCCGATGCCTTCCTTCCAATCGTGATAGCTCTGAGCTTCTTTAATGCGGTTGAGATATCGGCTCAGGGCACCGACGGCCGGAGCGATCGACATCTCGTTGTCGTTCAAGATAACGATCAGACGCGACTTTAAGTGGCCGGCCTGGTTGACTGCCTCCATCGCCATACCGCCGGCAAGTGAGGAATCGCCGATCAAGGCACAGACGTGAAAATCTTCTTTCTTAATATCGCGGGCAGCCGCCATTCCAAGCGCCGCCGAGAGCGATGTCGAGGCGTGGCCAGCACCGAACGTGTCGTATTCCGATTCGTCGCGACGTAAGAATCCCGAGATGCCGCCCGGCTGCTTGATCTGTTTCAGGGCCTCGCGGCGGCCCGTAAGGATCTTGTGCGCGTACGCCTGATGCCCGACGTCCCAAACAAGGCGATCCCGCGGCGTATCAAACACATAGTGCATCGCGACCGCAAGCTCGACCGCGCCGAGACTGGCTCCCGTGTGTCCGCCGATACGCGAACAGGTGTCGATAATGTACTGTCTTGTTTCGTCCGCTATCGCCTGCAGGTCCTCGATCTTGTATTGCCGCAGGTCGGCGGGCGAATTTATTTCATCTAAAAAACCCATGAAAAACAAACAAGCGCTAACCTTCTAAATTTCGCATTTAGAGCCACGAATGGCAAGTTGAAATGCACCAGCGGAAAAGGCCGCCCAGTGCTCTTTTGCGAGCAAGGACGGCCAATTCCGGCTTATGTTGAAGCTCTTATTTGCCCTGATTCGAGAGTTTTCCGATAAGGGTAAAGAGCGGTAAGTACATCGAGATAACGATGGAACCGATCGTAACACCGAGGAAGGCGATAAGGACCGGCTCGATCATTGCGAGAAGGTCGGCAATTGCCGTATCGACCTCTTCCTCATAGAAATCGGCGATCTTGCCCAACATCGCGTCAAGTGCACCGGTTTGCTCACCGACACCGACCATCTGGCCGACCATATGCGGGAAGACCTCCGTCGCCTTCAGCGGATCGACAAAGTTCTCACCGCGTTCAACACCGGCGCGAACCTTGAGGATCGCGTCCTCGACGATGACGTTGCCCGCCGTCTTGGCTGTGATATCAAGTGATTGCAGGATCGGGACGCCTGACGAGAGCAATGTCGATAGGATCCGAGAGAAGCGTGCGACCGCGATCTTTCTTAAGATGCTGCCAAAGACCGGCAGTCTGAGAAGAAACTTGTCGATCTGCCAACGTCCGTTCGGCGTCTTGTACCAATAGCCGATACCAACAGCCGCGCCTATGGAAATGGCCAGGACCGCGAGGCCGCCCCAACCGGCGACGAAATTACTTATCCCCATCACGATCCGCGTCGGCAACGGCAGGGCTTCACCAGGGCCTAAGAGTCCGAGGAAGATCTGCTGGAACTGCGGAATGACGACGACCATGATGACCGCGATCGCGCCGATAGCGACGAGAATGACCGCTGCCGGATAGATCGATGCCGACACGATGCTTCGTTTGAGTTTTACGACCTTTTCGATAAGGGTCGCAAGACGCTGCAAGATCAGGTCGAGCACACCGCCCGTCTCGCCGGCTTCGACCATGTGCGTGTACAGGCTGTCAAAGACCTTCGGGTGCCGTTCGAGCGCCTGAAAGAGTGTCGAACCTTCTTCGACGTTGGTGCGAACCTGACGCAAAACGTCCTTAAAGAACGGATTCTGCTGCTGTTCGGCGAGAATGTCGAGACACTGAACGAGCGGCAGACCGGCATCGATCATAACGGAGAATTGCCGCGTGAAAACGGCTAGTTCTTTCGCCTTGACCTTTTTGCGGCGTCCAAGCTTGGGGATCGAGATCTCGCGGCCTTTTTCAGAGGCCTGAGTCATTATGATCTGCTCGCGTCGGAGCAAGGCACGGAGTTCATCCTGCGTTGCGGCTTCGCGCTCGCCCGAAACGAGTTCGTTCAATCGGTTTCTTCCCTTAAAAGCGTAAGTAGGCATTTTGAGTGGTCACTCCAGATGAGTTTCTTGTGAAAAGGTCTATCTAACAGGCGGACGCTGACCAATTGGCCGGCCTTGTGCGTACGGGCTGCCGCCGGCGGGAGGAGCGGCAGGTCTTCCGACGCCGCCGTAGGATTCGTTAAGTCCGGAACCGCGCTGGATCAGCTCCTTGAGTTCATCGGGATTCGATGAACGCTGCATCGCGACCTCTAGCGTGATCGTCCGTTTATGAACGAGCGTAGCAAGAGCCTGGTTGAAGGTCTGCATACCGAACTTATCCTGGCCGGTCTGCATCATCGAGTAAATTTGATGGATCTTATCCTCGCGGATAAGGTTACGGATAGCGGAATTCGGGACAAGGATCTCGAGGGCCATCGCTCGCCCATCACCGCTTGCTTTTGGCAGCAGCGATTGGCAAAGAATGCCTTCGAGGACAAGCGAAAGCTGTGTGCGGACCTGAGCCTGCTGCTCGGACGGGAATACGTCGATGATACGGTTGATCGTCGAGTATGCCGAGTTCGTGTGGAGCGTTGCGAAGGTAAGGTGACCCGTTTCAGCGATACGCAAGGCCATCTCGATCGTCTCAAGGTCTCGCATTTCGCCGACTAGCACGATGTCAGGATCCTGACGAAGTGCCGTTCTAAGGGCGGCACCAAAGGAATGTGTGTCCGAGGCGACCTCGCGTTGGTTCACGACGCAGTTCTTGTGATTGTGCAGGAACTCGATCGGATCCTCGATCGTCAATATATGATCGTGGCGATCAATATTTATTTTATCGACCATGGAGGCAAGCGTGGTCGATTTACCGGATCCGGTCGGGCCCGTTACAAGCACAAGGCCGCGTGGTTTTTTGCAAAGATCCTGAACCACCTGCGGAAGTCCAAGAGCTTCGAACGATTTGATCTCGTAAGGAATTGCACGAAAAACGGCACCAACAGCTCCCTTCTGGTTAAAAAGATTCGCACGAAATCGCGACATCCCTTTTAGACCGAACGAGAAATCGAGTTCGAGGTTTTCTTCGAACCGATGCTTTTGCGCGTCAGTGAGCACTGAGTACGCAAGCCGTTTGGTGTCGGCCGGTGTTAGGGCCGGAAAGCCCGGGAGCGGCGACAGATGGCCGTGGACACGCACCTGTGGAGGCGAGTTGGTAGATAGGTGCAGGTCGGAACCGCCGGCGTCCGTCATCCTTTTGAGGAGTTCGGGCAGCGTGACGGTCGATTCATTTACCGGTTCGTAGCTCATAGATCAGATAGTTCCAGTGATTAAGAGTTGTTGCGTACGATTATTCGCGGACAGAAGCGCGCTGTGTAGAACGCACGCGGCTCTGCAGCGATCCGAGTACCTTTTCGGATTCTTCGGCGAGGCGATCGGCCTGATCGGCAGAAGAATTCGTCGCAACGTTGTAGATCTTGCCGTCAACAGCCGTGAAGTAGAACATTCGCGACTGAAGCTGGCCATTGCGTGCCTGAGATTGTGCAACGACGACGTAAACGAGGCGTCCGTTGATCTCCTTTTGATAATCGTTAACGACCCAGCCATTTTCCTGGATCATTCGGTTGATAACGTCGCGGCGGAGTGCCGTTGTTGCTACGCCGGCGAGCATCTTGTGGGAACCGACCGTGCGGTCTTCACCCGATGCCGGGCCGACAACCGAAATCGCCGCCGAACCGACCTGCGAACCGCGCGAATCGTCCACGCGAAAACGCAACTCGTTCGAACTTGCTTGTGTTTCCGCCCAAGTTTGCGGCGTTGCAGACGATGCGGCCTTCACGCTCTTTACGCGCGGTTTTGACGCAACGTGATTCCCGTTGGCTGCACGTGCACGGCGGGCTTTTGCTAGCCTTATCTGACGAAGGCGAAGCTTCCTGACCTCCGCACGATGGCGACGCGCACGACGCTGACGCGCACGATATTGCCGCCACCAACGCTTCGAATATTTCTTGTAGTGCTTTCGGTGTTTCCGCTGCTTGCGAGCGCGCCTTGATGCCGCGTCAGCATCGTTGGTACCGAGCGGCACGATGATGCCGATGCCAACCAGCAGTGCCACACATAATGCTATTACCCTAACTAACATAAACTTGCCTCCGAAGTCCTATAGAACGGTCTCCTTGACGACCTCTTCGATCGTTGTGATACCGTCACGTATCTTGCATAAGCCCGATTCACGCAAGGTGATCATTCCGAGCTCTATCGCCTTTCTCCGCAATTCCATCGCGCTTGCGCCGATGATAATGAGTTCACGAAGGTCATCCGTGATCTCCATAACTTCATATAGGCCGACTCGGCCCTTATAACCTGTGTTGTTGCACGTCTGGCAGCCCCGGCCCTTGTAGAGCCTGATATCGCCGATTTCCTCCGGCTTGAACCCGATCTCTACCAGCCCTTCGCTCGGCATATGCACTTCCTCTTTGCAGTCCTTGCAAACGCGGCGGATAAGTCTCTGAGCCTGGATGATGTTGACCGACGTCGCCACAAGGAACGGCTCGATACCCATGTTCACGAGACGCGATACCGTTGAAGGCGCGTCGTTCGTGTGCAGCGTAGATAGAACAAGGTGGCCGGTGAGAGCGGCCTTGATCGCGATCTCAGCCGTTTCAAAGTCTCGGATCTCACCAACGAGCACGATGTTCGGGTCCTGACGCAGGAAAGATCTGAGGGCTGCGGCGAAGTTCAGGCCGATCTGTTCCTTCATCTGCACCTGATTGATGCCCTGAAGGTTGAATTCGACCGGGTCTTCGGCCGTCATAATGTTGGTCTCCGGCGTATTCAACGATTGAAGCGCCGAGTAGAGCGTGTTCGTCTTACCCGAACCCGTCGGGCCCGTTACGAGCACCATTCCGTACGGATTAGAGATCGCACGCTGGAATTTCTCGAGACTCTCGACCTCGAAACCGAGCTTGGTCATATCAAGCATCAGCTTCTCTTTGTCGAGGAGACGAAGCACGACCTTTTCACCGAACAGCGTCGGAAGCGTCGAAACGCGGAAGTCGAGTTCGCGCGATCGATTGTCGATCTTGACCTTGATCTTGATGCGTCCGTCCTGCGGCAATCGCTTCTCGGAAATGTCGAGCTTCGACATGATCTTGAGACGCGAAATGAGCGGGTCGCGGATCTTCATCGGAGGATGCATCACGTCGTAGAGCACGCCGTCTATGCGGAACCTGATGCGGAAATCTTTTTCGTACGGCTCAACGTGAATATCGGATGCACCCCGGCGGAGGCTGTCCACCAGGAGAACATTCACCAGCCGAACGACCGGAGCGTCCTCGCTCGCGCGGGCAAGAGCGGCAAGGTCGATCTCGTCATTCTCCTCGACGACCTCAAAATTCTCGTGGTCGGACGAATCGAACTGGAACCTATCAAGCGAGACGTCCAGGTCGCCGTCCTGCAGGCCTTCCGCAGCAGTGGAACCGGCCTTCGCGTGTCCGTTCGTATGGGCGTGGTGCCCGTTGCCGTTAAAGGCGACCTCAGCTTCTTCCGCGAAGGCGGCATCGAAGATATCGATCTCCGACGAGCCGGTGTAGTACTTACCGATGGCATGCTGGATCGACGACTCGGCCGAGATCACAGGCTCGACATTAAATCCGGTCATGAACTTAATGTCGTCCATCGCAAAAACGTTCGTCGGATCGGCCATGGCGAGCGTGAGGCTTGCACCGACCTTTGAAACAGGAAGGACAGAGTATTTGAGGGCAACTTCGTGCGAGATGAGTTTGATCACCTCGGGCTCGATCTGGAAGAGCTCAAGGTTGATCGACGGCACACCGTATTGGCGCGAGAGGACCGCCGTGATGACGTCATCGGAGACCACGCCCAGCTTGACAAGGTTGGAACCGAGCCTGCCTCCGTTATTCCGCTGATACTCAAGCGCATCCCGCAATTGCTGCGGAGTGATGAGATTTTCGCGGACAAGAATTTCTCCGAGTTTTGCTGACATTTATGAGTGGGTTAAAGGTCCCTTATTTCGGGCGGGCTTCCTGGCGGAATTCTCGCTTGTCTAAGCGGACATGTATTTTGAGAAGTGAGTCGTCAGAACAACGATGCCAAACATCGTTGATACCTAATAGTAACGGTTGAACACTTTTGTGTCAACAAAATTTCGAGGTTTGTATGGCAGGTTGACCGAAAAATTCTGAGCCGAATCGGTCAAAATGAGCGAACTGAGTAAAATTACTGGGCTTTGGGTGTCTCGGCGATCTGTTTTTCGAGCTGAACGATAAATGAGCGGACCGACGTGGCCTCAGGTGTATCGGGGAAAATATCGAGGAACTCCTTATAAAGAGCGATCGCCTGCGGATATTCGTGCCTTCTTTCATAGACAAGGCCCAAAAGCTGATAGAGGACGATAGCATCCGGTGCGCTGCCTAGCTGCTTCAAAGCGACCTTTAAATACTTCGCGGATTCGTCGTAATTCGCCTTTTCGGCGTCCAAGTCTCCCTCGCTGCCAGCTGTCTCGGCCTTTTCCTTATAGAGTAGGCCGAGGCCAGTATAGGCTTCGGGTTGAAAGCCTTTGCCTTCAGCTATCGCTCTTTTGAAGGCCGCGATCGCCTTTTCGGGGTAGCCACCGTCCTTTAGAATGCGCGCCTCGACCGCAGAAACCTCGGCAATACCTGGACGCAGGCGTCTCACCGCCGCGATCGTCTTTTGGGCAGCCAGAACGTCCGCATTGTCGTTCTGGAGCCTCGCCATTTCGATATACGCATCAACGAAACCGGCTCGGAGCTTGATCGCTTCTGCATATGCGGCGATCGCCTTTTCACGGTCGATCTGTGCGAGTCGTCCGGCCTCCTGGAACTTCAGTTCGGCTTTATCCTTGGTGATAACGAGCGGTACGGTGACCTCACCCTTTGCGGTTGGTGGCAGGCGCTGAACCTTCTCCTTAAAACCGTCGCACCGGAGTTTTAGCGTGTGCGTCTCAGCGGACAGCTTCCGGATCTTGAGCGTCCCGTCCTCGCCGGTGCGGCCGTAGGACACACCGTCAATGAAAACCTGAGCATTTGCCTCGGTCTTGATCGTGATCGAGCGTGCCTGAGCCGCCACGCCGATATTCAATGCGAGGACCAGGAGTGCGCCTGTGATGATACTGCCAAACCTCATAAACCCACCGCCGAAGTGCGTTCCCTGCCGCTGAGGAACGCCGAAGATCTGTCGAATACTACTAATATACGCCAAATTCTCTGTTAGTGCGTGCGTGCCCGCCCGCCGTTCGCATCCTGCAGGGGGCGTCCTTAAGCCAACGTATTTTGCGTTTGCTTTTTTTTTATGCTCTTTTATAATCGAGTGTTCGTGGCTGGGTAGCTCAGCTGGTTAGAGCACAGGATTCATAACCCTGAGGTCGGGAGTTCAAGTCTCCCCCCCGCCACCACTTACGATCTAAAAGGAAAAGCTGTTCGACGCATTGCGCGTCGGACAGCTCTTTTTTTCGGCAAAAGCCGCGCTCGACCGGTCGAGGCGGCCGAACTAGTCATTCTTAGCGAAAAGATCCTTTAGCCATTTGAACGGCTTCTTTATGACGGAGCCGGTCTTGTCGAGGATGGAACGCTTCCCACGGCGTTTTTCGGGCTCGACGGCCGAGACGACGGTCCGTTTCGGCTTCGTCGCGGTAAAGGCCGCGACGTTGGATTCTTCGGCCGCCGGCTGCTTGAACTCATATTTCTCGCCCTTTGGGACCACGATGCTCGTTGTCTCAAATCTGCGGTCGTAGGTCACGAATTGATTCTTTCGAAACTTTCGACGCGGAACCGTCCGCCTCGGCCGCGGCGTATCGGCATCCGCACCGGCCGCATACCGATCAAGATCGACAGCCACATCCGCCGTCGGATCGAGCTCCGCAACCTTCGTGCCAGCAAAGAACGGGGCCACGATCGGCGCATTTACGATCCGAGCAAACTCCTGCCGCCCCGCCTCTGTCGCGTTATACGCGGTGTAGGCGAGCTGTGCACAGCAGACTGCAATGATCGCTAAAACAAGCTTCTTCATGACCTTCGAGCGCCGAAAGGGTGTTAAACAAATATTAACACCAAAACTTAGTATATCCGAATCGCAAAAAGGTTGTTAGTCGTTCGCAATACATTGAGATTTTTTTTGAACTTCCGAAAAGAGAACCAAGTATTACCTTTCTGTACAGCTGATAGGCTGCAAAATATCCAGATACTAGATCAACTATGACAATAACAAGAGGGCGTTTGACCCTATTGGTCCTACTTTTCTGTATGTTCAGTGTGACGGGGTTCTCGACCACGCCGGCTGAAGGCAGATGGTCTGTCGTTCTCGAAACTTCTGAGGGAAATTACATATATCCGCTCGATCTTCGTGTCGACAGCGGCAAGATATCCACCACAGTGTTGAGAGGCGGGCTTAAGGTGTCAAGCACGCAAATGCGTGGAAAAACAGTTTCCATCAGGGGCGAATTTCGCTCCGAACCTGTAACGATCAACCTCAAGATCATCGGCTTCACGATGAGTGGAACGTGGCGAACGGCAGCGGACTCGGGAAAGGCTATTGGAGAGTTTCAACCCGCGGCGACGCGGCTGAAGGCCTTCGACGAGATCTGGGAAACAACAAACTCGCACTTCTACAGCCCGCTCTTTAACGGTATCGACTGGAGAGCCTTGAAAGAACCGTACCGAAAGCGAGTTGGTCTTGCAAAGAATGACGGTGAGTTCTACTTGGTCATCAACGAAATGCTTAGTAAGCTACGGAGCTCGCACGTCGGCTTCTACACAGCCGAACGAGGCATATTTTCCGAAGTCAAGCCCGTACAGAATATCGCTCGATCCACGACCGGAGGCAGGAAGGTCGTTGAATGGAAACAGCTGAATTCAAATACCGGCTATCTCAAGATCAGCAGCTTCGCCGAGGGCGAAGAATATGTCAACGATATCGATAAGGCTTTTGTAGCGATCGGCAACCTCCCATCGCTTGTGATAGATCTGCGCGGAAACGAAGGTGGAACGCTCAGCATTGCAATGCGGCTGGGTGATCATATCTTTCACCGATCGCAAGAGCTGGGCATCCTTGCGACCCGCGCAGGGCTCGATCGATACAAGGTCAATAGCATCGAAAAACTTGATCCGGATACGTTGCCAAAATATTCCGGCTACAACGTCGAAGGTTTTCTTGCCGCCCTTCGTCAACGTGGGGCAGTAATGCTTGTGACCGGGGGGAGAGTTGCAAAGCCGTATTCCGGAAGGATCGTCGTCCTGACGGATGGCAACTCAGCAAGTGCAAGCGAAGGTTTCATAAGTGCGATCAAGGAAACTGGGGCTGCCAAACTCATCGGCCGGAGGACGGAAGGTGCACTGCTTTCATCAAGGGATTTTGAGATCATCGGCGGATGGACGTTGAAATTGCCGGAGGCGGATTTTTGTACACCGAAAGGCTTTCGTCCGGAGGCCGTTGGTATTGAGCCGGATATACGCGTGAAAGTGATCCCCGGACGAGACGCCGATCTCGAGGCTGCCCTTCGTTATCTAAATGGAAACTGACCGGCCTTAATTAAAGCCACAATTTCTTGTAGAATCACCTATGCACCAAAAGTTTTCGGGAGGGCCGGCTTAACCGGCTGAGATACGCCTCTTTTTACAGGGCGTGATCCTTGGAACCTGATGCGGATAATACCGACGAAGGGAGAAATAGAATGTCAGACAACAACGAAAAGACCAGCCAGAACACCGCGCTTCCGGCTTCGCAAAAGGTATATGTAGAGACGGGCTCGAACGCAAAGCTGCGTGTCCCGTTTCGCGAGATCTCACTCAATCCGACAAAAGGGTTTGACGGCACGTTGGAGGAGAATCCGCCCGTGCGCGTCTATGACACGAGCGGGCCGTGGACCGACCCCGGCCACCGTCACAATGTTCGCGACGGCCTGCCCGCGTTGCGTCGCGACTGGATCGTCGCCCGCGGCGATGTTGAGGAATACGAAGGCCGCACAGTTCGTCCTGAGGACAACGGTTACCTGACAAAAGGCGCCGAAGATATCGTACGCGTCGGGAATGGATCAGCTTCGCGAAACGGCGAGCTGGAGGAGTTTCCGGGTCTTAAGCGTGCACCGCTTCGAGCACGCGCCGGCCAATGCGTTACGCAGATGCACTATGCACGCCGCGGCATCATCACTCCTGAAATGGAGTTTGTCGCGATGCGTGAAAATCTCGGACGGCAGATCGCCTTTGAGACGCTGCAAAACGGCGAAGGTGATGACCGTTCGTCGTTGAAACATCAGCACAAAGGCGAGAGCTTCGGCGCATCGATCCCACAATTCGTAACGCCCGAATTCGTACGCGACGAGGTCGCACGCGGCCGTGCGATAATCCCTGCGAACATCAATCATCCCGAATCTGAGCCGATGATCATCGGCCGCAACTTCCTCGTAAAGATCAACGCCAATATCGGCAACTCCGCGATCGCCTCGTCGATCGAGGAGGAGGTCGAGAAGATGCGCTGGTCAACGCTCTGGGGAGCCGACACAGTGATGGACCTCTCGACGGGCAAGAATATTCACGCGACGCGCGAATGGATCCTGCGAAATTCGCCCGTTCCGATCGGCACCGTGCCGATCTATCAGGCACTCGAAAAGGTGAATGGCAAGGCCGAAGAATTGACCTGGGAGATCTATCGCGACACGCTGATCGAACAGGCAGAACAGGGCGTTGACTATTTCACGATCCATGCGGGCGTGCGTCTCGCATACGTGCCGCTGACCGCAAACCGCACCACGGGCATCGTCTCACGCGGCGGCTCGATCATGGCGAAGTGGTGCCTCGCACATCACGAAGAAAGCTTCCTCTACACGCGTTTTCGCGAGATCTGCGAAATCATGCGTACCTACGACGTTTCGTTCAGCCTTGGCGACGGCTTGCGTCCCGGCTCGATCGCGGATGCGAATGATGAGGCGCAGTTCGCCGAACTCGACACGCTCGGCGAGCTCACTAAGATCGCGTGGGAGATGGATTGCCAGACGATGATCGAGGGGCCGGGCCACGTGCCGATGCACCTGATCAAGGAGAATATGGACAAGCAGCTCGAGGTCTGCGGCGAGGCACCGTTCTACACGCTCGGGCCGCTGACGACCGACATTGCGCCGGGCTACGACCACATCACTTCGGGCATCGGGGCCGCGATGATCGGCTGGTTCGGCACGGCGATGCTCTGCTACGTTACGCCAAAAGAACACCTCGGCCTGCCGAACAAACAGGACGTAAAAGAAGGCGTCATCACCTATAAGCTCGCGGCACACGCGGCCGACCTCGCCAAAGGCCATCCGGGAGCGCAATACCGCGACAACGCGTTAAGCAAGGCGCGTTTTGAGTTCCGCTGGGAAGACCAGTTCAACCTCGGCCTCGATCCCGAAAAGGCGAAAGAGTTTCACGACGAGACGCTCCCTGCCGAAGGCGCAAAACTCGCGCACTTCTGCTCAATGTGCGGCCCGCATTTCTGCTCGATGAAGATCACGCAAGAGGTCCGCGAATTCGCCGCCGAACACGGCGTCGAAGCCGAAAAAGCCCTCGCCGTCGGCATGTCCGAAAAAGCGAAGGAATTTGTTGATAAAGGAAGCGAGATCTATCAAGGGAATGTTCCAGACGCAACTAAGGAACATCATTAGCACCTAGCAAATTATGTCCTTTCGACCAATTGCAATTGACTTGTTCTCAGGCTGTGGCGGACTGTCTTACGGGATGGATCGGGCAGGCTTTAATGTTGTTTTGGGCGTCGATCACGACCGTTACGCTCTTCAATCTTTCTTGCGGAATCATCCCGGTTCCGAAGCCTTTTGTGCCGATATTTCCAGTCTTACAAAAAGGGATTTTTCACCGTTTACCGGGAAAAGAAAAATTGATGTTTTAATCGGAGGTCCACCTTGCCAAGGGGTTTCGCTTTCAGGGCATCGAATCCGCAAAGATCCGCGAAACGATTTATTCCTCTCTTACCTGAAAATACTGGGATATTTGCGCCCACGAGCCTTTGTTATGGAAAACGTGCCCGGTCTGGTCGGGTTGTTTGAAGGCGAACTATTTCAGGTGCTGTTAGAAAACTTCGAACGGACCGGTTACACGGTTTCCCACAAGGTCTTAAATGCAGCAGATTACGGTGTTCCGCAGTCACGCCGAAGAGTGTTTTTCGTCGGATTGTACAAAGGGCCCTCTTTTCGTTTTCCGGATCCGCTAAAGACCGCGTCCGTTACATCTTCCGATGCTCTTTCCGATTTGCCTGAGAATAGCGTTGTTGATGGAAGAGCTTATCCTGCAAAGGCTGAAACTAAATACCAACGTCTTATGAGAAAAGGTTCCAAAGGCATATTTAACCATCAGATAACCAATCACAGTGAGAAGACGATGCATATTATTTCCCAAGTGCCGGATGGCGGAAACTACAAAGATTTGCCGATTCGCTTCCAAGATACAAGAAAAGTAAATATTGCATGGACAAGATTAAATAGCGGTCGTCCCAGTTTTACGGTTGACACGGGACATTGAAGAGGAGTCGGTCTATGGATGAATTACAGACGAGAGCAAGAACCTTCGACAATAACGACGTAATCAATTTAGTCGCTTCTGTTCATAAAACATTAAGGAATTTGTATGAGGTTCTTGAAATGTGTTCAACCGACCGAGAATCTAAAAAGATTGTCGGCTCGATCTATATGCTTGAAACCGGACTGTATGGCAAAAGTCAGATGAATCCGTTTACCGATGTATGAGACCACCAAATTGGACACGGAATGAACTGATACTGGTTCTTAATTTGTATTACAAAATTCCTTACGGTCAGTTCAACAACAGAAATAAAAATGTTATAGAACTTGCGCGGTTGCTTGGCAGAACGCCTGGAGCAGTTGCCTATAAACTTGTAAACTTTGTCAGTCTTGATCCAATTCAACAAACCGAGGGCAGAAAAGGTGCGGTCAATGTCGGAAAACTGGACGTTGAAGTATTTCATGAATTCAAAAATAGATGGGCTGACTTAATGTACGATAGCGAGATAATTCTAGCCGAACTTCAATCGACAACTGTTGCTGAGACATTTAAGGACGATATAGAAATGAAAAATCTCGGGCCGGGACAGGAAACGGTCCGCACGATAAAAGCTAGAGTCAATCAAACGTTATTTCGCCGGATGATCTTGTCAAATTTTGATTTCAAATGCGCAGTCACAGGAATCGCAATACCGGAGTTGCTAGTCGCCAGTCATATTAGACCGTGGTCGGTTGATATAAACGAAAGGCTAAATCCTGCAAACGGTATAGCCTTGTCAGCCACATTCGACAAAGCTTTTGATAAAGGGTTGATTACCATAGATAGTGATCTTAGAGTAGTTTACTCAGAAAGATTGATTCGTCATCGGGATTCGACTTTCTTTCAAGAGTTTTTCGTAAAGTATGAATCGAAAAAAATTCATATGCCGAGAAAGATATCAATAGGAACGGATTTTCTGAAATTTCATAACGATAATATCTTTCTTGACAGTCAGCTTTCGTAGATCTTGTCCCGAAGGGCAAATAGCCACGTGCTTCAGCACGTGGTTTAGATAGCGACAAATTGAAAAGGGCGTTTTAGCGTCCTTTTATCAGCTTCAGCAAAATGTCAGACGCCGTTTACTCCGAGATCAACTTCCACATTACATGGCATACAAAATCCAGTTTGCCGATGATAACGGAGCATATAGAAAATAGACTTTACCAATTTCTGACACACAAAATTCTCGAAACGCCCCGCGCGAGGCTTCATGCCATCGGAGGGATAAATACGCATCTCCATATTGCGACAAGTTTGCAGCCGAATATCCTAGTATCTGATTGGGTAGGCAAACTCAAAGGTGCAAGTGCCTATTACATCAATCATGAGGTCCAGCCAAAAGCTCTGCAATGGCAACGGGGCTACGGCATTGTCACTTTTAGCACAAAAGATCTCAAATGGGTGATCGAGTACATAAATAATCAAAAGGAACACCACCGCGTCGGAACAATTCACAAGAGGCTTGAACGATATTTCGACGAGGCAGGCTAAAGCGGTCGAAAGGACGTTAAAACGCCCTTTTATTGAATTTCACCATCTGTTCCACGTGCTAAAGCACGTGGCTATTTGCCCTACGGGAAGCAATCAGACATTGCGAAAATTTCGGATCAACCTGTTCGAACAGGCTACATTCCTACCGAGCACGGCTTTCCGCTTTCTTCTTCTTTGGAAGGCTGAGCGTGATGGCCGACAAGATCAGTCCTGAACATCGAAGTTGGCATATGTCGCGTGTCCGCAGCAAGGACACAAAGCTTGAAACTTACGTGCGCTCAATTTTGCACCGCATGGGATTTCGATTTAGGAAGAACGTGCGGAAATTGCCGGGAACGCCCGACATAGTTCTTAAAAAATATAACAGCATCATCTTCGTTCACGGTTGCTTTTGGCATCAACATGAAAATTGCAACAAATCCCACATCCCAAAAAGTAACCGCAAATTCTGGATAGATAAACTCAGGAAAAACGTAGAACGTGACAGAAAAAAATCACACTCTTCTTGAATCAATGGGTTGGCGTGTGCATTATGTGTGGCAATGCGAAATAGGCGATGGTCAACGACTTGGATTTGAACTAGAAAAATCCATAAGAGACACCGGACGAGAAATGCCTTCGTAAGTAAAATAGCTGAAAGACAAAAGAATTTGTTAAACAGGCAGTGAGATCTACCACGGCACTCCCGAAGGCGCGAAGGAGCATTAATACTGAATATATAGCCATCGGAGATGGCGATAGCATGTAGCCCATAGCATCAGCTATGGGCTAAGGACTCAGACAAATAAGCTATCGTAGATAGCGAGAGAAATATTCTGATAACCTCAAAGCTGTCGCCCGCCTATGCGGGCTCGCGGGTTTTGGCAACTCGTCCACAGGCTTTCGCTTGTGGCTACACGCTTCCACTCGCTACCCGAGCGAAGGGATTTGTCGAAAAAGGTAGAGAGGATCCATCAAGATAATTCGTCTGGTGGAATGAAGGAGCAGCAATAGGCAATATTTGAAACTGTATGAACCACAGAGATTCGATCTTACTGAGAGTTCCGCGTAGATCGTAAAATGGGAAAATATGCACGTTCCTCCAGCAAGACTGCTGATCGGACGAGGTTTCGGCCTCGTCTTTCTTTTCGGCGGAACTTTATTTTTCCTTCCTCGTAATGCACAAGCAAAAAGCGCGAGTTTATCGCTTTTACTTCCCCTATTCACCAAGCTGAGGTGCATCTTAGAAAGGACATTCTAATATGGAAAGGCTGATCTCAAGACTCAAGCAAAGCCTGGTATTGCAGCTATTCACGATCTCGCTCCGATATTTGTTAGGGGCGGCTTTTGTTTTTGCGAGTATTTTCAAGATCCAGGGGATAAGGTTTACGCCGGAGTCTGCCGCCAACGCGCCCATCAACTCGCTTGAGCACTTCTTTGAAACGATGTACCAGACTCCTTACTATTGGAGCTTTATCGGATGGGCACAACTGATAGTTGGGGCGTTATTGATGTCCCAGACTTTTAGCACCGCCGGTGCGGTCGCATTCTTGCCGCTGATCTTAAATATTTTTGTAATAACGATCTCCTTCAACTCCCCAAATATCCTTCTGATAACTTTCCTGATGATGTGCGGAAACGTATATTTATTACTTTGGGATTGGAATAGGCTGAAATTCATCGCCTTACCGGATCCGAAAAATTATGTCGACGATACGCCGATGTTTTCCAAACACAAGATCTGGACCTTTTTGGGCATATTCTGGTTCCTCATCGTCATCTTTCTCCGAAAAGTCGTCCTGACGAACCATTAACGCTCGCATGATCTGCTACTGATCTGTAGAGCTCTTGCCCTGACAAGGGACGCAACGGTCCCACTAGGCTGCAGCTGTCCTTTAGCCGCGATACCGGGCCCAGGCTTCGCACAACCACGCCATTTATGGCGTGGTGCCGGTGGGAGACGGTTCCGAGCCCGTCTACGGGCTTTCGTGCGCGGAAGGGCGTAAACGCCCTTGGGATTTACTTTGGCTCGCTTACCACGCCGTAAACGGCGTGGCTATCTAGAACGACAAATGTGGCGTCCTGATGCATCACGCCGAAGAGATGAGCCCTTACTACGTGCGGGCTTCTGCAGCGGCGGTTTCTTCAATGGTCGCCTGTGTTCGCGGCCTTTGCGGGGTTTCGCTTTGCGGCCTTTGCCTTAGATGCGGTGCGTTTAACGCAAAGACCACAAAGAGAAGACGCGAGGGGCGCAAAGGTTCGGGCTTCGTTCAGCGGTCCTTACTCCGTGCGGGCCTCTGCAACGGTAGGCTTCTACAAGCGCTTGCGTGTTCTGCCTTTGGCGTTTCATAGAACGATTCGCCCACTTTCGTCGTATCACACTTTGTCCGATCTGGAAGAGATCAGCAAGAACATCTAAAAAGGAGACCCCGGCTCAATGAAGAAGGGCGACTTACAGGACGTTAAGGTGAACGTAAAGCTCAAGCTGTCTGCACTATGGGCTTCGCTAATGTTTTGCTATGTGTACGGAGACTATTTTGAACTCTATGTTCCCCGCAAGGTGGAGGAGTTGATAAACGGTTCGTCGATGCTGGACACTCCGGCAAAACTCTTTTTCGCCGGAATATTGTTAATGATCCCGGCATTGATGATTTGTTTGTCCGTTCTCCTGAAGCCTTTTCTTAGCCGAATATTGAATATCTTCTTCGGCTCTTTCTTTACGCTCTTCGTCGCTTGGGTCGGCGTAAATTCGATCTCCGAATGGCGAAGTTTTTACGTCTTCTACGCTTTCGTAGAGGTCCTTCTGACCGCTCTGATAGTTTGGTACGCATGGCGTTGGGAAAGGGTTGAGGTGGACACTCAATGAAGCTAGGAGTGAATCGAACGACCGCAAGGTTGGCGGGCCTGATCTATCTGATCGTTGTGCTGACAGGTATATTCAGCCTGGCATATGTACCGTCAACACTCATCGCTCCGAATGATCCGACGAGAACGCTCCAACAGATATCGGCCTCCGCAACGCTCTATAGGGCAAGCCTCATCAGCAGCGCGGCCTGCTACCTTGCCTTTCTCTTCTTACCCCTCGTCCTCTATAGATTGCTGAACTCGGTCAACGAGACGGCAGCAAGGTTGATGGTCCTGCTTGCAGTTGTCAGTGTGCCGATCTCAATGCTCAATCTCGAGAGCAGATACACCGCGTTCTCACTTATTACTGACGGTGCTCAGCTCCAAAGTTTTAACTCCGCGCAGGCTACGATGCTACTGAACAGTTTTGATAGTGGCATCCTGATCCTACACGTTTTTTGGGGCTTGTGGTTGTTTCCATTTGGGTGGCTCGTCTATAGATCCGGCTTTCTGCCGCGTGTCCTTGGCGTGTTCCTGATGTTAGGGTGCATCGGCTACCTGGTGGATTTTGTCGGCGAGACAATGTCGGAGAATTACGGCACCAGCCTGATCGCAGATATCGCTTCAAAAACCCGCTGCGATCGGTGAGATCGGCACCTGTCTTTGGCTTTTGATCAGAGGGATCAATGCAAAGGCAAGTACCCCGTCCAAATAAATTGTCGTAAACGCAAAAAATGCAAAGTTCTCGCCAAGAGCCCTTACTCCGCGCGGACTCCTGCAACGGCGGTTTCTGCAATGGTCGCCTGTCTTCGCGGCCTTTGCGGGCTTCGTTCAGCGGGCCTTACTTCGTGCGGGCCTCTGCAATAGCAGATTTTCTACACAACTAAAGCCGTAGATAACCTAGCTGCAGCAGGTGGTGGCGCAGCAGGCGGTCGGTTTTTCGGCGTACACGGTGATGCTGAAAATGCCGAGGGCACCGCTCAAGACCCGTTCGACGTCAGGAGCTTCTAGATATCGCTCGAGAATGTCGCGCGGGATGGTGATCGCCTTCTCTTTTTGTATTGCAAGATTCTCAAAACCGCTCGACGTTATCGCGTTGAGATACTCATCACGTTGGATCGCACCGGCGACGCAGCCTGCGTACATTTCAGCGTCGTTGCGAAGCTTCTCGGGGAGCTCGCCGACGAGGACGATATCCGAGATGCTGAAATGCCCGCCGGGCTTTAGCACGCGAAAGATCTCGCTGAAAACAGCTCGTTTGTCAGGGACAAGGTTCAGCACGCAGTTGCTGACGACCACATCTGCCGTGGCGTCGGATACCGGCATCTGCTCTATGTCGCCTAGATGAAACTCAACGTTTGTGTAGCCGAGCTTCTCTGCATTCTCACGAGCTTTTTCGATCATTGCGGGCGTGAAATCGATCCCGATCACGCGTCCTTCCTCACCGGTTTCGTGTCGCGCGACAAAGCAATCGTTCCCTGCACCGCTGCCGAGGTCGATGACGGTGTCTCCCTTCTTGATCCTTGCAAACTCGGTCGGCAGCCCGCATCCGAGACCTAGATCGGCGTCGGGATTGTAGCCGGCCACGCTCGCATATTCATCGGTCATAATGTTGTAAACCTCGGTCGAGCACCCTCCCGAACCGCAACACGATGACTGATTCTCGGTCTTGTCCTGCAACGCGATCTCGCTGTACTTCTGCCTTACACTGTCTTTGATCTGTTCTGCACTTTGCATTTTTTACTCCTTCTTTACTAGCAGCATTTGCTGTTCTTCGATCGGGCCGCGATCGACACAAGGTAATCCGTGATCCTCTGGACCGTTCGCTCATCGATGCAATAGCAGATAGCGTTCCCATCGATGTTTCCCTTTATCAGCCCGGCCTGTTTAAGCTCCTTTAGATGTTGTGAAATGGTCGCCTGTGCAAGCGGCAGCTCATCCACGATGTCTCCGCAAATGCACGTGCCGGCCTTTGCCAAGTACTCGACGATCGCGACCCTGGCCGGATGCCCGAGTGCCTTCGCAAGCGTCGCCATCTCATTCTGTCGTTTGGAAAATCCGTCGGTCTTCGTTGTTCCCATATCGTAATATTGCGATATTACGATGAAGGATGGATGCTTGTCAACTAGTATTTCGCGGCAGAAGACAAATGGGTCATTGCACCGTTATGCCGGGCCGTGATGCGGATGGGGTTCCCAATGAGGTTTAGGCAAAGGATTTCGAGTTCCCGATAGTTTTTGCCTCAACAAAAATTCAGATGCGGTCAATAGATCGTTTCGTGAATGCTGGGCGCTTCCGGCGGACCGCTCTTCAGATACTCGCCGACCGCGACCTCCGGGTATATATCGCTGTACTTCATCACCTTTGTTGCGCCGACGCGCCGGAAAATATGCTCGCGCTGGAGTTCGTCTGCGGGATGGACACCCGAGGCGGCGATCAATTCGATAAAGCTCTTTATAGTCGCCTCGTGAAAGTTTGCGACACGGTGCGATTTGTCCTGGACGTTCAACCCCTTGATAAGCCTTTCATCCTGCGTCGCGACACCCGTCGGGCAGGTATTCAGGTTGCATTGCAGGGCCTGTATGCAGCCTGTCGCAAGCATCATCGCGCGTGCGACGTTCACCATATCGGCGCCGATCGCGATCAGGCGAGCGATGTGAAAACCGTTGAAAACCTTTCCCGATGCGATGACCCTGATGTCCTTTTTCAGGTCATAGCCACGCAGCGTATCGACCGCAAACGAAAGTCCGTCCCTCAAGGGCATTCCGATCGAATCGGCAAATTCGATCGGTGCGGCCCCTGTGCCGCCTTCGCCGCCGTCGATCGCGATGAAATCAGGCTTGATACCCGTCGAGATCATCGCTTCGCAGATCTCGATGAACTCCGCCTTCTTGCCGATACAGATCTTGAAGCCGACGGGTTTGCCGCCCGAAAGATCCCGCAGCTGTTTTACGAAACGCATCAAGCCAACGCCGCTGTTGAATGTGCTATGCGAAGGCGGCGAATCAACGGTGGTGTGCGGTTTGACGTGGCGGATGGCCGCGATCTCCTCGGTGTTCTTCGAAGCGGGCAGTATGCCGCCGTGGCCCGGTTTTGCTCCCTGCGAGATCTTGATCTCGATCATCTTCACGTTGTCGAGCGTCGC
>JAANMW010001245.1_pt1 | contig 27406 bp, 19 predicted proteins | sample 7279671 | NCBI WGS metagenome assembly JAANMW01 (sample SAMN14094541, study PRJNA606508) | bioreactor metagenome | isolation source: A lab-scale SPAN reactor treating ammonium-rich wastewater day 247 | place: Ireland: Galway | collected 2017-09-19 | reverse complement strand
CGATCGACCCCGAGGGCACCCTGCAATCTCTCAATGACAGCCTCAAAGGAGAGCTCGGCGAGCTCTCCCCCACGCGGGCGGTGGATCTTTTCTTGCGCTCCGAGGGCGACGCCAACGACTTTCGCATGCGATTGATGAAGCAGAAGTGGGCCCGCAAGCCAGACTGGAAAAAGGTCCAGGCTGACCGCAGCGCGGTGCGCCTGCATGAGGAGTTGACCCGTTTGAGCCGCAAGAACCTCCACACCGATCACACTGTGCGCTATCGCAAAGCGGGCTGGACCGTGGACGTGAACGCCTCCTATTACCCGTTCTCGCGCCGGGTGACCATTTTCGTGCTGGCCTCCTCGGACGGGGGCAACAGCCACTATGCCAACAGCGCCGTCCTCAACCTGGTCGGGGTCGTTGAAGGCCAGGCCGTGCACCTGGACGAGGTGACCTTCGACGCCACCTGCTGCGAGACCAACTTGAGCGGCCGCTGGACCGAGCGCGTTACTGGCAAAAGCGGCCAGGAAGTCGCTCTGTCCAACGTGCTCAACCTGCGCATCAGCGGCTCGCAGGTGCAGGGGCGCTGGATTCAAAGCGGATCGTCCCAGAGCAGGTCCAACCTGGGCAAAGTCACCTACCAGATGAAAGGCTCGTTCAAGCAGGGCATGCTGGAGGGCAGCTTCACCGCCCAGGCTGAGAAGAGCGCGCTGGACTGGCTCAAGGCGCCTTCGGGCACGGTCACCGGAGTCTTCAAGGGACAGCTGCAGGGGAGCCTGGCCACGGGAACGGTCACTCTGCCATCGGGCCAGAGCTTCCGCTGGGAGGCCAGGCTGGAGTAAGAGCCAGGGAGGTCCTCCCAGGCGCTCGAGCAGCCTGGCCGCCTCGCGCTCCCTCCAACCGTGCGTCACAGGAGCCTCACGAGCCAACCAGGGCCAGATGACGGCTCGAGGAGTTCTGCGAACGTGCCGGCCCGGCCAGCAGCCCTCCCACGGCCAACCTCTCAAAGAGCGAGCAGCCAGTTTTCGGTGAGGAAAGGAGGTTGGCGACTCATGTCGAGAGGGGCAGGCAGGCTTCCTCCGGGCAAGTTCGAAGGGCGGCTCTCGAACGGAGGTACTCTATGAGACAGAAGAAAACTACAAGCAGCCTTTTGTTAGCCTATCTTTGCGCGCTGCTATTGATCGTTTCCGGTTGCACGAGCGGCGATGATGGCAACCTTCCCGCCGCCAACCCCAATCAGGGTCCTCAGAATAACTTCAATTTCATCGTCCAGCCGGGCAACGGGGTGGTTGCCGGGCGTGTCCTGGACGCCAACGGGGCCCCGGTGGCGCAGGCTCCGGTGCAGTTCAACGGAGTCGCTCCTCGCCAGGTGTCGGCCCGAGCCTTTCTCATCGAGACCACCACCAACCAGGATGGCTTTTTTCAGTTTCAGAGCGAGCCTGGCGGCGGAACGCTTGACGTCGCCGGCTACAATGACATTCCTGTCAGCGTCGAGCCCGGTGTGCTGACCCAGATCAACCTTCCCGGAGGAATGCAGGGTTGGATTCATCTGAGCCAGCTCAGTTTTCTGCTCGACGGGACCAGGACGGAGAACACGGCCTGGGGCCAGGTCCAGGCCCATTTCCCCAACCCCGATGGGCTTGAGGTCATGTACTTCAACATGCAGGTGGGAGATTTGTGGGCCATCCAGAACCTCCCAGTCCAGCCAACCACTCTTCAGCCCGACTCTTTTTTCGATGTCTTCACCGACCTTGATCTTGGAGTTCCTGCCGGCCAATCCGTGCCTCAGGTCAGCGTTTTTCCCTTCCTCTCGCCGGAGCCTTTGAGCAGCCTGCCGCCTGTGCTCTTCGATTGCCCGGTCATGCGGGAGAGGCTGGTTCTCGACAGCGGTCTGGACGGTTTCCCGGCCGAGCTCTTCCCGCCGGCCCCGCAGGTTGGCACCAGAGCTAGCGGCGCCGCCCTGTTGCCCAGCTATAATCGCAGCGATTTCAACCAGGACGTCGGTTTGAACGAGTGCGTTCCGGGCGCGGCCTCCAACAGCCTGAAGTACCTCGACGCCAACTCCACCAGAGACCTCTCTGCTGTCACGGCAATCAGCACCATGAAGACCGCCACGGGATGGGCCGCCGGTGGGTGCGGCGTCGATTGGGCCGAGCGCAAGAACAAGTTCATGACCGACGGCAACCATCCCATCACGACCGAGAACACGGAGAGCTTCGAGACCGCCCTGGAGGCGATCAAGGCCGGTAAAGACGTGGAGTTGACCGGTGGCTGGCACGCCGCCATGGTAGTCGGGATCGTCAAGATGGAAAATGGCAACTACTCGGTGCAGGTAGCCCACGATACCAAGCAGGGGGAAGCCGAAGGCACCAAGGTCGAGACGATCATTTACAATCCGACCACGAAGAAATTCTCGGGTAGCCCGGGGTTCTTCGACGGCTCGATCTTCAGGTTCTTCACCATCGAGGCAGTCAAGCCCCAGCCGATCACTGTCAGCCCCGACATCTCGACCTCCCACCAGGTGGGGACCAGCCCTTGCCCACAGCAGATCGGCCCGCTGGCAATCGCAAACAACACCGATGGCCCGCTGGACATCACCATCGAAAGCATGAACGTGTGCATCGAAACCGACGGACCGAAAACCCTGCGCCTGGCGCCGGGAGATGCAGCCCTGCAGAACGTTTTGTTCAACTGCTTGACGCAAAACTCTTTTCAGACCGTCATTCAGATCAAGGCGACCGACTCCAGAGGCAATATGTTTGTTTACCAAATGCACATTGACCTGACGATCACCCCCTGACCTGGCCACGAGTGGCCAGGCGGACCTGCTGATGGACCGACGGCCTGCGAGTGGGAAACGAGTGCTCCTCGTGGAGGACAGACCAGAGGGCCTGTCTGTGCTTCGTGCCGCGCTGGGGGAGCGCGGCTTCGAGGTGCTCGAAGCCCGCAACGCTGACGAGGCGCTGGAGCTGGCCCGCAAGGAGCCTCCCGACCTCGCCGTGATCGCCGTGCTCACGGCGGTCACGGACGGCTGCAGGCTGCTGCGCCTCTGGAAGTCCGACCCCGGGCTCAAGGCTATCCCGCTGGTCGTGGTTTCATCAAGCTGCGCCGACCCGCAGGTGGCGCTGGGCCTGGGCGCGGACGCTTTCCTGTCCGGTCCGGCCCAACTGCTGGATCTGCTCGACCGGCTCGGGGCCCGGACGGGCCCGCTTGCGGCCGCCCTCCAGCCGGTCATCCCCTGCGAGTCCTGCCTGGCCCTCGTCCACCGTCTGGAGGACAGGATTGCTCAGTTGGAGCTCGCCAACCGTGACCTGCGTGACCGCCAGGCCCGCCTGACAGCCAGCGAGAGACGTTTTCGCGGCATGATCGAGAGAAGCTCCGACGTGGTCGTGCTGCTGGACGCCGACGGCACGATGCGCTACCGCAGCGACTCTGGTCAGCGTATTTTTGGCTTCGAGGATGACGAGGTGCTCGGCCACCCGTTCGGCGATTTCATTCATCCCGAGGATCTTCCGGTCGTGGCCGAGTCTTTTGCTCGCCTGCTGAGGACGCCCGGCGAAAGCTTCTTTGTCGAGTTTCGCTACTGGCGCCCCGACGGTCCGTGGGGACACGCCGACGCCACCGTGACCAACTGGCTGGAAGATCCCGACATCCTGGCCGTGGTCGGTAACGTGCGCGATATCACCGCCCGCAAGCAAGCCGAGGAGCGCGCCGAGCATCTCAGCCGGTTGTATGCCACCCTCAGTCAGGTGAGCCAGACCATCGTGCGCGTCAAGACACGCGAGGAACTGTTCCCGGCCATCTGCCGCGCGGCGGTGGAGCACGGTCGGTTCGCTCTGGCCTGGCTCGCTCTGCAACACCCCGCGACGCAGGGCTTGAGCATTGTGGCGGCCCACGGTGCGGCGGCCGAGAGGCTGCTCGAGCTGGGAGCTGACCCGGGCGACGGTTTGATGAGACGGGCGCTGGCTACAGGGCAGCTGGCCCTCAGCCGCGACCTTCAGAGCGAGCCGATCTCGAGACCCTGGCTCGAGCTGGCCGAAGCCTTCAGCCTGCGCGCGGTCGCGACCGCACCCTTCAGTCACCAGGCAATGTCCGCCGGAGTCTTCGGGCTGGCCTCTACGCAGGTCGATGCTTTCACCGATACCGACCTGCAGGGCCTTCTCACCGAGATGGCGAGTAACATCTCGGCTGCTCTGGATGGCATAGAGCAAGAGGCGCGACTTCGGCGGGCCGACCTGGAGAGCACCCGGGCGCGGGCCTTTGCCGACGGGATCATCGAAAGCCTGCCCGGCGTCTTCTATCTCTTCGACGCCCGGGGGCGCTTTGTCCGATGGAACAAAGGTTTCGAGACGGTCAGCGGCTATTCGGCTGACGAAATCGCCAGGATGCATCCCACCGATCTTTTCACCGGCGAGGAACGCGAGCTCATTCGGCAGCGCATCGGCATCGTGCTCGCCGAGGGCGCGTCCGATGCCGAGGCCCACTTCACCTCCAAAGACGGTACCCGCACGCCATACTATTTCACGGGCCGCCGCATCTTGCTCGACGGCCAGGAGCATCTGGTCGGCGTGGGCGTGGACCTGACCGCGAACAAGCAGGCTGAGGAGAAGGTGGCCGCAAGCGAGGCGCATTTCCGCACCCTCATCGAGAATGCTTCGGACCTGGTGACCGTGCTGGACGCGGAGGGAGTGATTCGTTTCCAGGGTCCGTCGATCGAGCGGTTGATGGGGTATCGGCCTGAGGAGGTGTTGGGCAGGCTGGCGGCCGAGCTGGTGCATCCGGAGGATCTTCCCCTGATGACAGCCGTCAGCGAGCAGGCCCTGACCAGCCCTGGCCTTCCGACGACCGCCGAATTTCGATTTCGCCATCAAGATGGATCGTGGCGTTGGATTCAGTCCATCGGGCGAAGCACGATCGATTCCACCGGCCAGAGAGTCTTCGTGGTCAATTCCCGAGATGTGACCACCAGCCGGGCTATGGAAGAGCAGCTTCGGCAATCGCAAAAGATGGAGGCGATCGGGCGCCTGGCGGGCGGCGTGGCTCACGATTTCAACAATATCCTGGCCATCATCTTGATGCAGATCGAGTTGACCTTGAGCGAAGTGGAGTTGCCGGCCAGGGCGCAGGAGGGCCTCGAGCAGATTCGGCAGGCCGCCGAGCAGGCAGCCAACCTGACGCGGCAATTGCTCTTGTTCGGGCGCAGGCAGGTCATGCAGGCCGGTAACCTGGACCTGAACGAGACGGTTTCCCGTCTCGCCAGGATGCTTCAGCGAATTCTCGGGGAGGATATTCGACTGGAGCTGCAGCTTCATCCGGAGCCTCTGTGGGCTCGCGCCGATGCGGGCATGCTGGATCAAGTGCTGATGAACCTGGCCGTGAACGCTCGGGACGCGATGTCTCAAGGGGGGCGCCTGCTCATCGAGACGGAGGCCCGGGTCGTGAGAGAGCTCGAGGCTGACCTGCATCCCGACGCCATGCCGGGGCGGTGGGTGTGCATGCGGGTGAGCGACACCGGCTCGGGGATCCCACCGGAGGTGTTGCCGCGGGTCTTCGAGCCCTTCTTCACGACCAAGGAGCCGGGCAAAGGAACCGGGCTGGGCCTGGCCACGGTCTTCGGCATCGTCAAGCAGCACAGCGGCTGGATCACGGCGCAGAGCGAAGCGGGTCGCGGAACGACCTTCGAGGTCTTCCTCCCGGCCCTGGAGAGGACCCGGACCGGGAAGACCCGCGAACAAGCGCGACCCGCCTGTCCCGGTGGCTCGGAGACCATTCTCCTGGTGGAGGACGACCCGGCGGTTCGGGCCAAGATCTGGCAGGTCTTGAAGCGAAGCGGCTATGAAGTGCTCGAGGCTGGGAGCGGGAAAGAGGCTCTGGAGATCTGGACGAGAGCCAGGCCCGTGATCGCCCTGCTCTTGACGGACCTGGTGATGCCGGAGGGCCTGAGCGGCCAGGAGCTGGCCAGGCGGTTGCGGGCCGAGCGGCCCGATCTGAAGGTGCTCTACGTGAGCGGCTACAGCGCGGAGCTTGCCGGGCGGCAGCTCGAGCTCCTCGGCGGAGAGTCTTTTCTCCCCAAGCCGTTTGCCCCCGATGTGCTCCTGGAGACCATCCGCCGAGCCCTCGACGCTTGAGCCAACCATCAGGATCGCGGGGCCTCGGTCCACCCCAGCTCATGGGGGATCAAGGTTCCAGGTCCCGCCCTTCAGGCCTGAGAGGTCGCAAGCCCCGAGGCGGCATGTCGGCGCAGGGCCTGGAGCACGCCCCGGTGCCGACGCTGGCGGGCAAGCGCCAGCACGGTCTGGCCGCTTGCATCGGGCTGGTCGGCCCGCCCCCCGTTGAGCAGCAGGCATTCCACCATCTCCGCCAGTCCGAGCCGGGTCGCCAGGTGCAGCGCTGTCTGACCGTCCGGGCCCCGGGCGTTTACCTTCGCCCCGGCTGCGATCAAGCTTGCAACCATGCCCAGCCGCCGTCGGCTCACCGTCTCGAGTAACGGCAGGCGTCCCGACCGGTCGGGACGATTCGGGTCGGCCTGGCCCCGGATGAGCGCCTCGGCCACGCTCAGCCGACCCAGCATGGCCGCCAGCAGCAGCGGAGTCGCTCCCGTCTCGTCGAGATCGTCCAGCGTCAGGCCGGCCCTGAGCATCTCCTCGAGCACCTTCAGGCGGTTCCAGCGAACCGCGATATGCATGGCAGAGCCATCTCGCTCCGGTCCCGTCCAGACGGCTCCGCCCTCCAGCAGGGCGCGCACCATGTCCTCGCAGCCGAAGAAGGTGGCCCAGTGTACCCCATCCCCCCGGATCCCGGTAAGCCAGCAGGGCGGGATCGCCGTGGAGGGCTGTCCCCAGCGCAGTGCGCTCGCCTCGTTGCATGGCCAGCAGCAGCTCCATGCGCTCGGGCTCGATTCGCTTTTGTCCCGGCAGCGAGACCAGTCGGGCATACTCTTTCAAGACGGTGTCCAGCACTTTCTCCACCGGACCTACCTGGCGCTGGAGAAGCTCCAGCGCAGCCCCGTAAATCGGCTCGGAGTCGGCGACTTTGCTCTGAGCCGCGAGCACCTTGCCCAGAGACAGGTAGCCTTTGAGCAGCTGTTGGGGCTGGGGAGGGTCCGCGCTTTCGAGTCCTTGAATGAGCTCGCGCAGGGATTCCTCGGACTCGAAATAGCTCTCTTTGAGAATCAGGCAATCGGAGAGCGTGCTCAGGGTCAGCATCAGGTCGGGATGGCGGCTTGCAAGCTTGCGCTGCAGGCCGAGTGCCTGGCGGCATCTGGCGATCGCTTCATCGTAGCGACCCGTGAACATCATCAGGCTGGCCAGGAGCGTGAGCGTTCGGGCGGCGGCCAGGTTGTCCACGCCTTGGAGGCTGAGTGCCTGGTCGGCCACGTGGAGGCCCTCGTCCACTTTCTCCCAGGCGACATAGAGCTGGCAGACGTCCTGCAGGCAGCCTGGGAGCGACGGGTGACGGTGGCCCAGCCGGGACTGGTAGCCCTGGACCGCGCTCTTGTATAAACTTTCGGAGGCGGCAAACTGGTGCTTGAGCCGGAGAAGGTTTCCCATCGAGTGCTCCAGAGCCGCTGTGGTTTCGTGCCTTGGGCCGAGTTTTTTTCGCGCCAGGGCAAGCGCGCGCTGGAGGATCTTCTCGGCAGCGTCCACCTCTCCGCCCTCGTGCAGCGCGAACGCTTCCCTGGCAAGCTCCATGATTTTGCAGTCGGTTTCCTCGAGGTAGGCCTTGCGAAGCAGCAGTACCATCCCCGCCGCCGCACCGGCGAGCGCGCCCCATCCCGCCATGATCAGGGCCCGCGACGAGGCGAGGGCCAGGGCGAGCCCGCCCAGACTTCCCAGCACTGCCCCGGTGCTGGTCAGGGTTGTATCGGGGAGCCGAAGGGCGCGCTTCACGCCATAGCCTGCGAGAGCACCGGCCAGACCCATCCCCAGCGCCTTGGCACCCGTCAGGATTCTGCTGGTGCCCAGGGGGACCAGCGCACCGGCGCACGCGCCCACGACCACCAGCAAGCAGGCCGCGCTAAGGGTCGGTCCCCACCCGGGCGGGGCCAGGGACTCGACCTCTGAGATCGCTTCGACATGGTCGGGGCGGTAGTCATTTTGCACCATGTTTGACATTCTTTCAGAGGATGCCTGGGGCCTGCCTTGAAGCGCCTCCGCGCGTTCGCGAACGACCTGAAAGGTGCGCCTTGATTCTCATGGCGATGCGTGGCCTGATAGCTCACCCGGGCGGAAGATTGCTCTGATTGCGAGCCCTCATTGGATTGTCATTCGCCTCAGCCAGGTCAGGCGCGGCTTAAGGCAACCGGTTCTGAGGCTTGACCCGCATCCTGGCCTCGAAGTCCTCCACGCGGGCCGGCCCGTGAGTCGGGCCAAGGGCCTTCCCGCGAAGTCTCAAAGTCACCACGAATGACTCTGAGTCCACCGCGACATTGAAATCCACCACATCCTGGGCCAGCACCTTGCTGGAAAGGACCGCGCCGCCGGGCGGTGGTGGGGGCGTGGTCAGGAACGCCGGAGTGAACCCGGCCCAGGGTCCTGATACCGCGCTGGAACCCGGGTCGATGGTCAGAAGCACCAGGCGCCCCACCGGCACCTCCGCAGTTGCATAAAGAACCGTGTAGCGGTCCCAGATCGGCAATCCTCCCGGCGTGAAGCGGGCCATATCACCCCAGTCGCTCAGGTCGGGCAGGCAGAGGGCGTCGCGGTGAAAGGTCACCCCCTCCACCGTCACGGTCCTGGAAACATCATTGAGCACGGCGGTGGCCTCGGGGTAGGCCTGCTGGATCTTGCGCTCCATGGCCAGGATGGCTCGCCGGGCGGCTCCCTGCCCTCCCTGGCGCAGGACCGCTACCCGGAAGTAGCCGGTTCCAGCTCGAAAAAGCTCAAACAGCACCAGGGAAAGGATTCCGAGCAGGAAGGCGCTCATCAACACTTCCAGCAGGGAGAACCCGCGAAGGCGCCTCACGGAACGCTCACCCCTGGATAGAAAAACTGGCTTGTGCGCGTCGACAGAATTCCCTGGCCCTGGCGGGCCTGTCCGGGGGCCGGGTTCCACCACCAGACGTCGACGGTGAGAAAATAGCCACCCCGGTATTCGGGCGGAGAAGCGCTGATCGGCACGGAGGTGACCCGTGAAAAAAAGCGTGTCTGGGTGGTCGAGTCGGTGGTGTAGATGCCGGACGCCAGGTTGGCGGGCACCGGCCAGTACTGGTCTTTCTCGATCACCTCGCGCAGTCGCTCTCTGGCAAACAGCATGCCGGCGGTGAGATTGGCGGTCTTGGTGCTCGACCCGAGCAGGGCCATGAAAAGCCCGCCGATCAAGACGATGGCCGTGGCCAGGATGCTCAGGGCGAGGAGCAGCTCGACCAGGCTGAATCCCTTCCTGGCGCGCGCCAGAGATTTCTCGTATTCCCTCAGCGCATGCTCCAGTATCGTTGCTCGAGCTTGATCGCTCCGCCCGCATAAGAGAGCAGTGAGGTCAGGTAGGCGGGATTGTAGGTCGAGCGCACCTCCCGGGCACCCTTGACGACCAGGGGGCCTCGCGAGATCACGGCTCCTTCGGAGGCAAAGCGATTGCCGTTGGGATTGACCTGAAAACTGGTGCGACTGTAAACCAGCCCATTGAAGACGACGTCGTTGGGGTTCGCGTCTACATCCATCGGGCTGGGCGCCATCAGGTAGGCTTCCAGCAGCGCTGGACCGGCTTGCTGCGCGTAGTAGTCCATCTGGCTCGTGATCAGCGCGTTGACCTCGTCCTTGATGACAGCGTCGTGCAGGTCATGCCAGTGGTTGTAGGAGGCGAGCACCGTTGCGGCCGAAGGGTCGGCCGTGGCATCCTGAAGGAACTCGCGCAGTCGGATGTAGCGGCCCAGGCTGACGCCACCGGCGCTGTTGTAGTCGCCCAGCATCGTGCTCAGATAGCCCTGGACCACCGGATCGTTGGCACCGACCGGATACTGCTCGAGCAGGCGGGGCAGATGGACGCTGTCAAAGTTGTCGAGCACGCTGTCGCGCAGCTTGGGCTCACCCAGGCTGTGGTCGTCGGCTCCTCCCGCCCAGTACTTGGGGTTGTCGGTGGGGTCAGAGTCATCCCAGTTGATCCACTCGCGTATGCCCTGCGGGTACCAGCCGGAGAACTCGTCCCAGCTCGAAGGGAGGTCGGTGATGGCTTCCCGGAAGAGCTCGTGGTCCATGGCCAGCACCTCGATGGTGGGGGGCTTGACCCCCTCGATGCTTACCGGGCCCTCGGCATAAAGGGCCACTCCCGAATCGGGGGAGGCTGACATGGCGCTTTTCCCCGTCAGCTGGATGGCCCCCACGTCGGCCCCGTTGGCCTCGGCCACGATGGTCCCCCCGCCCACCGTCTCGCCTTGAACGCGCAGGCTGCCATTCACTTTCAGGCGGGCGTTGGCTCCGGCCGGCAGGCTGAGACTGGCGGCGTCATAGCCCACGGCCAGATCTCCCGTGATGCGAAGAGCGCCACTCGATTCCAGGTGGGAGCCGTTGGGCACGATGAAGCGTCCTGCGTCCAGTTTGGCAAGCAGATTGCCCATTCCGTCTCGGATCTCGTTGACGTAAGGCGTGAAGCCGGTGGGGTCGGCCACGGGGTCATGAGCCGGGTCGGCCCAGAAGTGGACCGTGGTAGGGTCCACGAAGTGGTAAAGGCCCGAATTGAGGCTCAGGGGCGGGGCCGGAGGAGTCTTCAACTGATCGGCCGTCAGATCGGGCACTTCAGCCTGGTTCGAGTTGGGCAGCACCGTCCCGTGCACCAGGGCGCCCGCGGCGCTGGCCTCGGGTCCGTCGTTGACCCCGTCTCCGATGACGGTGGGGCTGCCCGAGGCGGTCACCGCCGTCACGGCCCCGTTGGCGTCACTGCTCACGTTGATGATCGGGTTGAGAAGAACGTTGGTGCTGGAGACCGCCGAGCCGGCCATGGGCTGGCTTCCGTCCCCAAACAGGAGCCGCGTGGCGGCGGGCGCCAGCAGATCGGCTCGGGAGCGGATTTTGGCGTTGACGGAAGGGTCGAGCGAGAGAACATTCCAGATCCCACTGGCGCCTGCCAGCTCGACGGCCATCGTGCCTTCGCTCATCAGTGGGGCGTCCACGATCTGGGCGTTCCCGAGCGTGACGTCGAGCACGGTCTCGGCACCCGAAGAGTAGCCGGTCACGATCAGGTTGCAGTTCTGCGGGGTGACTCCGCGGAGATCGGCTGTGGGCGCCAGAGAGGGGCCACCGGGTGGGGTCGTCATCAGGCTGCGCGATTCCCGGGCCGGGAACCACTCGCGCCCCCAGGAATTGGGGTTCGGATCGGCTGCCACGTCGCGGTCGAGAAAGCGCCCGTGCTGGGCCACGCTGGTGTGGGAAGAGTCGGGCTGGAAGTAGATCTGGAAATGGGCCTGCTCGGGGGCAATGATGCCGACGACGCAGTAGCCATCTTCCCACACGGTCATCTGGCCGGGAACGTCCAGCCTCTGGATGGGCCCTCCCGCGAAAGCCTCGTTGGGCCCGGCGGGAAGACCCCAGGCCGAGTTCGCTTCCAGTCGCATGCGGGCATACTGCAGGCCGGAGAGGGCGGCTTGCTCGGAGCGCATCTTCTCGGCCGAGCGCCTCAGAAGAACAAAGTTGGACTGGTTGAGCACCAGGAAGGCACCGGTCAGGATCGAGAGCAAGGTGACCACCACCATGACGACGGCCAGGCCAATCCCTTCCCGCTTTTTGCCCACGTATGCAGTTTAGCAGAAAAAAACCTGTCCAGCTTTCGTGGCAAGTGGGTGAAGACTGAATCGGTTCTCAGATGCTCCCATCGCGACCTGCAGCTGCTCGGGGCCCTGGGGAGGCCGGACCCCTGGAAAAGCTTGCCCGTCGCCCCCCGCGCTTCGGGCGCTGCCAGCGGTGCAACCTCCTCGGGCTTCTCAGGCGGGGCGAGCGACTATGGCTCGGTCTGCAGCTGGCCAACGATCTCGGCCAGGGTGGCGGCGGCGTCCTCCAGATCGAAGCCCTCGATCTGGCGCATCAGCTTGAGACGCAGATCCTCCATCCCCACCAGTTTGGGAGCCAGCTCACGAGCCGCGTCCTCGGCTCCCGGGTCGAACTCCTTGAGCAGGGTTTCCAACTGGCGGCAGCTCTGCAGCAGCTCGGCCGGGTCGGCCGCCACCACGGGGGGAGCATCCTCGGCTGCCTCCAGACCGGCCAGCGCGGGCAGAATCTCTCCCAGGCGGGTCAGCACCTCGTCCAGCGCGGCCCGGCAGGCCGGGAGGTCGTGCTTGCGGGCTGCCCCCTCCAGCTCCTTGGCGTGGGAGCGCAGGTGCCCCATCCCGAGGTTGCCGGCCACCCCGGCCAGCGAGTGGGCCTGCTGCATCAGACCGTCCCACTCCTCGGAATCCAGCATGGCCGCCAACTTCTCGCCAACCGGAGCAAAGTCTCGCTCGAACTCGGCCAGCAGGCGCCGGTAGAGCTTGGAGTTTCCCCCCAGACGCTGGACCCCATCCGAGATGCTCACCCCCGGCAGCTCGGGCCAGCTTTCCGCGTCCTCGGTCGCGGCCGCAGGGCTGACCTCCCGCCCCCGGCCTGGCAACCAGAGGCGCAGGGCCTCCACCAGCGCGGCCGGGTCGATCGGCTTGGTCAGGTGGTCGTTCATTCCCGCTTCCAGGCAACGCTCGCGGTCGCCGGCCATGGCGTGGGCGGTCATGGCCACGATGATCAGCTCGCGGAAACGCTCCTGGGCCCTCAGTGCGGCGGTCGCCTCGTAGCCGTCCATCTCGGGCATCTGCAGGTCCATAAAGACCAGATCGAAGGTCTCCCGGTCCAGGAGCTCGAGGGCCTCCCGGCCGTGGTTGGCCAGGGTGACCTCGATGCCGAGTTGCTCGAGCAGCTCGGTGGCGACCTGCTGGTTGATGGCATTATCCTCCACCAGCAACACCCGTACCCCCTCGAAGCGCAGGCTGGGACGCTGGCCGGAGGCAGCCCGGACCAGCTGGGGGCTGTCCCCGGCCAGGGCATGGCTGATGGCGTCCAAGAGCAACGAGGGGGTGACCGGCTTGACCAGGAACCCGTGCAGGCCCAGGCTGCAGGCCTGCGCGCGCACCTCCTCGCGCCCGTAGTTGGTCACCATGATGATGGGGGGGGTGGCCTTCCCGTGCCGGGCCTTCAGCTCGCGGGAGGCCTCCAGGCCGGTCATGCCGGGCATCTTCCAGTCCATCAGGATGATGTCGTAGCCGGTCACGTCCCGGGCCAGCGCCTCCTGCCCCGAGACCACGCTCTCGGCCACGAGCCCGAGCGACTCCAGCACCTCGCTCAAAATCTGGCGGGCGATCTCGTTGTCATCCACTACCAGCACCCGTTTGCCCCGGAGATCCAGGCGCACAGCCACGCTCGGGGGGCTCTGCTGCTGGAGCGGGAAGTGCGCAATGAAATGGAAGCTCGTCCCCTTGCCCGGCTCGGAGTCGACCTCGATCTTCCCACGCATCATGTCCACCAGGCGCTGGCTGATCGCCAGGCCCAGCCCTGTCCCCCCGTACTTGCGAGTGGTCGAGGCGTCCCCCTGGCTGAAGGACTGGAACAGCCTGGCCACCTGCTCGGGGGTCATCCCGATGCCGGTATCCCGCACCGAGAACTCCAGCGCCACTCCCTCGGCTGTCTGCTCTCGCAGCGAGCAGCGCACTACTACGGCACCCTTCTCGGTGAACTTCAGAGCGTTGCCGGTCAGGTTCACGAGCACCTGACCGAGGCGCACCGGATCCCCCACCAGTCGGGTGGGCACTGCGGCCTCGGCCAGGACGAAGAGCTCGAGCCCCTTCTCGGAGGCTTTGGCGGCAAAGAGGTTGAGCACCCCATCGAGCACCTCGTCGAGCCGAAAAGGGATGCTCTCCATGCTGAGCTTGCCGGCCTCGATCTTGGAGAAGTCCAGGATATCGTTGATGATCTGCAAGAGATTGGTGGCCGAGCCCTGGATCTTGTGCAGGTAGTCGTCTTGCTTGGGGGTGAGCTCGGTCTGCAGGGCCAGGTGGGTGAGCCCGAGCACGGCGTTCATGGGGGTGCGGATCTCGTGGCTCATGTTGGCCAGGAAATTGGATTTGGCCTGATTGGCGGCCTCGGCCGCGATGCGGGCCTGGCGCAGGTCCTCTTCAACCTGCTTGAGGTCGCTGACGTCCTGCAGGATGCCGTCGGTGAACTGGACCGCCCCCTGCTCATCATAAAGACAGCGACCGCGCTCTTCGATCCAGATGAGCCGTCCGTCGCGCTGGACCAGGTGGTACTCCACTCGCCAGGGCTTGCGCTCGGCCCGGGCGGCGGCGAGATGAGCGGCCACCCGCTCGCGGTCTTCTGGCTGGATGGCCGCGCGCAGAGCGCTGGGATCGGAAAGAAATTCGGAGGCGGGCCGACCGAGCAGACCCTGGATGGCGTCGCTGAGATACTCCAGGCGAGTCTCGGGGCCCGCAAAGCGGAACACCGCCCCCGGCAGGTTGGCCACCAGGGAGTTGAAGCGCTCGGTTTCAAGCTCGCGAATACGCTCCTCGCGGTCGAGCAGCCTCTCGGTCATCTCGTAGAAGCTGGTGGCCAGCTCGCCCACTTCCCCGCCCATTTGTCCGGGCAGAGCCGAGAAGGGCTGCCGCTCGCGCCCGAAGGCGCGCACCTGAGTGCTGAGGGCTTCCACCGGACGAATCACCATGCGGGCTGAGCGCCACACCACCACGCCCACCGTGACCAACCCCAGCACGATCAGGGAAAGTTGCATCTGCAGCATCTGGGTGGAGTCTTGCAGCAGGTCCGCGCGGTTGGCTTCCAGGGCCAGCAACCAGCCGGTGCCCGGCAGGGGAGCCAGGGCCACGATCACCGCCCTGCCCTGGCGCTCGAGGGAGAAGCTGCCCGGGCTGCCATCCTTGAGAGAGGTCGTCAACCGTTCGCGCTCGGGGCCGGCTGCCAGCCCGGCCGTCAGAGCACCTGTCGCGGCGCCTTTGGATGCGATCAGCACCTGGCCTTCGGAGGATACCACGCAGGCGCTGCTTTCCGCCGGAGTCAGCTCCTTGAGAATTCGCTCCAGCCCTTCCAGGGTGATGTCCAGGGTGACCACGCCCCCGAAGCCTCCGTCCACCTCAAAGGGCTCGGAGTAGGTGGTCATGAGAGCATCGCCGGCTCCTTCGTCCCTGTACGGGTCGCTCCACTCTCCCCGGCCCGACTCTCGGGGAGCATCGTACCAGCGCCAGCGGGGCTGGGTATAGTCGTAGCCTCGGCTGCCTTCGATGTGGCCGATGTCCATGCGAGCGATCCCGGAGTCTTTGCGGTAGACGTAAGGGCAGAACAGACCCGGTCGATAAGCCCCCGGGGCGAAGGCCAGAGCCGAGCCGTAGGCGGTGGGGTAGCTGTTGACCGCGTTCTCGAGCAGCTCATAGAGCGCCTCGGGTTTCTGGCGCGGTCTACGGGCTACCGTCTTGGACAGCGACCGGGCCAGCGTCTCGGTGATGCCCAGGCTGGTACGCAGGCATTCGGCCGACACCTCAGCCTGGTCCTGGAACTGGCGCGTGCGAGCCGTCAGGCTCGAGGCCAGCATGGCCGAGACCAGGATGGCTGTGCCCACCAGCATGACCAGGCTGACCGGCCAGAGCACCGCCAGGGGGAGGCGAAAACGGAGAGACTCAAAGCGACGCGAACGCACCAGCCGCTCCTTCGTCAAGATTCATTGCCCCCCCCTTTGGCGCTAACTTTTCGCAGCCGGTCTGCCTGGCCCCCGTTGGCGTGGACGAGGACTACTCGATCGGGCTCACCGGCAACTGCGAGGAGAGGGCCTCTCGGTCGGCCCGCTCCAACCGCCGCTCGTAGGCCTTCAGGAAGGGGAACCAGATGGCCGCGCTCAGGGCCAGGTTGACCACCACCAGCAGGAAGGCGCGCAGATCCTGGCAGCTCAAGGTGGCGCCCAGGAAACAGGGCAGCACCCAGGGAGCCTCCAGGAACGGCTTGCCCACCAGGCCCCAGGAGATGGCCAGGAAGGCTGCCGTGCCGCACACCAGCGGCGCCAGCACGAAGGGAATGGCCAGCAAGGGATTGGCCACCACGGGCAGCCCGAACAGGAAGGGCTCATTGACATTGAACAGGGCCGGCACCACCGAGATCTTGCCGATGCGGCGCAGGTGCGGGTGGCGCATCGTAAAGAGCAGCCAGGTGGGGGAGAGAGTCACGCCCGCCCCGCCGATCCAGATGAACCATTGCCAGAAGGGATAGGCGGTCACATACTGCAGGCTCTGGCCGGCCGCGTGCAGGTCGGCGTTGTGAACCAGGAACTGCTGCCAGATGGGCAGCATGACCGCGTTGATCACAGAGATGCCGTGGACTCCAGCCACGCCGAAAAGGTGCAAGAGCAGGTTCACGGCCAGCACGCATCCCAGCGTGTCGCCCAGCCGGGCCAGGAAGCTGGAAGCATGCACAATCTGCTTTTGCAGGTCGAAACCGAAGCCGTGCACCACCAGGAAGACGACGCTCACCACCAGCAGCATGGGCAGGAAGCTGGCAAAGGCGTCCACCACCGACTGGGGGATGCCGCCGGCCGCTTCTTCCTTGGGCTTCTCCTTGCCAGGCCTGAGGATCAGCCGGGAGAGCTCGACCATGAAGATGGCCAGCAGGATGCCCAGGAAGATGCCCTCGGCCCCCAGGCTCTTGAGGGGTACCACCCAGAAGGTGGCTTCCGGTTTGGCCGGGTCATGCAACGGATTGCTGGCCGGCAGGGCCACCTTCGAGGGGGTGCCGGCCACCAGCAGGGCGGCCACCGCCCCCAGCCCCTGGGGCAGGGGAGGGAGATTGTACTGACGGGCCAGACAGGTGGCCACGGTAAAGGCGATGTAGAGACCCAGCAGGCCCATCGTGAAGAGATAAGGGATCTTGAGCAGATCCACCTTGCTCAGATACCAGGCGTTGAATCCGCTGGCCTCGAGGTTGGGAAGCCAGCTGACCTGGCCCGAGAAATAGGCGCTCAGCACCGGGCCCTGGGCAGCCAGCAACAGGAAGCAGCTGCCCACCAGGATGATGGGCACCGAGCCGATCATGCCGTCGCGCAGGGCCAGCACGTGGTGCTGTTTTGAGGCTTTTTCCAGGAAGTCGAGAATTTTTTTCCACATGGCCGAGAGCGCTGTTCCGTCCGGGCGGGCGAAACCCTGTCGAAAGTAGGCTCCCGCCGACCGAACGGCTCGAAGGGGACCTGACCCGGCGAGCAGAATCAGGCCGGCCCTTGAAGCTCTCGCGCTTGATTTTGATTTTGCTTGCTCTGGTGGGCGGTTGGCTGGCCTATCAGAGCTTCTTCGCGCCCGAAGGGGGCCCCGAGTTCGAGACTGAAGACCTCAAGAGAGGCGAGGTGACCGCCCGGGTTACGGCCACCGGCACGCTGGAGGCTCTGACCACCGTGACCGTGGGCTCGCAGGTCTCCGGCCCGGTTCTGAAGGTGCAGGTCGACTTCAACTCACCCGTGGAGAAAGGCCAGATCCTGGCCGAGCTCGATCCTTCCGAGTTCCAGGCCCGGGTCTCCCAGGCCCAGGCCAGCCTGGACGCAGCCACCGCCGCCCTCACCAACCAGGTCGCCAGCCTGGCCAACGCTGACGCCGGGGTGGCCCAGGCCGAGGCTCAGTTGGAGGCTGCTCGGGGTCAGCTCGAGCAGACCCGGGCCCAGGTCGGCCAGGCCGAGGCCGGTGTAGAGTCGGCCGAGGCGGGCGTGCTGAGAGCCAGGGCCGAGATGGACCTGGCCCTGCTCGAGTACAAGCGCTACGAAGAGCTGGTCAAGCGCGATCTGGTCGCCAGGAGCGAGGTGGACCAGCGCCGCACCGCTTATCGGGTGGGCGAGGCTGGCTACCAGTCGGCCCTGGCGTCGCGTCACGAGGCGCGCTCTACTCTGTCCCAGGCTGGCTCGCGGGTGAGCTCGAGCCAGAGCGAGGTGAAGGCTGCTCAGACGCGCCTTCAGGCGACCCGGGCCCAGCGCCGGGCGGCCCAGGCCCAGGTCGGCTCGGCCCGGGCCCAGGTGCGCCAGGCCGAGGCGAATCTGCGCACCGCCCTGGTCGATCTGGATCGAGCGACCATCCGCAGCCCTATCACCGGCACGGTGATCGACCGCAAGATCGACGTAGGCCAGACCGTGCAGGCTTCCTTCCAGTCGCCCGACCTGTTCAAGATCGCCCGTGACCTGCGCCACATGCAGGTGCAGGTGGAAGTCAGCGAGGCCGACATCGGCTCGCTCAAGGAAGGCCAGAAAGTGACCTTCAAAGTGGACGCTCATCCCGACAAAACGTTCGAGGGTCGGGTCACCCAGGTGCGAGTGGGCCCGGTGGACGAGGCCGAGCAACAGGACAAGTCGGTGGTTGTCTACGGGGTGCTGGTCAGCGCTCCCAATCCTGACCTGCTTTTGCGCCCGGGCATGACGGCCAATGTCACCGTGGCCATCGACACCCACAAAGATGTGCTGCTGGTGCCCACTCTGGCCACCCTCTACTTCCCTTCCCAGGGTCTGGACGAGGACGAGGAGCCCACCAAGAAGGTGCGTCTGCAGACTGCCGAATTGCCCAGGCCGGGCCGCCCGGCCACGGTCTGGGTGATGAGCCCCAGGGGGCCTGAGTCTCGTCTGATTCGGGTGGGGATCTCCGACGGCGAGTTCAGCGAGTATCTGGAGGGAGACCTCAAGGCCGGCGACAAGGTGGTCGTGAGCGAGAAGGCTCCCGGCAAGACCAGGAAACGCGTGAGGATGTTCTTCTGAGTTTCTGGCTGGTGCTCAGGTTGGCCTGGCGCTCCCTGTGGAGGCGGCGGCTGCGCACGTTCCTGGCCATGCTGGGGATGATCATCGGAGTGGCCGCCGTCATCGCCATGCTGAGCCTGGGTCAGGGAGCCAAGATGGCGGTAGAGAGCCAGATCGCCGGCATGGGTACGAACACCATTATCATTTATCCAGGCTCGGGTCATCGAGGGGGCGTGCGCACCGGCCAGGGAACGGGTCGCAATCTGACAGTGGAGGATTATCAGGCCATCCAGCATCTCCCCTACGTCCTGGCTGCTGCTCCGGTCGTGCGCAGCAAGGTGCAGGTAGTGTTCGGCTCGCAGAACTGGAGCACGAGCTACACCGGTACCACCCCCGAGTTCTGCACCGTGCGCAACTGGCAGGCCCAGAGTGGCCGGCTCTTCTCCGAGCGCGAGGTGCAGTCGGCGGCGCCCGTCTGTCTGCTGGGCAAGACGGTGCGCGAGAAGCTCTTCGGGTCGAGCGATTCACTGGGTCAGGTGGTGCGTCTGGACAGCCTGCCGTGCGAGGTCGTGGGAGTGATGGCTGAGAAGGGCGATGCGGGGTTCGGGGGCGTGAGCGACGACATGGTGCTCCTTCCCTACACCACCGCCCAGCGCCGTCTGCAGTGGGGGCGCGACCTGGGCTCGATCATCGTGTCGGCCAGGCGACCCGATCAAGTGGCCGCAGCTGAAAAGCAGGTGTTGATGCTCTTGCGCGAGCGACACCGGGTGCCCGAGGAGGAAGAGGAGCCCTATTACTCTTATAACCAGGCCGAGATCCTCAAGGCTGGCCGGGAGGCGACCCAGGTCTTCACGACCCTGCTCGGCAGCATCGGCTCGGTCAGTCTGCTGGTGGGCGGGATCGGGATCATGAACATCATGCTGGTCTCGGTCACCGAGCGCATTCGCGAGATCGGCATCCGCATGGCCATCGGAGCCCGGGCTCGGGACGTGATGACGCAGTTCCTGGTGGAGGCGGTAGTCCTGTCGGTGGCGGGTGGAACGCTGGGAATTGCCCTGGGAGTGGGCGTCTCCTACCTCCTGGCCGACGTCTTCCAACGCCCGGCCGGGGTGAGCACCGTCTCGGTGGCCATCAGCTTCGGGTTCTCAGTGCTGGTGGGGATCTTCTTCGGTTTCTACCCGGCCGTGCAGGCTTCCCGCCTCGATCCCATCGAGGCTCTCCGGCACGAGTAAGTCCTCCTCGGTGCAAAGAACGAGTCCGTGGCGGCGAAACAGGGCCGCCGTCACCCCGTCCCCTCCCTGTCGCGAGCTGTGGCAACCACAGGAGGGACTGTGCTGCTTGAGCACCGCCCGCCGGGCTCCGGACTCCACTGCCCGCTTGAATGCCGCCCGGGCGCCCTGGCAGAAGGCCTCGGTCACGTCCTTACCGTGCTCGTCCATCACCCGCGCCTGCCCCTGCCAGACCGCCTCGCCGTCCCCGCCCTCCAGAGCAGCCCGGGGGCGGGGAGTGCCCAACCCGCCCAGCTCCTCGGGGCAGATCAGCACCACGTCCTCTCCGCGGGCGATCAACTCCTGGACCACCGAGTGGGGCCTGGAGCCACCGTCGTAGCGGCAGCGGACCCCGGCCAGGCAGGCAGAAACTGCAAGAGGTTCTGGTTTGCTCACTTGATCGGTCTTTTGGCGATGGCGATATGGGTGCCATGGGCGTAGGCAGCCCACACGAAGCTTTCGGTACAGGCGATGGTGTAGGGAGCACCGCTTGATCGCATGGTGAAGACCTTCTCCGGCGAGCTCCAACCGCCGCTACGGTCGTTGACATACATCACGTCACTGGTGCCGGTGGGCTGATAGATCACGTGCATCTTGTCCTCGCGGTCGAGCGTGCAGGCCGGATTGGGGCCCGGCACGGGGGGAGGCGTGCTGGCCGGGGGCGTCGGAGAGGCCTGGCGCTTCCACTCGCCGTTGTCCCAGCCGAATAGATAGCTCTCCTGGCCCAGGTTGGTGATCAATCCCAGCCCGCCCCGGGGGCGAGCCCCCACGGCGAAGTTGTTCTGCACATCCTTGTTGACCAGCGTCATCGGCTTGCCGGCCTCGCCGCTGATGGCCTTGAGCTGCACCGAGCGCAGCCCGTTGCTGTCGGACCAGACCACTCCGAAGCCCCCCTTGGAGTGCCCGCCGATCATCACCTTATCAGAAAGCGCCGAATGGTAGCCCACGCTCTTGGCCGGGGCGCGCACGGAATCTCGCAGGCTGATGAGGGCAGCTTTGACGCCGTTGCCTTCGGTGCCCCAGGCGGCGGCGAACTCGGTCTTCTTGGCATACTCGCGCCCAGCGACCGCGATCGAAGTGCCTCGGGGGGATTCTGATACAAAGCTGTCCACCAGGATCGGCTGGAGCCACTCCCACCCGTTGTCGGCAGTCAGGGTGAAGTCGATCTCAAAAGCCCGCTCACCTTGAGTCAACTGGCGCTGGAACACCATGGCCATCGCGTAGCGCGTGGTCCCGACGGCCACGTTGCGCACTCGGCCCAGGTCCAGGCCGAAGAAAGGTGCTCGCACCTCCGACCAGTTCTCGTCGTTCTCCGAACGCCAGCATTGCATGACCTCAGGGTGGATGGCCTTGGGATTGGTGCCAGCAAAAATCAGGTGCAGTCGGTCCCCCACCACGGCCAGGTTGGGGGCCACGTAGATGCCGATCTGCTCTTTGGGCGGGGGGACCGCAATCCAGGCCGAGGGGGCCTGGGACGAGCTGGCAAGGGGCAAGAGCGCCACGAGGGCGAGCGAGAGAAGGAGCAGTCTGCGCATCAGGGCCGATTCTTGCGCCCGACACCATTCCCTCCCTGTCCGGTCGTGCGGTTAACACCCTCGAAACCGGCCCCCGCTCTTGTTGGTCCATTCCCTCCCTGTCCGGTCGTGAGGTTAACACCCTCGAAACCTGGGTTAACAGGCTCGTAACCAGCCCCCGCTCGCGTTGGCGTAATATACGCTGGACTCCAGGGGACAACACAAAGAAATGGGGAAAAATAAACATGTTATCTGCCACCACTGCATTTCCGTCTTTTGCCAGCACGATCTCTCGTGCCAACTCGGCCCCTCAACAACCGCCCACAGCTCCGCCTGAGGCTCCTCCTGACGCTCCTCCCGAGGAAGGCGAGAAGGACTGGACCATCGGACAGGCCGTCTCCGGCCTGGCCGGCGCTGTCGTGGGCGCGGGCATTGAGACGGTTGGAAACACCGCCTCCTCGCTCTATCGCATGCCCGAAACCCTCTACCAGAGCTACAAGGCGCTCTGGAACACCGAGCAGATCGGTCCCGTGCTGAAGACCACCATTGGCCTTCTGCTGCCCGCCGCAGCCGTCGCCACCCCGGTACTGGTTGCCCTGGGCTCGGCCGGCTACGGGCTGTTCCATGGCTTCCAGGAGGGTGTCGAGAATGGCGTCGGAAGCGCAGCCAAAGAGTGCGGCAAGGATGTCAAGACCTTCCACAATGAGCTTTCCGGCAAGCTCCTGGAAGAGCTGCGCAAGTACGAGGCCGAGCCCCTCGAGCCGGGTGAGGAGCCCTTCGATATCAAGCTGATCGAAGGTGGCAAGGCCCTGGTGGGCGGCGCCGCTGGCGCCGTGATCGACGGCGTGGGCGTTGGCGCGGTGACACTGGTGAAGACCCCTCGCGGCGTGGTCAGGGCCTACCAGGAGATCTGGAAGAGCGACATGGGCCCGGTGCAGAAGGTCACCTGCTCGATCCTCGTGCCCCCGGCCGCCGTGCTGGCCGCTCCTCTGGGTGCCGTTGGCGGAGCCCTCTACGGCCTCGCCGTCGGCGCCAAGGAAGGCTACCAGAACGGTCTGGGCGCTTCGGTGGAGAAGACCGGCGAAGCCGTGAAGGACTGGTGGGACTTCACCAACGAGGCTTTGAAGTCCGACTCGAACTGAGCTTCTCGCCTGAATGAGAAAGCCGCCCGGTGCTCCGGGCGGCTTTTTCATTCGGTCTAGCACACGATGTTGGGCGTCGCGCAGCCGGAAAACTGTGTCAATGAAGAAGGTAGTTTCCGGCTCCGACATTCTATCAGACTAGAAGTCGTCGTCTTCTTCGTCCTCATCCTCCCAGTCACCGGCGGGCGGAAGCGAGAAACCTACGGCGTGCGTCTCGCAGTAGCCGGCGTCAAAACCAGCGTAACCTCCGTAGGTGCCGGAGGGCTCGGTCCAGTCGATGCGCACCGTTCCTGATCCTTCGAGTCTGACTCGCCCGGTCCCGATGGAGACGGTGCGGGTTCTGCGGGTTCTCAACATGCTGGCCTCCCACTTCTATAACCGCACAAACTCCTGATAAGTTCCTGAAAAGATTATCCCTCAAAATTGCCCGGAAGTATAGGGATAGTCGTGCGCTGGTGGTGAGATATTCCTACCAGGCAATAATTTCGAACAAATGTTCGATTATTCGGCCAGCTTGACGTCCGGCGGGATGTCCAGGTGGAAGATACGGTCCAGGTAGGCATACAGGGCTGGATTCAAGCGTTGGAGCTCGATTCGGTTGTTGGTGGGCTTGTAAAAATCCTGTCCGTCGCTCATGGGGACGGTGAGGTAGGCCTCCACCGCTTCGGCGAAGTACTCCCGTACGTTATCTTTGGCGCGTGCGCTGGTGAAGCGGTCCTGCCCCTGCTTGAGCAACTGAAGGTCCTCGGCATACAGGCGGTCCACCGTGGCTCGGTGCTCGGCGCCCAGTCCCGGGATGCTCAGGACTCGTTCCAGGGCATGGTCGAGGGCGTGCCCGGTTTCGTGGATGCAAACGCGATGGTGGCCCGCCTCCGGGGCCGGGTCGCGCAGGTAGTCCTCATAAAGGGTGATCATACGCTCGTCGTAGTTGTGGATTCCCATTGCGTCTCTGGCGCGCTGGGCTTTATACTCCAGGGCCTGTTTGAGGGTAACCTCCGAGACCGCCCGCCCCAGGTAATAGGCGTAAGGGATCAAGACGACCCCCTGAGTGGCGGTGAGCTGCCTGCCTTGTTCGCTGATCAGACCCTCGTTGAGTCGGGCGAAGGTCTCGCTCCACTCGTCCAGGTCGTCGGGGCCAACCTGACGCTGGGCAGCAAGCTCCGAGACGCTGAAAGGGTCTCGTTTGATTTCGACGGAGAAGCCGATGCCCGCCCCCACCAGGCGCTGCGAGAGATCTTCTTGGAGAGATCGGGCCCACCAGTGATTCTCCATGGCCTCCACGTAGACCGGGTCCTCTCCTGCCGTCACCCGCTCCTGGATGCGCCGTGCTTTCTGGTCACCCTGGCGTGCGAGGCACTCCTCGGTCAGAGTGCGGGCCAGTTGGACGTGCCCTCGATACTCCGACGGCTTGACGGTGGGAAGGCGAGGAGTGTCTGCCAGGGTCTGTCCCGCGCGCATGCCGACGACCAGCAGATCGTCGGCCGCCAGCAATCGCAACAGGGGAACCGGAAACGCCTCCAGGTCGCGGCGCAAGACGGCGGCCGCATCGGGAGCAAGGTTGGGAACCTGGATGATGTGGTCGAGCAGGCGCTTCTCCTCGGCCTTATCCTCGCTCACTTCCAGCCGGTGCAAGCAGTTAGACGGTGAAAAGTCGTCCTGAGGCTCGGCAATCGCCCGTACAGGCGCTGAGAACCACTGAAGTGGCTTGAAAATGTTTGGCAACAGTCCAGACGTAGCCGAGATGTGCACGAGGCCTCCCTCTCTGTCCCGCTGACATCTTAAGCTTCCCATCGCTCCAGGGTGTTGACCGGGTGTTGCCGATCCGGCGATCTCTTCTCGTCAAAGTTTAACAAGTCTGTTACAATTGTTAACAACAAGTTCACGGGGGATCAATTTTGTAACAAGCCAGTCACAAACCGGGGGGCTGGACTTGGTACTCTGAGGTGGGAGATTTCTTGCCCATCTCGTGGGCTGGGGCAGGTTAGCCATCGACTCGTTAGACAGAACAAGAAGTGACCGTTACCGGGAACGACTGCTCGAGCTGCAGCAACAGCGGGCGCAGGAAGCTCGACCGGCAGCGGAAGAGAAAGCGGTCTCCGCCGACCATCAAGAGTCGTCGGGCGGCCGCTCGGCTCCGGTTTTGTCTCCAGAAAAGTCGCACGATGCCCTGAATCGTCAGGATATCAGCCGGCGACTGGAGGAGGGCTGGGCGGGGGCGGCAGGTCTGGTAGGGCCCGCGGCGGCTGTCGGCCGTGCCTGGGATTCGGCTCTAGGAGGGGAGGAGAACGGGGTCTCGGCCAGCGACTCGCGTCGGGGCGGCGAGAGAGCCGCCAGTCGAGGAGTGGCCGCAGGCGGATTGGCTGGAGTGGCGAGCTCTGCCGACAGGGCGGAGCAGGCGGCCACCGCTGTCTCGGGCAATCGGGGCGCAGCCGAGCAGGGAATAGCCGCCGGTGGCCTGGCCGGAGTCGGCACATCGGCCGATCGAGCGGCCCGAGCCGAGGGAGCCAGGCCGGGCGAGGGAACGGCGGCCGGTGGCCTGGCCGGGGTTGCCACCTCGCGGGAGCGCAAAGCTGCCGAAAGCAAGACTTCCGAGCCCTCGCGGCCCTCGCAGCCCAGCGCTCCTTCGCCTCCGGCCCGGCCGGCCTCTCGCCCCTCTCCCTCGAGGAAGGGTCGCAAGAAGTCAAGCAGCCGGCGCTCGGGCTCAAGCTCGAGCTCCGGCTCCAAGTCTCGTACTCGCACGCGTCCAAGCTCGGGAGGCAAAGCCCGCAGCTCGGGCTCGGCCACTCGCTCGAAGACCGCTTCCAAGAGTCGCAGCAGCTCGTCCGGGAGCAAGTCGAGGTCCACCTCTCGAAGCTCGAGCGGCTCCAAGTCCTCCGGCTCCAAGAGCTCGACCCCGTCCTCGGGCAGCTCGGCCTCCAAGAGCTCGACTCCGTCCTCGGGCAGCTCGGCCTCCAAGAGCTCGACTCCGTCCTCGGGCAGCTCGGCCTCCAAGAGCTCGACCCCGTCCTCGGGCAGCTCGGCCTCCAAGAGCTCGACCCCGTCCTCGGGCAGCTCGGCCTCCAAGAGCTCGACTCCGTCCTCGGGTAGCTCGGCCTCCAAGAGCTCGACCCCGTCCTCGGGCAGCTCGACTTCCAGGAGCTCGACCCCGTCCTCGGGCAGCTCGACCTCCAGGAGCTCGACCCCGTCCTCGGGCGGCTCGACCTCCAGGAGCTCGACGCCGTCCTCGGGCAGCTCGACCTTCAAGAGCTCGACCCCGTCCTCGGGCAGCTCGTCCAAGAGCTCGACCAGTTCGTCGCCGTCTCAGGGCTCCGCCAGGGCCTCGCATGTCCCCTCCACGACCTCGACGGGGGTCACCGATCGGCGCACGGGCTCGGAAGCCGCCTCGACGGGCAGCCAGGTTCAGAGCCGACCTTCCAGCCGGACGGCCGCCTCCAGTCCTCAACGAACGCGGACCGAGCCGACCTCGCGCTCGGCGAATACTGCGCCCGCGCGGACGCGTCCGGAGCTGGCCAGACCTTCCGGCAGCTTGCCGAGGCCGAGACCGACATCTGGGGCCGGACAGGACAGTCGCCCCGAGGGTTCGACGGGAGCTGGTCGCTCGAGCGTGGACCCATCCGTCTCTCGTTCGAGCGGAGAAGCTGGCTCCACTGCCAACCTCTCAGCTCCGGGCGCCTCTCGGCCGATCGGGGAAGTCGGTTCCGCGGCCAGCGCCTCTCGGCCGAGTGGGGAAGTCAGTTCGACGAGCGCTGCCCGTCCCAGCGCGGAGGTCCATCCCACCGCCAGTCCTCGCCCCGAGGTGAAGACAGGCTCGCCGGCTGGATCTGGGACAGGCAGCAACCCAGCAGGGGCTCCAACCGACCCCGAGCAAGCGAGCTCCGTTCCCAAGGATTGGCAAGAGCCCATGTGCGAGGCCGCTACGGCCGTTGCCAACATGGTTAGCGGCCTGCTGGGCATGGGAGAGGTTTTTGGCCCCGACTCGATGATGCACGAGCCCGTGCGAGCAGCCCAGGAGGCAGCTCGGTCCGCGCTCCCAGCGGCCCAATCCAGCGCTGACCAGGTGAGCAGGGCGTTGGAAGGCCTGACCGGCACCACGCAACCTAACCCGGTTCAGGAAGTCGTCAACCGACGGGCTGATTATGCTGCAACTGGAGGCTATCCAGTGCGGCCCGCCGGAGATGCTCCCCGACCGGGCACGATGTCCGCAGCGCCCGAAGATACGACTTCGACCCGGTGGGCCGGGACCAGCGTCTCGACGAACTCGGGTCCTCACGACCCAGAAGTTCGTCCGCCCGTGGCTCCGGTCGAGAGCTCAAATGCTAGCTCGAGAGAGGGGTCGCTACCGGTGACTGCGACCACCTCTTCCTCCGCCCCAGCCTCGGCTTGGCCCGAGTCAGGGACTTCGGCTGGCGCGTCTTCGGCATCGACCTCGACGCACAGGCCAGAAACAGCGACTCCGGTCAGCTCGTCGTGGGCGTCGATCTCCGCAGACAGGCCTGAAGCGTCGAGTCCGGTCAGCTCGTCGACGTCGGGAACCAGGCTGGAGTCGCCCGCTCCGGCCAGATCTTCGCCGGCTTTGGGGACCCGACCGACGTCAGCGGCTTCTGGCTCGTCGACCCCGACTGCGCCGAGCACGCCCGCAGCAACGCCGGTCAGCTCGACTCCGACTGCGCCGAGCACGCCCGCAGCAACGCCGGTCAGCTCGACTCCGACTGCGTCGAGCACGCCCGCAGCAACGCCGGTCAGCTCGACTCCGACTGCGCCGAGCACGCCCGCAGCAACGCCGGTCAGCTCGACTCCG
>JAANMW010001243.1_pt1 | contig 27506 bp, 21 predicted proteins | sample 7279671 | NCBI WGS metagenome assembly JAANMW01 (sample SAMN14094541, study PRJNA606508) | bioreactor metagenome | isolation source: A lab-scale SPAN reactor treating ammonium-rich wastewater day 247 | place: Ireland: Galway | collected 2017-09-19 | reverse complement strand
GCGCTGACCGACAGTGCTTTTGGCATGGTGGGGCAGGTCGAGAGTCGGCCGGGCAGCACTCCGTGCCTTCGGGTGCATGCTATCAGCGACATCAGCTGGGATGATTTTTCGCGCCAGCGCTACGCGCAAGTGGCCGAGCAGGGGATGGTGTTTGATCAACCGCATTCGCTCATTGGGACTGCGCTGATCAGCGGCGAACCCCTGATCAGCAACCATCCGGAGTCCGATCCGCGCTCCGGCGGCTTGCCCGCCGGGCATCCCCCTTTGACGGCCTTCATGGGCCTGCCGATCCATGCTGGGGGTCAGTTGGTCGCCATGGTGGGTGTGGCCAACCGGGTCGGGGGCTATTGCAGCGACGATATCGACTTCCTGCAGCCCTTGCTCAGCAGCGTAGGCCAACTCGAAATGGCCCGACGCGCCGACAGAGCCCGTAAAGACGTCGAGGCGCGGTTGGCCCAAGCCAGTGCAGCGTTAGAAGAAAAGACACATCTGCTCGAGCTGACCTTGGCCAGCGTGGCGCAGGGTATTTGCCATGTGGACCCGGAGGGCCGCGTCTGTATCTACAACGAACGCTTCCTGGAATTGCTCAATTTGCCCGATGAACTCCTCCAGGGCAAGCCGCACCTCGACGACTTGGCACGCCTGCAGCGGGACCGGGGTGATTTTCAAGAGAGTTTTTTTGAAATCGACGGCCTGGCTGCAGCCAGGGCCCCCTTCGATCTTGCGGCAGAGACGCCGCGTGAAACGCAGCGTGGCTTGTGTGCCATGTATGTACGGCGCACCCCGGCCGGCCGCTACCTCGAAGTACGCACACACATGTTGCCCGACGGCGGTTTGGTGCGCACGTTTACCGACGTATCAGATTACATGGCAGCCCAGGAGACTGTGCGCCAGAGCGAGGCGCGTTGGCGCAGTCTGACCCAGCTGTCCTCCGACTGGTACTGGGAGCAGGATGCCGAACTGCGCTTTGTCCGGCTGCAAGGGCGTGTGCAGGGCGGTATGCCAGACCAGAAGCACCTGGGCTTGACCCGCTGGGAGCTTCCCCATGCCCACGTCAGTGAAGCGCAGTGGCGCATCCACCGCGCCCAGCTGGAGGCGCGGGAAGTGTTCCACGACTTCGAGATGCAGCGTCTCGATGACGACGATAACCCGCAGTGGCTGTCGATCAGCGGGGAGCCTATCTTTGATGGTGAAGGCCGATTCGCGGGCTACCGTGGCCTGGCCCGTGACATCACCGAACGCAAACGCACCGAGGCCGAAATTGAGCGGCTGGCGTTCTATGATGAGTTGACCGGCCTGCCCAACCGGCGCCTGTTGCTCGAACGCCTGCAGCGTGCTGCGGCGGCATGTGAACGCAGTGCGGCCCATGGAGCGCTGCTGTTTCTTGATCTGGACAACTTCAAGAGTGTCAACGACACCCTGGGCCACGACTGGGGCGACCGGCTGCTCGCGCAGGCAGGCGAGCGCCTGGCCCGCTGCGTGCGCACGACGGACACCGTGGCCCGGCTGGGAGGCGATGAATTCGTGGTGGTGCTGCAAGGCCTGCACGGCAAGGAAGGCGATGCTGCAGTCGAAGCGGAAACCGTGGCGCAGCAGATTCTGGTGGCACTCAACCAGGCCTATGACCTCCGGGGTGGTGAGATGCACAGTACGCCCAGTATCGGTATCGCCATGTTCCACAGCACCCAGCACTCCGCGCAAGAACTGCTTCAGCGCGCTGACCTGGCTATGTACCAAGCCAAGGCGCAGGGGCGCAACACGATGTGCTTTTTTGACCCGGCCATGCAGTCGTCAGCTGCGGCGCGTTCTGCATTGGAAGCCGATGTGCGCCAGGGTTTGCAGCGCGGAGAATTCCTGCTGCATTACCAGCCGCTCGTGGATGCGCACGGAAAGGTGCTGGGGGCCGAGGCGCTCGTGCGCTGGATGCATCCGCAGCGGGGCATGGTGTTCCCCAGTGAGTTCATCGCATTGGCAGAAAACACCGGGCTGATCCTGCCCCTCGGACGCCAGGTGCTGCAGTCTGCCTGCGAGCAACTGGCGCACTGGAGCACCCATCCGGTCACCAGCCAGTGGAGTGTTTCGGTGAATGCGAGTGTGCGTGAGTTTCGCCATCCCGACTATGTCCAACAGGTGCTGGGCATTCTGCGGCAGACGGGCGCCGACCCGGGCCTGCTCAAGCTGGAGTTGACGGAAAGCCTGCTGCTGAACGACGTGGAAGACAGCATCACCAAAATGGACCAGCTGCGCAATCAGGGGGTGGGTTTTTCGCTGGACGACTTTGGGACGGGGTATTCGTCTCTCAGCTACCTCAAACGCCTACCGCTGGACCAGATCAAGATCGACCAGAGCTTCATCCGTGACGTGTTGACCGACCCCAACGATGCAGCCATCGCCTGTACGGTGATTGCACTGGCGCATAGCCTGGGTCTGGAAGTGGTGGCCGAAGGCGTGGAAACCCAGGGCCAACGCAAGTTTCTGCTGCGCAACGGTTGCCAGCGGTTCCAAGGCTATCTGTTCGGTCGACCCGGCCCGGCGCAGGACATGGTGCCAGGCTGATGTGGTCCTGCTGCGGTCCTTTACCCGCGCAACAGGCGGTCTTCGGCCAGTACCAATGCGGCAGGGCGCCCGGATAACACCAGTGTGTCGCCTTCAGCCAGCACGGTGTCATCCTGGATGGCCGACATGCGGCCGTTGCCATGGCGCAAATTCACCACGCTCACCCCCATGGCGTGCAAAGCCAAATCCCCCAAGGGTTTGCCCAGTGTCTGCGCACCGGGCGGCAGAGTGAGCGTGGCCATGCGCTCCTGGTCGCGTTCGGCCACGGTGTCGTCGTCGGCACCATGGAAGTAGCCGCGCAACAGGTTGTAGCGCTCATCGCGCTGGTCCCGCACGAGGCGCAGCACACGGCGCATGGGCACACCCACCAGGGCCAGTGCATGGCTGGCCAGCATGAGCGAGCCTTCGATGGCTTCGGGCACCACTTCGGTGGCGCCGGCCGTGCGCAGCTTGTCCAGATGCCTGTCATCCTGCGTGCGCACCACCACCGGCACCTGGGGAGCATGGGCGCGGGTGTTGGCCAGTACTTTCAAGGAAGACTGGATGTCGAGGTAAGTGATCGCGACGGCGCTGGCCCGCACCAGGCCCGCGGCCATCAGCGCTTGCAGGCGCGAGGCGTCGCCATACACCACCGAGTGCCCTGCTGCTGCGGCCTGGCGCACGCGGTCGGGGTCCAGGTCCAGCGCCATGTAGGCAATGCCTTCTTTTTCCAGCATGCGGGCCAGGTTCTGGCCGCAACGGCCAAAACCGCAAATGATGATGTGGCTGCTGGTGTCGATGGACTTGCGGGCAATGGTGGTCATCTGCAGCGACTGCTGCAGCCAGTCGCTGGCCACCAGCTTCATCACGATGCGGTTGCTGTAGAGGATGAGGAAGGGCGTGGCCAGCATGGACAGCACCATGGCCGCCAGAATGGGGTTCATCAGCGCAGGACGCACCAGACCGTTTTGCTGTGTGAGCGACAGCAGCACAAAACCGAATTCACCTGCCTGCGCCAGGTACAGCCCCGTGCGCAGGGCGACGCCGGTGGTAGCCCCCATGGCGCGTGCCAGCAGCAAAATGATGCCCAGTTTGAGCAGCAAGGGCACCACCAGCAAGCCCAGCACCAGCGCCCACTGCTCCAAAAGAATATGCCAGTCCAGCAGCATCCCGATGGTGATGAAGAACAGCCCCAAGAGCACATCGTGGAAGGGCCGGATGTCTGTGCCCACCTGGTGGCGGTATTCGGTTTCCGATACCAGCACCCCGGCGATGAAGGCGCCCAAGGCCAGGCTCAGCCCCGCCATCTCGGTCAGCCAGGCAAGGCCCAGGGTGATGAGCAGCAGGTTGAGCATGAACAGTTCATCGCTTTTGCGCCGCGCCACCAGGGTGAGCCACCAGCGCATCAGTTTTTGTCCGCCCGTCAGCAGCAGGCCCACCAGAACGGTTGCCTTGATCAGTGCCAAACCCAAGGCCTCCAATAGCCGGTCGGGAGACGACCCCAGGGCAGGGACCAGCACCAGCAGCGGCACCACGGCCAGGTCCTGGAACAGCAAAATGCCCATGATCTGCCGTCCATGGTCGCTCTCGATCTCGGCGCGTTCGGCCATGAGCTTGCCTACGATGGCCGTGCTGCTCATGGCCATCGTGCCCGCCAGTGCCAGGGCTGTCTGCCAGCCCACGTCCCAGACGCCGCCCAGCAAGGCCGCCAGGGCCAGCGTGCCGCCAAAGGCCACGGCCATGGTCAGTACCACCTGCAGCAGGCCCAGGCCAAAAACCTGCTGCCGCATGGCGCGCAGCTTGGGCAGGCTGAATTCCAGCCCGATGGCGAACATCAGGAACACCACGCCGAACTCGCCCAGGTGGCGCACGCTTTCAGAATTTTGTGCCAGCGCCAGCGCATTCGGCCCGATGAGCACGCCCGCTGCGAGGTAACCCAGCATCGGCGGCAGCTTGAGGCTGCGGCAGACGACCACGCCCAGCACTGCGGCCAGCAGGTACAGCAAGGTCAGGGCAAGAGAAGACATGTACCGATGCTATCCGAGGTTTTTCGGCGCCGACCGATAGAATCAGGCCCATGCTCGCTGCCACCGGCGTCCCCCGCCCATTTGATGCCGACCAGGCCCTGCGCCTGGCCCGGGAAACCTTTGACATTGAGGCGGCTGCCTTGCGTGCGCTGGGCCAGCGCGTGGACCACCGTTTTGCGCGTGCAGTGGAGACCATGCTGCGCCTCCAGGGCCGTGTGGTCGTCATGGGCATGGGCAAGAGCGGTCATGTGGGGCGCAAGATCGCCGCCACACTGGCCTCGACCGGTACCCCGGCCTTGTTTGTGCACCCTGCCGAAGCCAGCCACGGCGATCTGGGCATGGTCACGGCGCAGGATCTTGTGTTGGCCATCTCCAACAGCGGCGAGAGCGCCGAGCTCACCGCCATCCTGCCCGTGCTGCACCGCCTGGGCGTGCCCCTGATTGCCATCACCGGCAACCTGGAGTCCTCGCTGGCGCAGCATGCCAACCAGGTGCTGGACTGCAGTGTCGAGCGCGAGGCCTGCCCCCTGAACCTGGCGCCGACGACCAGTACCACGGCGCAACTGGCCCTGGGCGATGCACTGGCCGTGGCTTTGCTGGATGCGCGCGGTTTTCGTGCCGAAGACTTCGCCCGTTCGCACCCTGGCGGTGCGCTGGGCCGCAAGCTGCTGACCCACGTCAGCGATGTGATGCGCACCGGTACCCAGGTGCCGCAAGTGCCGCCCGAGGCGGTTTTTAGTGTTTTGATGCGCGAGATGAGCGCCAAGGGTCTGGGCGCTTCGGCCGTGGTCGATGCACAAGGCAGGGTGCTGGGCATCTTCACCGACGGTGATCTGCGCCGCCGCATCGAGGCCGGCGCCGACCTGCGCAGCGCCACCGCGCAGCAGGTCATGCACCCCAGCCCGCGCAGCATCGTCCCTGGCGCGCTGGCGGTGGAGGCCGCCGAGTTGATGGAAACCCATGGCATCACCAGCGTGCTGGTCATTGATGCCGAGAGCAGGCTTCAGGGCATCGTGCACATTGGCGATTTGATGCGTGCGAAGGTGATATGACCTTGCCCGTACTGCAATTTCCCCCAGAACTGCTGCTGGCTGCGCAGGATGTGCGCGTGGCCTTCTTCGATGTCGATGGTGTGCTCACCGATGGCGGGCTGTATTTCAGCGAATCGGGCGAAACCCTCAAACGCTTCAACACCCTGGACGGCCATGGCCTCAAGCTCTTGCAAAAGGCGGGTATCGTGCCAGCGGTGATCACGGGCCGGGACTCTGAGCCGCTGCGTGTGCGGCTGCGTGCGCTGGGCGTGGAGCACGCTGTTTTCGGCACGGAAGACAAACGCCCCGCTGCCGAGCACATCTTGGCCGCGCTGGGATTGGACTGGAAACAAGCCGCCGCCATGGGCGACGACTGGCCCGACCTGCCCATGATGCGCCGCTGCGCCTTCGCCTGCGCTCCCGCCAACGCCCAGGCCGAGGTGCTGGCCAGTGTCCACCATGTCACGCAAGCGCGGGGCGGGGACGGCGCAGCGCGCGAGTTCTGCGACCTGTTGCTCATGGCCAGCGGCCGCTATGCCGCTTTGCTGGAGTCGTATTGCACATGATGGGAGGTCTGCGCCACGCTTGGGACCGGATGTCGATCTACCTGCCAGTGCTGCTGATGGGCCTGCTGGCGCTGGGTACCTGGTGGCTGGTACGCAACGCGCCCCCGGTGTCCCTGCCCCGCGTTGACAAGGTGGAGCGGCACGAGCCCGACTACCTGATGAAGGACTTCTCGGTCAAGAGCTTCGCGGCCGACGGTCGCCTGCAAAATGAAGTCCGAGGTGCTGTGGCGCGCCATTACCCCGATACCGACACGCTGGAAATTGACGCCGTGCGCCTGCGTTCGGTAACGGCGGCCGGGCATCTGATCAATGGCACTGCCGACCACGCTTTGAGCAATGCGGACGGCTCTGAAGTCCAGCTTCGCGGCAATGCCATCGTGGTTCGTGAACCGTTGCAGCCCACCCGGGGCGCCGCCCAGCCGCGTCTGGAGTTCAGAGGCAATTTTCTGCATGCCTGGCCGCAGCTCGAGCGCGTACGCTCGGACCAGCCGGTCATCCTCACGCGCGGCAACAACCGCTTTACTGCCGACAGCATGGAATACGACAACCTCGAACAGGTCCTGCAATTGCGCGGTCGTGTTCGGGGGGAATATTCTGCCGTGCGATGAGCGTCCTGCCCGGAGCCCCCATGACCCCACCGCTTGTTTTCATCACCGGTGCATCCAGCGGTATTGGCCAGGCGCTCGCGGCCAGATACCACCGTGCGGGTTGGCGCCTGGCCCTGGTGGCACGCCGTACCCAAGAGATCAAATCATGGGCTGAGGCTTGTGGAATAAGCGCAAACAGCTATCAAATTTACAGCGCAGACGTCTCGCATATCGATAGCATCGTGGCCGCCGGCGAAGCCTGCATGCAGCGCCAGGGCGTGCCCGATGTGGTGATCGCCAATGCCGGCATCAGCGTGGGTGTGGACACCGCCGAGCGCGCTGACCTGGACGCCATGGCGCGCGTATTTGCCACGAATACCGTGGGCGCTGCCGCCACGTTCCAGCCCTTTATCCACGCCATGGTGCAGCGCGGCAGTGGTCGGCTGGTGGGGGTGGGCAGCGTGGCAGGTATTCGGGGCCTGCCTGGTCATGGCGCCTATTGCGCCAGCAAGGCTGCGATCATTAGTTACTGCGAAAGCCTGCGCGGAGAACTGCGCGGTGCCGGTGTAGGCGTCTCCACGATCTGCCCCGGCTATATCGATACCCCGCTGACGCGCAAGAACCGCTATGCCATGCCGTTTCTCATGCGCCCCGAAGACTTTGCCGAAAAGGCCTTTGCAGCCATCCAGGCAGGAGCGAGTTACCGCGTCATACCCTGGCAGATGGGTGTGGTTGCTAAAGTACTGCGCCTGCTGCCCAATCCGCTGTTTGATCGCTTGTTGAGCGGTCGGCCACGCAAGCACCGGGAGGCGGAAGGCGGCTGAATACGAAAAAAGCTCCCGAAAAGGAGCTTTTCTGCTGTGGCGCAAAGCGCTGGCTCAGTAGCTGTTTCCGCCACCGCCGTAACCGCCGCCATTGCCTCGGCCACCACCGCTGCCGCCACGGGGGCCAGAACCGTAGGGGCTGCGAAATCCGCCTTCGCTGCGGCCGCCGCCGCCATAACCACCGTCGTTTTCACGGCCACCACCACCGTAGCCACCGCCGCCTTCACGGCCGCCACCGCCGCCGTAACCCCCGCCGCCACTGCGACCGCCACCACCGTAGCCGCCGCCGCCATAACCGCCGCCACCGCCACCGAAACCGCCTGAACGGGGTGGGCGGGGCTCCATGGGACGGGCCTCATTCACCACGATGGCACGGCCGCCAAGCGGCTGGCCATTCATGCCGTTGATGGCTGCCTGGGCCTCGGCATCGCTGCCCATTTCGACAAAACCAAAACCCTTGGAACGGCCGGTGTCGCGCTCCATCATGACCTTGGCGCTGGTGACGCGGCCAAAGGCGCTGAAGGCCTGTTCCAGGTCGTTGTCGCGTACGCCGTATGGCAGATTGCCTACATACAGTTTGTTGCCCATCGAGGGACTCCTCAAAAACACAAAGAAAAAGCGATGGAGTCCCGGAAACGCAACCAGCTTATCTCGACGACGCTCTATGCGTACAACAGAAGGATCACCGCAAACCAGATTCGGGCCATTCCCGCTGGCGCATTATGGCCCCTGGTATTGGGCACATAGCAAGGGTTTTTACGATCTGTGTCACAACAAGACACAAAAAAAGGAGCCCGGAGGCTCCTTTGTTCAGCATGGAGGCATAGAGCCCCCAATGGCTGTGCTTAGTAGCTGCTACGGCCACCGCCGTAGCCACCACCGCCGCCGCCGCCACTGCGGCCACCGCCACCGTAGCCGCCACCGCCGCCGCCACCACCGTAGCCGCCACCACCACCGCCGCCGCCGAAGCCGCCGCTGCGGGGAGCGCGTGGCTCCATGGGACGGGCTTCGTTGACCACGAGGTCACGGCCGCCGAAGTTTTGACCATGCACGCCAGCAATGGCGGCTTGGGCTTCAGCATCGCTGCCCATTTCGACAAAGCCGAAGCCCTTGGAGCGGCCGGTGTCGCGCTCCATCATGACCTTGGCGCTGGAAACCGAGCCGTACTGGCTGAAGGTTTGTTCCAGATCGTTGTCGCGGAAAGTGTAGGGCAGGTTGCCCACGTAAAGTTTGTTGCCCATGAAGGACTCCTGAAAAAACAAAAAACGCGATGGAGTCCGACGCAATCAACAAACCTGTGACGACTTCAAAGACGCGAAACTGACCATTCACCGCTGACTCACTGTTGTCCCAACCGGATTTACCGGCGAGAAAACCGTTCCATTATCAATCAATTCCCCTGGCGGCCGCATATTTATTTTCAAAAATCTTCAGCCCAGGCCCCGGGCGTTGCAGAACACGCGCATCCCAGGAGGTGCCCACAGCCGCTGTGGGGATCACCCCAGCTTTGCTATAGTTGCCCGACGCGCCGATTTGCCACAGCTTGCGGGCGCTTTATAAATTCAGCTAAAGACCGTCCGACATGCCGCCCGGTACCGTTTTTAGCGTTACCGGGTTTTTTTATGCCAATGATTGCCGTCCCCCAATTCATGCATTTCCCCGACGCACTGGCGCTGCAAAGCGGTGCGTCGATCCGGGGCTACACGCTCGCTTTTGAAACTTACGGCACGCTCAATGCCCAGCGCTCGAACGCCGTGCTGGTGTGCCATGCGCTCAATGCCTCGCACCATGTGGCTGGTGTGTACGAAGGCCAGGAAAAAAGTGAAGGCTGGTGGGACAACATGATCGGACCGGGCAAGCCGGTGGACACCCACCGCTTCTTCGTCATCGGTGTAAACAACCTGGGTTCGTGTTTTGGCTCCACCGGCCCCATGCACGAGAACCCGGATACCGGCCAGGTGTATGGCGCCGACTTTCCGGTCGTCACGGTGGAAGACTGGGTGGACGCCCAGGCGCGGCTGCTCGATCGGCTGGGCATTGTGCAACTGGCCGCTGTGCTGGGCGGTAGCCTGGGCGGCATGCAGGCGCTGTCCTGGACGCTGCAGTACCCCGAGCGGGTGCGCCACGCGGTGGTGGTGGCCAGCGCGCCCAACCTCACAGCCGAGAACATTGCCTTCAACGAGGTGGCACGCCGCGCCATCGTGACCGACCCCGATTTCCATGGCGGTCACTATTACCGCCACGGCGCCATTCCCAAACGCGGCCTGCGCATTGCCCGCATGATCGGCCACATCACCTACCTGAGCGACGACGTGATGAACGAAAAGTTTGGCCGCAGCCTCAGGCCGCCCGAGCTGCTGGCAGGCCAGGCAGCGCCGTCCGACGACCCGGCCACGCTGCTGCGCGACTACCACTACAGCACCCAGGATATTGAATTCCAAATTGAGAGCTACCTGCGCTACCAGGGCGACAAGTTCAGCGACTACTTCGACGCCAACACCTATCTGCTGATCACGCGCGCGCTCGACTACTTTGACCCGGCCCGCGGTTTTGGTGGCGACCTCACCCAGGCGCTGGCGCGCGCCACGGCCCATTTTCTGCTGGTGAGCTTCAGCACCGATTGGCGCTTCTCGCCCCAACGCTCGCGCGAGATCGTCAAGGCCCTGCTCGACAACCGGCGCAGCGTGAGTTATGCCGAGATCGACGCGCCCCACGGACACGACGCCTTTCTGCTCGACGACGCGCGCTACCTGGGCGTGGTGGGCGCGTATTTCGACCGCATTGCAAAGGAGCTGGCATGACCGAGAAAGCCACCATGGAGGCGCTGGCGCGCCTGGTGCCCGAAGGCAGCCGCGTGCTCGACCTGGGCTGCGGCGATGGCGCCATGCTCGACTACCTGCAGCGCACGCGCAGTTGCAGTGGCTACGGCGTGGAGATTGCCGACGCCAACGTGCTCGCCTGCGTACGCCGGGGCGTGAACGTCATCCAGCTCAACCTGGACGAAGGGCTGGCCATTTTTGAGGACAACTCGTTTGACGTGGTGCTGCAGATCGACACCCTGCCCCACCTGCGCAACGCCGAGGTCATGCTGCGCGAAACCGCCCGCGTGGGGCGCGCGGGTATCGTCGCGTTCCCCAACTTTGCGCACTGGCCCAACCGCCTGTCGGTGCTGCGCGGGCGTATGCCGGTCACGCGCCGCCTGCCTTACCAGTGGTACGACACGCCCAACATCCGTGTCGGCACGTACAAAGATTTTGAAGTGCTGGCCAGCAAGAATGCGCTGCGCATCCTGGACTCCTTCGGTCTGCACGAAGGCGAAACCGTGCGCTGGCTGCCCAATGCGCGGGCGGGCACGGCCGTGTTCCACTTCGAGCGCTCTGCATAAAATCCCCCCATGACCTTCCTTGACATGCTGCGCGGTGCGGCCGCACGCAACCAGTCCATGCTCTGCGTGGGGCTGGACCCCGAACCCACGCGCTTTCCCGCAGGCATGCAGGGCGACGCACGCAAAATTTACGACTTCTGCGCCGCCATCGTGGACGCCACGGCCGACCTGGTGTGCGCCTTCAAGCCGCAGATTGCCTACTTTGCCGCGCACGGCGCCGAGGACCAGCTCGAGCGCCTGATGCAGCACATGCGCGCCAACGCGCCGCATGTGCCCGTGATCCTGGATGCCAAGCGCGGCGACATCGGCTCGACCGCCGAGCAGTACGCACGCGAGGCGTTCGAGCGCTATGGCGCTGATGCGGTCACGCTCTCGCCCTTCATGGGATTTGATTCGGTCGAGCCCTACCTGCGCTACCCCGGCAAGGGCGCCTTCCTGCTGTGCCGCACCTCCAACCCCGGCGGCGACGACTTCCAGAACCAGCGCCTGGCCAGTGTGGACGGCCAGCCGCTGCTGTACGAGCACATCGCGCGCCTGGCGCAAGGCCCGTGGAACAAGAACGGCCAGCTGGGCCTGGTGGTGGGCGCCACTTACCCGGCCGAAATCGAGCGCGTGCGCGCCATCGCGCCGCAGGTGCCGCTGCTCATTCCCGGCGTGGGCGCCCAGGGGGGCGACGCCGCCGCCACGGTGCGTGCGGGCTGGCGGCAGGATGGTCCGATCATCGTCAACTCCTCGCGTGCCATCCTCTACGCCAGCAGTGGCGCGGACTTCGCCAGCGCCGCGCGGCACGAGGCGCAGCGCACGCGCAATCTGCTGCAGGCCGCGATTCCTCTGCCTTGAATTTTCAAAAAAAGGAGCGGCCAGCGTTCGCAGTGATTGGATTTCAGGGTGATTTGATGCTGAAACCCAATGCCATCCAGCGCAAGCAGCTCTCGTTTTTCTAGCGCAAACGCCGGGGCGACAGCGCCGCTGCTTCCACGCCCTGTGCGGTGAGCGCGGCGTCCAGGGGCTCGCCCAGGGCCAGATTGCGCGCCAGCAGCGCGTAGCCCGGCGCGCTCTGGATGCCGTAGCCCCCCTGCGCTGCCAGCCAGAACAGGCCTTCGACCTGGCCGTCCCAGCCGATCACCATGTCGCCGTCGGGCACGAAGGAGCGCAGCCCCGCCCAGGTGTGCGACGGCCTGCGGATCTGGAACGTGGTCATCTGCTCGATGTGCCAGATGCCCGTGGCCACGTCAATTTCCTCAGGCGCCACATCGTGCGGGTGCATGGGGTCGGCGTTGGCCGGAGAGCCCAGCAGCTGGCGCGCGTCGGGCTTGATGTAGAAGCTCTCGTCCACGGCAATGATGGCGGGCAGCGAGGGCAGGTCCAGGCCGTCGGGTGCCGAAAAGGTGAAGGCCGTGCGGCGGCAGGGCGTGAGGCCAATGGGTGCGGCCCCCGCCATCTGGCCCACCACATCGGCCCAGGCTCCGGCGGCGTTGACCACGGTGCGCGCCTGCACGCGGCTGCCGTCGGCCAGGGTGACTGTCCACAGCCCGTCCGCGCGCGACAGCGCCACCACTTCGGCGTTGGTGCGCACCGTGCCGCCCCGCTGGCGCAGGCCGCGCAGGTAGCCTTGGTGCAGGCCGTGCACGTCCATGTCGGCCGCGCCGGATTCGGCGAGGCCACCGCCCAGCGCCTCCAGGCGCAGGCAGGGTGCGCGCTCCACCAGTTCGGCGGGGCTCAGGCGCTGCAGGCTGGGGGAGTGCTCGTGCAGTTCCTGCCAGGTGTTCTCCAACTGGTCCAGCTGATCGGGCGCCGCCACAAACAGCACACCGCGCGGCGAGAGGATGGGGCTGTCGCAAAAGCCGGGGGGTGGCTGCTCAAAAAAGGTGCGGCTGGCGCGGGTCAGCGCCCGTATCTGCGGTGTGCCATAGGTCTCCATGAACAGCGCAGCCGATCGGCCCGTGGTGTGGTAACCGGGTTGCGACTCGCGTTCCAGCAGCAGCACGCTGGCCTGGCCAGCCAGCTGCCAGGCGACGCTGGCCCCGGCCATGCCGGCGCCGATGATGGTGAAGTCAAGCGTTTCCATGGGGAGCCTCCTGGGGTGGTGGGACGCTGGCCGCTGGTGACGGCACGCGCCCGCGTTGCAGAAACAAAGCGTATTCCGAATCGGGCACCAACAGCCCGCCCGTGGTCCACACGAGGTGGATGGCCTGCGCCATGTGGGGTGCAAGGTTTTGTGCCTGCAGCCAGGCGCGGCCTTCGGCAGTGCCGGTCAGCATGCCGGGACCCGAGAACCCCGCGGCCGCCGAGGGTTCGATGCGCAGCCCGGCGGTGTCGTGCGCCAGCGCCAGGTGCTGGAGCAAGGTGGCGTCCTGCACGGTGTAGATGCCCGAGAGCAGCGGCTGCATCAGCAGCGCGGCCAGCAGCGAGGCCCGGGGCACGGCCAGGCCATCGGCTTCGGTCTGGTTGGTCAGGCCCCAGTCGTAAACCGAGGGGTGGTCGTGCGGCCCGGTCAGCATTTGCACCAGAAAACAGGGCGACTGCACCGGCTCGGCAAAGAAGCAGTGCACATGCGGCCCGAACAGCTGGCGCAGGCCCAAGGTAATGCCCGCCGGTGCGCCGCCCACGCCGCAGGGCAGGTAGACGAACAGCGGGTGCGTGGCATCCACCCGCACACCGGCCTGGGCCAGTTGTGCCTGCAGCGCCGGGGCCGCAGCGCTGTAGCCGCGCAGCAACGAGAGCGAGCGCTCGTCGTCCACAAAGTGGCAGAACGGGTCGGTTGCGGCCTGGGCGCGTCCTGCGGCCACGGCTTTTTCGTAGTCACCCGTGTGCTCCACCACTTCGACGCCGCGCCGGCGCAGGCGCTCCTTTTTCCATTCCTTGGCGTCGGCAGACATGTGCACTGCCGCGCGAAAGCCCAGGCTGGACGCCGCCACGCCGATGGACAGCCCCAGGTTGCCCGTGGAGCCCACGGCCACCTGGTAGCGGGCAAAAAGGGCGCGTGCGGCGGGCGTTGCCAGGGCGTTGCAATCGTCCCCCGGCGCCAGCAGGCCGTGCTGCAGTGCCAACCCTTCGGCAAACTCCAGCACCTCGTGGATGCCGCCGCGCGCCTTGATGGAGCCGGCCACCGGCAGGCTGTGGTCGCACTTGACCCACAGGGCACCGGCCTGCGGGGCCAACCCCAGGGCGCGGCCCAGGGCGGGTGTGGGAACCAAGGGCGACTCGATCACGCCGCCGCTGGCTTGCAGCTCGGGGAACAGTGTGGCCAAAAGTCCGGCGCAACGTGCAAAGCGTTGGCTGGCGGCCTGTATGTCTTGTACGCCCACCATCGCCGTGCCCACCGATAGTTGCGCCTCCACTGCGGCGCTGCGGCCCGAATGGGTCCACAGGCAAGGCTGCGCGGCGCGCAGGCGGTCTTGCAGGCTGGAGGCAACGGGTGGAAGAAGTGAGGTCATGTGTGCTTTATTTTTGATAGCTGTTTGCGTAATACTTATAAGCGTTACAACGCTATTTCATACCAAACCGCGGCCCCAGTGCCACGCAGCCCAGCGCAGCCACTACGCAGGCCGTGCCCGCCCATTGCCAGGCCGTCACCACCTCGCCCAGTACCAGCAGACCCGAGGCCAGGCCGACCACCGGCACCCCCAGGCTGAACGGCGCCACGCGGTTGGCCGGGTAGCGCGTGAGCAGCCGGGTCCACAGGCCGTAGCCGACGATGGTGGCGGCCCAGCCCAGGTACGCCACCGAGCCCCAGGCCACCGCGGGCAGTGCGGCCCAGGTCTGCAGGTGCAGCCATTGGCTGGCGTTAGCGTCCGTCAGGGCCGAGAGGGCTGCAAACGGCAGTATGGGCACCAGGCTGCTCCAGACAACGAAGGACAGCGGGTCATACCCCGGCGCGGCCTTGAGCGCCAGGCGCGAAATAATGTTGGACACCGACCACGACGCCGCCGCGCACAAGGTGAGCACGATGCCGATCAGCGTGGCACCGCCCGCGCCGCCGGTCTGCGGGCCCACGAAGTTCATGCCGAAGCACGCCAAGCCGATGGCGGCCAGCCCCATGCCCAGCAGCAGCGGGCGGTTGGGGGTTTCGCGCAGCGCGGCAAAGGCGAACAGGGCGGTGAAGAACACCTGCGTCTGCATCAGTACGCTGGCCAGCGCCGCCGTCATGCCCAGCTTGAGGGCAAAGAACCCAAAGCTGAACTGCCCTACCCCCTGGAACAGCCCGAACAGCAACACCCAGCGCCAGTGCAGGCGCGGCGCACGCACCAGCAGCACCATGGGCAGCGCGGCAAACGCATAGCGCACGGCGCCCAGCTGGAACGGCGTGAAGTGGAGCAAGCCCCACTTCATGGCGATGAAGTTCAGTCCCCAGATCACCACCACGGCCAGGGCGCTGAAAAGGTCCATGGCGCCCATGGGGCGGGTCGATTGCGGCATGGGCGCGGGTTAACTCGTGCGCACGGTGTTGATGTGGGCGCGCACATGCTCGGCCAGCGCCATGTCACCGGGGGTTTCCGGGCTCCAGCTGTCCACGGGGCGCGGGCGGTCTTCGGCATCCACCGCCACGTAGACGGTGGAGCAGCGCAACACTTGCTGCATCGGGCTGCCCGGCAGCGCGCAACGGTACACCTCCACTGCAATGCCCATGCTGGTGGTGCCTGTGTAGGCCACCTTGGCCAGCACCTCCACCAGGTCGCCCACCAGCACGGGGTGGGCAAACTGTGCTCCGCTGACCAGGGCCGTCACGCAAGGGCCCTTGGCCCAGCCCATGGCGCAGGCCAGGCCGGCATCGTCCACCCAGCGCAGCACGGTGCCCCCGCTGACCTTGCCCGAGGCATGGATGCCGTCGTTGTGTGATGCCATGAAGCGCAGTGTGATGGAGTGCATGGGCTGTCCTCGGGTGGGCCGAAAAGCGGCGTTGGCCCCATTATGGGGGGGCCATCATAAGCGTACGTTGTTTGTATGAAAAAGAGAGCAACTAGCGCTTGTTCCACAAGCGCTAGAGCCCATTTTCAATCCAAACTCAAATACCGCCGCAAATACTGGCCGGTGTGGCTGGCCGGATTTGCCGCCACATCCTCCGGCGTGCCCTGGGCCACCACGGTGCCGCCCCCGGCGCCGCCTTCGGGGCCCATGTCGATGATCCAGTCGGCGGTCTTGATAACGTCCAGGTTGTGCTCGATGACGACGATGGTGTTGCCCGCATCGCGCAGCTGGTGCAGCACCTTGAGCAGCAGGTCGATGTCGGCAAAGTGCAGGCCGGTGGTGGGCTCGTCCAGGATGTAGAGAGTGCGACCGGTATCGCGTTTGGAAAGCTCTTGCGCCAGCTTGACGCGCTGCGCCTCGCCGCCCGAGAGGGTCGTGGCGCTCTGACCCAGGCGGATATAGCTCAGGCCCACATCGAGCAGCGTCTGCAGCTTGCGCGCAATCGTCGGCACGTCCTTGAAGAAGGCGTGCGCGTCTTCCACCGTCAGCTCCAGAATCTGCGCAATGTTCTTGCCCTTCCACTGCACTTCGAGCGTTTCGCGGTTGTAGCGCTGGCCGTGGCAGATGTCGCAGGGCACATACACGTCGGGTAGGAAGTGCATCTCCACCTTCACCACGCCGTCGCCCTGGCAGGCCTCGCAGCGCCCACCGGCGACGTTGAAACTGAAACGCCCGGGGCCGTAACCGCGTTCCTTGGCGGTGTTCACCTCGGCCATCAGCTCGCGGATCGGCGTGAACAGGCCGGTGTAGGTGGCGGGGTTGCTGCGCGGCGTGCGGCCAATGGGGCTCTGATCGACGTTGATGACCTTGTCGAAATACTCGATGCCCTCGATGGCTTCGTGCGCGGCGGGTTCGTCATGCGCGCGGTACAGCTGGCGCGCCACGGCGGCGTACAGCGTGTCGTTGACCAGCGTGCTCTTGCCCGAGCCGGAAACGCCCGTCACGCAGGTGAGCAGCCCCACGGGGAAGTCCACGCTCACGTTTTGCAGGCTGTGGCCCGTGGCGCCCACCACGCGCAGCGCCTGCAGGTCGCCCTGGCGCGCCTCGTGTGCGGCCATGCGTTCGGCGCGCTTGCGGCTGGCTTCGGTGACCGGAAAGCGCGACTTGCCTTCTGCCCGGGCGACCGGCGCGGTGGCGGCCACCACCGGCAGCCAGGCGGTGCGCCGGCGTGGCACCGGAATGCTGCGCGTGCCCGCAAGGTACTGGCCGGTGAGGGAGTCGGGGTGGTTGCGCACGGCATCAAAATCGCCCTGCGCCATCACGCGCCCACCATGCACCCCGGCGCCGGGACCCATGTCGATGATCTGGTCGGCCGCGCGCATCATGTCTTCGTCGTGCTCGACCACGATCACGCTGTTGCCAATGTCGCGCAGGTGTTTGAGCGTGCCGATCAGGCGGTCGTTGTCGCGCTGGTGCAGGCCGATGCTGGGCTCGTCCAGCACATACATCACGCCCGTCAGGCCAGAGCCGATTTGCGACGCAAGACGAATGCGCTGCGCCTCGCCCCCCGAGAGCGTTTCGGCACTGCGGTCCAGGCTCAAATAATTCAGGCCCACGTCGTTCAAAAACTGCAGGCGCGTGGCGATCTCGCGCACCACTTTGTCGGCAATCTCGGCCTTGGCGCCGGTGAGCTGCAGGCTGGCGAACCAGGCGTGCGCCTCGTTCAACGTGGCGTGGCTGACCTCGTAAAGCGCACGGGACTGGGCGCCTTCGCCTACGCGCACATGGCGCGCTTCGCGGCGCAGGCGGGCGCCCTGGCAATCCGGGCAGGGCTGGGTGCTGCGGTAGCGGGCCAGGTCTTCGCGCACCACGGTCGAGTCGGTCTCGCGGTAGCGCCGCGTCATGTTGGGCAGGATGCCTTCGAAGGGGTGCTTCTTGACCACGGACTTGCCCTTGGAGGCACCGCTGTCGAGGATGTAGTTAAAGGCAATGTCTTCCTCGCCCGAGCCGTGCAGCACGGCATGCTGCACCGGGGTGGGGAGTGATTCAAAGGGCGCTTCGACATCGAAGTCGTAGTGCCGCGCCAGGCTTTCGAGCATGGCGAAGTAGTAGCCGTTGCGCCGGTCCCAGCCCTTGATGGCGCCGCTGGCCAAACTCAGGCTGGGGAAGGCTACCACGCGCGCCGCATCGAACACCTCGCGCTGGCCCAGCCCGTCGCAGGACGGGCAGGCGCCCATGGGCGAGTTGAAGGAGAACAGGCGGGGTTCGAGCTCGCCCAGGGCATAGCTGCACACCGGGCAGGCAAAGCGGGCGCTGAACAGGTGTTCCACGCCGGTGTCCATCTCCAGCGCCAGCACGCGGCCACCGGCGTCCTGGCCGCCCGCGCGCAGGGCCGCTTCAAAACTCTCGGCCAGGCGCTGCTGCAGGTCGGGCCGCACCTTGACACGGTCGATCACCACATCGATGTTGTGTTTTTCGGTCTTTTTGAGCGCGGGCAGGTTGCTGTGCTCGTAAATCTGGCCATCGACCCGAAAACGCACATACCCCTTGGCCTGCATCTCGGCGAACAGTTCGGTGAACTCGCCCTTCTTCTCGCGGGCCAGCGGGCCCAGGATCATCAGCTTTGTGTCCTCGGGCAGGGCCAGCACGGCGTCCACCATCTGGCTCACCGTCTGCGAGGCCAGCGCAAGGTCGTGGTCAGGGCAGTAGGGCGTGCCTGCACGGGCGAACAGCAGGCGCAGGTAGTCGTGGATCTCGGTGACCGTACCGACGGTGGAGCGTGGGTTGTGGCTGGTGGCCTTTTGCTCGATGGAAATCGCCGGTGACAGGCCTTCAATCAGGTCCACATCGGGCTTATCGAGCCGCCCGAGAAACTGCCGCGCATAGGCCGACAGGCTTTCCACATAGCGGCGTTGGCCTTCGGCATACAGCGTGTCGAACGCCAGGCTGGATTTGCCCGAGCCCGACAGCCCGGTGATGACGACGAGCTGGTTGCGCGGGATGTCGAGGTCAATGTTTTTGAGGTTGTGCGTGCGCGCGCCCCGGATGCTGATGCGTGCTTGGTGTCGCAGGATTTCGGCCAGGGAACGGCCTTGCGACGCAGGGGCGTGGTCGTCGGGGCGAGAGGGGGTCAAAGGGTTCACGGTGAGCGCGCGGCGCGCAAAGGGGAAACTTTCCATCATAGTCATAAGGACACTTTGGGGTGCGCGCCACCCGCACCAGGCCGGATCGCAGACAATCAGGGTTTTTACCATCGCCGCCCTGTCCGCTGTCGGCGCTGCACCGCGTGCCTGAGTCCACCGTGTCCCCACCTGCCGCTTCTTCCTCTGCCGTCCCGGCCAAGGCCGCGCGCGCCAAAGACCCCGCCACCACCATGACCGCGCTGGAGCGCCGCTCCAGCATCAGCCTGGCGCTGATCTTTGCGCTGCGCATGCTGGGCCTGTTTCTGGTGCTCCCCGTGTTCGCTCTCGAGGCGCGCAAATACCCCGGCGGGGATGACCCGGCGCTGGTGGGCTTGGCCATGGGCATTTACGGCCTTACGCAGGCGGTGCTGCAGCTGCCGTTGGGCATGGCGTCCGACCGGTTTGGACGCAAGCGCATCATCGTGGCCGGTTTGCTGGTTTTTGCCGCGGGCAGTCTGCTGGCGGCCTTGGCCGATAGCGTCACCGGCTTGCTCGCAGGCCGGGCGATACAAGGGGCTGGCGCGGTCTCGGCCGCCGTCACCGCCTTGCTGGCGGACCAGACACGCGACGGCGTGCGCACCAAGGCCATGGCGCTGGTGGGCGGCAGCATCGGCCTGATGTTTGCCGTGGCCCTGGTGGCCGCGCCTTTGCTGACGGCGAAGGTCGGCTTGGCGGGCCTGTTTGGCCTGACCTGCGCGCTGGCGCTGGCCGGTATTGCCGTGGTGGTGTGGTGGGTGCCGCCCGAGACAGGCCACGCCGGACAGGGGCCGCGCGGCAGCCTGGCCGAGGTCTTCAGGAACCCCGACTTGCTGCGCTTGAACCTGGGCGTTTTTACCCTGCACACGGTGCAGCTCTCGATGTGGGTGGCCGTGCCTGCCATGCTGGTACAGGCGGGCCTGGGTCGCGCCGACCACTGGCAGGTGTATCTGCCGGCGGTGGTGTTGTCCTTCGTCGCCATGGGCGGGCTGTTTGCGCTGGAGCGGCGCGGCCACCTGCGCGCCGCGCTGCTGGGCGCCATGGCGCTCATCCTGGTGGTGCAAGGCGGGCTGTGGTTGCTGTCGGCCAGCGGCGGCACACCCACGTTGTGGCTGCTGGCGCTGCTGCTATTCGTTTTCTTTTGCGGCTTCAATGCGCTGGAGGCCAGCCAGCCCAGCCTGGTCTCGCGCATGGCGCCGCCCCAGGTACGTGGTGCGGCCCTGGGCACCTACAACACCTTGCAGTCACTGGGCCTGTTTGCGGGCGGTGCCTTGGGCGGCGCACTGGTCAAGTGGTCTGGTGTGCCCACGTTGTTTGCGGTGACAGCGGGACTGTGCGTTTTGTGGCTGGTGCTCGGTTGGGGGCTGCATCCCGTCCCCCGGCAGGGCAACGGCGGACATTGATCGCTTTTTCAACACGGTAATGCGCGCTGTCAGCAACCCTGGCCGAGGCCGGATGGGGCACAATTGCGCGCTTGAACCCTCGTTTTCGCACTGGCCGTAGTGCCGTTTCTTTTTCTTCATTCTCTACAGGCCCCACACCATGGCATCCGTGAACAAAGTCATCATCGTCGGCAACCTGGGCCGCGATCCTGAAATCCGTACCTTCCCCAGTGGCGACCAGGTGGCCAACGTCACCATTGCCACCACCGACAAGTGGAAGGACAAGCAGAGCGGCGAAATGCGCGAAGCGACCGAGTGGCACCGCGTGGTGTTCAACGGCCGCCTCGCCGAAATCGTGGGCCAATACCTGCGCAAGGGCTCGCAGGTGTATGTGGAAGGAAGCCTGCGCACCCGCAAGTGGACCGACCAGGCCGGTGTGGAAAAGTTCAGCACCGAAATTCGCGCAGACCAGATGCAAATGCTGGGCAGCCGTCAGGGCATGGGCGGACAAGGCGGCGGTGGCCAGCAAGGGGGTGGCTACGATGATGGTGGCTACGGCGGCGACCCGAGCGGTGGCTTTGACCAGGCTCCCCGCCGCGCTGCACCTCCCCCACCCCAGCGTCCGGCAGCCCCTGCGCCGCAGCGTCCTGCGCCTGCCCCCGTTGCCCAGGCACCGCGAGCCGCCTCAGGTTTTGACGATATGGATGACGATATTCCGTTCTGAAAAAACAGAATTTTTTGTGGATAGAAGGCCCGCGCTTCAAAGGAGGCGCGGGCCTTTTTCGTTAGCAACAAACATTTTTGTGATGCACTGAAAGAAGAAGCAAACTATTAAATTGAAACGGTGAGTCGATGGCCTCGCTGATCGATTGCCACAGCACGGCCACAGCCGCCGCCGCTTCGTGACTGGCTCACTGCATGTGGATTTCAAGAAACCCACGCCCATCGTGGAGGTGGAAATCCGTGGCCGCGTTCAGGGCGCCAGCACGGTAACGGTCTGGATCACCCCGCCGCCCAGGCACACATCGCCGTCGTACAGCACAGCGCTCTGCCCCGGTGTCACCGCCCATTGGGCTTCAGGGAAGCTGAGCGCGAAACCGTCGGGCACCGCTGTCAGCGTGCAGGCGGCATCGTGCTGGCGGTAGCGCGTCTTGGCGGCATACGGGCCCGGCGCGGGCGCGTGGCCTGCACACCAGCTCACGTCCTGTGCCACCAGCTGGTGCGACAGCAGCCAGGGGTGGTCGTGCCCCTGCACCACGCGCAAAGTATTGCTCGCTAGCTCCTTGCGCGCCACGAACCAGGGCGCGTGGTCGCCCGCCCCGCGTTGTGCGCCCTTTTCCTTCACACCGCCAATGCCCAGTCCCTGGCGCTGGCCCAGGGTGTAGAACGACAGGCCCACATGCCGGCCCAGCGTGCGGCCCCGCTCGTCCTGGATGGGGCCGGGCGCGTGGCTGATATAGCGGTTCAAGAACTCGCGGAACGGCCGCTCGCCAATGAAGCAGATGCCGGTGGAGTCCTTCTTTTTGGCATTCGGCAAGTTGATCTCGGCCGCGATGCGGCGCACCTCGGTCTTGTGCAACTCGCCAACGGGGAACAGCGTTTTTGCCAGCTGCGCCTGCGTCAAGCGGTGCAGAAAGTAGCTCTGGTCCTTGCCCGGGTCCAGGCCCTTGAGCAATTCAAACAGGCCGGACTGTGTGTTTTGGCGCACGCGTGCGTAGTGGCCCGTGGCGATCTTCTCGGCCCCCAGGCGCATGGCGTGGTCCAGGAAGGCCTTGAACTTGATCTCGGCGTTGCACAGCACATCGGGGTTGGGCGTGCGCCCGGCCTGGTATTCGCGCAGGAACTCGGCAAACACGCGGTCTTTGTACTCGGCGGCGAAGTTGACGTGCTCGATCTCGATGCCGATCACATCGGCCACGGCAGCCGCATCGACGAAATCGACGTTGGACGAGCAGTACTCGCTGTCGTCGTCATCTTCCCAGTTCTTCATGAAGATGCCGACCACTTCGTGGCCCTGTTGCTTCAAAAGATGGGCAGTGACGGCCGAATCGACGCCTCCGCTTAGACCTACCACGATTCTGTGCTTGCTCATGGGGCTGATTATCCGGCTATCGCCGCACCGCAGTGTTTAGTGTGCTATCGTAAATATAGCTGTTGGCGCTTTCTGGTAATGGCTTAGAGGTTGTTTTTATGTAAATTTCTCCCGGTAGACCTTTTCTCATGTTCACCGACAATTCAGCGACGGCAGATCGCACGGGCTGAAATCCTCCCCATCAGCTCGCAATGGGCGTCTTGCCAGGACAATCGAGGCCACCGAATTCATACCAAGGACGACGATGGCATTGCCCGATGGTCTGTACGACTTGTTGTTAACCGAGGGTCTGGCCCGATCTCTCGCGGAGCTTGATCCGTCGCGGGCAGATGTGTCGGCGTTGAAGGGTGAAGCGGCCGAGTTTCTGACTGACGCCATCACGCGGCAGCTCGCAGCCCTGCTCGATGGCGTGTCCGGCGATGGCGCCGACAAAGTCAAGGCGCAACTGGAGCTGGTCAACGGGCTGCTGGTGATGCTGCGCCAGCGGCTGGCCGAGGGCGATGGCGCGGTGGGCACCGGCCCCTCAGCGGATGTCATTGATTTGGTGGCGTCTCCAATGCGGGTTCTCCGAGCGGTTCAGCGCGATCAACAGTTTCCTGCGTCGCCGGAGATTGGTCTGGCGGTGCCTTGGCTCTTTACCGCGGGCAAGGGTTCGCCTTCGTTGCTGCAGGAAATTCGCCGTGAGCTGGCATCCAGCGACCAGGTGGACATTCTGGTCAGTTTCATCACTGTGTCTGGCGTACGCAAGCTGCAGGATGTTTTGCAGCAAGTTACGGCCGTGGGAGCTCAGCACCAAGGACAGGGGCGAGCAAAGACGCGGCTGCGCATCCTCACCACCACCTATACGGGGGCGACGGAGGCGCGTGCGCTGGACGAGCTCGCGCGCCTGCCGGGCTGCGAAGTGCGCGTGTCGCTGGATGGCCGACGCACTCGTTTGCATGCCAAGGCCTGGCTGTTTCAGCGCAAGACCGGCTTCGGTTCGGCGTATGTTGGCAGTGCGAACCTGTCGGGCGCCGCACTGACGGGCGGGCTGGAGTGGACCGTCAAACTGACCCAGCGCGCCCAAGAGGCGCTGTTTGCCCGCGCCGTGGCCCACTTCGAGACGCTGTGGGCCGACAGCGAGTTCCAGCGCTACGACCCGGATAACGTTGAACACCGGCAGGCCCTGGCAGCTGCGCTCGGCCGTGAGTCGTTTGGCGGAGAGCCCGCAACCACGATCAGCTTCTTTGATCTCCAGCCCAAAACCTATCAGCAGGAGATGCTGGAGCAGTTGACCACCGAGCGCGCCCACGGCCGCGCTCGAAACCTCTTGGTGGCGGCCACTGGCACCGGCAAGACGGTGGTGGCCGCGTTCGACTACCGCAATACTTGCCGCAGCAAAGGTGGGCGCCCGCGCCTTTTGTTTGTGGCACACCGCGAGGAAATCCTGCGCCAGGCCCTGCGCACCTACCGCGAGGTGCTGCGCGACCCTGAGTTTGGTGATTTGCTCACCGGCGGCCACCAACCCGAACGCTGGGACCATCTGTTTGCCACCATCGACAGCCTGACCAGCCGCGACCTGGTGGCCACCGTCGGTGCCGACCACTGGCACACGGTGGTGGTGGATGAATGCCACCGTCTGGCGGCTGATCGGTTTGACGCTTTTACCAAAGCCGTTCGACCTAGCGTGTTGCTTGGGCTGACGGCTACGCCCGAGCGCAGCGACGGCCAACCCATCGCACAGTATTTCGACGCGCGGCCGGATGGCAGTCCGGCGGTTGAACTGCGGCTGTGGCACGCGCTGGACCTGCAATTGCTGGCGCCGTTTGAGTACTACGCCTGCGACGACGCCACGGACTTCTCTGAGGTGCCCTGGGATCGACCGGGGGAACGCGATGCCGTGGACAACTTGGTCACGGGAAACGATGTGCGTGCCCGGTTGGTCATCAACGAATGGCGCCGCCTGGTGTCTGATGTCAAGCATTCGCGGGCCATTGTTTTCTGTGTGTCGGTGGCGCACGCTGAATTCATGACCGATTGGCTCAACCGCGCCGGTTTACCCGCTGCCTGTGTGGTCGGCACGACCCCAAGCGAAGAGCGACGCAGAGCGCCACAACGCTTGGCGCAAGGCGAGTTGTGCGCGCTGGTAACGGTCGATCTTTACAACGAAGGCATTGATCTGCCGATGGTGGACACCCTGTTGTTGCTGCGGCCCACGCAAAGCCCCGTGTTGTTCCAGCAGCAAATCGGTCGTGGTCTGCGTCTGTCGCCCGGCAAGGAAAGCTGCCTGGTGCTCGACTTTGTGGGGCAGCACCGCGCCGAGTTTCGGTTCGACCGCCTTTTGTCAAGCCTGACCGGCTTGTCGCGTCGCGAACTGACGGACGGTGTGGAGAACGGCTTTGGCAGTTTGCCGCCCGGCTGTCATATCCACTTGCAACGCCAAACGCGGGAGCAGGTGTTGCAAGGCTTGCGGGCCTTGATTTCGCAGAACTGGCGACGCCTGAAAACCGAGCTACAAACCTATGCGGCACTGCGAGGCCGATCGGTTGTGCAGTTGAAAGACTTCCTTCACGACCAGGCCCTGGAGCTGGAGGATGTCTATCGCGCCAGTACAGGCCAAGGTCGTAGCGGCTGGACGGCACTGAAACGCGATGCTGGATTGATGGTTGCAGAGCCAGGTCCTGAAGAGGACTACTTCAGCCGCCGCTTTGGCGACCTGCTGCATGTAGACGATCCACATCGACTCGACGTGATGGCCGCAGTGGGTGCGGCCCAGAAGAACTCACAGGCGCTCCAGACAGAGGACGCCTTGGGTGTGCAGATGCTGGCCTACCAGATTGACGGGCGGCATGACCAGGCCGCCGGGCACGAGGCGTTTATGGCGCGCGTGGTACGGCACCCTTCCATTGCTGCCGAGTTGGTGGAATTGTCTGCGCTGCTGCAGGCCCGCAGCACCTTGGGCGCGCATCCGGTGCCTGGTCTTGAAGACACACCTTTGTGCCTGCACGCCGCCTATGGTGTGCGCGAAATCCTCACGGCGGTGGAGTGGTTGACGGCATCGCGCCGCGTACCATTCCAAGCCGGTGTCTTGTCGTTGCTCAGCCGTAAAACCGAGCTGCTGTTTGTCACGCTCGACAAGAGCGAGGGATACCACGACCGCATCGCGTACCACGACTATGCGATCAGTGCCGAGCGCTTTCATTGGCAAAGCCAGAACAGCGTCGGCCCTGATACGCCGGGCGGCAGGCGCTACCTCGAAAGCGCGATCAATGGGTGGCAGTTCCAACTCTTTGTGAGGCCGCGCAAGGGCAAAGCCTACCGCGCCTGCGGCCCTGTGACGCTGGAGTCGACCGAAGGCAACCGCCCCATGAGTATCGTCTGGAAACTTCAAATACCCTTGCCGGCGCGACTGTTCCGAGAGTTCAGTGTGTTGCGCGGGATCTAGCGCTTGCACGACACCAATGAGCTTCTGGGTTTGGCGAATTGCCTGGATGTCTTCGCTTCTATTCCGCAGGAGGCGATGCTGGCGCCTCAGTGCGCATGGTCATCAGTCGGCCGGGCTGGTCACGCTGGCATCCGTGTGCACCAGGCCCAGCGGAAAGCGCTGGCCTGCCAGGTAGTCGTCCAGGCAGTGCAGCACCAGCGGGCTGCGGTGGCGTTCGGGGCAGGCGCGGATTTCTTCGGGTGTCATCCACAATGTGCGCACGATGCCCGAGTCCAGCGCACGCCAGTCGTGGTGCGTGCCCAGCGTGCCGGCAAAGGCAAAGCGCATGTAGGTCAGGTCGTCGCCGGTACGGGTTTTGGTGAACCGGTTGAGGTAGACACCGACCAGCGCCGTAGGCACAAAGTCGTGGGCGGTTTCTTCCAGCACCTCGCGGGCGCAGGCCTGCATGGGGGATTCGCCCGGGTCCAGATGGCCTGCGGGGTTGTTCAGCTTGAGGCCATCGGTGGTTTCCTCTTCCACGAGAAGGAATCGCCCTTCGTGTTCGATGAGGGCCGCCACGGTGACGTTGGGTTTCCAGCGGTTTGGCATGGCGCGTATTATCGTGAACCATCGTTCGCGGCCCCGTGGCCCGCATTTTTTTAACCGCAAGGGGGTTCCATGGCCTGGCATACCTGGTTGATCTATCTCGTGGCGGCCGTGGGTCTTTCGCTCACGCCCGGCCCCAACAGTTTGCTGGCGCTGACCAATGGCGCGTTGCACGGCCATCGCCGCACGCTCTGGACGGTGGCAGGAGGCGCCCTGGGTTTTGTGGCGGTGATTGCGTTGTCAATGCTGGGGATCGGGGCGCTGTTGCAGACCTCGGCCAGCGCACTGCTGGTGCTCAAGTGGGTGGGTGGCGCCTACCTGGTATGGCTGGGTATCCAGTTGTGGCGTGCGCCACCGTTGCAACTCAAGCCCAGCGCAGACGCACCGTTTCCGCGCCGCAGCCAGCTGTTTCGCCAGGGGCTGTTTGCAGCGGTGTCCAACCCCAAGGCGCTGCTGTTCTATGGCGCTTTCTTGCCCCAGTTTCTCGACCCGGCGCGCAGCCTGTGGCTGCAGTTTGCGGTGATGGCGGGCACGTTTGCCGCCATTGAGTGCGTGGTGGAGTATTTGCTCGCCCGCATGGCGCACCGCATTCGCCCCAAGCTGGAGCGCTATGGCAAGCGCTTCAACCGCGTCTGCGGCGGCGCCTTTGCGGCCATGGGTGTGGCGTTGCCGATGACGCGCTGATCAAGCCAGCGTGCGCAGCATGTACACCGCACCTTCGCCATAGGCGGCCAGGTGCTGGCGCTGCAGTGCGTTGCGCAGAGCGTGCACGGCATAGCCGTGGCGTTCCCAATAACCTCGTGATCCCTGCACTGCCACCAGCGCCGAGCGTGTGAGGCCCCGCGTGACCGCGCCGCGCCACAACGGCGCCAGCAGCGCCCTTGCCAAGCCCTGCCCGGCCAGCGCGGGCAGCACGGCCATGTCGTGCAGGTACAGCGTGTCGGGTGGGTCTGCGGCCTCGAAGTCGCCGTGCAGCGGTGTGACCTTGCCCTCAAGTGAGTC
>JAANMW010001239.1_pt1 | contig 27518 bp, 26 predicted proteins | sample 7279671 | NCBI WGS metagenome assembly JAANMW01 (sample SAMN14094541, study PRJNA606508) | bioreactor metagenome | isolation source: A lab-scale SPAN reactor treating ammonium-rich wastewater day 247 | place: Ireland: Galway | collected 2017-09-19 | reverse complement strand
CATTTCTAAATCATCCGTGTCGTTGTTGCTTCGCCTTGCCGTGCTACAGCACTGTCTGCGGCTTCGCGCCTAGACACGAATGATTTGGAAACAGAATCACCCGCCCAGAACGCCGCCGCGATCGCCGGGCGGTTGTTGCTGGTGGTGGGGCCCCGGCGAATGGAGCTTGGATGCGCGCAGCGCCCGGGCCTGAGATTTCCTTGTTCACAACCACACTGATCGGAGCACACCATGTCCAAAGTCCTTGTCCTGTACTACTCGTCCTACGGCCATCTGGAAACCATGGCCCAGGCCATCGCCGAAGGCGCACGCGCCGGTGGCGCGTCCGTCGATGTGAAGCGCGTTCCCGAGACCGTGCCACTTGAGGTGGCCAAGTCGGCCCACTTCAAGCTCGACCAGGCTGCACCAGTCGCCACCGTCGCGGAGTTGGTCAACTACGACGCCATCATCATCGGTGCCCCGACCCGGTTCGGGCGCATGCCGGCCCAGATGGCGGCGTTTCTGGACCAGGCCGGTGGTTTGTGGGCCAGCGGCGCACTGCATGGCAAGGTGGGCGCCGCGTTCACCTCCACGGCCACCCAGCACGGGGGCCAGGAGGTGACACTCTTCTCGATCATCACCAATTTGCTGCACTTTGGCATGGTCATCGTCGGCCTGCCGTACAGCCACCAGGGCCAGATGACGCTGGATGAAGTGGTGGGCGGCAGCCCCTATGGCGCGACGACCATTGCCGGCGGCCAAGGCCAACGCCAACCCAGCGCGATCGAGCTGGAAGGCGCCCGGCATCAAGGCAAGCTGGTCGCGGAAACGGCCAACAAGTTGTTTGGCTGACAGGTCCCGCGCGTTAGCGGCCAGCAGGCGCCGTCAAGGCAGCTCCGCACTTCCCATGCGCCCCAGAATGGTGCGCGTGCGCCCGGACAGGTAGGCCGAGTTGGGCATTTTTTCGAAGCGCTTGGGGGCGGGCAGCATCACGGCCAGGCGGGCTGCTTCATGGGGGGCGAGCTGGGCGGCGCTTTTGCGGAAGTAGTGCCGGGCGGCAGCCTCGGCGCCGAAGATGCCATTGCCCCACTCCACATTGTTGAGGTAAATCTCCAGGATGCGCTCTTTGGAGAGAAACTGTTCCAGCGCCAGCGTGAGCACAAACTCCTGGCCCTTGCGCACCAGGGTGCGCTCGCCCGAGAGCAGGAGGTTCTTGGCCAGTTGCTGGGTGATGGTGGAGCCGCCCCGAATCTTGGGCGCGCGCACCACCTTGGCAGGGGCGCGGGTCTGGGCTTTGGCCGTTTGCGCTTCGGCCTTGGCGTTGCGCTCCCAGGCTTTTTCGATGGCGTTCCAGTCCACGCCTTCGTGGTTGACGAAGCCGTCGTCCTCTGACGCGATCACGGCGCGTTTGAGGTGGCTGCTGATCTGTGCGTAGGGCACCCACTGCTGGCGCCAGCGCAGGGTGCCATCACCAGTGATCTGGGCCCAGGCTTCGGAGCGCTGGAAGGTGGTTGATTCGGGATTGAGCACCGCCATGGTGGCGATGCGCAGCACAAAAAACAGTTCCAGGGCAAGCGCCGCAAACGCGACGAGGCCCATCCAGCGCAGCAAGGATTTCATGCGTGTGGGTGCGCGCTAGTGCGATGGGGCTGTGGGCGAGGCCATCAGTGCACGCAGTTCGGTCAGCACCTGGCCGCCCGGTGGGCGCACGCCACGCCAGACCAGGAAGGCCTCGGCCGCCTGTTCCACCAGCATGCCCAGGCCATCGCGCGCGCGCGCGCCGTGCTGCGTGGCCCAGTCCAGAAAGCCCTGTGCGGCGGGGCCGTACATCATGTCGTAGGCCAGGCTGGCGGGCCGCAGAACGCCTGCGGGTACGGGTACTTCGGCGCCAGCCAGGCTGCTGGCTGTTGCGTTAATAATAATGTCGAAATTGGCCTCTAGCGCTTGTGTGGATTGCGCTAGTAGCTCTATTTTTTGTAGCAATGCAAGCGGTGCGTGGGTTTGTACCAGCGCCTGTGCGCGGGCCACGGTGCGGTTGGCCACCGTGATGCTGCGCGGCCCGGCGGCCAGCAGCGGGCCCAGGGCACCGGCGGCGGCGCCGCCTGCGCCGATGAGCAGCACATCGCGCCCGGCAAGGCGCATGCCTGCGTTGCGCTCAATGTCGGCCACCAGGCCCAGACCGTCGGTGTTGTCGGCGTGGATGGTGCCGTCGATGAAGGTGAGCGTGTTGGCGGCGCCTGCCAGTTGCACGCGCTCGCTGCGGTGCGTGGCGGCCTGCGCGGCTTCGAGTTTGAAGGGTACGGTGATGTTGCAGCCCCGGCCCCCGGCGGCGGCGAAGCCATGCAGCGCCTGGGCAAAGCCGTCCAGCGGTACCAGGCGGCGCTCGTAGTGCAGTGCCTGGCCGGTCAGCTCGGCAAAGCGGGCATGGATCCAGGGCGAGCGGCTGTGCTCTACCGGGTTACCCATCACGCAATACTGGTCGATCGATGTGGCGGAGAGGGTCATGGATGGTTCTTCCTGGGGAGAGCGTTCCGGCGGGTGTGTTCCAGGCCAACGGGCGCCGTGGAACAGGCTTTGCCCGGCCACTGGCGCCGTCCCCTGGGGGAGGACGCAGAAGGCGACTCAAGAGGGAAGGTTACCTCACGGTGGTTTCCAGGGTCTGGTCGCGGGTGAACTTGAAGCGCGAAACCACGGCGATCTGGTCGGCCTTCTTGCGCATTTCTGTACCAAAGGGTCCAAAGGGGCCTGAGGCCATGGCAATGGCTTCGGCCTGGCGATCCAACCGGAGGTTGCCTGAGCCCTGCACGATTTCGGTGCCCAGCACCCGGCCATCGTGGTTGACGGTAACGATCATCACCAGCTCGCCATAGAGCTTCTGACCGCCGGATTCGGGGAAGTTGACCGTGCCCTTGTCCTCCACCTTGCGGCGGAGCTGGTCGTAGTACACCGCGTACACCTCTTCGCGTGTGGCGGGGCTGATGTAGCGTTTCTTGGGGCGTGCGTTTTCTTCGTTGATGCGCTTTTCGATCTCGGCCAGCATCTTGACAAGCTGGCGACGGCGCTCGTCCTGCGCGGTCTGCTCGGCATTCTGGCTGGGTTTGCGGGGGTCGGGTGCGGGCAGGGTGGCGATCTGTTTGCGCAGCTGGGCGAGCAGCTGGGTTTGCTCCTCCTGCATGGCATCGGTCTTGCGCTGCACTTCTTCAAAGTCGTCGCCCACGCTGGTCATGGCCGAATAGGGCAGTGGGCTGGTGGCGCGGCCCTTTTCAGCATCGCCCCCGCCAGCGAGCGAAAACTGGGCAATGGCCTGGGCCTTGGTGGGCGCTTCGTTCGAGCGGGCATTGACCAGGATGACTTCGAGCGGCGTGTCCTGGAACACGCGGTTGAAACCCTCGGGGTCGATGAAGCGCACGGACAGCACGGCAAGGTGCAGCGCCAGCGACACCGCCAGCGTTAATTGCAGCGTGCTGAAACGGAGGAGGTGGGCAGATAGTTTCACGGGGCTGAGTGATCAGCGGTAGCGCCCGCCTCGGGTTCGTTCACATCCACGGCGATGGCAATGGGTCCGGCCACGGCGCTGTCATCGTCCTCACCGCTGTCGTCGTCATCCACCGGGCCGTCGTCGCTGGGGTCCAGCGGGTCGTCGATGCGCTCGATCACGGTGCCATGCAGGTCGAGGGTGATTTCGTCCACTGCGCCCAGCTTGACGCGCAGACGCGCGCCGCGCGGCAGGTTTTGCGCCCCCAGCACGGGAAAGACAAGGGGCAGCGTGTCGGCGCGCACCAGAAAACTGCCGCCCGGGCCTTCCTTGAAGACCGTGGCCTCCAGCTCGGTGATGTTGTTCTGTTCGAGGTACTTCAGCGTCCAGAACCGCTCCATGCCGCCCTGGTAACCGTTGTAAGCGCTGTAGGCTGCGTCAAAGCTGCTGATGATGGAGAACAGTTCGGCGTCCTTCGGTTTGAAGGGTGCGGCCAAGGCGGCCGTAGCGCCGTTGCGCGCACAGGCAATGATCTGCCACTGGTTCACCAGGTCCACATACCGGCGCAGCGGACTGGTGGCCCAGGTGTAGCTTTTGACACCCATACCGGCGTGGGGCAGGGCCTTGGTGCCCATGCGTACCTTCACGCCCGGGGCCATGCTGGCCTGGCTGCGGTAGATGCCGGGCACGCCCAGGCTGGCGAGCCATTGGCCCCAGGTGCTGTTGGCGACGATGGCGGCTTCGGCCACGATGAGGTCGAGCGGCGCGCCGCGCTGGCGCGTGGTGATCTGCACGGTTTCGCTGCCATCGGGTTCGCCGCCCTCTCCGCCCATGAGGCGGAAGTTGTAGTCCGGCCGGTTGAAGTTCTCGGGCTTGCCGCGCACCACTTCGCGCCCGGCCTTGAGTTTTTGTGCTAGGCGGTGCAAAAATGAGAGCTGCACGCGCAGGCTGGATAAGCGCTCTGGGGTATTTTTGACCTCAATGCTCGGATCGGCCAGCCAGGCCTCGGTGACGATGTGGTCGAGTTGGTCGTGGCGCAGGTTGGCGATCACGGGCACGCGGTCCAGGCGCGTCTCGGTGGCGGTGATCTCCAGCGTGGCTTCGTCGATCGTGCAGTAGAGCGATACGGCCGGGTTGGCGCGGCCTTCGTCCAGTGTGTAGATCTGCACCACGCTGTCGGGCAGCATGGTGATCTTGTAGCCCGGCATGTAGACCGTGGACAGGCGCTGGCGGCCAAGCTGGTCGAGTGCGCTGCCGGGGGTAATGGCCAGGCCTGGCGCCGCAATGTGGATGCCCAGCGTGACGGTGCCAGAGCCCAACCCGGTGACCGAAAGCGCGTCGTCGATTTCGGTGGTCTGCGAGTCGTCGATGGAAAACGCCTGCACATCGGCCAGCGGCAGGTCGGCCGGGGGCTGCGGGGCATCCAGCGCAGGAAAGCCCGTGCCCTTGGGGAAATTGTCAAACAGAAAGCGTTTCCAGTGGAACTGGTAGCTCGAATCGATGGCACCGGCCTTTTGCAGCAGATCCAGCGGCGCGGTGTGTGTGGCGCGGCTGGCCTCGACCACGGCCTTGTATTCAGGCGCGTTCTTGTCGGGACGGAACAGAATCTTGTAGAGCTGCTCGCGGATCGGCGCCGGACAAACACCTTGGGCAAGGGCTTCGGCCCACTGTGCAATCTGGGCCAGCACGGCCTTTTTCTTCTCGATGGCGGCCAGCGCCTGCTGCAGGATGTCGGCCGGGGCCTTCTTGAAGCGCCCCTTGCCTGCGCGGCGGAAGTAGTGCGGCGCTTCGTACAGACGCAGCAGCGCACCGGCCTGCTCGGCCAGCGTGGCGTTGGACGAAAAATAGTCGCGCGCCAGGTCGGCAAAGCCAAATTCGCCTTCGGGAGCGAATTCCCAAGCCAGGTCGAGGTCAATCGTTTCCGCTTGCGCCTGTGCCTGGGCCAGCAGCTCGGCGGGCGCGGGCTTGTCAAATTTGAGCAGCAGGTTGGCTGCTTTGACTTTGACCCGTTTACCCGAGTCCAGCTCGATCTGGGCCGAAGACTCGGCTTCGGAGAGGATGCGGCCGGCCAGAAACTTTCCGGATTCTTCAAACAATGCGTGCATGGGGGCAATTGTCCCATGCTCGAAGGGCCTCGTCGGCGCTACACCTCGATCAGCATCTCGGGCGCAAAGCGGACGTTTTCCACCACGCCCTTGGGTGCGTAACCCCGCGGGTTGGCTACTATGCGCGTGGCGCCCACCCGATAGTCGCAGCTGTGGTGTACATGGCCGTGCAGCCACAGGCGGGGCTGCCAGCGCAAAATTTGTGCCTCCAGGTTGGAGACAAAGCAGGCGTTCAGCGGTGAGCCGACAAACTGTGGCGCAATGCTGCCGGGGGAGGGTGCAAAGTGCGTGACCACGACCGTGGGGCCATCGAAGGGCTCGGCAAAGCGCGCTTCCAGCCAGGCGACGGACTGGTCAAACAGCATTTGCGAGACGGCGGGTGTAAAGCGGTCCGGGAAATCCGGGGTCAGACCGATGCGGCTGAAGTCGCGCACGAACGCCTGCGCCTTCTGCAAGCCTTCCTCGCGCTGCGCGGGCGAGTCGAACAGCCGGTAGTCCGACCACAGCGTGCAGGCCAGAAAGCGCACGCCGCCATGGCGCCACTCCTCGCGTTCCAGCACGCGCACCTGGCTGCCCTGCGCCTCGGTGCGCAGGGCAGCCATGGTGCTCACCAGGTCGGAGCCATAGAACTCGTGGTTGCCAGCGACGTAGAGCGTGGGCCGGCTGAACTGCCGCGCCCAGGCCATGCCTTGCGCAGGGCGTTGCAGATCACCGGCCAGAACGACGACATCGGCGTCGGTGTGCGGCAGTTCCAGGGGCTGCACGGACAGGTGCAGGTCGGAGAGCAGAGCGATTTTCATGGGCGGGTTCCGTGGCAACGAGATAGAGGCCATTCTGGCCCGGAGTCCGAAGCCAGCCGGGGCATGCGGCCATTGCGGATATCCGGGGGGGCTGTCACCTTTTTGGTGTCCTCAGCGTCCAATGGTCACAAGCCCCAAAAAAGCGAGCCCACCATGCAGTCCTTGTCCCTAGCCAACGCTCAGCCGACCGTTCCCACCCCTCGTTCCGACGAGCAGCTGGTGGCGAGCGCTCTGCAAGGAGAGCAGAGTGCCTTCGAAGCCATCATGCGGCGCCACAACCGGGTGCTGTTCCGCGCAGCGCGCGGGGTGGTCTCCGACGACGCGGAGGCGCAGGACGTGGTGCAGGAAACCTACCTGCGCGCCTTCACCCGGCTGCGGGATTTCCAGGGGAGCGCATCGCTGGCAACCTGGATGGCGCGCATTGCCATCAACATCGCGCTGGACGTGCTGCGCAAGCGCAGCCGGTCGGTGCCGCTCGACTCCCAGGATCTGGACCACGAGCCTTCTCCGGAGCACATGATGTCCTTTAGCGCTCCTGCGGGCGTATCGCCCGAATCCGTGCTGGCACGCACCGAGCTGCGCGCCCTGCTGCAGTCTGCCATCGAGGGGCTGCCGCCCATCTACCGCAGCGTATTCATCCTGCGCGCCGTGCAGGAAATGAGCGTGGACGAAGCGGCGTACTGCCTGCAGGTGAGTGACGCGGTCGTCAAGACCCGCTACCTGCGCGCCCGCTCCCTGCTGCGCGATGCGCTGGGCGCACAGATCGAGGCGCATGCCGAAAGCGTCTTTGCCTTTGCCGGCGAGCGCTGCGACCAGGTCGTGCGCCATGTGGTGGCCGAGCTGCAGCAGCGCCATCTCATTGCGCGGCACTGAGCGCAGCCAAAACACCCCCTGGCGACGCCGACCCGTCTGGCCGTACCGCGCGTATGGCCTGCAGCGCCGCGCCTGGCCAGAGCCACCCCATTCAATTTGCCGGCCGTTCCAGATGCCGGCGCAACGGTTCATCAACCCACGGAGAAAACCATGAAGAACCCTTCCATTTACGTCCCCTCGCAGGCCTTGTTTCTCTCGCGCCGCCGCGCCATGTCGGCATCCGGTGCCGCCGTGCTGTCGGCCAGCGCCGTGGCCTTGCTGGGCGGGCGCGACGCGCTGGCCGCCGGAGCCAAGGTGAGCGCCCAGGAGCTGGAGGCCGATGTGCGCATCCTCAATACTGCCCTTGGCGCGGAGCTGGAGGCGGTGGCGGCCTACCAGGTGGGCGCGGAAAGCGGCCTGCTGAGCAAGGCGGTGCTGCCGATAGCCGTCGCGTTCCAAGGGCACCACAAGGAGCATGCGGCGGCCATTGCCAGCACGGTGCAAAAGCTCGGCGGCAAGCCCGTGGCGGCCAAGGAGAAATACCACTTCCCCGTGGAAAAGCTCAAGGTGGAGGCCGACGTGCTGCGCTTCGCGGCGGGTCTGGAGCGCGGCGCCATCTCGGCCTACCTGGGCGCCGTGCCCCTGTTTGCCGACCGTGCGCTGGCGCAGGTCGCCGCGAGCATCCTGGGCGACGAGGCCATGCACTGGGCCGTGCTGCGCCAGGTCCTGGGTGAGGCTCCCGTGCCTTCGGCCTTCATGTCATGAAGCCGCGCCAGCTTGTCGTGGCGCTGGGGCTGGCGGGCGGCTTGCTCGCCGCCGGTGCCCGCGCGGCGCCGGACGCCGCAGCGCTGGCACGCGGTGAGCAGGTGTACGCGCGCTGCGCCGCCTGCCACGCGATCGAGGGCAACCGCACGGGGCCCCAGCACTGCGGGTTGTTCGGGCGCCGCGCCGGCACGGCGCCCGGCTACGACGCCTATTCCAAGGCCATGCGAGAGAGCCCGTGGGTGTGGGACGAGAAGACGCTCAACGTCTTCTTGGAAGATCCCATGAAAGCGTTGCCTGGAACCACCATGGGCTATGCCGGGGTGAAGGACGCCGTCGAGCGGTCGGACCTGATCGCCTGGCTGAAGGAGGCCTCGCATCCCGGCGCGGCGTGCAAGCCCGTTCCTTAGCGCTGCCGCAAGCGCAAGGCTTGATCCGGCATGCAGCCGTGCCGCTGGGATGCTGGAATCCATAAACAATGAGGAGAAGAGACATGAAACATGCACGTGGTTGGGCACGCCGCCCGTCGGTGTGGCGTCTTGCAGGAGCGATCGGTGTGACCGCAGCGGCTGTCGTCGCCTGCGGTGGTGGGGCTGCGGTCGATGGCCCGGATGCGGCCCAGGCGGCGTTGGCTGCGCAGGGGCGGGACATCTTCCGCTACGACACGTTCGGCGATGAGGCCCAATGGACCGACGCGCTCGGGCTGCATGAGGTCATTGCGGCGGCGGTCGATCCCGTGACCGCCTTGTCCGTGGGGCTCAAGGTGGATGCCGAGGCGCTTCCCGCGGCCATGGTGGCAGGCATCCAGGACGGCAGCGTGGACCTGAAGGATCCAGCCACCACGGTGGCGCTGCTCAAGCTCAATGCGGTGGTTGGCGTGCGAGGGACCGTGGAGACGGTCAACGGAGTGGACAAGCTCGTTCGCGTCGGCGTCACCTGCGCCCTGTGCCACTCGACGGTGGACAACTCCTTTGCCAAGGGCATTGGCAAGCGCCTGGACGGCTGGCCCAACCGCGATCTCAATCCGGGGGCGATCATCGCCTTGTCTCCGGCCGTGGATGCGGCAACGAAGGCAGCACTCAACAGCTGGGGGCCGGGCAAGTTTGACCCACGCCACAACATCGATGGCCTGAGCAAGCCGGTCGTCATTCCGCCCGCCTATGGCTTGGCGGGTATCCACCGGATCACGTTCACCGGAGATGGCGAGGACATCGCCTACTGGAACCGCTACGTGGCCGTGGCCGAAATGGGCGGGCTCGGCGCGATCTCGGAGCCGCGCCTGAACCTGAGCATCACCCATGGCAGTGAGGACCTGGTGAGCTCCAAGCTGCCCGCGCTGCAGGCCTATCAGCTCACGCTCCAGGCGCCGCCGGCACCCGTGGGAAGTTTTGACCCCGCCGCCGCAACGCGGGGCCGGGCCGTCTTCGAGGGGGCCGGAAAATGCGTGACCTGCCACAGCGGCAGCACTTTTACGGACGCAAACACCCGGCTGCATCCGCCGGCCGACTCCATGGCGGAACCCGAGAGTCCCAGCTATGCCGCTCGCTCCGCCACGCGCCAGTACCGCACCGCGCCCTTGAAGGGCGTTTGGCAGCATGCACCCTATTTCCACGATGGCTCGGCCGCCACGCTGGACGAGGTGGCGCAGACCTACAACACCCGGCTGGGCCTGGGGCTGAACGCGCAGGACGTGTCGGACCTGGCCCAGTACCTGAAATCGCTGTGACCGCGTGGAGAACCATTGAATGAATGCGCCGGAAAAAAATAGGCCCCTGCCCGACGTTCAGAGCAGTGCGGATGTCCGAGGCCTGGAGATTGGTGCTGTGGGCATCCAGGGCCTGCGCTATCCCATCAAGGTGCGCAGCGGCGGCCGGGTCGCCGCCACTGTCGCGCAGTGGGCCATGACGGTGACCGTGCCTGCCGCGGTCAAGGGCACGCACATGTCGCGGTTTGTCGAACTGCTGCAGGCGCAGTCGGATGCGCTGGATGCGGCCGGTTTCCGTGTCCTGCTGGGGGACATGCTGGGCAGGCTGAATGCGCAGGCCGGCACCATCGAAATGCGCTTTCCATGGTTCGTGGAAAAAACCGCGCCGGTCTCGGGCGTGCGCAGTCTGCTCGACCACGATGCCCAGTGGCGCGCGAGCGTTTCCGCACAGGGGCAGCAGTCCCTGTGGCTGAAGGCGGTGGTTCCCGTGACGAGCCTGTGCCCGTGCTCTCGGGAAATATCGGTCTATGGGGCACACAACCAGCGCTCGCACGTGACCATCGAGGCCGAGGTCCTGGAGCCGATCGAGGTGGAGGATCTGATCGCCATTGCAGAACGCAGCAGTTCCTGCGAGGTGTATGGGCTGCTCAAGCGTGCAGATGAAAAATACGTCACCGAGCGTGCCTATGAGAACCCGAAATTCGTGGAAGACATGGTGCGCGACGTGGCGGCGGCGCTCAACCAGGAGCGGCGCGTGGGCGCTTATGCGGTGGAAGTGGAGAATTTTGAGTCGATCCACAACCACAGCGCCTTTGCACGCATCGCACGCCCTGCGAGGGGCCCGGTGGAAATGCAGGCCTCGCATGTGGCCGGCGGATGAGCGTGCGCAGTGCCTGCAAGGTTCAGTCGGTGCCTGAAGCGAGCTGCAGAAATCGTGCAATGGTCGGCAGGTGCGTGGAGAAATCGCTCAGCGCGTGGTCGCCGCCTTCGAGCAGGTGCACTTCGGCCTGCGGGTAGCGCGCCACCATTTCGCGCCAATCGAGCACTTCATCGCCCTTGGCGATGATGGCCAGCTCCGGCCCGCCCGGGTCCAGGCCGCGCTGGTCCAGCGCCTGGAGTTCGTCCACGTACTCCGGCAGGAAGAAGAAGCGCTCCTGCGGGTTGTGCCAGGCGGTCTGCTCTCCGATATGGCGCGCCAGGTCGCGCGCGGGGTCCACGGCGGGGTTCAGCAGTACGCTGGGGCAGCCTGCATGCCGGGCCACCCAGCTGGCGTAGAAGCCGCCCAGTGACGAGCCCACCACGGCCATGGAGGTGCGTGGCCAGTCGGCAATGCCCCGGGCGACCAGCGCCATGGCGGCGCGCGGCGAGGGCGGAAGCTGGGGGCTCCAGAAGCGCACTTCGGGGTGGTGGCGTGCCACATGGTCGGCCATCATCCGGGCCTTGGCGGACTGGGGCGACGAGCGGAAACCGTGCAGGTACAGGAGGTGGGTGGTGGTGCTCATGGCGGGATGTACGGGGAAAAAACGGAGCCATCGCGGCGTGCGGACGGGCGGTTGTAAGCATAAGATACGCGGCACGGGGCAGCGCAGCGTGCGCTGCCCATCCTGCCTGCCCAAACCATGCCTGATTTTTCCCCGCTTTCCACTGCCCGACGCCTTGTGACGGGGGGAGGGGGGCAAAAGCCCGCGTTTTTGGGGCGGTTTGAATTACAGCGCGTGCTGGGCCAGGGCGCGCAGGCCACGGTGTGGCTGGCGCAGGACCCGCGCCTGCAGCGCCTGGTGGCTATCAAGCTCATGCCACCCATGCAGGGCCAGGACGCCTCGGTGCTGGAAACCTGGCTGCGCGAGGCGCGCCATGTGGGGCGGCTGGCGCACCCCTGTATCGTGCCGGTGTTCGAGGCCGATGTGCAGGGCCTACAGCCCTATATCGTGTTCGAGTACGTGCCCGGCTGCACCCTGGCCGAGCACCTGGCGCAGCAGGGACGCTGCGCGCCGCACGACGCCGTGGCGCTGATGGTCGATGTGCTCGACGGCCTGCAGGCGGCCCATGCGGCGGGCATCGTGCACCGCGACCTCAAGCCGTCGAACGTGATGGTGGATGCGCATCGCCATGCGCGTGTGATGGATTTCGGGCTGGCGGTGGCCGTGGCCAGTCCGTCCGATGCGCAACTGGCCAGCGGAACGCCGGCCTATATGGCGCCCGAGGCCACGGCCGGGGTTGCGCCCGCGCCTTCCATGGATATTTATTCGGCCGCGCTGGTGCTGGTGGAGCTGCTCACCGGCCATCCGCTGATTCACCAGAGTGACACGTGGCAGGCGCTCTACCGCATCGCCAACGAGACGTTGGAGCTGCCCGCCGACCTGGGGCCGGGCGTGGACGACAACCTGCGCGCTATCTTGCGGCGCGCTTTGGCGCGCGAGCCTTTGGCGCGCTATGCCTCGGCGGCGGACTTCCGCGACGCGCTGCGCGCCTGGGCGGCGCCGGTGAGTGCGCCAACGGCGGCAAGCAACGCGACACTGGATTTTCTGCTGCGGCGCATGCGGCACAAGAGCGACTTTCCGGCGTTGTCCGACTCGGTGGCGCGCATCCAGCGCGTGGCCAGTTCGGAGGACGACAGCATCAGCGATCTGACGCACGAAATCCTCAAGGATGTGGCGCTCACGCACAAGCTCTTGCGGCTGGTCAACAGTGTGCACTTTGCCCATGCCAGCCGGGGTACGGTGAGCACCGTCTCGCGTGCGGTCAGCCTGGTGGGGTTCAACGCGGTACGCAACATGGCGCTGAGCCTGGTGATGCTGGACCACATGCAGGACCAGCAGCACGCCAGCCAGATGCGTGAGGAATTTTTGCGCGCCATGATGGCCGGGTCCGTGGCGGCCGAGCTGTGTGGTGCCGCCGCCGAGGCCGAGGAAGCCTTCATTGGCGCCATGTTCCAGAACCTGGGGCGCATGCTGTGCGAGTTTTACTTTCCCGAAGAGGCGGGCCAGATCCGCGCCATCGTGGCGGCGGGTCGCACCGAGGGCGGCGAGGAGTCTGCGGCGCAGCAGGTGCTGGGTGTGGGGCTGGAAGACCTGGGCGCGGGTGTGGCACGTGTCTGGGGCCTGCCCGAGGCCCTGCAGCGCTGCATTCGCAAGCCCCTGGGGTCGCCCCCCATGCGCCCGCCAGAAAAAGGTGTGGAGCGGCTGCGCTGGGTGGCCCGCGCGGCCAACGAAGTGGCCACCACCTTGCTGCAGAGCGATGTGCGGCAGGTCGAGGAGCGCTTGCAGGTGCTGGCCACCCGGTACGCGCGCACGCTCGGGCTTTCTGCGCCGGCCATTGCCGAAGCCACCTTGCGCGCTCGCCATCAACTGGTCGCCATGGCCGAGGCGCTGGAGTTGCGGGTGGCGCCCGGCGCGCCTGCGGCCCGTTTGCTCCAGTTGCCCGCATCTGCCCCGGCGGGCGATGGCGCGCCCGATGACGCTCTGGCTGCACACGAACTGCACGCACAACCCACACAACCGCTGTCGGTGGCTGTGCTGCAGGCGACAGGGGGGGCGGCCGCCATGGCGCAGGTGGCCGAAGTGCTCTCCGCAGGCATCCAGGACATCACGAACGCCATGGTGGACGAGGGGTTCAAGCTGAACGATGTGCTGCGCATGATTCTGGAAACCATGTTCCGCGCCCTGGGGGCGCGGCGCATGGTGTTTTGTCTGCGCGATGCCAAGACCGACGTGCTGACCGGGCGATTCGGGCTGGGCGAAGGCAATGATGTGGCGGTGCGTGCCATGGCCGTACCGCTCAAGACTCCGGGTGACCTGTTTGCCGCCGTGTGCCTGCGCGGCGCCGATACCCTGATCGCGGATGCCACCGAGCCACGCATGCAGGCCCGGCTGCCCGCCTGGTATCGCAGTAGCCTGGATGCCCCCACGTTTCTGCTGCTGCCCCTGCAGATGAAGGGGCGGCCTTTTGCGCTGATTTATGCCGACCACGCCCATCCGGGCGCCATCGTGGTGGACGACAAGGCTTTGGGGTTGCTGCGCACCCTGCGCAACCAGGCGGTGATGGCGTTCCGTCAGGCGGGCTGACCAACGCCTCTGGACCGACAGGCTCAACGGGGGTAGCGCACACCCGATAATCGCGCCATGGCGACCACTTTTGACAAACCCACCCTCGCGCAGCGCATCTTGCCCCTTTTCCAGGGTTTTGATGGCTGGCTGGTGGCTGTGGTTCTGCTGCTGGCCAGTGCGGGCCTGCTGGCGATGTATTCGTCGGGCTATGACCATGGCACACGGTTTGCCGACCATGGCCGCAATATGCTGATTGCGGTGACCATTTTGTTCCTGGTGGCGCAGGTGCCGCCCCAGAAGTTGATGGTCATGGCCGTGCCCGTGTATACGCTGGGCGTGGCCCTGCTGGTGGCCGTGGCGCTGTTTGGCATTACCAAGAAAGGGGCGCAGCGCTGGATCAACCTGGGGGTTGTCATCCAGCCCAGCGAGTTGCTCAAGATCGGCATGCCGCTGATGCTGGCCTGGTGGTTCCAGAAGCGCGAGGGCCAGTTGCGCCCGCTTGACTTCGGAGTGGCGGCTTTGCTGCTGGCCGTACCGGTGGGCCTGATCATGAAGCAGCCTGACCTGGGAACCTCGCTGCTGGTGTTGGCGGCCGGGTTGTCGGTCATCTTTTTTGCCGGGCTGTCCTGGACGCTGGTGTTGCCGCCAGTGTTGTTGGGTGCCGTGGGCATTGCGCTGATCGTCGGTTTTGAGCCACAACTGTGTGCGGACGGAGTGCGTTGGTCGGTGCTGCACGACTACCAGCAGCAGCGCATCTGCACGCTGCTGGACCCCACGCGCGACCCGCTGGGCAAAGGCTTTCACATCATCCAGGGCATGATCGCCATCGGCTCAGGCGGGGTGTTTGGCAAGGGCTTCATGGCGGGCACCCAAACGCACCTTGAATTCATTCCCGAGCGCACTACCGACTTCATCTTTGCCGCTTTTTCCGAAGAATTTGGCCTGCTGGGAAATCTGTTCCTGATCGTGTGTTTTCTGTTCCTGGTGTGGCGGGGCCTGGCCATTGCCATGGGAGCGGGCACGCTTTTTGGTCGCCTGATGGCGGGCGCGGTGTCCATGATTTTCTTCACCTATGCCTTTGTGAACATGGGCATGGTCAGCGGCATCTTGCCGGTGGTGGGGGTGCCGTTGCCCTTTGTCAGCTATGGCGGAACGGCCATGGTTACGCTGGGACTGGCTCTGGGCATCCTGATGTCCATCGTGCGCGCGCAGCGCTCGCCAGTGCAGCAAGCCCGGTCTGTGGGCTGACCCTGCACCGGTGCAGGTACCGGTTTCTTCAACAGGTTCTAGAATCCCGGCATGACCCTTCGCTCCCCTACCGGCGCGCCGCAGCGCGCGCCCACTGCCCAGCGTATCGACATTGCACGCCAGCTGTTGCTGGCGCCCTTCGGCCTGGATGAAAGCCACCTGGCGCGCGCGCTGGGCGAGATTCGCGCCCACCAGGTGGACGACGCCGACCTGTATTTCCAGTACACCCGCAGCGAAGGCTGGAGCCTGGAGGAAGGCATTGTCAAAACCGGCTCGTTCTCCATCGACCAGGGCGTGGGGGTGCGCGCCGTCAGTGGTGAGAAGACCGCCTTTGCCTATTCCGACGATATCTCTGAGGCCTCCTTGCTCGATGCGGCCCGCACTGTGCGGTCTATTTCGGCCGCAAGGCAAGGTGGTAAAGCGCGAGTAGCTACCACAAAAATAGCAAAAAGCCGCAAACTCTACGCCGGATTGGATCCCATCGCCTCGCTGGACAGCACGGCCAAGGTCGCCTTGCTGGAAAAAGCGGAGCAACTGGCCCGTGCCAAGGACCCGCGCGTGGCGCAGGTCATGGCCGGGCTGGCCAGTGAATACGATGTGGTGCTGGTCGCCCGTGCCGATGGCACCCTGGCCGCCGATGTACGGCCCCTGGTGCGCTTGTCGATCACGGTGATCGCAGAGCAGGGTGGCCGCCGCGAGGTGGGATCGGCTGGCGGTGGCGGGCGCTTCGGGCTCGATTACTTTGATGACCAGCAGATCGCCCAGTACGTGAACGAAGCCGTGCACGCGGCGCTTGTCAACCTCGAATCGCGCCCCGCACCCGCTGGCGAGATGACCGTGGTGCTTGGCCCCGGATGGCCTGGCATCCTGCTGCACGAGGCCATTGGCCACGGTTTGGAGGGCGACTTCAACCGCAAGGGGTCGAGTGCCTTTAGCGGCCGTATCGGTCAGCGCGTGGCGGCCAAGGGTGTGACGGTGCTCGACGACGGCACGCTGACCGACCGCCGAGGTTCGCTCAACGTGGACGACGAAGGCAACACCAGCCAGCGCAATGTGCTGATCGAGGATGGCATTCTCAAGGGCTACATCCAGGACGCGCTCAACGCCCGCCTGATGGGCGTGGCGCCCACCGGCAACGGCCGCCGCGAAAGCTATGCGCATATCCCCATGCCACGCATGACCAACACCTACATGCTGGGTGGCGACAAGGATCCGCAGGAGATCGTGGCCAGCATCAAGAAGGGCCTGTACGCCACCAATTTCGGCGGCGGGCAGGTGGACATCACCTCCGGCAAGTTCGTGTTCTCGGCCAGTGAAGCCTGCTGGGTGGAAAACGGAAAAATTCTCTATCCCGTCAAAGGGGCCACCATCGTTGGTAGCGGCCCTGAATGTCTCAAGCGGGTGGGCATGATCGGCAACGACATGCGGCTGGACAGCGGTGTGGGGACCTGTGGCAAGGAGGGTCAGAGCGTGCCCGTGGGCGTGGGCCAGCCCACCTTGCGCATTGATGGCCTGACAGTGGGCGGCACGGCCTGACTGGCTGCCGCGTTGCGCGCCGGACACGGTGCTGCAAGCGACTCCGTAGCGGCATGAGCACAATCGGGGTAGGCGTCGCACAATGGTGCGTATGGCCTTGACGCGCCCCCTCTCTCAACTGACGATCCAGTCGTTTGGCGACATCAGCCGCTTCCTGCGCGAAGGCGTGGCGGATGAGGAATCGCGCCAGATGCGGGACAGCATGGTCGTGCTGGCGCAAGCGGTCGACGTAGCGGTGCGCACGCGCCGTGCGCGAGACGATGCTGCCAGCATCACTCGCCATGCGGCCGCACTGGTGCAGGGCGTGCGGGCGCACCAGCTATTTCTCACTGGGCTGGGCTCCGCCTGGCATTCGTTGTATGAGTTTGGCGCCTACCAGAGCGCCTTGCGTGAACTGCGCCGCGCCGTTGAAGCGTGGCATAAGACGCTGGAGCAGCGCCGCCCGGACGAAGGCGCCGGGTTTGATCGGATGGAACTGCTGGCCTGGCGGACGCTGGGCGAAGGCCTGCTGCTCATCGACATGTACGAGCAGGGCGGGCAGGCCCACAGCGAACCACCTCCATCGGAACGCCGGCCCCGCAACCCGTGGACACGGGCACTGGACTGGTGGCGTCGCGCGCGCCGCTGAGGTCTGGAGCAAATGTGCTACATTGTGCGAATGCACATGCCCTGCGCTTTTTATTTTTGGTTCTGGTTCTCGGTCCCTGGCGGATGAGAGGCAAGCGCGCAAGCACCTGAATACTTCCCACCCAACCGCCGATGCTGCAAAGCCCGGCGGTTTTTTGTTTTCAGCCCTTTTTTTCAAACCTTCCGAGAGAAAGCACCCCATGACAGCCATGTCCCTTCCTGCCAGCACTGATGCCTGGTACCGCAGCGTCGAGAAAACCAGCCAGACCGACGACGAACGTATCAAGGACATCACTGTGTTGCCTCCTCCCGAGCACCTGATCCGCTTTTTTCCCATCAGCGGTACGCCGGTGGAAACGCTGATCACCCAGACCCGCAAGGCCATCCACAACATCATCGCGGGCAAAGACGACCGCCTGCTCGTCGTCATCGGGCCGTGCTCGATACACGACCCTGCCGCCGCGCTGGACTATGCCCGCCGTCTGCAGGTTGCACGCGAGCAGTACAAGGACACGCTGGAGATCGTGATGCGCGTTTACTTCGAGAAGCCGCGCACCACAGTCGGCTGGAAGGGCCTCATCAACGACCCCTACCTGGACGAGAGCTACCGTATTGACGAGGGCTTGCGCATTGCGCGCCAGCTGCTCATCGAAATCAATCGCTTGGGCGTGCCCGCAGGCAGCGAATTTTTGGACGTGATCTCGCCCCAGTACATCGGGGATCTGATTTCTTGGGGCGCTATCGGCGCACGCACCACGGAGAGCCAGGTGCACCGCGAACTGGCCTCGGGCTTGTCGGCGCCCATCGGCTTCAAGAACGGCACCGATGGCAATATCCGCATCGCCACCGACGCCATCCAGTCGGCCAGCCGGGGTCACCACTTCCTGTCGGTGCACAAGAATGGCCAGGTCGCCATCGTCAACACCAAAGGCAACAAAGACTGCCACGTGATTTTGCGTGGCGGCAAGGCGCCCAACTACGACGCCGCCAGCGTGGCAGCCGCCTGCAAGGACCTGGAGGCCGCCAAGCTGCCCGCCACCTTGATGGTGGACTGCAGCCATGCCAACAGCAGCAAGCAGCATGAGAAGCAGCGGGACGTGGCGCGCGACATCGCCGACCAGATCAAGGGTGGATCGCGCAGTGTGTTCGGCCTGATGATCGAGAGCCACCTGGTCGCCGGAGCGCAGAAATTCTCGCCCGGAAAGGAGTTGCCCGGTGCGCTGGAATACGGCAAAAGCATCACCGATGCTTGCCTGGGCTGGGATGATTCCCTGCGGTGCCTGGGCGAGTTGTCGGCGGCTGTGCAGGTACGCAGGGATCTGGCGAAGGCGTAATTTCACTTCAGTGCCTGTCGGTGCAGTGTCCGTGGCGGGTCTGAAAATGGAATAAGCTTGCAACTTAGGCCGTGCAGTGTGCGCGGCACTCTCTCCCGACAAAGAAAGGCAACCTGATGCACAGCGTAGTGACGGTCTCCCTCGATCCCAGCCAGGAATTCCGCTTCGAGCTTGATGGCGTTGAGCCTATGGCGCACGAGGATGCGCGGCGTTGGTTGGACGACGAATTCATTCGCATGGAATGCGAGCCCTTGCGCGCCAGCGGCAAGGTGCTGATGGCCGACAAGGTGCTGACCGTGGCCGCCGCTGCCGGAGCGTCCATGTTGGGCGATCGGGCGTGGATGGCCGACTTTGCCCGTGCCACCAGCGCTGCCTTGGCACGGCCCGTGGTGCGCGTGGATGTTCAGTCCATGACTATCAATTATTGATGAAAAAAGGCTGTAGCGCTTACTGGTAAAGCGCTAGCAGCTATAAAATACGTAGTAAAACTGCCGTGCAGGCAGTTTTACTGTTGCGTTCACCCTATTCCCCTGGTGACCCAGCGGCCAGCGCCTTCAGCAGGCGCTCGTGCACGCCGCCAAAGGCGCCGTTGCTCATGCAGACGATGTGATCGCCAGGTCGTGCCGCCTGCGCGATCTGCTGCACCAGTTCGTCCAGCGTGGCCGCGGTGCGTGCCCGTCCTTGCGGTCCGGTGCCCATGGGCGCCAGTGCGGCGGCGGCGTCCCAGTCCAGCCCAGCGGTGTGGCAAAACGCCAGGTTGGCGCTTGCCAGTGCCCAGGGCAGCTGGGACTTCATGGTGCCCAGCTTCATGGTGTTACTGCGCGGCTCGAAGACCGCCAGGATGCGTGCGTTCGTGCCCACGCTGCGGCGCAGGCCATCGAGCGTGGTGCGCAGGGCAGTAGGGTGGTGGGCAAAGTCGTCGTACACCGCAATGCCGCGCACCGTGCCGCGCAGTTCCATGCGCCGCCGCACATTCTGGAACCGGGCCAGGGCCGCCGCGGCCACGGCGGGCGTAACGCCTACGTGGTGCGCCGCTGCGATGGCCGCCAAGGCGTTGAGCTGGTTGTGGGTTCCCGTGAGGTTCCATTCCACACGGGCGACGCATGTCCCATGGTGCATGACATCAAAAGCACCAGGTTCGCCCTGGGCGGCAAAATCGCTCACGGCAGCGCCAAAGCTGCGCACGTCGCTCCAGCAGCCCTGGTGCAGCACGCGCACCAGGCTTTCCTCCAGGCCATTGACGACAACGCAGCCCGACGGTGGCACGGTGCGGACCAAATGGTGAAATTGGCGCTCGATGGCAGCCAGATCATCAAAGATGTCGGCGTGATCGAACTCCAGGTTGTTCAATACGGCCGTGCGTGGACGGTAATGCACGAACTTGCTGCGCTTGTCAAAAAAGGCCGTATCGTATTCATCGGCCTCGATGACGAACAGCGGCGCGGAGCCCATCGGGCCGGTGCCAGGCACGGGGCGTGTGGCGGCGCCCAGGCGCGCGGAAACACCAAAATCTAGCGGTACGCCGCCCACCAGAAAACCAGGCTCCAGCCCAGCGCATTCCAGAATCCAGGCCAGCATTGAGGTGGTAGTGGTCTTGCCATGCGTGCCTGCCACGGCCAACACATGGCGCCCCTGCAAGACATGTTCGGCCAGCCACTGTGGCCCGCTGGTGTAGGGGCTGCCGGCGTCCAGGATGGCTTCCATCAGGGGAAACTTGGGACTGCCATCGGCCAGGCGGACGCGGCTGACCACGTTGCCCACGACGAACATATCGGGCTGCAGTGCCATCTGGTCGGCGCCATAGCCCTCGATCAGTTCGATGCCGAGCGCGCGCAACTGGTCGCTCATGGGGGGGTAGACGCCGGCGTCGCAGCCGGTCACCTTGTGGCCTGCCGCGCGTGCAAGCGCGGCCAAGCCGCCCATGAAGGTGCCGCAGATGCCCAGAATGTGTATATGCATGGGTGCCGATTCTAAAGCGATGGCAAAAACGGGCTGTAGGGCTTATTCAGCAAGCGTAGTCAGCTATTAAAAGCAGAGCTTTTCCGTTGGGTAGGAGCCCGATGGGGCAAGGCCAAGGACCTGCAATGCACAGGGGTGCTGGGTGTTTGCGAAGGGCGCGGGGTGGGTTCCGGTCACAATGCGATCAGAGATCCGCTCCATGTTATCAACCCTTTCCATTGAAATTTCCCAAGCTGCTGCCCGCCTGGTGGTGGAAGAAGGACTGGAATACGGCCCCGCCAAGCGCAGCGCCGTCAAGCAGCTCGCGCTGCCTTCGCGCACACCGCTGCCCACTAACGAGCAGGTCGAAGACGCTGTGCGGGAGCATATCGCGCTGTTTTGTGCGGAGTCGCAGCCAGCTGAATTGCGCGCTCTGCGGCGCCTGGCATTGTTATGGATGGAGCGTATGGCGGCTTTTCGCCCGCATCTGGGGGGGGCTGTGTGGCATGGTACGGCGACGCAAATGTCCGATATTTACCTGCAATTGTTTTGCGATGATTCAAAATCAGCAGAAATAGCGTTGATTGACCATGGTGTGAGCTATGAGCCCAGCACCGTGCCGGGCCTGCATGGCAAACCTGTTGAAGCCCTGAGTGTGGGAAGTTTGTCCCGCGAGCTGGAGATTGTGGTGGGTGTGCACCTTTTGATCTACGACCTTGATGATTTGCGCGGTGCCTTGCGGCCCGATGCCCGGGGGCGCTCGCCCCGTGGGGATACGGCTGCCGTGCGCTTGCTTTTGGAGCTTGATCAGTGACGAATCCTCTTCCCGTGCCGCCGGGCGCTGATGCGCCTGAAATGTCGAAAGCCCCTGCGGGCGCTGTTTCCAGGCGCCGCCATCTGTGGCTGTATGCCGGGGTCGCTGCCGCAGCGGCGGCCGCAGGCGGGGGGTGGTCGTGGTGGCGAAACCAGTCCTTTGCAGAAGCTTCGGATGCCAGTCAGGCTTTTTGGGACTTGTCTTTTGAGACGCCGGCGGGCCAACCTCTGGCTGCAGCGGCGTTCAAGGGTAAGCCTTTGCTGCTCAATTTTTGGGCCACCTGGTGTCCTCCTTGTATCGCCGAGTTGCCTCTGTTGAACGGGTTTTACCGCGAAAATGCGGCCAAAGGCTGGCAAGTGATGGGTGTCGCCGTCGATCAACCATCGGCGGTGCGGGGTTTTCTGGAGCGCACGCCACTGGATTTTCCGATTGCCATGGCCGGCCTGGGCGGAACCGATTTGTCGCGGTCGCTGGGAAATCTGGGGGGCGGCTTGCCTTTCACTGTGTTGTTCGCGGCCGATGGGCGTATTCTTCACCGTAAGATCGGACAGGTAACACCGGAGAATTTGCGCCAGTGGTCCCGGCTGATATGAGGCGTTTCAGTCGGAACCATAGATTTTTGACCCGGACCGTTGCGGTCAATTGATGGAAATTGCTGGGGAAAGGATAAAAAAGGGTGAAATTGGAGTAAATTCGCGCCCTGTTCAGTTTTTAGCTGTTGGAGCTCTCATGGATTTGCGAAAACTCAAGACCCTCATCGACCTGGTGTCCGAGTCGAATGTGTCTGAACTCGAAATCACCGAAGCCGAGGGCAAGGTCCGCATTGTCAAGAGCGGCGGAACCGTGGTGCAGCAGTATGCACCAGCGCCCATGGCTCCCGCGCCGGCCCAGCCTGCGGGCGTAGCCCCGGTTGCCGAGCTGCCGGCGCCCGTTGAGCCCGCGGGCCATGTGGTGAAGTCGCCCATGGTGGGGACTTTCTACCGCGCCTCCAGTCCTGGCGCCAAGGCCTTTGTCGATGTGGGCAGCCAAGTCAAGGAAGGCGAGACCATCTGCATTATCGAGGCCATGAAGATTCTCAACGAGATTGAGGCCGACAAGTCCGGCACCGTCACACGCATCCTGGGTGAAAACGGCCAGGCCGTGGAATACGGCCAGCCCTTGTTCGTGATCGAGTGAGAGAAAACAACCCCTTGAGCGGCTTCGCCGCTTCCCCCTTCCCTCGCAGGGCTGCGCACTGCGGGAAGGTGGACACCGTCAGCGCGGCGGGGCGGCCCTTGCGCGGCGGATGCTGGCGCTGGCCGCGTCAGTTTCAAGCGCTGCACGCATCGTGTCTCATTGTGGGCAAACAACATGTTTAAAAAGATCCTGGTCGCCAATCGCGGCGAAATCGCCCTTCGAATCCAGCGCGCCTGCCATGAACTTGGCATCAAGGCCGTGATGGTGTATTCCGAGGCCGACCGCGACGCCAAATACGTCAAGCTGGCCGAAGAGGCTGTGTGCATCGGCCCTGCGCCGTCCCCGCTGAGTTATCTGAACATGCCGGCCATCATCTCGGCGGCCGAGGTGACGGATGCCGAGGCGATCCACCCGGGCTACGGTTTTCTCAGTGAAAACGCCGATTTTGCCGAGCGCGTGGAAAAGAGTGGTTTCCAGTTTATTGGCCCTACGCCCGAAAACATCCGCACCATGGGCGACAAGGTGTCTGCCAAGCAGGCCATGATCAAGGCGGGCGTGCCCTGCGTGCCCGGTTCTGACGGTGAACTGCCGGACGATCCGGTGCAGATCCGCCGTATTGCCAAAGCAGTGGGCTACCCGGTCATCATCAAGGCCGCGGGCGGTGGTGGTGGGCGCGGCATGCGCGTGGTGCATACCGAGGCCGCGCTGGTCAATGCGGTGCAGATGACCAAAGCCGAAGCGGGTGCCGCGTTTGGCAATCCTGCGGTGTACATGGAAAAATTCCTGCAAAACCCGCGCCACATCGAGATTCAGATCCTGGCCGACAAACACCGCAACGCGGTGTATCTGGGCGAGCGCGACTGCTCCATGCAGCGCCGTCACCAGAAGGTGATTGAGGAAGCGCCGGCGCCGGGTATTCCGCGTCGGCTCATTGACCGTATCGGTGACCGCTGCGTGGCAGCTTGCAAAAAAATCGGCTATCGGGGCGCGGGTACGTTCGAGTTTTTGTACGAAAACGGCGAGTTCTATTTCATTGAAATGAACACGCGCGTACAAGTGGAGCACCCGGTTACCGAATGGATTACGGGTGTGGATATCGTGCGCACGCAGATCATGGTGGCGGCGGGCGAGAAACTGCCTTTCACGCAGCGCCAGATCCAGATCCGCGGTCACGCCATTGAGTGCCGCATCAATGCCGAAGACCCCTACAAGTTCATTCCTTCGCCAGGGCGCATTACGAAATGGCACGCGCCCGGTGGGCCTGGGGTGCGGGTGGACTCGCACATTTACACGAATTACTTTGTGCCGCCCAACTACGATTCGATGATTGGCAAGATCATCGTCCATGGCGACACGCGCGAGCAGGCCTTGGCGCGCATGCGCACGGCTTTGTCCGAAACAGTGATCGAAGGCATCAATACCAATGTGCCGTTGCACCGTGAACTCATGGTGGACGCCAAGTTCATGGACGGCGGCACCAATATTCACTATCTTGAAGAGTGGCTGTCCCAGCGCCAGCGCTGAGGCCGTCAGTTTCTGAACAACCTGAAGGGCGCGCATACCGCGCCCTTTGTCCGTATGGGAGGCGCGAAGCCATGTTTGAACTCAGCCTGATGTGTCCGCAAGACCGGGTCGAAGTCCTGAGCGAAGCGCTGGATGCGCTGGATGCGCTCAGTGTTTCGGTCGAAGATGCCGATGCGCAGACCGATGCCGAGCAGGCCTTGTTCGGCGAGCCTGGCATGCCTCCACCGAGCGAAGGCTGGCAGCGCAGCCGTGTGGTCGCGCTGTTTGCGACCGAAGCCGGTGCGCAGGACGCGCAGCGTTTGCTGGAGGCGCAGGATTTTTTTGCTGGTTGCGAAGCCTGCCAGGTGACGGCTTTGGCCGACCAGGATTGGGTGCGGTTGACCCAATCGCAATTCACGCCCGTCGAGATCACTGCAGATTTTTGGATCGTGCCGACTTGGCATGAGCCGCCAGAGCAGGCACGTCGCATCATCCGTCTCGATCCTGGGTTGGCTTTTGGCACGGGCACGCATCCCACCACGCGCATGTGCCTGCGCTGGATCGCCCACCACGGATCCGCAGGTGCGCTGGGGCGCGTGCTGGACTATGGCTGTGGCTCGGGCATCCTGGCCATCGGGGCGGCCAAGTTTGGCGCCACCGACATTGATGCGGTGGATATTGATCCGGCCGCAGTGGAATCCGCCGCACTCAATGCCCAGGCCAATGGTGTGCAGATGCGCGCCGGACTTCCAGACAAAGCGCAGGGTCACTACCAGACCGTGCTGGCCAACATTCTGGCGACACCCCTGCGTGTGCTGGCTCCTCTCTTGTGCAGTCATGTGGCGCAAGGAGGGCATTTGGTGCTGGCTGGAATTCTGGAGCGCCAGGCGCAAGAGCTGCAGGAGGCCTATGCGCCCTGGCTGTCCCTCGCGGTGGCAGACTGTGAAGATGGCTGGATTCTTATGACCGCGTCGCGCTAGCGCGAGCGCGGCGTGGTCCACTCTACAATCCACAGCGCATGAGCCAGATCACCCGCTGCCCGTCTTGCTCGACGATGTTCAAGGTCGTTGCCGATCAGTTGCGCATCTCTGACGGGTGGGTGCGTTGCGGGCATTGCAAGCAGGTGTTTGACGCCGCTGCGTATCTGCAAGCACAGCCCCCCGCGGCACTTATGCCGGATCTCGCGCTGGACAAGCTGCGCGCACCGCCACAACCGGTGCGCCGCGCCGAGACCGCTGCAAAAACATGGGGCCCCACTGCGGCGGCGCCTGAAAGAAGCAGCCGGGCGCAGGCCTTACCTGCCCAGTTTTCTGCGCCTCTGGCGTCCGAACGGACGCAGGCGCAGGTTGATACGTCTGCTGTTTTGAAGGTGCCGGAGCCCGGTGTGCCACCGTTTCTTGCCTTGGAACCTTTGCCAGGGCAGGCTGGGACCGATATTTTTGGCCGGGCGCGCACAACCGTTGTACCTGAGCCGTTCACCCTGCCGCCAGAACGTGTTGCACCATCGCCATCGGCGTCCCCGGCATTGGCTGAAACCAAGTCTGCTGCGATGGATTGGCCCGCCATTGATTTTGAGCCTGCGGCGTCGTCTGAGGAAGAACCACCGGGCTATGAACTGCCCACGCCTGAGTGGCAAGAGACCGAATTTGGGATGGAGCCCGATGCGGATTGGCCGAAAGCGTTGCCTCCCGAGCCTGCAGTGGCGTCGTTGGCGCAGACACCAGAGCCAGAGCCACCACCGATTGAGCGGGCATTGCGCGACGCTCTTCATGACGTGCTCCTGCAGCGCGAGGCACTGCAGGCGGCAAAGGCATCGGTGGATGGGCCGGTGTCGCCTGCTGCGGCGGTGACCTCGATTTCCAAGGAGCCGGCACCCTTGCTGCCTGATGTCCCGAGGAGTCTGGCATCAGAGGAGGGGGGTGCGGCAGTCGAAGAAGCAGACCACCTTGATCTGCCGGTGGAGGAGGATCCACTGCGCCAGGCCATGCCTGCGGACATGCAGGATATAGCGGAGCCGGGAGACAACGCATCTGCTGGAGAGCTTTCTTTTATGCGGGCGGCCCGGCGCAAGGCGTTCTGGCGTAAACCGCTGGTGCGTATGGGGTTGGCCTTGCTGAGTGTGTGCCTGCTTTGCGCGCTGCTGCTCCAGGTCGCCGTGCACGAGCGCCATTTCATCGCGGCATCCTGGCCGCAGGCCAAGGCTTCGCTGGATGCCTTGTGCCGCCCGCTGCAATGCTCTGTGGGGCATTACCGCCAGATTGCAGCGGTGGACGTGGATGGATCGTCCTTCCACAAAGTGCGCGGCGATGAATACCAGTTTTCCCTGACCTTGAAGAGCCGCGCACGTGTGTCGGTAGAAACGCCAGCCATCGAACTGACGCTGACCGATGCGCAGAATCAGCCGATTGTGCGTCGTGTCTTGCCGCCCTCAGAGCTTTCCGCGCCCGCTGAACTGGCGGCGCAAGGAGAGTGGAGTGCGACCACGGCGATTCTTCTGGCATCGGGCGGTGTCCGCATCACGGGTTACCGGGTGCTGGCTTTTTATCCCTGAACGGCCTTGCGCCCAAACGATTGATTGATATGGCAGCACTGATTTGCGGTTCCCTGGCGTTTGACACCATCATGACCTTCGAAGGGCGATTTTCGGAGCAGATCCTGCCCGATCAGTTGCATATTCTGAATGTCTCGTTTCTGGTGCCCGCGCTGCGCCGGGACTTTGGCGGCTGTGCCGGCAACATTGCTTACAGTCTCCAGTTGTTGGGGGGGCAACCTGTACCCATGGCCATGCTGGGCAGTGATGGGGCCGAATATCTGCAGCGCCTGTCCCATCTGGGTATCAGTACCCGTTGCGTAGGCCAGGTCAATGACACCTACACCGCCCAGGCCATGATCATGACCGACCGCGATAACAACCAGATCACGGCGTTTCATCCTGGCGCGATGATGCAAGCCCATGCGAACCGTATCGACGCCAGCATGCCAGAAGTGCGCATTGGCATCATCGCTCCTGATGGGCGCGACGCCATGATCGAACACGCTGCGCAGTTCCAGGCGGCGGGCATTCCCTTTGTTTTCGATCCGGGGCAAGGTCTGCCCATGTTCTCGGGCGAGGAGCTCACCCGCTTTGTGGAGCAGGCGTCTTGGGTCACGGTCAATGATTACGAGGGCAAGATGCTGTGCGATCGCACAGGCCTCGATCTGGCCGCGCTTTCGCGCAAGGTGGAAGGCTTGGTGGTGACCCTCGGGGCGCAGGGTTGCGAGGTTTGGGTCGAGGGAGTTCGGACCGAAGTGGCACCGGTTGTGCCCACCCAGATTGTCGACCCCACAGGCTGCGGTGACGCATGGCGTGGCGCTCTGCTCTTCGGCCTGGAGCGGGGTTGGCCCCTGGCGCGCTGTGCTGCGCTGGGTAACCGCCTGGGGGCTCTCAAAATTGCGGCGCGTGGACCACAGAACTACACGCTGGATTTCGATCCCGCATCGCTGATGGCTCAGGCATAAAAAAACCCGGTGCAGGGCACCGGGTTGTGATGCGCAGCCGGGGCTGCGTATCAGGGCTTTGAGCCCGTAGGGAAAGGCCACGCAGCCTGGGGGTTGAGCGTCGTCTGTGCCGCAGGAGCT
>JAANMW010001238.1_pt1 | contig 27529 bp, 25 predicted proteins | sample 7279671 | NCBI WGS metagenome assembly JAANMW01 (sample SAMN14094541, study PRJNA606508) | bioreactor metagenome | isolation source: A lab-scale SPAN reactor treating ammonium-rich wastewater day 247 | place: Ireland: Galway | collected 2017-09-19 | reverse complement strand
CTTGGCTGTTCGCGAATGGCCCGTGTGTGCCGACCAGCAGACGTTTAGAACATGACGCCGCCGGTAATGCTGAAACCATGCAACCCCATGTTGCCCAGGCCGGTGTTGGGCGAACCGGCGTCCCACCAGATCTGCCCTTCGTAGCCCACTCGGGCGAAAACGCACCCGAAGTTGCTTTCCAGGCCCATCCCGATTTCGCCAATGCTGATCATTTCGTCGGCCCGGGCTCGCACGGCGTATGCCGGCGATGCGCCGAATTCCGAGTAGTCGATGCGGTCGCTACGGTTGCCGAACACGACCGAACCCCGGGCGGTGGCATAGAAGGAGAAGCAACAACCCAGGTCGTGGCCCAGTTCCAAGGCAAAGGTGGGGCCAAGTCCTTCAAAGTCCTGCGAGTACAGCAAGGATGCCAGCGTTTCGTTTCCGCCGCCGGTGAGGGTGGCGCCAAATCGCTGCCCCAGGTCCAGGTAGCGCAGACCGGCCGCCACGCGCAGAATCGAGTGCCCGATGCAGAGGTCGCGCGTGACCTCAAAATCGATCGTTTCCAGATCGAGCGCGTGGAAGCTCGCAGCCGACTGCGCATTGGTGATCCCATTGTAAATCACCGGAAAGAAGCCTGAAAATTCAGCGCCAATGCCGGGCAGCAGGCCCGGTCCGGCCTCGACCGCTGCCGAGGCCGCCAGGTGATCCCACTGCCAGTAGCGCACCCGACCTCCCGTCCCGTGGGCGTTTTGATATCCGAGCCAGAATCGCGGAGAGATCTCGAAATCGTAGTTGAAGGGCACAAACGTCGTGCTGTTGGGACCGTCCACAAAGAAGGCGTCTGCCGAGTGAAAGTGCGGTTTGAGCCACACGATCTCGGCGCCAGCGTAAAACATGCCACAGGGCTGGCAGCAACAAACGTCTGCCTCGCACGTGGTGCAGCAATCGGAGGGGCCGTAGTGGCCGGGAAAATAGCCGTCGTCGACGTAACTCGCCTGCGGCGGTCCGGAGTGAACGACCTCCTGTTCCAGCGAGGCGAGTCGTGCGCGCAGTTCGTGCAATTCGGCCGATTGCGACTGATACGCTGCTTCCACATCGCGATACGAGCTGAATTTCGCCGGAGTTTCCGCTGCCAATGCCCATGCTGGCAATGCAAACAACGCAAGGGCCCAGGCAATCCTGCAAGTTTTCATTCTCTGGCGCTCCTGAGGGGGAGGGGGTCCTGTCAAATTCTGTATCGGCCGGAAAACTCTGCCTTCCCCACCAAATCCACAAAACCGATAAGTTTCAACCTGTCGGCAAAAGCCCCCCAGCCCGAAAAGTCGAACCGCATGCGAGCCGTTGGCCGCGAGACTGCCCCGCCTGGCAAGCGTGAGTGCGGCCGGGCACAGATGCTATCATGGGGGGCACTACTAACGTTCTCCCGTGGCATTGAGTTCTTCGAGTGTGATATGACCGCTCAGCATTCACAACTTGAGCAGCTTGCCCAATGGCTGGCAGACTCGCGAATGAGCGTAGCCTTTACGGGGGCTGGCATCAGCACCGAGTCGGGTCTGGCAGCCTATCGCACTCCGGGTGGTGTTTGGGCACGCTTCGAGCCGGTGTATTTCGAAGAATTTCTCGGCAGCCCGCGACGGCGGTACGACTACTGGAAACAAAAGTCCGAAGCGCATGACAGTTTTGCAAAGGCCAAGCCCTCGGCGGGGCATCAAGTGCTGGCCCAGTGGGAAACCGCCGGCCGGCTCGCGGCGGTGATCACGCAAAATATCGATGGTTTGCACCAGGATGCCGGGGGCCGCGAGGTGCTGGAATTGCATGGCACCGCTCGCTTCGTCAGTTGTCTCGACTGTGATGCGCGCTTTCCGGCGGGCCCGCTGGTGGAACAATTCCTGCGAGAGGATCGCGTTCCGATTTGTCCCGAGTGCGGCGGGCCGAGCATGAAACATGCCACGGTTTCGTTTGGACAAAGCCTGCCGGCCGACGTGCTCGATCGGGCTGTGGAATACGCGCGGCAGTGCGACTTGATGCTGGCGCTCGGGTCGTCGTTGGTAGTCCATCCGGCGGCAGGCATTCCCGAAATGGCGACCCGGCACGGGGCACGCCTCGTGATTATCAACGATGAGCCCACCCCGCTCGATCCCTTGGCCGACCTGGTGATCCACGAACAACTGGGGCCGACACTCACGGCGGTGCAATCGTGCTTGCCGTAATTGAACCGCTGTCCCATCACCGGGACCAACGTCGGCCACCCGAACGGCCGGGCAAGAACTCGCGGCAAAGAGCGCATTGATGCGAGGGAATGGTTACAATGGGTTGGAGAACGGTTCTGAGATCAAACCAGAAACCTCCCTGCGAGTCCGGTTCTTCTCCCGTCGACTTGGGTCTTCTGATGGCGTTTGCAGTGCACTTCCCTTTGTGGTTCTTTGCTCGCCCATGGTGAAAACCCTGAAATTTGGCGCGCTGTCATGCCTGCTTACAAGCTTGCTAGGACATGCTCTCGCTCCGGCCGAGCAGCCCGAGGAAAACGTCCGACCACCAGTCCGATTCGCGGCGCCGTGCTGGATTTGGAACGCCCGCACGCCTTGGCCCCCAACGCAGGTTGAAACCACCTCCTTCTTTCGCGGCGTGGTGCAGGTAACGCACCCCGACAATCTGCAGTTGGAAGTGGCCGCCTCCGGCAAGTACACGCTGTACTGGGACGGCGAGAAACTCGGGTCGGGGAGGGGCTGGGAAGTAGCGACCCGGTTTCCGCTCGCGCCGTCGGCCAAGGGTGAGCACCTCCTGACGGTAGAAGTGACGGTATCCCAAGGAACTCCCGCTATTTTGATCCGCCTGATCGAAGACCGGGGGCGGGTCGGAAAAACCAGTAGCACGCCCTCGGCGGTCGGCACGCACGCTCGTTGGCGAATCTCGAACAGGTTTGCAACCGATTGGTTTCGGCCGTCGTTCAACGACGATGAATGGCCATATGCTCAAGATGGTTCGGATCTGACGGAGGCGGAGCGGTTGCAATGGCTGGCAGAGTCGGCAAGGCATCCGGTGATCAGCGCCGCGCTGCTGCAAACGTCGTCGATGCTAACGCACGAGGAACGATTCGCGCTCCGCGAGTTGGATCAAGAGTGGTTGTCCAACGATACGGCCGTGCCCGAGCCGACCGTGCTGGCCATGTATTCGGCGTTGGCTATCGATGCCGACGAACGTTCGCTGGCTCATTTGCACCAGGTGTTTGAAACGTATCCCGAGCGCCGACATGTGGTGGCGACGGCGATTGCGCGATACTCGCAGGCACACCGCCGCCGACCCGCCGATTGGCGATTGCTGGTGCGCGCGCTACCTATTGTGGAAGACGACCAGGCCCGCGAGGTGATCGCCGCCACGATTCGTTATCCCGAAAGGGCCACTCGAGCGCGCTGGATTCGAGAAGCGCTGTTACAAGGCCTGCGATTGGGGGAACACGGCGGACGCGAGGCGTTCGAACTCATGGAACATTGGGCCGCCGCGGCGATTTTTCAGCCCGACGACGATTGGCCCACCCGCGTGGCCGCCGCGCAAAATTGGTTTGCCCGGCGCTATCCCGACCAACCGCCGGCTCATCTTCCGGCCGAGGACGTTTCCGCTCGCTGGCGATTCGAGCCGCTGCTCGAATTATTGCGGACCAGCGCGGGGGGCGAACCCGAGCGGGGAAGACTGGTATTCCAGAAAGCCCGCTGCCACGCGTGCCATCGCTACGAAGGGAAAGGGGAGTCTCTCGGTCCCGATTTGACGGGGATAGCGCACCGCCTGCAACTGAAGGAAATGGTGTATGCGACCATTTTCCCCTCGGAATGGGTGGCCGACGAGTTCACCTCGTATGCCATCGAAACGCACGATGGGAGAATTGTCGCCGGTTTGGTGGGCCGGCAGGGAGCCGACTCGCTGACCATTCTGCAGGCGAACGGCGAAAAGGTTACGCTTCCTCAGGCAAACGTCAAGCAATCGCATCCCCAGCGGCTTTCGATCATGCCACACAATACGCTCGAGCCGCTCAGCGAGCAGGAAGTGCTCGACCTGTTTGCATTGCTTCGCCGCAGAACCAAATCCGATTAGCATCCATGGTTACGCCGGGAACGGCGCCTGGCTTGCCGTGGATCGCCCAGGGCTGCCTTGGCACTCCGGGGAGCCATGGCAGCCGGCCACATCCCGGCTTGTGGAGCGCGTCCCGTGTCCAAATTTATCGCCGTCTGTTCCTTCGTATTGAGCATGGTGGCCCTGGCATTTGCCGCGGCAGTCTATCTTCGCTCCGATGCGATCGCAGACCAAGCCATCCAGCGTCGCGAGCAACAACTCGTCCACCGGTTGCAACCGAAAGTCCACGCCATTTATCACGATTTGGGCGTACGGCTTACGCCAGCAGCGGAGCACCCGCAGTCGCTCGATGAATTATTCGCTCCCATGATTGACCTGGCGACAAGCATCGAGCCGAATCACTAGTCAAACACTCCCTGATCATGATCGCATTCGCGACCATGCAAGCGGCCAATTGCCGCCCGCTTTTGATTGGATAGCCGCGCCGGTCGTGGTATCCTGTCGCACATCTGCCAGGCGTTCGCCCTCGGGTTCTGACAGCTCCATCAAGCAAGCGATTGAGATCGGGCTGATTCCCGTCTTATAACACGTGCTTGGCGAACAATTCTGGAAGGAAATTTTGAGTTCAGCGCTGCAATCGCTCATTTCCATTCCCCTCTCCAACAGGTTGTGTTGTGCCATGAACGCCATCCTCACCGCGCGTATGCGATTCGCCCTGCCCTTCATGTTGCTCCCCTTGCTCGTCACGGGCTGCGTGCAAGAATCCGACGCGGACGGGGCGCGCGTTTACACTTACGAAATGTGGGTTCCTACCAGCGTGCTGCTGTTGGGGTTGGCGGCAGGCCCAGTGGGTTTTGCCATGCGAGAACGCAGCGGCCGACTCGGCTGGGGATTGATGATCGCTGGCCCCGTGGCGGCATTCTTTTTTGCTCCTTCGCTGTTTCGCGATCGCGTGGTGGTCGCCAACGATGGTTTTCACGTGCGTAGCGGCATTTGGGGATTGACCGCGGTACATTCGGTGAAGTTTGCCGATCTGCAGCGAATTCGCATTACTTCCGAAACGTCGCGCACCCGCCGCGGCGGCAAGCGAACCAACTACTATTTTGTTTGCGAGCGCAAGGACGGAAGCGTGAGCAAGGTACCCGTCAGCGGTACCATTAGCGAGGCCGCTTCCGAGCAAATGCTGCTGCATGCAATTGCGTATGGAGTGCCGATTGTGAATGAGGCCTGGGTGGAGTGATAACGATTTGGTGCCGCGAGTTTCCTTGGCAGTCCTCCGGCTTTCAGCCCTGGCAGAAAGCGGGACGGATCGGCAGTCGCGTTGCGGTTTTGATCAGGGGCATTTCCGGGCACTACCTCCAAGGCAAACACGCAACCCAAGTAATTGAAAACCCCGCGATGGCTTGGCTGCGAAGAGGCAGCGTCGGCCTGCTTGGCGTATTCTTTATGTACGTTGCCTCAGCGATGTCCACCGCAAACGCCTGGTTGACAACACCGTAACCTGGGTTGCTTCACAAGTAACGCATGAATTCACCGCTCTTCGTGCCGCTGCGGTTTCTCGGGCGATTGCTGCTGATCGTCTGGGTCAGCCCCGCCAGCGTGGTTGGCCTGATGGTGGGCCTGCTGGGATTGGCCACCGGTGGCGGCGTGCAAAGGGTGGGCGCTGTTCTGGAGTTTCACGGCGGCGCCATTGCCTGGCTGCTGCAACGAGGTTTCTTGGTGCCAGCCGCGGCCATGACGCTCGGGCATGTCGTGGTTGGCCAAACCCAGTTCGACCTCGAATGTTGCCGGGAGCACGAACTGGTGCACGTTCGTCAATATCAACGCTGGGGGCCGTTTTTCATACCGGCTTACCTACTGGCCAGCCTTTGGTTGTGGCTGCGCGGCCGCGACCCCTACCGCGACAACCCCTTCGAACGCGAAGCTTACGTGCACGACCGCTGCGGCAATGGGCTGACAGATCGGACGAAGTGCTGACAAAACGGACCCGTCGTGGAAGTTCGGCTTCCGCGACACCGCAACTGAGAAATTCTGCGGCAACGCGTATTTTTTTCGCCAAAAAGTTCCGCGTTCCACCGTTACAATGGCGGCGTCTATTGACGCCTGCGCCGTCCATTTCTTGCTTGCGACCCGCCGGAGCCGGGCAAACGTTAGACTGCCGGTCCGCCCGCGACCGAAATGACGTCCGCAGCGCTCAATAATCCCCCGAGCCGGGGTAGGAGTCGAGATGCAGCATGCGCGGTTTGCCGAGTACTTTCAGGAGCAATACCCGATCTGGTGTCGGTTTGTCGCCAGTTTGCTCCACACCAGCCCCGATGATCCCGATGTGCAGGGGATTGTGCAGGAGGGCGTGACCAACCTGATGTTTCGGGGCGGCGGCATCGCCGCTATCGACGAGCGTCAACCGGCGCCGTTGTTTTTCGCGTCGATCCGCAACGCTATTCGCGACAGTAAGCGGCGGGAAAAACACCACCGCAAGTATTTGGAGCAACAGACGCTCGAGAACGTCGATCGGGTGGATGCCCGCGAAATGGAGGCGACCGACGATGAACTGTTGGTGCTTCGCGAGGCGGTGCGCGATGCACTTCGCGAAGCCGTGGCTAGCCTCACCCTGGCAGAACTGCAAGCGGTGCTGCTGTGGTTGAAATCGGAGGGTCGCGGCCAGGCGCTGGAGCAACTGGGAGCGACCACCTCCGAAGACATTCGCAATCGTTACGATCAACCCCTTCATCGAGCGAAACGAAAAATTCGCGAACACCTAGGCGCGCTTTACCAGCGCGCGGCTTTGCTCGGTTCTGAGGATGTATTGTTGCTGCTGTTGGAGACCGCGGAGTTAGCGGCTGAAGAAGCCCAAATGTCGTAAGGACCATTCGATTTGTCAGAGGACATTTCAGTTCGACGGTTGCATCTGAACCCATGCACTTCGATTGTCGCATATCGCCGCAAAATTGCCCTTACACCAGGAGCCAACCATGATTTGTACTGCCATGGCCTGGCCTGATTTGCCGGACGCGGTTCTACCGCCAAGTTGCCACGGACCTTGTTTCCCTCTGACCGCCCAGGCATGATTCCAGACAGCGGGGACCATGCGGAAGGGGGCCCGACCGGGCACCTTTTGCCATGAGTGAGAACGCCATGCAATTTTCATTGACCGATATCGAGAAACTGGCTCGGGGCGAGCATATTTCGCACGAGTCGTTCTTGGCCATACTTTCCTGTCCTGCCGCGCTGAACACGCTCAGCGATCTGCGCAACCTGCAGCAGCTTTTTGAGGACGGCGAACTTCCGGCCAATGCGCCGAGCGCCTCTGCGAACGACAGCGTGCAGCCGCCTGCCAGATTCCCGGCCGACAACACAGCAACCGCCGATCCTCCCGCCGGCGAAATGCGTGTCAGTTTTGAAGAACTGGCAATTTACATGGAGCACGGCCCGCTCGATCCCCGGCGGCTGGTCGACGTCGAGCGATTCTTGAAGGCCAGTTTTCCCGAGGCGATAGCCGAGCGAACCGCTCGTGGCGGAGGCCAAGCGCCGAGCCAGCCGGGCACGGCCGGACTTCGACCGCGCATGCGGGGAGAGTCGGAAACCGGCTGAGGATCCGATAACTTACGCCGATCAAAGGCCCCGGCCTCCCTCGGGCCCTTGCCTCGCACCTGCGGACCGAAATTTAATGTGCCTGTGAGCCATGTCGCTTTGGGCGCGATCGGTGTGAGTTGACGGTTGGCACGAGGCCAGTACAATACACGGCTTATCGACTCGCGGGGTGTAGCTCAGCTTGGCTAGAGCGCTACGTTCGGGACGTAGAGGCCGGAGGTTCAAATCCTCTCACCCCGACTATCTTTCGAATTGAGCCCTTCGGCGAGAATGTCGAAGGGCTTTCTTATTGTGGAGACAAGACTTACGTCGTCGAGCGTCCAGTTCAAACAGATGATTTCGAGGATGCGACGTTTGGCGGCGTAGTCAGCCGCAAACCATTTCTCCCGCAGGCTTTGCGAAAGTTCAAACGCTTTCACCGCAATATCGATGATTTCGTTGCGGCCCCGGTCGCAGACCTCGATTTCCAACTGCAACTCGGCAGTTCGGTCTCGGAGTTCCCGGTTCTTTGAGGCGAACGTATCGGCGTTGATCTCTTCGAGCATCCGCAGGTTGAGCAGGCGGTCCTGTTGCTCCCGCACGATGACGAGTTCGTCCTGTAGCTTCTTGGCACGTTGGGCAGAGGATCGTTGGTCCCAGTTCGTCGCCTGGCGAAGCTGTTCACGGAAGAGATCACGGAACTCGGCATCCTCAACTCGCAGCTTGTCGAAGAGGACGAGCATCTGGCCGTCGAGTTCTTTCTCCGTGAGCCGGATGCGTGGGTGGTCGCCCTTGTGGTACTGCGTGCAGCGGTAGTAGACGTACTCCCGCTCGCCGCTCTTCGTCATCTTCGTCTTTCGTTCGCCTGTGACGGGCGAGCCGCAATAGCCGCACTCGATCAGATCGCTGGCGTATGTCATCTGGTGCTGCTTGTAGACCTTCTGGCCGAGAAGCGCCTGCACACGGTCCCAGAGCCGTCGTTCAATGATCGGCTCATGTGTGCCAGGGTACCAATGGCCTCGGAACTTGACGTCGCCGATGTACGACCGGTCAGTCAAGATGGCGTAGAGTTTGCTGCGACCGATCTTCGGCGTGGACGGCAGATAGACAATCCCCTCCTTGACCAAGGCGTCTCCGAGGGTGTCGAGCGTATGGCTGTGGTATCCGTACAACTCAAAGATGCGGCGAATCGTGTCGGCATTTTCGAGATGAACCTCCACGATGCTGCGGCCGTCGATGCGAACATTTCGATAGCCGTAGGGAGGACGACTCGGAAACAGACCGCTCTCAACCCGGCGCTCGATGCCTTCCTTCACGTCGATCGACTGTTGCTCCGTGTAGAAGCTCGCCATGCTCGCCAGCATTCGACGCTGCATCCGACCAGCGGGTGTGTTCTCTGTGGGCTGGGCCACCGAGATGAATTGCACACCGAACTCAGATTCGAGTCGCTCAAGCTCGACGTAATCGAATAGGTTTCGAGCGGCCCGGTCCACCTTGTAGAACAGGATTCCGTCGAGCTTGTGGGCGTTCTTCTTGGCGAAAGCCATCAATTCCTTGAACGTGCCCCGCTCATCGTGCTTCGATGCTGTCTCGGCGATGCGGAAGAGCCGGATGATCTCGCCGTTGTTGCGCTCGGCGTACTGGCGCAGAGCATCCACTTGGACGTCGAGAGAGAATCCCTCACGTTCCTGTTCTCTGCTGCTCACCCGAGCCAGTGCCACGTATCGCCTTGTTGCCTTCGCCACCGAACCGTCCTTGAAATGAAAATGGACCTCACGTTTCCATGAGGTCCATTTTCACCGAGGGCGTTCGATCTGCAACGGCGAACGGCTATCCTGCCCGAAATAGTTCTACTGGTGTCCTGTACGTCGGCACCAACCGGGCTCCTTCGAGAACGAAACCATCGAAGAGGAGTTCCAAAACACGCCGCTTGAACGCAAAGTCGCTGCAGTGCCAACGGCGACCAATCTTGCTGATGGTCTGGTGGGCACGCTGGCAGCACCCCCAAGGCTGTTTCGAATCGAGGTCGTCGATGGCCTCGCCCAGCAAGTCAATGTGTTGGCCCAGTTCGACCTTCTTCGCAGCAAAGTCATCCGAGGAGATCTCGTCAGCGAGGCGAAGGTTCAACAGTTGCTCCTGCTGGGCGACGGCGAGCGATTTTTGCCGCCTCAGTTCCTTGATTCGATCGCCCGTCTCGGCCGCCTCTATCTTCGTTCTTTCCTCGGCGACACGTCGCATCCAGTGCGGCACTGCGGCTTCAAACCAGCCGTGGAGTCGTGACAGCATAAGCCCGACTTGGAAGTCGAGTTCTTCTTCTCGAACTCTGACCCTCGGGTGTCCCGGTCGAGTGTAGCGAGCACAACGATAGTAGACGTAGCGAGCCTCGCCGGATCGAGTGTTTTTTGTTTTGACTTCGCCGCTGATCGGACGGCCGCAATAGCCGCACTGGATCAGATTTCCGGCGTACGTCATGGCATGCGAGCGGTAGCACTTTCGTCCGAGCAGCACCTGCGCCCTTGACCAGGTCTCAAGATCGATCAGAGGCTCATGGGTGCCGGGGTACCACCGTCCCCGAAATCGCACTTCACCGATGTAAGACCGGTCGGACAGGATTGAATATACCTTCGAGATACTGAACTTGGGTTTCGAGGGAAGCCAAACGAGACCTTCGTCAGCAAGACGATCAGGAATTTCGTCACCCGGCACGAATTCGTAGCCATAAAGTTCGAAGACCCTTTGGACCTTGGCTGCGCTCTCATCGTCGGTTTGGACGAGCCCACGGCCGTCACGCCGAATGTTCCGATAGCCATACGGAGCCCGGCTCACGAACAAGCCGCTCTCGACTCGACGTGTCAGCCCTTCTCGCACATCCAAGGACTGCTGCTCGGTGTAGAAGGCCGCCATGTTCGCCAAGGTCCGACGCATCATTCGACCGGCTGGTGTATTTTCGGTGGCCTGTGTGACCGAGACGAACGAGATTCCGTACTCGCTTTCGAGTTCTTCCAAAGCGATGAAGTCCTTGAGATTCCTCGCCGCCCGGTCCACCTTGTAGAAGAGAAGACAAAGGCAGCCAATGCGAAGAAGGCGGCGATCGCCAGCATTGCCGCCGTGCCGATGATGCTCACGGCCAGCCGACTGCCAGGTTTTGACTTCATCAGCCAACCGACAATCGTTTCGTCAGGCCGTTTCCCGAGATGTCGAAGGACACTATCCAACCAGGAGGAAGCATTTCGTTCTGACGCAGCAGAGGAGGCCGGAAAGATCAACCCATCGACCCGATGTGCGGGTATCCAATCGGCCATTCCTTCTTGCCAGACCAGATCCGCCGGTAGAAGTTGTTCAGACCTGGCGAGTTCAACAAGCCGATCGAATCCAACTGGACCAGAATGCTGCCCGTCCCTGCCGTAGTACCACTCTGTCGCCATAAGAATACCTCATCATGCAACCAAAGCACTTCAATCATGGGCTTCCGACACTTCGCCCCAAATTTGTCTTGCCGCCTCGGAGGAAAACGTCAGCTTTCGCAATGAGGCGTATTCACTCCATTGACCTTGGTTGTACGCCCGCATGGCCCAATCCCTGGCTGAACCTGGATCACCGTAATCGGCTTCGTGTTCAATCACCCGCCGGTAGGCCGTGACTAGCTCCGGTTGGAACTCGACAAGATCCCACCGGAAGTCGTCGGAGCGGATGAGCGTCTTGTAGCGTCGGACGGCTCCGAAGCGATCGTCCGATTCCCAAAGCTCATGAGCCTCATTGATCTGCTGACGCATGTCGGCAGTGCGGCTGTCGAAATCCGCCTTCATTTCCCGAAGTTCCTGGGGCATGTTCGAGTCGATGTCGGAAAGTCGGTTACCGGAACTACGACCGATCACCAGTACGATGACGCCGACGAATCCGAGAAGGACCACAGTGCCGCCTGCAATGAGCGGCGTCCTGTACGACGACAGCCGTTTCGGCGGCATCGGGGGCGGCGTTGACTCTTGGGGCATTGGAGGTGGTCCCCCGGTTTTGTTCGTTTGCATGAGTCCGCCAGATCCTCGCCCTGTTTCCTCGACTTCGATGGAAACGTCACCGGCCGTAGGCTGACAGTTACGCCGCCATCACTAGCTGCCGGACGGCGTAGTCCATCCCCTCGATGCCCTGGACGAAAAGTTCTAACTGATTTCTGAAAACTCGACTGACATTTCCTAACGACTGTACTTCCGTACCGTCACCATTGCCACATTCGTGGGGGTGCGACGCAATTGCACCCCCCCGATTCTCGCTGCTGTAGGCCCTTGGGCCACCGTGGCACTGTGGACGCCGAACTTGCCGGGTTCATAACTCACTGCCGCCCCCCGGGCGTTCGACGAGCCGCTAGTTCCTGGGGTAAAGGACGACTCGCAGTTCAACTTCGAAACGGAGAAATCTTCGCGGAACTCATTTAGATCTGAATGAGCTGTGGCGGCAAAGTTCCATTTGCGGGGAGACCGTTTCGCACGAGTACGTTAAGGTTGTTATGATGTTGCGGAGGTGATGTTGATCTCAACCGCCCGGTATGCAGCTTGCTGACTTCACCGACGAAGCGGAAACATTCAATGAGACATGAGGTCCGCAAAGCGACGGCGGTGGCGTTCTTGGTCACGGCGGTTTTGGCCAGCCTGATCGTTGTCGGGTCGCGCCGGCTGTCACATTTCGATGCGGCACTGGTCGGATATACGTTTGCCTCGCTGTTTGCCGCATTTGGAATTGCCTACCGCTATGCGATGTGGCTGCAACGGCCACCGACGGCGGTTTATTGGAAGCGAGGCTGGCAAATTTTCCTGACTCCGAGACGCCTGCCGCGAAACCTGCTGGTTTTTGTGAGGCGGTTCCTGGGAGCGTTCGCACTCAACAACTTCATTTGGCGCCGGGGAAAGGTCCGCGGAGCCGCCCATTGGCTGATTATGTGGGGTTGCGTGATCGCCGCGCTGATCACGTTTCCGCTCGTCTTCGGTTGGATTCACTTTGAATCGGAAGGAGCGAGTCTCGAATATTACCGGGTGATTTTCTTCGGCTTTCCCACGGTGGCGTTCGAGGTTGAGTCACTCGTCGGCACTTTTGTTCTGCATGGCCTGGTGTGGTCGTCGTTCCTGGTGATTGCCGGCGTGATGATCGCCGTACGACGGCGAATGCGAGACCGGGACGCAGCCGCCCTCCAGCAATTTGGGGAGGACTTCCTGCCGCTGATTCTGCTGTTCGCCATCAGCATCACCGGGCTGATGCTCTATGTGAGCTACGCGTGGATGCGGGGCTACGCATATGAGTTCCTGTCGATCTTGCACGCGGCGGTTGTGATTTTGACGCTGATCTGGCTACCATTCGGAAAGTTCTTCCACATATTTCAACGGCCGGCGCAACTCGGCGTCTCTTTTTACAAGGATGCCGCCGCGCGCGGAGAACAAGTCCAGTGCGCCCGCTGCGGCGAGCCATTTGGGTCGAAAATGCAGGTGGAGGATCTGATTGAAGTCGAGCGCCAACTCGGCTACCGCTATGAAACACCCGGCCAGCCGGGAGAGCACTATCAGCGGATCTGTCCCCGCTGTCGCCGCATTTTGCCGGCGCTTGCGCAGGGGCGACTATGGCAGAATGGGGGCAATCAAATTACGCAAAATGTCGGGAAAGATTAGCGGCCGGTTGTAGTCCCTCGGGACAAACTCGCGAGCATCGCACCTGGCCTTTGGGTTGCTTCGGATTGGTACTCGTGGAAGACGGATTGAAAACGAAATGGCCCAGGAACCCGTTGCCGCTCTCGATATCATTCGACAATTCGGGCCGCACCTGGCGTATGCGTCCGGTGTTCGACTAGACCGCGGCGTCGAGCCGGACCGGGTGGTGAAAACACATTGCTGCTTTTGCGGTCAGCAATGCGGGATTCAGTTGAAGGTGAAAGACAACGAGGTCATCGGATTCGAACCATGGGAGGAGTTTCCGTTTAACCACGGCATGCTCTGCCCTAAGGGAGTGAAGCGATACCTGCAGGGTTCCCATCCCGATCGGCTGCTGCACGCCCACGTTCGCGATCAGGAGGCGCCCGGAGGATTTCGCGCCGTCGGATACGAGGATGCGATTCGTCGCACCGCGGAAGGGATTCAACGTCTGCAGTCGGAGCACGGTGCGTCCTCGGTGGCAGTCCTCAGCGGGGCCAGCTTAACGACCGAGAAGACCTACTTGATGGGCAAGTTCGCCCGTCTTTGCCTTAAGACATCGCACATCGACTACAACGGCCGGCTGTGCATGGTGAGTGCGGCGGCGGGCAACAAAAAGTCGTTTGGCGTGGACCGAGCCGCGAATTCATGGACCGACATTTTAAAGGCCGACGTCGTCTGGATTAGCGGCGCAAACGTGGCTGAATGCGCGCCGATTACCACCAGCTACGTCTGGAATGCCCGGGAGCATGGCGCCAAGATCATCGTAGTCGATCCTCGAATCACGCCGATCGCCCGCACTTGCGATCTGTTTCTGCCCGTGAAGCCGGGGCGGGATGCGGCGCTATTCAGCGGCATTTTGCACCTGATGATCGAGAATGATTGGCTCGATCACGAATTCATTGAGCGAAACACCGTTGGTTTTGACGCGGTTGCTGAAAGCGTTCGGGAGTGGACCCCCGCGCGGACTGCAGAAGTTTGTGGAATTGCCGAATCGACGATTCGCCGAGCGGCTGAATGGTGGGGAACGGCGAAGACCAGTTTTCTGCTTCATGCCCGCGGCATCGAGCATCACAGCCACGGGGTCCAAAACGTGCTCGGGGCGATCAATCTCGTACTCGCGTCGGGGCGCATCGGGCGCGAGGGTTGCGGCTACGCCACGATCACCGGCCAAGCGAACGGCCAGGGAGGTCGCGAGCATGGCCAGAAGTGCGATCAGCTTCCGGGACAGCGCGATCTCGCCAATCCAGAGCACCGCGCCCAGATCGCCCGCGTGTGGGGCGTTGATCCGGACGATATCCCGCAACCGGGTGTGGATGCGTATGAAATCTTCCGCAGGATCGAGCAGGGCGAAATCCGCGGGCTCTTGAGCATCTGCTTCAACCCGTTGATCTCGCTGCCCGACAACAACTTCGTGCGGCAGATGCTGGAGAAGCTGGAGTTCTATGTGGCCATCGACTTTTTTCTGAACGACACTGCGCGGCATGCCGACATTGTGCTGCCCGGCTCGCTTCACGAGGAGGACGAAGGTACGGTCACGCAGATCGAAGGTCGGGTGATCAAGGTGAACAAAGCAGTCGAGTGCCCTGGTGAAGCGAAGCAGGATTGGATGATCATCCAAGACATTGCCGCGGCACTGGGGCGGCCGCGCGGCTTTACCTTCCAAAATCCGCGGGAGATTTTCAATGAATTGCGTGAGGCCACCCGGGGCTCGATCGCCGATTATTCGGGCATCACTTACGAGAAGATTGAGCAGAACTACGGAGTTTTCTGGCCTTGTCCCGCTGAGGACCACCCCGGAACGCCGCGGATGTTCGAGCCGGGCTCGTGGAACCCGGTTGCTCGCGGAGCAGGCCCGTTTTACTTTCCGGACGGTAAAGCCCGCTTCAATGTTGCCGCATATGTTCCGCCGAAGGAAGACATCGACGAGACTTACCCGATCATTCTCACAACGGGCCGCGTGGTAAGCCAGTATCTGTCGGGAACGCAGACTCGCCGGATCGGACCGCTTGTGGACCAGTATCCTGAGCCGCTGGTGGAGATGCACCCCCAACTGGCCGAGCGGCTGGGCATTCAGGACGGCGATTGGATTACGGTCGAAAGTCGCCGCGGCGAGTGTACGCTACGGGCACAAGTGGTCCGCACGATCCGGCCTGATACGGTGTTTGTTCCCTACCATTGGGCAGGCCCACGGAGCGTCAACCAGCTGACCATCGCGGCGCAAGACCCCATTTCAAAAATTCCGGAATATAAAGTCTGCGCCGTGCGAGTGCGCAAGGCTGATGGCATTCCGCCCTATGCGACAACGCGCGAACCCCAGCAGTAGGAGGCCAGGCTCGTGCCCAAACTGGACGACAAGCACTTCTTTCTCGATCCAAACCGTTGCATTGGCTGCAAGGCGTGCGTGCAGGCGTGCGCCGAGTGCGACACGCACAAAGGGCACTCGATGATCCACCTGGAGTACGTGGACCGCTCGGCGTCGGTGCAGACGGTTCCGGTCGTGTGCATGCACTGCGACACGCCGACTTGCGCCGAGGTCTGCCCAGCGGACGCGATCAAACGCACGGCGGACGGCGTCGTGCAGACCGCCCGCAAGCCGCGGTGCATCGCCTGCAACAATTGCGTGCTCGCCTGCCCGTTCGGCGTGCCGAAGATGCTCGGCCAATTCGAACTGATGATGAAGTGCGACATGTGCTACGATCGCACATCCGCGGGCAAGCAGCCGATGTGCACGACTGTCTGCCCCAGCCGAGCCCTGCATTACGGAACGATGCAGGAGGTGGAAGAGTCGCGGCCGCGTTCACAGCCGCATAACCGATTCCGATTCGGTCTGCAGGAGGTGCAGACAAAGGTCCAAGTGATGGTGCCGCGGGACGCGCGGACAGAGTATATCGACGTGACCGCGGCAATGGGGGATGGCGCCGCGGGTAAGGGCGCGGCGCTGAACGTCCTCTCACCAGATGATATTATGCTGGCCAACGTGCATTGCGCCGACACGGAGGAGAATTGACCAATGGACGCCGAACCTGATTCAACGGTGCTTACCGTTCCGCCGGACCGCGGAGCCATGTCCGAACAGCCGCTTTGGCGGCAACATTTTCCGATTGATACGCCGCAGGACAACTACTTTTCGCGACGTGAGTTCACCAAGTTCCTCGTGCTGACGAGCTTCGCATTCGCGGTAGGCCAGTTCTGGATTGCCCTGCAGAACGTATGGCGGAAGATGCGCAAAACGCCTCCGATTGCGCGAATCGCCGCTCTCGACCAGTTGCCGGTGGGTGGGGCGGTGACGTTTTATTATCCGGCGAAGGACAGTCCTGCTTTGCTCATTCGCCCGGCCGACAAGACCCTGGTGGCCTACGAAAGCCTTTGTACGCATTTGCAATGCCCGGTGCTGCCCCAAGTGGCGGCCAACCGGCTGTACTGTCCCTGCCACGCGGGGTACTTTGACCTGGCCACGGGCAGGGTGCTGGCGGGACCGGCTCGGCGGCCGTTGTCGCAGATTCGGCTGAACGTTCGCGGCGGTGTGGTGTATGCGACTGGCATCCAGGAGGAAACAGAATGAAGCCGAGGCCATTTTCCCGCCACGAGCGAGAAATCATCCTGAGCGGCATCCTCTGCATCGTCCTGACCCTGGTGGTAATGCAACTGTGGCTGCTGTCCGCCACAATGAACGCTTACCTGGGCGGAGATGACAAGATTGTTTGGCCGGCGGCTTTTTGGAGTCTGGCCTGCTTTGGGCTTAATGTCGGATTGGTGCGCTACCTTTACAGGCTCGATCGATGAGCAATGCCAGTCGAGGGCTCGCCGGGCTGCATCCCGCTTGTTTCGCGATGGTGATGGCGACCGGGATTGTGGCTATCGCGGCTCACTTGATTCAAATGCGATGGATCGCAATTCCGCTATTCTGGCTGAACCTTGTTTTTTACGTTACCTTGTGGCTGCTGACGCTGGCCCGACTGGCCTGGCACCGGAAGGAGTTCGTCGCGGATCTGGCCGACCACAATCGCTCCGTTGGTTTCTTAACTACGGTGGCTGGAACCTGCGTTTTGGGAAACCAGTTCGTGGTGGTTGTTCCCGTTCCCGAGATTGCCCTGGTTCTGTGGTGGCTGGGCATCATCCTCTGGGCCTTCTTCACCTACTCGATCCTGACGATTCTGACGATCAAGTCGCAGAAGCCTTCGCTGGCAGAAGGCATCAACGGCGGGTGGCTGACCGTGGTTGTGGCAGCCCAGGCGGTCTCGGCCCTGGGAGGATTGCTGGTTGGGTATTTCGATGCGTTTCGCCAGATGACGCTATTCTTCACGCTCGTCATGTGGCTGGGCGGTGCGATGCTCTATGTGTGGATCGTGGCCTTGATCTTTTACCGGTACACGTTTTTTCCGCTGAACCCCGCAGCCATGACGCCGCCGTACTGGATCAACATGGGCGCCATGGCGATCTCAACCTTGGCTGGAACACTGCTGATCGAGAATGCGGCGCACTGGAGCTTGCTCTCGGATCTGCTTCCTTTTCTGAAGGGAGCGACTTTATTGTTCTGGTCCACCGCGACCTGGTGGATCCCAATGCTCATCCTGCTGGGCATCTGGCGCCACGTCTACTCTCACTATCCGCTGGCATACGATGTGATGTACTGGTCGGCCGTATTCCCGCTGGGAATGTACACGGCCTCAACCATTCGTCTGAGCCAGACTTTGGATGTGCCGTTTCTGATGGTTATCCCCCGTGTGTTCATCTATATCGCGCTGGCAGCCTGGTTGGCGACTGCCATCGCCATGGTGGTCAGGCTTCTTTATGGAGCGCGAACAGCCTGAAAGAGCGACGTTACGCCGGCTCCGTAAAGCCCGACGCATTCAAGGGCGAACCGTTCGCTTAGCCGGATGGTGCGACTCTGGATGCATTCAGCGCGGGGCCAGAGTGGCCCAAGGCGGAGTCGCGAAATCGCTTTTCATTGAGTCCAGCTTGTAAAATACGGCCTGTTGAGTCATTTCCGCCAAGTGCGGCCAGAGGCTGGCCTTACCGGGGAATATGCTCAGGAGGTTCCTCAACGGCGGACACTCTTGTTGATGGTCCACCACGGTCGGAAGCGGCGCACGACCCGGCTCGATCTGTTCCACGTGCATGGCTTGTACCGTGGTGCCTGCCCACTCGACCGCCCGCTGGTCCTCCCGCCGGACATCTGGAAACAGTCGCTGCACGTGCCCCCAGATGCGATCGATCTCGGCAGCGTCCACTCGTTCGTTCTCGGCGTCGTGCACGGGCAACCAGCGGTTGCTCCCAAACACCGAATTTGGCGGATGAGGAATGTGGTTGAACCCGCCCGAATCGATAACGCATAGCGGCCAACGGCTGATCTCCGGCCGCAGCGCAAGCAGATGCGTCTTCTGGGGCGTTAGGGCTACTTTTGGCTGCGTTCCCACGGCTTCGGTCCCAAATCCAGGATAGAGAGAGCCACCCTTGGCGTTACCCGCCAGAATAACAAGTCGGGCTGGAATGATTTCGCGATGAGCGACCTCGACGCCTTCCACAGTATCGCCGGATTGGACGATCCGAGTGACCGTCGTTGCAGTGCGAATTTCGGCGCCAGCCTGTTCCGCAGCGGCCGCCAGACTCCGTAGCAGGAGGTCGATTTTTATCGCGCGGTCGGGCAGTTCGTAGGCATCCCGCGCCCGCGCAATTGCCAAATGAGGAAACCGCTCAAACAGCAACCTGGAAGTCAGACCGGCGTATGGAATCCCGGCCGCTTCCCAGGCGGACGTCCAGCGACCGACATCGGTTTCAGGGCTCTCTGCCAGATAGACCATTCGCCCACAGCCCTCCTCGAGCGACTCGGGGCAGAACTGCAGCGTTTGCTGCAGCGATTCGTAGCACATCTTCGCGAGGTCGGGCCGCTCCGGAGCAAACCACGCCCCGCTGAATAGCCATCCCTGGTTGCGAGTCGAGGCCCCGACGCCAAGCCGCGACGATTCGAGCACGGTGACGGGCAAGCCGGATTGCGCAAGTCGGGCGGCAATCGCCAGTCCCGAAATGCCGCCGCCAACGATGACGATTCGTGTGGAAGTGTGAATGTGACTCGACATCATGAGTCCTCCGCTCTAAGGATTGGTAGATCTCGATTGGAACCGCTCAGACTTCCTGCGGTGACCCGTGGCGGTTCTTGCCGTGCGGCATTCAACGCCTCTAAGAATTTCGACTGATCCACGTCCATCCGTCGGCAGCAGCGCTCGATGCTGGCGACTCGAGCGATCGTCTTTCGCAACTGGGGATTGGTCAGCATCGTAAAGCCGAAGCGGACGAATACGTCGATAAGTTCTGGATAGGTTTCGAGAACATCAGCCACGGTGTGCCGTGGCCCAATCGGTGTCCCAGCCAGCAAGGGTTCCGCGGAGGCCGCCGTCGCGGGTTTGTCTTTGATCCGCGGACGCCCGGACATGACCGACCACAGATGCGCTCCCCAGAGGGCTAGCCCGGTAACTTCCAGGAGTCCGCTTGCCCCAGTCACGGGAAAGGCGCCAGCGGTGAAATCGGTGGCTGTTTGCCCGAAAACCCTCAGCCCACAGCCGGCGTTAATCAGCAGGAACGGCCCCCACAAGGATGTGAGCCGTTCCGAGGCAATTCCATTGAGCGTGGTCACTACCTTCGTCGCGACACCGACAATCATCAGGCTGACGAAGCCGACGGTAATGGCATGTCGGATGGCGCCGTAATAAGCATGTGAGAAACCTATTTCGACGGCGGAGCTCCCGGGCGTCAGTAGCGGCAATAGGCCGAACTGATAGGCCGGCAAAGCCGCGAGCATCCCCAGCGAAAGCAACAGCCACAGATAGCCGGCCCGCAGGAATTTCAGGCTGCGATCCGATTCGCCGCATGGTGAAAAGATTCGCCAGTTCCAGATCAGCACGACCACGGCGGAGGTCAGCGCCAGCACGGACGAATACCACACAAGGCCCCAGAAAGCGCCGGCAGTTCGCATCAGCAGCAGACCGGCAACTTCGCCCACGATGGCCGCGTTGAGGACAACCAGCATTACGCGGCTGATTTGCGGATCTGGCTTTTTCATGCCATAGAAGTGATGAAAGATCCGCTGGCTGACTCCGAGAATCATCATCAACGCAAAGCCATGGATCTGAATGTCTCGCATTGCCGGCTGCCATCTGGCGACCAGGAAGACGAGTTGCTCGCTGTGGGCCGCCAGCGTTGCCATCAAGAAAATGCTTTCGTACACGGCCTGGACGACAAACCAAACGAGGGCAGAGAGAATATAGCCATCGTAGTGGCTCCAGCCGGCCCCGCTCGACCTCCAAGTCTGCACGATGATCGCCGCGAACGCTGCAACCGCCGCGACCTCCAGCAGGGAAGCTCCCACTGCCGGCCAGTAAGCCCAGGTCCACTGTCCCGCAAGCGGCTGGGCGATCGACCGCACCACAAGCCCTAGCAGCATCATCCACAATGTTGCGAAGGCAAACCGAGGCCAGGAGAGAGGGGTGTGCTTGAAGCGGGGAAATGCCTGGTATGCAAAACCCATCACGAACAGTCCGACCCAACCGAAGATCTGCGCGTGTCCGTGGGCATTGACATCGTGAAGACTCGCGGCAGCGAACTCGCCACTAACGGCGATCTTCAAGAGCAGCCACGCCCCCCAGACCGCTCCCAGCGAGAGCACCACCAGAATGCCCGCCTTGAAGAATGGGCGATAAATCGCATCGGCTGCTTCCGGCGGGCCGTTATCCAGGACTGGCAAATGCTGAGAGATTTCTGAACGTTGGCAGACAGACCGGACTTTCGCGATCAGCAGGTCCGCGGGCACTTCGTGAGCTCGGGCAAAGAAGCCGAGGGACTCCTGTGGTCCGAGTGGCCCGCCGCAACCCCGCAACCCATACTGGTCGAGAATCGCCCGCGTCTGCGGGGCCGTTTGAAGCAGGTCGGGAATCAGAGTTTTCTCATTGGGCCACAGATCGTTAGCGACCATCGTCGAGCCCTCAAATTAGGATGTGTCTATCTGATTTATGGCCCATAAGAGTTCGAACGTCATCGTACTAAATGCCACGGAATTCTCTCAGGTACCTTCCGCTCCCAACATCGTCAGCAGCGTTACAAAACGACCGTTCGCATTGACGGCCTGGGGAACGCGAGCTGGCAACGATATCGTCTTTCCTGCGGCGAACCGCCTCACGCTGGCTCGGTTGTCGGCAAGATTCGCATTCGCGAGGACGAACTAAATTGGATGTCTTTATCCTCTTTATCTTCAAGTATAGAATCGTCCACCGTCGAATTCAAGTTCAAAGCCTTCGATCTCAGGGCGTTTGCCTTTTCGAGCATGGGCGATGCATCGTACTTTGACGTCTTGGCATCGAGTTCTTTCAAGAAGGTTGATTCGTGCAACCCGCGGGCGCCAGGGACGACGCCATACGATTTCGGCCACGCTGGCTGTCATTGTTTCGGCCATTCTTTGCGGTGCCCGGAGCTAATCGGCGATTGCCGAATGGGTTCATAATCAGGAACGCGAAGTCTGGCACTGGCTGGGAGTTTGGCGAAGGCCTCCCAAACTGGGAGCCTTTCGCAGGTTGCTGATGCGACTCTGCCCGCAAGCCTTGGAAGCGGCAAGGCTCATCCGCCATGCTGGCTTCGCACGGTTCGCACAGCAGCGCGTACTGCTGCAGGTTGGGAGTCGGAACATGCACGGCCGCCAGGTGCGGCCGGCCGTCGAGCCGGAACCACCGCGTCGGCTCTTCCCGCTGGCCCTGCAGCAACAGCCGCACGGCATCGCCCGCTATGGCGCCGATGGCGAGGGCCCGTTCGATGGCGGAGGTGAGCTCGTTCAGGTTGGTACCTCCAGCGCTGCGATTTAACTGCCCTTTACAGATCAAGGGAGTTGAAAAAAGCTGCCGCCGATGAATTGCGTGCCGCCGTACGCATTGCCGTCTTGCTCTTGAAAGTCGTATGCGGTGAAGAGGCGGCCGGCTTCGAGTACGGTTGGGCATCACGTCGCGCATCAAATCCGTCGTGTAGGTGAACCGCGATAACCGCTTCAGCAATCGTAGCGGGTCGTTCCCTTCCTCACCGGCATTCTGGAAAATGCCGGTGACGCCGGCGGCGCGAAAGGCTTCCCAGAACTCCGCGCGTTTGGCGGCGTCGGTCGCCATGCGGGTCATCATCATCTCTTCCCGCAAATCGATCAGCTCATCGGGCGATGCACCTCGCTCGACCACTTTCTGAAACGCGGCCCCGTTGATCGCGGCACGCGGCGCAAACCCATAGGCCTCCATGGGCGGTACTGCACCCAATACCTTTGGCATCGGCTCTCCACGCCAGTTAGAATCCGATCGTTAAGCGACTCCTAATTTTATCTCGCCAGGGCGGGCGATGGCTCTGTCATGGAGTGGAGCGACGCCACTGAAATGAAGTCCCGCGCCAACACAACTTCGGCCTGATCTCGTTTGCCGAGCCACACAAGTCACGCCGTTCCAATTGTTCGTGCCATAAGATGTGTTCGAGCCACTGTCTTGTCTTGAGGTGCCGCATGCGAACTGGATTTTTGGTTGTCATCGCCTTGGTGTTGTCGGGCGTTCCGAGTGGGGGTTGGCTGCAGGCGGGTGATGACGCTGCCGCGCGGCCGTTGAAGGTGTTCGTGTTGGCTGGAACGAGCAACATGCTCGGGTCGCCCGCGAAGGTCGAAGACCTGCCTGACGATCTCCGTAAGCCATTGGCGGAGGTGTTGACGTTTCGGGGCGGTGAGTGGGTGCCGATCGAGGCGGGCAAGAATCTGGTTGGAAACGAAGCGACGTTCGGGCGAGCCATGGTGGAGCACTTGGGGCAGCCCGTCGGCATCGTTTGGACTTCGGTTCGCTACGTGGCGAGCGACTCGCCCGGACCGCGGATTCAAAACATTGTGAAGCAGTCGCGCGAAAAAGGTCAGCACGTCGAGATTACCGGAATGCTTTTAGACGTAAGCTACGGCGACGGAAATAAAGAAGAGACTGCCAAGGCCTACGGCGAGGGTTTGATACGCTGGGTCGAGACGACTCGGCGCGATCTTAGCGATGCAGACTTGCCGATTGTCTTGATGCGAGCCATCCCACCGCGGTCGAGCTCTTCTCATTTGGAGACGGTTCGCCGGGCTCAAGACGGCCTTAAGCTGCCGAGCTTTCGCCTGATCAATAGCGACGAAATCGAACGCGGCGGCGACCGGGTGCACTTCACCACCGCCGGACGCCTGGAGTTGGGGCGTCGCTACGCCGCGGCGATGATCGAACTGCTGCCGACGGCAGAATAGGTATCTAGCAAGCGGGGCGGCGACGGGTGCGTCAGGCATCGTACCCTGCCGTTCCGAGAACGCCAGGTCCGCCGCGGCCCGAGCGAATGGTAGAGCCGAACTCGATTCGACTTCTAGCCACGTTCGTCCCCTCCGCAACTCGCGTCGAATACGGCTGCTTTAGTGGCTCGCATCTCGCTCCGGTCACATCGCCCATGTGGACTGCGAGGAACGAAACAACGTGCCGGCGGATCAACTCAAGCAGTCCGCCAGTCGCGGAGTGCAGGCCAATTGGTGCTGAAGTCGTGTTAGCTCTAATTCCGCCTTTCCCGAATCATTTTCATCAGGAACTTCGCCGTCTCGTCCGCGATGACGTGATAGCCAGCCGAGTTCGGGTGGCGGTCGCCGTACCATCCCGGCAGGTCGCCGAAGTGGGCGTCGAGCCGATTGTCGAGCACCTCGACCATCGGCGGATTGCCGAACGTGAACGGCTTGACCCAATCGCGGTGCTTTTCCGGAATTTTGTCCAAGGGAAAACGGCGATAGTTGAGCATGTTCGGCCCTTTTTCCAATTCCGACAGATACCGCGGATAAAGATCGAACAGCGGCAGCTTTTCATCTTCCGCCACTTTACGCACCAGGGCATTGATCGATTCTTGCGAACCGGAAACGGAATATGGGATAACCGTCGTTGGAATGAGCACCGCGTCGGGAAAATCTTTGCGCAAACGAGCGAGTAACTCGCGGAAATCCTTGGGGAAATTAGTCGCAAAGTCTTCCCGTTTGTTCTTGTCGTTGAGGCCGTAGCGGATGAAGACGTAGTCGATCCCCGGCAACTTGGCGACGCTGCGATCGTAGCGGCCGCTCGACATGAGCCGCTCGATGTATTCGCCGCTCAGGCCGAGGTTGATGACATTCGCGGGGGGCAAGTCTTTCTCGGCGGCCAACAACAGCCGAATCATGTCTTCGAAATGCGGCCCTTGGGGAATGTGCCGCTTTGGAATGCTGGCTTCCGTCGTGCTGTCGCCCAACAGGAGAATCTGCAATTTGCCGTCATGCTCGGCACGAGTTGTAGCGGGCGACACAAATAGAAGCAGGGTCGTCAATAAGACGAACGAGCGAAACCGTCGAATTCTCATGACATACACTCCGGGCCAGGGGACTTCAGAGTTCGCCAACCGGCGGACCGCCTCTTCCTGGAGCATGGAAACTTGCTCCCGAAGACCCAAACGCAAATTGTAATCGATACGCGGCCGGAAAGTACCAGCAGGCGAGTTGCCGGGAGCCAACCGCCAAGGCGCTGCAGTCCCGTCGACCGAGACAACGTGCTTCTTTCCAGGCCCGCCGCATTCTCCGGGAGTGGATGCTCGGCGCCAGCATGCCGCCGGCGCCGGCCGCGAACAGCCCATTGGCAATTCCATCGGCCGCTTGGCGACGCAGCAAGCGAGAAAGCCCATCTACTCGCCGCGATTCGCGATTCACAGACTCCGGACGGTTGGGCGACAAGCGAGAAGCAGCGAAGCCTTGACGAATTGTTGCAGAGAACGACAGCGCTGCGGGCTAAGGAAGACGCGAAGTAAGCTTGCAAGGCCCCGATGAGGGCCAAACGAGAGGCGGTAAAGGCTGAGCGCCAACGCGCCGACCGAATGAAAAACATGCGCAAGACCCCGGAGAAATGGCTTCACGAAGCGCAAGGGGAACGCACAGCTACAAGGCAGCCGCCCAAATCCTCGATGATCTACGCCTACGAGTTCTGGTCGAAGGCGCATGGCCTGTCTTGTCCTCTCGCAGTTCAGAACTCGCTCCTTTGGCGGCTCCCATCGCTCGGCAGTTGTCGTCAAAAAAGCGGATGATAAATGCGAGCGCATCGGCCGCGCGGTGGCAGGGACATCCCTCTTTACGCCGATTCCTTCGAGCCTCGCGGACGCTTACTCGTGATGCCCTCGAATGGTATTCATGCTCCAGTGAGGCGAGTAAACAGGTGATCTGCCGCGAGTACTATATCCTTTGGGGCTCGTTGAGAAAGGTCCCGGCGGGCCGCCAAATTCAAGACCACAGCGGAACCGCTGCATCTCTTGATCGAGTACCAACGCAACAGGCAATGAGGGGGCTGCTGCTATGTCATTTGGTGCTCGCGGGCCCGGGGCTTCTTCGTCTTCTGCCGGAACTTCGCGTGCATCGTATCCCAATCGATGTACAGCCTGCCGCCGGTATTTTCATGCGTTTTCGACCAGCTCATCAGCAGGTCGAGGCAGGCGTGGTCGATGTAGTCGAGCTGGGTAATATTCACGTGCAATTCGCGTCCCTGGGGAACCTGCTCAAGCACGGTCGCCAGTTTGGGAAGTCCGACGAAAGTCGCCGCTCCCTTGAGGTGCAAGGTCGACGAATTCTCCTTGTCGTTGATTTGCAGTTCGGTATCGAGTTGCGAGAACGTGTACAGCAACCGGATTCCGGACAAGAAGACACCGACGATGACCCCGGTGAGCAAATCCCACACGACGATGGTCACCAGCGTGGCAAAGTAGATGATCACTTCCGCTTTGCCGTACTCTGCAAGCCGCTTCACGGCTTTGATGTCGACCAACTTGTAGCCGGTGTAAACCAAAATGGCCGCCAGGCTCGAAGTGGGAATCAGCCGCAGCAACGTTGCCATGCCGGCCACAAACACCAACAGCCACAGTCCATGGAGCACAGCCGACCAGCGGGTACGGCCACCTGCCTGCAAGTTGGCAGAACTTCGCACGATTACGCCGGTCATGGGCAAGGCGCCGAGCAGGCCGCAGGTCATGTTGCCAATGCCTTGGGCGGCAAGCTCTTTATCGTACTTGGTTCGCGGACCGTTATGCAGCTGATCGACCGCAGCCGCGCAGAGCAGGGTTTCGGCGCTTGCCACTACCGCGATCACAAACGCTGCTTGAATGACGGCCGCCCAGGGCGTATTCACAAACACCGACAAGTCGAACACGTGCAGGTCGCGGAAGAGATCGCTGGGAATGGTGACATAGAGGACGGGCACAACCAAGGCTGCCGCTAAAATCGTGGCCACCAGCACGCCCAACAGCGGGGCCGGTATGATCTTCAGTCGTTTGGGGGCCAGCGATTGCCAACCGAGAATGACAATAATCGTGATCAGGCCCAAGCTTGCTGCCCAGCTATGGTTTTTCATTCGATTTTGCAGCGTGGCGAGCGACTTGATGGCCTTGTCCTGGGTGGTCATCACTTCGGCCAACGTGTGCCCGCCGGCGCGAAGTTGGTCGAGCGCCTGGTTCGAAACGGCAATGGCGGAAACGGCGGCCTCGCGAATTGCTGCGACTCTCTTCTCGGAGTGAAATTCCGAGGGCACGGCCTCGAACTTGGCGATCGACGACTCGAGATTGCGGACGATGGCTTCCTGGCGTTCAATGGCATCGGCAACTTCCGGCAGATCGGGCTGCAGAACCAGGTGCGGAACGCCGTTGGAGTCGACGGAGTTGCCTTCCGGATGGGGCGTCAAGGCTTCGCCGGCTTCGGCCGGGGCCAGTTCTGCCAGGGATTGCTCCAGGCTGATCTGTTGTCGGTGCAATTCCCCAATCGCATGCAGCTTCCGGGTGAGCATTTCCCGTTCGGATTTACTTCCCCAAGGGGGAACCGAGAGGCCCTTGGCCAGCGCTTGGGGAATGGTGATGAGGTCTTTGATGCCGCTGCCCTGTGGACGGTCGTCGACCATCACGTGAAACTGGCTGGCGAAGATCAATACGCCAATGCCGGCGAGCATGCCTTTAATGACCGCGGGAGAAACGGCGCGAAACCATTGTCCAATATGCAGGGCGCCGGCGATGAATTGCAGCAATCCGGCGAGCAGCACCACCAGGCCCAGCAGCGGCAACCCCAAGTTTTCAATGATCTGGTACACAATCACCGTCAGACCGGCGGCCGGACCGCTGACCTGCAGGGGGGCGCCGGCCAGCAAGCCGACCACGAGCCCGCCCACGATCCCCGTGATGAGGCCCGC
>JAANMW010001236.1_pt1 | contig 27543 bp, 24 predicted proteins | sample 7279671 | NCBI WGS metagenome assembly JAANMW01 (sample SAMN14094541, study PRJNA606508) | bioreactor metagenome | isolation source: A lab-scale SPAN reactor treating ammonium-rich wastewater day 247 | place: Ireland: Galway | collected 2017-09-19 | reverse complement strand
TCCTCCGGCTGGGTGGCCACGATCCGACAGGCCATGCGGCGGTTCACCCCCCACTCGCGCAGCTCTTCCACCAGGTGGGCCGCCGGCGGAACTTTTAAAAACTCGCTCTCCTGAGCCTGGTCGGCTGCAACTGGCTGCTCCGGCGAGGAAGGTCGCTCGGCGGGGGGCTCCCTCCTCAACGAGTCGAGGTTTCCAGCAGGAAAGGCCGGGCCAGCTCCCAGACCAGGTCGGGGACCTGTTGGCGGCAGAGGCGGTCGGTGCTTGCCAGCACCTCGTTGAGCTCCTCGGACGACTTCAGGCCCCGCGAAAGAACGTCTCGAGTGGCCTTCAGCTCGCTCTCGAGCAGCTCCTGGATGGCCCTCACCAGCTCCTTGTCCTGCTCCAGGGCGCGGGCGGCCTTCTCGAACAGCTGCACTCTGAGTCCGGCGGCCACGCCCTGCCAGACGGTCTCGGCCCAGAGCCCGGTGTCTTCGCTCGGGTAGGCGGACCGCCAGACCTTGACCACCCCCAGCATGAGCTGGCGGATCTGCTCCGGGGACTTGTCCAGGAAGGTCTGCCCATCCACGGTCCGGTTGCGCTCGATCGCCGCGGCCACTTCCTCGGGGGTGGCGCTGGGGCTCATCCCACTTGGCGCTGGCCAGGTCAGCCCCCGGGAATCCATCAACTCGACCAGCCGGTCCCAGGCCAGCACGCCCACCTCCCGGAAGAGGCGATGCAACGAGCAGGAGGTCACCCGCTTGGAGATGTCCTCACCCACGCAGGCTCCCAGGTGGGGCTCGATCTCCTCCATCCCCTGGTCGAGCGCTTGCAGAGCTTCGGCGTCCAGGCCCGTGCCCAGCTGCTGATGTGCCTTCAAGATGGCCCGCCGCATCCGCTCCTGGCGCTCGGCGATGGCCTGCTGCTCGAGCTCGGCCTTGCTCGGACCGACGGGACGTCCGTCAGCGGTGGTGGGAAAGCGGGCCTGGAGCGAGCGGGCCAGGTCGTTGAGCGCCCCCAGGGATTGTCCGAGCTCGCTGGCGGTCTGCTCGAGCTGCTGCTCGGGACTGAGCGGGGGAGACTTCGGCGGGGAGCCCTCACTGTGGAGAAAGGACTCGAAGAACTGGCTGACGGTGGTTAGGAAGTTGCTCATTTGCTGACAGGTTACCCTGGCTCAAGCTCTCGAGCGATGACCGAGATCATCTGGAAAGGGCCTGCTTGCCTTGGGCAGCCCCTCGTCATCGTCGATCTGAAGGGGGTGGAAAGGGAGTTTAGCGAGCTCGGAGCCAGGCGCGCAGATCGCGGAGCCAGGCGACGTGAGAGCGGTCTCCCGCTCGCGACAGCTGCTCGGTGATCTCAGCGCTCGTGAGAGGGAGAAACGAGCTGCGTTCCGTCTGCCGGTAGGCTGATCCTTCCAACCGGAAGATGGTCAGGCGGTTCAGGTCGTAACGCCAGACTTCCTGAATGTTCAAGGCTGCAAAGATAGGGAGCTTGTCCAGCGAAGAGCGGCTGACCTCGATTTCGACTGCCAGGTCGGGGTGGTCCGAGTCGCGGAACGAGAAGCTGGAGTCGGGCTCGACCCCTCGCTCGAGCTCGGGGCTGCGCTGGGTGGCCGAGCCCAGCCCGAAAACGTCGATATCCAGCTCCTCGCCGGCCGCAAAGATGAGCAGTCGGACAAATTCGCTGGCACGCTCGTGGGCCGGTCCGGGACTCGTGATTTCCAACCTTCCCCGGTCATAGGTGAAGCGAGGTCCGCTCTGGTCCTGATGGTCAGCCAGCAGCCGGTCGTAGGCTTCCCAACTGCAGGTCGGAAGAAGGACACGATTCTCTGGCGACAATTCCAGCACCGGGCGATCTTCGTCACCCGGGTGGGGTCAATCCTCGGCCGGCCAGATGCGCAGCGTGTAGCTCAGCTTCTCACTGCCCGGATTGGCCACCACCAGCACCCGGTCGTTGCCGGCGGGCAGCTCGGCCTCGGGCCCGGTCAGCTCGGTGCGCGTCATCCGCCCTCCCTCAAAGCTGAGGAGCTGCACGCTGAGACCTTCCGGGATCTCCACCCGCCCCGCCTCAGGCAGGGCCAGCTTCAGGTAGCGCACCGAGGAGCCAGCCAGCTCGGCTGAGTCCAGATCGGGGAGCTCGTCGATGGAGCGAGCCTCCGTCATGGCGGGCACATCCAGGGTGCCATAGTGCAGGCCAGGGTCGATGATGCCGCGCGAGTCGGCGTAGTTGGCCACCACCCAGTCCTTGTAGAGGTCGTCGAAACGCTCGGGACGGCCAAAGCTCTGGAGGGTACTGTCGATGCCGGCGGTGCCGTTGTCGGGGTTGGCCACCAGGGCCTGGAAGAAGCCCTTGCCGTAACGTTCCTGCAGGTAGGTGCCGAAGAGCATGCAGGCTCCGTAGCTGACGTAGGTCTGGCTGACCAGCGGAGGGTGGTCGCTCTTGCTGGCATAGCGGGCCACATGGCCCATGTCGGTGTGATAGCCATTGACCGACATGGCCGCCTCGGACACCATCTCGTTCACCCAGCTCTCCTCATCGGGATCGGCCGCCTGGTGGCAAAGGTGCTGATACTCGTGGGCCAGCACTCCCAGCATGTAGTCCGAGTCCACCGGCTTGGAGGCGTGATTGAGGTAGACCACCTCGGCCTGGTTGGAGTGCTGACCGTACTCGCGCCAGGCTTCCTCCTCGGTGAGGGTATCGAAGGCATTCACATAGCCGTCCATCACCATGCCGTTGAAAGGAGCAAGCTCGGTGACCAGGACGTAGGCCTTGCGATCGTTGTCCTGGCCCAGCGCGGGGGCGCCGAAGTAGTCGTTGTTAATGGCGGCAAAACCTCGGCGTGGGTCCACCGAGCCGGTCGAGCCCTCGCGGTGCAGGCGCCGGTCGACCGTGGCGATGGCCTCGTCCGAGACCGGCACGCTGTCGTCCACGAACACGTATGCTTCCGGGCCCACCGCCTTGCAGGTGGCCTGGATCTGCTTGAAGCCGGGCGGCATGACCGCCATGTCCCACACCCAGAAGCTGCGCTGGCTGCCCACCGTTGGCAGGGCGGGGGACATGACCGGTCGAGGCATCAGCTCGGGTGGAGCTTCTCCCGCCTGAAAGCTGTCGCCTGTCGGGGCGGGTCGCGCCTGGGGAAGCGGGCGGGGGAGAACCGGTACGGGGTCGAGGGTGGTCGCTTGGATATGCATCTTGCCTGGCAGAGTAGCACCACCGACGCAAGCGGGTGGGAACGGAATGTGAACTTTCCGATCCAGGTCCCGCCAGGCTGAAGGGACTGAAAACGCCATAGGCAAAGCTCATCAGGGTGAGCTTCGAAAAGCTGCGGGCAGCCCAACTGGCCGGTAGCGAATCTGGAGGCCCGGTAACCCCGGTCTACCAGGCTCTGGAAGTGGCCCGGGCCTACCAGGCCCTGACCGCCTCCTGGGACAGTCTGCTTCTGGTGCTCAGCCAGACCCACCGTGAGCTCTCCCACAGTCTTGCTCTCCTCCACAGCGAGCTTGACGTCGATGCCGGCTGGAGGGAGTTGTGCCAGGAAGCTCACGAGGTGCTTCTCGGCTTCCTGGAGCAGCCCGACACCGGTACTCTGGATCCGGTTCTGGAAGCGCTCGAGCAGTTGGAGGCCGCTTTTCTCGAGCTCGATCTCAAGTCGTGCTATGAACGACTGGAGGCCAGCTCGGCTCAGGCTCGCCTGGCCGGCCTCCTGGAAGGCGACATTCCCGAGTCCGAGCTGGTCGAGGGGCACTACACCTGGTTGGAGGCAGCCCTTCATCGTTGGCTGGAAGGAGAGCTGGAGATCGAGCCCTTGCGCGCTCTCATCGACGAGCATCAGGCTCGGGTCGAGGGCCAGCTCGAGGAGTATGAAGCCTCCTACCTGAGCGCTGAGGAATGGACCCTGGAAGTAGCACTGGGCGACCGGCTTCTGCTCGAGGGTCTGCACGGCTGGCGCGACGGGCTGAGCATGCTGTCGTTGGCCGTTTCCCGGGGTCAGCTGCCGGCGGTGGATGAGGCCTTGCTTCTCTTGCTCGAAGGCAACCGCAAGCTGATCCAGGTGCAGATCCTGCAGGCTTCGGGCGTCTAAAGGCTTTCAAGGTAGGTAGACTTGGTTCACCTGAGAGGGATAATCTTTCCATGGCTGTCTCCGATGTCACCGCAACGCAAGCGACTCCTGCTCCCCCGCGAACCCCCATCCCCACCGATCCGGGCTCCAAGCCACCGGCCAGCCCCGAGGCCGGCCCGGCCAACTTGACCCGGGTGGAGCAATTGCGCCAGACCTCGCCCGGGCCGGCCAACCCCGGTCAGGCCCAGCCCGTGCTGGACAAGCAGGCCAACCTGGCCGCCGGAGCGCGGGGCGAGGTGTTGACCGATCCGGCCAGGATCCTGGAATATGAGCGAAGCCGTCCTGGCGTTCGGGAAGCCTACGCCAAACTCACCCCCCAGCAGCGCCAGCAGTTCGACGGGATGGTCCGCAGTCAGCTGGCGCCGGGGACCGAGCTCAATACGGCGCCCGGCGGTTACGGCATGGGCGGCATGTTCTCGGGAATGATGGGGGCGACCCCGGCCCAGAAGCCAGACGCCAAGCAGCAGGCCATCATCGACGGAAATGGCGCTCGCAGCGGCTTGTATCTCGCTCTCAGCAACGGTCGCTTGCTCCAGACCGATGCCCAGGGAAAAACAACCCTGGAGAATCTGAACACCCTCAAGAACCAGCGGTTCGCACCGGGAGTGGACGGCAAGGCGATTTTCAGCCAGACCGCCTCGGTGGTCGGCGGCCTCGGAAGTGTCCCCAGCGATCAGGGCACCAATGCATCCGCAGCTTTGCTGCGGGAGATGGCCAACTCCAAACCAGCGGAATTTGTGCGCCAGGTCTCCGGATTGGCCGGCCCATCAGGGGAAGCGCGCGTTGGTGAGTCTTCGGTCAAGCGCGACCCTTCCGCTACCGGATCGGTCAGCGATCTCTACCAGGCCAGTACAGCTGGAGTGGCCAGGGCAGAGCTGCGTCGCTCGGAGTTGTCCCGTAACCCCAAGGCCCAGGCGACCTATCAGTCACTGCCCCCCGACCAGCGCGGCAAGGTCGACTTGTTGATCGAGGCGAGCATTCCGGCCGGGCAACCCGTGAAAGTGCCCACCAACTTTGACCCGCACGCTCCCGAGAGCAAGGCATACTTCGAGCAGATGCAGGCGTCCATGAGAGCGGACGGGAGTCGCCAGGGCATCTACAGCCTGCTCGCCGACGGACGTGTCTACAACCGCGACAGCAAAGGAGTCACGCTGATCGACCGTCTCGATCAGATGCGCACCCAGCCGATGGCTTCAGGACTGAACCGGGACCAGATCCTGGCCGAGACGATCAGCCAGTCCGCTCATCCCGATCGGATCCAGCAGGGAAATCGCGGGACCTGCACTGTCACCACGCTCGAACACCTCAACGCCAAGCGAGAGCCTGCCGAGTACGTTCGTCTGGTCAGCGGCCTGACCGGCCCTGAGGGCAAGGTCGTCCTGCGCAATGGCGATACGCTGAATCGTGACGAGGGGGTGCTGCAAAATGACAACAGTGGACGCACCTCGGTCAGCCGCATCTACCAGGCCAGCCTGATGGAGTACGGCAACGGAGCCGCCTGGAACTACGACAACGCCCGGGACACTCACATCGATCGGAATGGTGTGGCTACGAAGCGCAAGGGCAAGGAGACCTCGGGGCTCTACGGCGAGCAGTGGCAGAGGGCCCTGCAGGGCGTGTTGCCCGGGTCGGTCCACTTCACCCCGGCCAATCCTGACAGCCCTCAGGTGAGCATGGCGGACATCCAGGGAGGGCTCTCTCAGGGCCGGGAAGTGCCCGTGGCTCTGCGCTGGGGCAAGGACAAAGACGGCGATTACGGCTCTCACGCCCTCTCGGTCAGCAGGATGGACGACAAGTACGTCTACCTGCGCAACCCGCACGGTTTCGGTGAGATGGGCAATACCGATCCGAACAATGGCCCCATCCGTGAAGCGCTGCGTCCTGCCATGCCCACCTCTGGAGGTTTCGGCGTTGGATTCGGCGGGGCTGTCGGAGCTCCCAACTGCCTGCCCGCCAACGGTCCCAATCCGAATGTGCCCGAGGGAAACGCCGGGGATACCCGGATGACCCGCGAGGAGTTCTTGAAGAATCTGCAGTTCTACTACAAGTTCAGTCGCTAAACTTCGTCGCCTTGACCGTGCCACGGAACGTGCGGTGAGAAACTTGTTTCGAACCGCTTCCAAAGTGTTGTGGCACGGGCGATGCGACGAAGCTCAACCTGTTGAGAATCGATTGCACAGTCCATGCGAGGGAGTTTCGCGAGGGCGAGCTCCGGTTCGGCTCGGGAAAGGACTCTCGCAAGTCGGCCGACTTGGCGCGCGACCCGCGCCTGGCCCTCCACGGGCCGTCCCAGGACCCGGGAGCCGATCCGATGGCCTGGCCTGGCGAGGCGAAAGTCAGCGGCCGTGCCGTACGCGATGAGAGTGTGCGGCGCGGTGAAGAACCTGAAGGCGACGGATTTCGCATCGACATCTCGGAGGTCGTGCTGACCCGCGTGGGCGGTATGGACCACCTGGTCATCGAGATCTGGACGCCGGCCAGGGGCCTTACGATGACGAAATGCTACAATTAAGAGTGGCCAAGGGCGAGGTCTGCGGGGGCGCGGAGCTGGCACGTCCTCCAGCCCGCGGCCGGTTTCGGCAGGTACCCTGGCCGGAAGTATCCGGACTCAAAGTTGTCGAATTGAGTTGAGAATGTTCGAACTGGCGACGGAGCAGAGAGTGCTACTGCCAAGCTGCAGTTGGGAGACCTATGAGCGGATTCTGGCTGATCATCTGGACCTCAAAGTCCCGCATTTCACCTATGACAAAGGGGTTTTGGAGATATTGAGCCCCTCTCCCGAGCACGAGCGCGCTACCCGTGTCATCGAGGCGCTCGTTATGCTCATTTGTCTGGAGCTCGGCCTCGAGGTCCAGGCTTTGGGCTCTGCCACACAGACCGATGTCAGGCTGGACAAGGGAGCGGAGCCGGACTGCTCATTCAGCTTCGGTGCGGGAGTCAGGCCGGATCTGGCGGTCGAGGTGGAGGTTACCCGCTCAGCGCTGGACAAGCTGAAGATTTACGCTGCTCTGGGCATTCCCGAGTTCTGGAGGTTCGATCTTCGCCGACTTCGGATTTACCGTTTACAGGGCGTCGATTACCAGGAGGTCGAGCGCAGCGCCTGCTTGCCATTCGATGCCGAGAGCCTGAGCGTGCAACTTGCCAGGGGTCAGTCTGCTCCGAACTGGCTGGCCGCGCTCCGCGACTGGGTGCGCGATTCCATTCCTCCGCGAGCTTAAAGACCCACGACCGAGGCACGATGGCGAATGACCTTCAAGCCCTTGAGTCGGCTCCTCGAGGAAGAGCTCGGACGGCTCCGCGGCGACTGACTGGCCTCAATCGCCCAGCTCAGAGCCGGCTGGGCTCGCCTCGGAAGTTGCCGGGCGGGTGCAGCTCCCTCTGGCAGATCGACGAGCAGACCCACGATTGGGAAAGTCCGACGAGCTCTGCGGAGGTTCGTTTCGATGTTATCGCAACGGTTGCACGCCTCCCGGACCCAGCTTGAGCCCGGTCCACTGCTCCGCCCGGGGCAGGAGGCCCCGGTCAGCTGGAGGGAAGTCCCACACGATCAGCTTCTTCTCCCAGGTCAGCAAGAGCTGGTCGTTTCGTGTGAAGATCGGATCCAGATCTTGGGCGTGGGGTAGGAGGGGAGAAAGCGGCAGCCCGGTGGCGCGATCCCAGAGTCGGGCCCGATTTTGCTCGTCCACGGTCACCAGCCGGGAGCTGTCGGGCGAGAAGCACCCGTTGCTAAGACCCACGCCCCCGTGGCTTACGATCGTCGAGGTCGGTTGCAGGGTCTGGGCGTGCAGAGCTCGGGCTTTTCCGTCGAGCGAGACGGTGAGCACCCATCGGCCGTCCGGGCTGAAGATTGCCCGGTTCACCCAGGTGGCGTGTCGAGAGGAGCTCAAGTCCATGCCAGGGCCGGATTGGTAGACCACGGCCGAGCCCTCCATGCTGTCGGTCCAGGCCAGCAAGGTCGAAGAGCTCGGCCCGAAGGCGATCCCCATGACTCGGACCTGCGTGGCGAAGCCTTCCCAATCGGGGCGAAATAGCGATTCCACGCGATCACGCATGCTCCCCGCCGCTGCCACCCAGGATCCATCCGGGCTGTAGCGGACGGGATTCTCGCCGCCCGGGTCCGGCTGCTCGCGCAGGATCCGCCCGCTGGCCAGGTCGACTTCCTGGAAAATGCCCTTTTTTAGAACCAGCGCCGCGCGCCCATCCGGCCGCAAAGCCTGGAACACCCCCGACAGCGGGTACTCCAGTCGCTGTCCCTGACTCCACTCGATCAGGCTGCCCGTCGACGAGAGAGCCAGCACCCGGTCGCCCAGCAGCCAGGCCTCCGCCACCCCGGGCAGGCTCTCCTCCAGAACCTGATCCTGCCCGCTCCAGACAAACACCCGGGTATTGGTCCAGGCCAGCACCCTCCCCTCGGAGGCGCGCAATCCCGCGGGAAGTTGTTCCAGGTCGGCCAGCACCGAGGTGGGCGCGGGCAGGCTCCAGCGGCGCAGCGTCTCCTGATCCTGCTCGGAGCTCAAGGTGAGCAACTCACGATCCCCCATGCGCACCCAGACCACCGGCGCCTCGTGCTCGAGCGGGGCCCAGGCCAGCGGAAAGCCGGCCCTGCTCCAGAGTCGCACTCTGCCGTCGCTGCAGCCACCGGCCAGGACCTGCCCGCTGTCGTCGAAGTCCAGGTCGAGCACCGTGAACTCGGTGGGAATCGGCTCACCCTGAGGCTCGCCCGTCCTGGTCTCCCGCAGCTCCAAACTCGAGCTTGCGGCTATGGCCACGAGCTGACCATCGGGACTGAAGCAGGCCGCAGCGGCTTCGGGCGAGTTGGTGTCGCGGTCCCAGAGGACGCGTCCGGTTGCTGGCTCGACCAGGCGGGCGCTGTGCGGGCTCAGAACGAGGGCCGGTCCGAGCGGGGAAAGGACCACCTTATCGCCGGCCGTCCGGGCGCCCGGGAGAAACTGCACCTGGCCGCGCCCGAAGCAGGCCAGAGCGCCCTGAGCCGAGACCACCAGCTCCGTCCCCGTCTCCGGGCGCTGGGGCAGTTTGCCTCCGCCGGTCACCTTGCGCAACGAGTCCCCGGCGATGGCAAGCAAGCCGCCGCCCAGGGCGTAGTCCTCCGATACCGGGTAACCTGGTCCGACCGGTTGACCGTCGAAGGTGTAGACCTGCAGATGGCCGGAGGATTCCACCGCCAGCCAGGAGCCGCCCGGATCAAAGCAAGCCGAGCTCCCGGGAAACCGTCGTAAAATCTGCCCGGTGGGGTCGCAGAGAGCCACCTTGTCCTGGTCCAGGAGCAGGGCCGACCCGTTCGCTGCCAGGCAGCGTTCCGGGAAGTTGGCCAGGCGCACCGGGCGCGACCACTCCAGGTGAGGACTGGCCTTCAGGTAAGCCTGGGCGGCGACCCGGCGCACTGCGACGGCGTGTTCTGCCTCGGACCGTTCCGCCGGGTCGCTGATGCGTGCCAGAGAGGCTCGATCCGGGCTCCGATCACTGGCTTCGGCAAGGCGCAACACGGCCTCCATGCCGCCGGCCGCCAGACCCGACTGAAAGAGGGATCCGGCCAGCCGCTCGCGAGACCGGACTTCCTCGAGCAGGGCCCGGTCGCGTTGCGAGGTGACGCCCACAAAGGCCAGAGCGACCGTGAGTGCCAGCAGGGTTGCAAAAATGGCGGCGACCGAGGCCAGCACGCGGTTGCGGATCAGGAACATCCGAGCCCGATAGGCCGGGGTGTGCGGACGGCAGCTCAGCGGGTAGTGACCGCGGCGGTTCCTCAGGTCGGCCAGCACCGCCCCTGGCGTCTGGTAGCGACGAGCCGGGTCGATCTCCAGGCAGTGCTCCAGGATGGCAGCCAGGTCGGGATCCACTCTCGGATTGAGCTGCCGCAAGGGGACGAGCTCCTGGTTGGGGAGCTCGTTGCAGTAGCGCTGTAAAATGGCGCGCGTCCCGCCCGACCCGCTCAGGGACTGACGGAACTCGGGCGTGGCGCGCGGGAGCTGGCCGCCCAGCAACCGGTAGAAGGTGGCGCCCAGCGCGTAGACATCCCAGCCGGCCGAGGAGGGCGAGTCTGGCTGCGCCTGCTCGGGCGGCATGTAAAAGAGCGTTCCCAGGGCAACCTGTCCCTCCTCGGCGGTCACGGCCTGGCCGAAGTCCACGATCCGCACCTGCTCTTCCCGGTCCACCAGCAGATTGGCGGGCTTCAGGTCGCAGTGGAGCAAACCTCTGGAGTGGACGAACTCGAGCGCCCGCAAGGCCTGCTCCAGCCAGGCCTCGGCCCGGGCGACCGGCGGGTCGGGCTCGGATTCCAGCGAGCGCACCAGCCTTGGGGTCACCACGTAAGGGGGATCGTGTCTGAGGTTGGCGTCGATCAGGCTGAGCACGTTGGGATGGTCGCTCACGGCCCGCAGCCGGGCCAGCTCGCGCTCGAGATAGGCCGCGCCCCCGCGGAGCAGGAGCTTGATGGCCACCTCCTGACCCGTGCTGCACTGGCGGGCACTCCAGACCTCTCCGAAGGAGCCGGAGCCCAGGCAGCTCTCCAGCTCGTATCCTGGCACGACGGGGCGGCGGGGCTCATGCAGAGATGCCGCTCGAGCCTGAGCGAGATTGGACTGTTCGAGGGTCTCGTCGCTACTCATTCAGGACTGCACGACGATCTGAAGACCGAAACCAGCTCGGCGTGTCGCAGGAGATTCGGGTCATCGGGCTGGTTCGCTTCGCCGGGGACGGCAGTCATGTCCTGGAGCTGCAGCATGGATGTGCTTGCGGGCCTTTGGAGCGGTCGGGCTGGCTCAAGCGGCGGGGCGAGCACAGGGGGTGGCGCGATTTGGCGAGCCAGATGAATGCGTGGAATTGACGCAGATCATTTGTTGCCTCCCGCACCGTGCAGTAATCTCTGGCCATGCGTACTCTTCTTCTGGCAGCCCTGCTGCTGACTTCCGTTGTCCGGGCCGAGACCGGCCAGGAGCTTTTCGACCGCCACTGCCAGGTGTGCCATGGCCCACAGGGCGAGGGCAATGGTCCCGGGGCCCAGGCCCTCGACCCGGCACCCCGCGACCTGACACTTCGCCCTTACAAGTATGGCTGTGGGCGCCGTCCGATTCTGCGCACCATCACCGAAGGTGTGAGCGGCACCGCCATGCCCGCTTTCGGGAATACGCTCAGCCAGGGCGAGCTCGAGCAGCTGGCCGATTTCGTGCTCAAGCTCAGCCGTCAGAAGGGCTGTGGTTGCAAAACTCACCAGTAGTGTGCATCGTCTGGTGATTGCGTCTGCCTGTGCCACAGAGTTCTTCGCCTGCTCCGAGTCTCTGCGCGCCCTCCGTGAGCTCGTCAAAAGGGGAGTGGGAACGAATGGACGGATCCGGTTGAGAACTCATCTCTCCGTCTCAGGCGAAACGGACAGCCCATGAGCCTTCTCGGCTGGCTCGAGCCAGCCATGCACCGACTCTACGGCGCCCGTAAGCGTGCGCTCTTTGCGACGCTTCAAGGCCGTGTGCTGGAGATCGGAGCCGGCACCGGGCTCAACCGCGTCTATCTGCCATCTGGCGTGGAGTGGCTCCCCCTCGAGCCGGAGGTCGCTCATCATGCGAGCATTCTCAGTCGCGATCCCGGTGCCACCATTTTGAGCGCTCCAGCCGAAGCAATCCCGCTGGGCGACGAGAGCGTGGACGCGGTGATCAGCTCGCTTGTCCTCTGTTCGGTGGGCGAGCCCGATCGGGTTCTCAAAGAGATCCTGCGCGTCCTCAAGCCGGGTGGATGCCTGGTCTTCCTCGAGCACGTGGCTGCCCCGCGGGGGACGCTGCTGGCCCGGATCCAGACCCTGGTTCAGCCGGTCTGGACCTGGCTCAGCGGCGGTTGCCACCCCGACCGGGAAACGGGAAGGCTGCTGCGCCAGACCGGCTTTGCCCTGGTCGAGTGGGAAGAGCTCAGGCTCCCCGTGCCCATCGTCTCCCCGCACCTGTTCGGGCGCGCCTTCAAAAAGTCCTGAGGCTTTGCACTTCAACGAACCCTGGAACGTAGCTCCAGCGCTTAAAGCGTCGCCGTCTCGTCGGCCGTCAGGCTGATCGCCCCCTCGTCGAGGATGATCGGAGGCTTGCCGTTGGGGCTCTTCTTCTTCTGGGCCGGATCTCCGAGCAGCTGGTTGATCTGCTCTTCCTCGAGCACCTCTTGCTTGATCAGCTCGCGAGCGAGCAACTCGAGCTGGTCGCGCTTTTCGGTGATGATCTTGCGGGCTTTCTCGTGCGAGCCCTCCACGATGTTGCGCACCTCGCGGTCGATCTCGCGGGCGATGTCCTCGGAGTAGTCGCGGCTGTCCACGATGTCGCGGCCCAGGAAGACCTGCGATTGGCGTCGGCCCAGGTGGATGGGGCCTAGCTTGTCGCTCATGCCAAAGCGGCACACCATGTCGCGGGCGATGCCGGTGGCGCGCTCGATGTCCGAGGACGCCCCGGTGGTGATCTCGCCGAAGATGATCTCCTCGGCCACCCGGCCGCCCATCAGCACCGCCAGGGTGGCCAGCAGCTCGGCCCGGCCATAGGCGTAGCGATCCTCATCAGGCATCTGGGCGGTCACACCCAGGGCCATGCCACGGGGGATGATGGTCACCTTGCGGACCGGGTCGGCCTCGGGGAGCGAGCGGGCCACCAGGGCGTGGCCGGCCTCGTGGTAGGCGGTGATCTCGCGCTCTTTCTCGGGGATCACCCGGCTCTTGCGTTCGGGGCCCATCATGACCCGATCGATAGCCTCCTCGCAGTCCTCCATCTTGATGCGGTCACGGTTGGCCCGGGCGGCCAGAAGGGCACCCTCGTTGAGAAGGTTCTCCAGATCGGCGCCTGAGAAGCCGGGGGTGCGGCGGGCGATGATCTGCAGATCGACGTCGGCCGCCAACGGCTTTCCCCGGCTGTGCACTTTCAAAATCGCCATGCGGCCCGCGATGTCGGGTTTGTCCACCACCACCTGGCGGTCGAAGCGACCCGGGCGAAGCAGGGCCGGGTCGAGCACGTCGGGGCGGTTGGTGGCGGCCAGGCAGATCACGTTGGTGTTGGCCTCGAAGCCATCCATCTCGACGAGCAACTGGTTCAGGGTCTGCTCGCGCTCGTCGTGGCCGCCCCCCAGGCCGGCCCCGCGCTGGCGCCCCACGGCGTCGATCTCGTCCACGAACACGATGCAGGGCGAGGTCTTCTTGGCCTGATCGAACAGGTCGCGCACGCGCGAGGCGCCCACGCCCACGAACATCTCAACGAAGTCCGAGCCGCTGATGTAGTAGAACGGCACCCCGGCCTCGCCGGCCACGGCCCGGCCGAGCAGCGTCTTGCCCGTGCCCGGAGCGCCTAAAAGCAGCACGCCCTTGGGGATGCGGGCGCCCAGGCTCTGATACTTCTTTGGGTATTTGAGGTAGTCGACGATTTCGGAGAGCTCTTGCTTGGCCTCTTCCACCCCGGCCACGTCGTCGAAGGTGACCTTGACCTTGTTCTCGGAGACCAGCTTGTGCTTGCTGCGTCCGAAGGCAAAGGCCTGACCTCCGCTGGACTGGGCCTGGCGCATGATGAAAAGCAAGAACACCAGGCAAAGCACGAAGGGGATCACGTAGGCAAGCTGGCTGATCCAGTTGCCGCTCTCGGTGTCCTTCACTTTGAAGGGGATCTTGTAATCGTTCAGCACGGATTCCGGCTCGGGCTTGGTCTCCTTGCGGAAGTAAGTATAGAACTCGCGCTGCTTGCTCTCCCCCGGCGCCGGCTTGTACTTACCCACCACCTTGGCCCCCTGGATGGTGGCCTCCTGAATCTTTCCGCTGGCGGCTTGCTGGATGAACTCGTAATACCCGATCTGCACGGCCGGCAGCTGGCCCGAGTTGGCTGCGTGGAAGAGATAGATGAGCACGACCCCCAGGCCGAAAAAGACGATGATGTGACGAAACATCCGAGACAAACCGGGTAAACCTCCTTATGGGGACGAAGCCGTATCCAATCTTCCACCCCAAGCAGCTGTCCCCTGTCGCAGCAGCCGAAAGCGCAGGATGCGCTGGCTGGTGGGGGTGGCCAAAAAGCGTCGATCGGCGCGCACTCCGGCCAGCCAGACGATCTCGCCCCCGCATTCGAGAACCGGAACCGCCTCGCGCTGGCTGCGGGGCACTCCTGCCTTCTGCAGGATTTCCTTCACGCGGGTGCTGGCCGTTGCCGAGGGCTCCACTCGACCGCGGTAAGGGGCCATGGCATCGCCGCGACGGCGTGGGCGCAACAGCCATGGCTGGCCCAGCCGGTCGAGATCCAGGCAGATCACCTCCGGCCCTGTTTCCAACTCGGCCACCGGGTCGATCTCCAGCACCAGGCTCCACTCGGGCACCTCGTTGCGGCCCGGGTGCAGCAGCACCTCGGGCAGGGGGGGCAGGCGCCCCTGGAAGACCAGCATCTCGCCCTCGCGATAGCTGACCACTCCGCCCGGCAGCGCCCGGCCCCGATGGTGGGAGGCGCGCAGCCGCGCCCCCGGGGCCACCTGGCGCAGCACGGCCCGATAGACCCGGGTCCGCAGCGGCTCGGCCAGACCTCGGAGCCAGGCTTCGGGCAGGGCCAACCCCCCGGGACGCGGCTCGGCCCAGCGGGACAGCTGCCCGCGCGCCAACCAGCGCAGCCAGCGCTCGTCGCGTCGGGCCCGCTCGGCCACCCTTCCCAGAGCCTCCACGGCGAAGGGGTTAAGCGCCTCCATCGCCGGCAGAACGGTGTGCCGCACCCGGCTACGGGGCAGGTCGGACAGGTTGGTGGGGTCTTCGCGCCAGCTCAGCCCACGCTCGGTCAACAGGCGACGCAGCTCCTCGCGGCGGACTTTGAGCAGGGGGCGCACCAGCCAGTCGCCCACTCGGGGCCAGATGCCGGTGGGCGATCCGCCTTCGGCCAGGCGCATCAGCACCGTCTCGGCCTGATCGTCGGCGGTGTGGGCGGTGGCCGCGACCGCCTGACGCCGACGCGCCAGCCGGCGGAGAAAGCGATAGCGGGCCAGGCGCCCGGCCGACTCGAGGCTGGTGTGCTTGCGCCGGGCCAGCTTGCGCACCTTGACCCGGGCCAGGTGGAAGGGCAGCTCCAGCCTCTCGGCTTCGGCCTGCACGAAGGCGGCGTCTTCTGACGACTCGGGCCGAAGCCGGTGGTCGAGGTGGGCCACCTCCAGCTCCAGGTCGGCCTCGGAGAGCAGCGACAGCATGGCCATCGAGTCGGCTCCCCCCGACACGGCCAGGATCAGCCTGCGGGTGCGGGGGAGGAGCAGCTTCATCGCACCCGGGCTCCCACCAGGCGAGGCTCCAGGGCCCAGCCTCGGGCTCCCTCGCCGAAGGCCGCGGCCATGGCCCGGGCCACCTCGGTGGCGTCAGCCCGGCGCCGGTCGACGAAGGCGGCCATGGTGGGTCCGGCGCCCGAAAGAAAAGCCCCCGCCGCTCCGGCCTGCCGGGCCGCCGCGCACACAGCCGCAAAGCCAGGGACCAGCCGCTCTCGGTAAGGCTGGTGCAGGCGGTCGCCCGTATCCAGCTCCAGTCCCTGGGAAAGCCCGCTCAAGAGCAAGGCCAGGCGAGACAGGTTGAAGACGGCGTCTTCGAAGCTCACCTGGGGCGGCAGGGCCCGGCGCGCCTCCTCGGTGGAGAGGGGGAAGGGGGGCACGGCCACGGAGAGTTGCCAGCACTCGTGGAGCGGTACCTGGCGAGCCACCGCTCCCTGCTCGAGCACCCCGCTGGCCACCAGGCCGCCAGAAATGACCGGGGCCACGTTGTCGGGGTGGCCCTCCATGCGATTGGCCAGCTCCAAAAGGGGCAGCTCCTGACCCAGCAGCTGCTGGGCCGCCACCAGGCCGCCCACGATGGCAGCGGCGCTCGAGCCCAAGCCGCGCGAGAGGGGGATGCGGTTTACCTGACGCAGCTTCAGGCCGGGCAGGCGCCGCTCGGCGAAGGCCAGCCGCATGGCTCGCACCACCAGGTTCTTCTCGTCCCGGGCCAGGCTCTCGGCCCCTTCGCCCTCGACCTTGATCGTCAGCCCGTGCTCGCAGGGCTCCACCCACACCTCGTTGGTGAGCTCGAGGGCCAGGCCCAGGGTATCGAACCCCGGACCGAGGTTGGAGGTGGACGCGGGAACCTCGACACAGAACATGCCCGGCCGTTCTCTGCCGCCAGGAGAATGCCCTCCGGGCGGCGATACCATGAAAACGTGGCCACACTCGATCCGGTTGCGCTCGACAAGCTTCGCAAGCTGGGGGGAGACGAATTCGTGTCCGAGCTGGTGCAGACGTTCCTCAAGGATGCCCCCGAGCGCGTCCGGGCCGCCCTGGAAGCTGGCCGCCGGCAGGATTGGGAAGGGATCGAGCGAGCCACTCACTCGCTGGCCTCCTCGGCCGCTATGATGGGGGCGGGGGAGCTGCACGACCTGGGCCGCGCCCTCGAGCACCGGGCGGCTGAAAAGGCCGGTGATCTGCTGCCTGAGCTCGAGCGCCTGGAAGGCCTCTTCCAGGAGTACGCCAGGCAGTTGCAAGCGCTGCTATGACGGCTCTGTTTCAGTGCGTGCCCAACCTGTCCGAGGGGCGCCGTCCAGAGGTCGTTCAGGCCCTGGCCGATTCGGTGGGCTCGGTGGCCGGCGTGACGTTGGTGGACCACTCCTGCGACAGGGATCACAACCGCATGGTCCTGAGCCTGCTGGGAGAGGCCGGGCCTCTCGAGCAGGCCATCTTGAGCCTCTACCGGGCAGCCGATCAGCACCTCAACGTGCACCAGCACCAGGGGGCCCATCCTCGCATCGGAGCGGTCGACGTGGTGCCCTTTGTGCCTGTCTGGGGCGCCACCATGGAGCAAGCGGTGGCGCTGGCCCGCACCACCGCCGAGAAGGTTGCCGACGAGCTGCAGGTGCCCGTCTTTCTGTACGCTGAGGCGGCCCGACGCGAGGCCTATCGCAGCCTGACCTGGCTTCGCCGGGGGCAGCTCGAGGGCCTGAGCAAGGATCTCGGTTCCGAGCGGGCGCCCGACTTTGGCCCCCCTGCCCTCCACAGTCGCCTGGGGGCCACGGTCGTGGGAGCTCGCAGCCCCCTGGTGGCTTACAACGTCGTCTTGGATACCGGGGATCTGGAGGTGGCTCGCCAGGTGGCCCGGCGTATCCGCGAATCGACCGGCGTGCTGCGCTGGGTGCAGGCGATGGGGGTGATGCTGGAGGAGCGAGGACGCGCTCAGGTCAGCATGAACCTGGTCGACCCCCGGCGCACCAGCCTCTACACGGCCTTCGAGATGGTGCGCATGGAGGCGCGCAGGTTTGGGGTCTCGGTGCTCGACAGCGAGATCGTGGGGCTGGCTCCTCTCGAATGCCTGGTGGAGACAGCCCGTTACTATTTGCAGTTACCCGATTTCCGCTCCTCGCAGGTGCTGGAGGCCCAGATTTTGTGTCTTCTTGGGCGGGAGGAAATGCCCTCAAATTAGCCAACTGCGCGCACGATGAAAACGGCAGACCTGATCGTGGCCGCCGGGCAGATCGCGACCTGCGCTCCCGGCAACCTTCCCCGCCCCGGCACCCTGATGGACAACGCCGGGGTGCTGCGCGACTCAGCCATCGTCATCCGAGGCGATACCATCCAGGCGGTAGGCTCCCGGCGCGAGGTCCTCAACGAGTGGAACGGCGACATTCTCGAGTTGCCCAACTCCACAGTCGTTCCGGGTTTCGTCGACCCGCACACCCATCCCCTGTTCGGGGGCTCGCGCCTGCGCGAGTTCTTGCTGCGCAGCCGGGGGGCCAGCTACCAGGAGATCCACGCCAGCGGGGGAGGCATTTTCAGCACCGTGCGAGCCACCCGCGAGGCTTCCGATGAAGAGCTGACCGCGCGGGCCAAGGACGTTCTCGAGCGCATGATGGCTCACGGTACGACGACCGTCGAGGTCAAGAGTGGCTACGGGCTCTCCACCGAGGAAGAGGTGCGCGAGCTGCACATTCTGCGCGAGCTCGCCCGGACGCTGGATATGGATCTGGTGCCGACCTTCCTGGGCGCTCACGCCATCCCCCCCGAGTTCGCCGACCGCCGCCATGCTTACGTCGACCTGGTCATTCAGGAGATGATCCCGGCCTGCAGGGAGTTTGCTCGCTACGCCGACATCTTCTGCGAGGAGGGCGCCTTCACGCTGGAGGAGTCTCGCCAGATCCTCACGGCTGCGCGGGAGGCCGGTCTGGGGCTGCGTATCCACGCCGAGGAGCTCACCTACCAGGGCGGGGCCCGCATGGCCGCCGAGCTGGGGGCTGCCTCGGTCGATCACCTGCAGAATCTGCCCGAGAGCGATTTTGCTGCCATCAAGAAGAGCGGCTCCATCCCCATCCTGACGCCCGGTACGACCTTCTTCCTGGGCCTGGAGAGATTTGCTCCGGCCAGGGCCATGCTGGAGGCCGATCTTCCGGTGGCTCTGGCCACCGACTTCAATGCCGGCAGCTGCCAGACCGAGTCCATGCAGGCCATCCTCTCGCTGGCCGTGCTGCGTACCCGCATGACCCCATCCGAGGCGCTGGTGGCGGCTACCGTTAACGCCGCCCATTCGCTGGGACTGGGCAGCACGGTGGGCAGCCTGGAGGTAGGAAAGAAGGCCGATCTGCTGGTGCTGGACATGCCTGACTTCGCCGAGTTGCCCTACCGTTTCGGGGGCAACTACGTGCGCGCCGTCATCAAAAGCGGCGTGGCTGTCAATACCATTCTGGACAGCCCCCTGGGGGATCCGCTGTGAACCTGGACGACCGGGCTGTGGGCCAGCTGCTGGAACGGATGGCCGACCTGCGAGGAGTCGCCGGCGCGCTCTTGTCCTGGACGGGCCTGCGGGGCTGTCCTCTGAACGCCCGGGTCAGCGATGCGGCCAGCTCCAGAAGGCTGATAGGGAGGGGCCAGTCGGTCGCGGTCGGGCCGGTCTCGTCGTGAAGTGGGCTGCTTACAGCGCTGAGGTCGAGCAGGCGCTGGCCGAGGCGCGTCCGGTCGTGGCCCTGGAGTCGAGCGTCTGGGCCCAGGGGCTGCCTCGTCCCATCAACCTGGAGGTGGCTCGCGAGTGCCAGGAGGCGGTGCGCGCCGCCGGTGCCACTCCGGCCATCGTCTGGTTGCACGAGGGACGAGTTCGCTTTGGCCTGACCGAGTCCGAGCTGGAAGACCTGTGCGGCCCGCGTCTGACCGCCAAGGTCGGCATCGGCGACATCCCGGCCGTGCTGGCCAAAGGAGGGGAGGGCGCCACCACCGTCTCGGCCACCCTGGCTCTGGCCGAGCGAGCCAACATCCAGGTCATGGCCACCGGGGGGCTGGGGGGCGTGCACCTGCAGTGGACTTCCCGGCCCGATTTCTCGAGCGATCTCACCCAGCTGGCCCGCAGTCGCTGCCTGACGGTCTGCTCCGGGGTCAAGGCGGTGCTGGACGTCCCGGCCACGGTGGAGATGCTCGAGACGCTGGGCATTCCCGTGGCGCTCTACGGCACGGATCGATTTCCTCGTTTTTACACCTCCGGTCTGAGCATCAAGTTCGGCTTCCGGGTGAACGATCTCACGGAGGCTATCCACGCCTACCAGCTCAGCCTGGCCACCCTGGAGCGGGGGCTGGTGCTGGCCAATCCGGTGCCCTCTGCTCACGAGCTCCCTCCAGGCGAAGTGGAAGGCTGGCTGCGCCAGGGCCTGGAGAAGGCCGAGACGGAAGGCCATACCGGCAAGGCCATGACGCCCTTTTTGCTTGACTATCTCTCGCGGGCCAGCGGCGGCCGCACGCTGGAGGCCAACCGCGCCCTGCTGCTGGCCAACGCCCGGCTGGCGGCCGAGCTTGCCGTGGTGCTGAACAAGAGCCATGGCTGAGCTGGCCGCCATCGTCTCCTATCTCGAAGACCTGCTGCGCCACCGGGAAGTGAGCGATCGCTACTGCCCCAGCGGCCTGCAGGTAGAAGGCCAGGCCGAGGTGCGCCGGGTGGGTTTTTGCGTGGATGCCTGCATGGAGGCGTTCGAGTCGCTCGGGGACTGCCAGCTCGTGATCGTCCACCACGGCCTCTTCTGGCCTTCGGTCTCGCGCATCACCGGCAGGCTGCGAGACCGCCTGGCCTATCTGTTGACCCGGGGCATATCGCTCTACGCCAGCCACCTGCCCCTGGACAAGCACGTCAATCTGGGCAACAACGCCCAGCTCCTGAAAGGGCTCGGGCTCAAGCCCGTGGAGGAGTTCGGCGAGGTGGGCTGGCTGGGTGAGCTCGAGGCCCCGGTGGCCCGGGCGGCACTGTGCCAGCGTCTGGAGAGCCTCTTGAAGGGGCCGGTGCGGCTGCTCGACTTCGGTTCCGAGGAAGTGCTGCGCATCGGTGTCTCCTCCGGCTCGGGAGGGCTGGATCTGCTCTCCCAGGCGACCCTTCGCCGGGCCGATCTGGTGCTCACCGGAGAAACCTCGCATCCGATGTATCACGCCGCCCGCGAAGCCGGGGTCAACGTGGCCCTGGGCGGGCACTACGCCACCGAGACCTGGGGGCTGAGGGCCTTGATGCCCGTGCTGGAGGAGGCCTTCGCGGTGGAAACCTGGTTCGTGGACGTGCCCACGGGCTTTTAGGACAAGGCGCCGGGTCAGGGCTCAGGACAGGTCCTCGCGGCGAGCTACGGACCCGACTTGTGCGCTCCCGAGCGCGCCATCTCCACTCGCAGCGGCTGCTCGAGCCAGTCTCCGTCTTTCCGGCTCAAGCCCTTGCTCTTCCAGATCTCGGCTGTGAGCACGGGGATCTCGAAGCTGCCGCTCACCTCGCGCTGCTCGGGCTTGGAGACGGTGTAGCTCCACTTGCCCGGGGCCAACCTGACCCGGGTGCGGCCGGTGAAGGTGGTGGTCACCTCGATCGTCTTGCCGTCCTTCTCGAGCTTGATGCGGGCGCCACCGACTCCTCCCGGCAGGGGTTTGAGCAGCTCTTCGGTAGTGAGAGCAGGTGGGGCGGGAGGGCTGCCCGCCTGCACGACTTCCAACGCCACCCAGCTGGGGTGGTTGGGGCCGGGGGTGATGACGAAGACTTTGCCCTTGCCGGCGCAGACGGGGCAATCGCTGCGTTGTCCCGAGCACTCCCGGCAGACACGCGTCTGCATCTGGTCTCCGGGATAGGTCTCGGGACGGTCTGCCCGGCTCAGCCCGCACATCGTGATAGGGATGAGAAAGGCCGCTACGACCGCCCAGGCGAGCAGGCGTCCCTTGACCCCGGAGAGGAAACGGTGCAGGAAGCTCAGGCGGTCTGCTGGCCGAAGCCAGGCCACTCGATACGGGTCTCGACGGACGGGTCGTGTTTGAGGGTCGTGCGGCGAGTCAGCTCGAGAAAGAAGTTCCGCTCTTGCTCGGCGGCCGCCATGTTGCTGCTCATCTGACTGCGATCTTGAACCAGAAGACGGCGCAGAGCGCCATTTCCACCCGTTTCCCACACTGGCATCGGTTGCTCGATCCCCTTCCTGCCCTGGGGCAGCTGCGCTCCAGTCACGCCCATGGAGGTGGCTTGTCGGCGCAGGCTTATAATCAGGAAGCTGGGATCCTCGTGCTCGCCCTTGAGGTCGATCCGGTCGTCGCGAAGAACGGCCGGGCCCACGGGCAGAGCCACGGGAGCCGTGGGGACCGGGTTTGCGAGCACTTCACTCATCGTGACCTCATCCTAACCGGTTCCGATGCTTCCCTGCAGGAGAATAGTCTTACCGGGCTGTTAAGACTGTGAACGAATTGTAAACCTTTGTTTGGAGGCGCTTTCCTGAAAGCCTCTACGCTCCCCGGTGGGGGATGCCCGCGACGCGTCCTGGGTTATCGCGCAAGGAGCTCTTGCGTGACCATAGCAGGGTTCTCCCGGGTGGAGCAGAAGGTGCGCCCTGCATTTTATAAGGAGTGAAACCCGATGACGTTGTCTCTTCCTAAGACAGACTATAAGGTCGCTGACATTTCTCAGGCTGAATGGGGCCGCAAAGAGATTCGCCTGGCTGAGCAAGAGATGCCGGGCCTGATGGCCTGCCGCGAGCGATACGGCAAGATCAAACCCCTGACCGGGGCGCGCATCGCTGGCTGCCTGCATATGACCATCCAGACCGCGGTGTTGATCGAGACGCTGGTCGAGCTGGGTGCTGAGGTGCGCTGGTCGAGTTGCAACATCTACTCCACCCAGGACCACGCCGCGGCTGCCGTAGCAGCTGCCGGAGTGCCGGTCTTCGCCTGGAAGGGCGAGACCCTGGAAGAGTATGACTGGTGCATCGAGCAGTCGCTCTTGTTCTCCGAGGGACGAGGGCCCAACATGGTGCTCGACGATGGTGGCGACCTGACCAACATGCTGCATGACAAATATCCCCAGATGATGGAGCAGGTGCTCGGGATCACCGAGGAAACCACCACCGGCGTACACCACCTCTACAAGCGCCACCAGGAAGGCAAGCTGATGGCTCCCGCCATCAACGTGAACGACTCGGTGACCAAATCGAAGTTCGATAACCTCTATGGCTGCCGCGAGTCGCTGATGGACGGCATCAAACGCGCCACCGACATCATGGTGGCTGGCAAGGTGGCCGTGGTGGCCGGCTACGGCGACGTGGGCAAGGGTTGCGCCCAGTCGCTGCGAGGCCTGGGTGCCCGGGTGCTGGTGACCGAGATCGACCCCATCATCGCGCTTCAAGCCGCCATGGAGGGTTTCCAGGTGGTGACCATGGAGCAGGCCGCTCCCCAGGCCGACATCATCGTGACAGCCACCGGCTGCATGGGCATCGTGCGTCCCGAGCATCTGAAGGTGATGAAGGACAAGGCCATCCTGTGCAACATCGGTCATTTCGACGTCGAGATCGACATGGCTTGGCTGGAGAAGAACTGCAAGATCGAAGAGGTGAAGCCGCAGGTCGACCTGTTCCGCTTCCCCGATGGCAAAGAGCTGATCGTGCTGGCTCGCGGCCGCCTGGTCAACCTGGGCTGCGCCACCGGCCATCCTTCGTTTGTGATGTCGACCTCGTTCACCAACCAGGTGCTGGCTCAGCTCGAGCTCTACACCAAGCATCAGGAATACAAGATCGGCGTCTATGTGCTGCCCAAGAAGCTCGACGAAGAAGTGGCGCGTCTGCACCTGGAGAAGCTGGGCGTAGAGCTCACCCGCCTGACCGACGAGCAGGCCAGGTACCTGGGAGTTTCCCAGGAGGGGCCCTTCAAGCCGGAGTTCTACCGCTACTGATCGCGGAAAAAAAGCCCCGGGCGCTATACCCGGGGCTTTTTTTCTTGGTCAGCGGAGTGCGTCAGGCAGCGGGGGAGCGCTCGGCTTCCAGGCGAAGGAGGCGGTCTTCGTGATCGCTGATCGTCCGGGTCAGGTCGAGCATGCCTTCTCGCAGCCCATTGAATCCGCCATGAAGGTTCAGCAACTCCCCGCGCAGGGCCACTTCCTGGTCGAGCAGGGCAAAGCGAAACTCTGTTTTCAGTGAATCGAGGGCCTTGACGATTCGCTCGCGCTGAGATCCCATGACTTCGAGCAAGTGCTCGTGACCGCGTTGAAAGGTCCTTTCCAGTCGAATCAAGTTCTGCTCGATGCGTTGGATCTGCTCGTGCATTCGGTTTTGCCCTCCTTGGTTGTTTGAGTATATCAGAATTCTAAGGGCACTGAGAAGGCACGTTGAGTGATCGCGATCAACGAAAACAAAATCAGGCCACCCGCAACGGGTGACCTGCTCGACCAACCGACCGGAAAGCTCAGCCCTTGGAGGCCGCGAAGACCTTCTTGTCCAGGCGCGACTTCTTGCGGGCGGCCTTGTTCTTGTGAATGACGCCTTTGCTGACGGCTTTGTCGATGATCGAGGCAGCCTCTTTGGCCACGGCGGCCAGGTCGCCGCCCTTTTGCTCGAGCGCCGTGTCAGCTTTCTTGAAGGCCGATTTCACGGCTGTGCGCACCGGCTGATTGCGCGTGCGGCGCCGGTCGTGCACTCTGATCATCTTTTTCGCAGTTTTCGTGTTCGCCACGGGGAACCTCCGGAATATTTGGGCCTGCAGAAGCTTGCAAGTTCGCCGGAGTATAGCACAGCCTTTCGGGCTCGACAAGCCCCCGTGTATTCGGTTGGGTGTAGCTAGCAGAGGAAGGTTCCCCGTCCTCGTCATGGCAAATGCTGGACCTGCTCGTGCTCAAGCATCGCTTCCAGGACTTGGCCAACACGGGTGCCTGAATCGACTTCACCTCCGCGGGTAGGAAGCGTCCGACTCGGCTCTGTGCCCTGATCGAGCTCGAGCTGTTGGGCTTCCAGTTTCCTCCGGCGTTCCGGCAACAGGCGTTGAAGCCTTCCCGCATCCGGTCCACGGCGTCTATGATATGGCCTGGATTGGGACGACCATCATGCGTTCATCATCGACTTCACCTCCGGCGGGGGGCGGGGCGGCCTACGGGGTTACCGCAACCCAGTGGGAGCTTAATGCGGGGGTCAGTATACAGTATACGCGGGCCGGAGACGAGACTCAGGACTCAGGCGCTCGACGTGACCAAAAAAAAAGACCCTGGCGCCAGGCAAGGCGACAGCGACCTCCGCGATACTACGAGCTAACCTGAGCAACAAGACGCTCAACAATCTTGTCATTCTCAAGAACAGATTGGGCCTTCTGGCTACTCAGTCGCCTGAAATCATCACTTCCAATCGCGAATATTCTATAAGGGACGCAATAAAGCATGAATTCCGAAGAAACTGCATAGACTCTTTCGTCATCTGGAACCTCGTATCGGTCATCCTGCTTTCCGTCAATAAGCCAAAAGTAGCACCCACCAGGAAACTCGGGGTCCTCAGTTGAGGTCGACTTTGCATAGATATGAACTCTATTCCTTTGCTCTTCCAGATGTTGCTCGACTAAAGTCCCAAAGCATTCGAGCCAATTTTTTGGACTATCATACTGACTGTAGAGTTGCAGCATTCTCCTGATGTCTACCATTGCAAGTGCCCTGGCAGGTGGATAGGCTTCGCAGGCTATTAATAAGTCATTGAGCTGTCTGGATACACTCTGAACCTTTGTTCCATTCAACGACTCCATCGCCAACTCATAGAGTCCCCATCCAGAAGGATGCGCGAACAATTCTACAAAGGGAACATCTGGGGGCAGATCGCCTCTATTTTGCACCAGCGCGAATATCGGGAACGCCAAGCCAGACATCAATTTATCGATTATGTCTGTCTATATAGGTCGGCTTAATCACAACACCCGGGCGCATGGTGTTTTCAAACCAATGCAATTCTTCGACATCAACATTGCCGTAGGCGTCAGTAAATTCAGCTTGACCAGACCAATGCTGCCATCCATTAGGGTCAGCGCCCTCAAACTCTCCTTGTAGTCCCTCCACTGTTTTGCTGCGAAGTGGGCTCCGAGTTCCGGCACCGGCAAACGGTTTAGCATCTTTTATGGACCCGGTTCTTGTTGCTCCCTTTGGCAGGTTGCGAATGGCGACATCCGGACACAGGTCTCTAAGTGCTGATGCTCTCAATCTGCGCGTGGCTCTTGAGATATCTTTGGGTTGAATCTTTCCCTTGAGCAACAGGAAAAGCTCTGGAGGGGTTCCACCTCCGACGGACATGGTGCCCAGAGCGTCACCTGCAAGCGCCGTCCCCGGGCTGGTAACATGCTCGACAGTATCGGCCATTTGACCAAAACCATCGGCAACCTCGACTGCTGTCTGCTTAGAAAATAGTCTACTCAAAGCCTCCTTGAAATTATTCCAGGGGTTTGAGGCCTTCGTGATTAAGTCGTCCAAATAGTCTAAGCCGGTTGGATCCACGAAGTTCGTGGGGTTGTTACCACAGTAAGCATACAGATTCGCACCCGCTGTTAGGCCAATGGGGTCCTTACAAGTCCACCGTCCGATGCTGGGGTCATAATCCCGCACTCCGAACCGCACCAACCCAGTATCCGGGTCATACAGTCCGCCAGCAAACCCGAACGGCTGGAATCCTGGGTTGGTGTCCTCGAGCACCTCGCCCCAGGGGCCGTAGGAAATCTTTTGCGCAACGGCACCAGTACTCGCATCAACAACCAACCGCACTGAGCCCAAGTGATCGCGCAGCAGCCTATAGATCGTCCCGTTCTTCACAATAAAATTGCCGTTGAAGGCCGACACCAGGTTGTCGTTCGCGTCGAACTCGGCCACAGGCTGGAGCCCGCCCGCATAAAGCCACTTTCTCTGTACCACACCGCTCACGCGTTTGATGGCCCGTTTATCCCCAGCATCGAACTCATAGGATACCACATCGCCGTTCGCCTTGGTCACACTGAGGAGTTGGCCGGTGGTATCGTAGTCGAACGAGGTCTGCCCGCCGCTGTCGTTGCGACTCACCAGGTCCCCGTTGGCGTCGTACATCCAACTCTGGGCACCGGCCGGTTCTGCGGCCGAGAGCAATCGATCCTGGCTATCCGTACCATATGCCGTAGTCCCGACGGTCGTTGTCTTGGTGGAGCGGTTGTCGTTCTGGTCGTAAGTGTAGCTCTCAAAGGCCACACCATCGCGCGTCACGCTCACCAGCCTGCCCGCGGTGTCGTAGACATAGCCCCAATCAGTTGTCATACCTTCGATGGTTTCTGAACGCTGGATAATGCGTCCCAGCTTATCCCGAACATAGGTCTCGGCATACAGATGGTTGGATCCGACTGAGGCCGTGTAACCCAACACTTCTGCGAAGCTCGAGAGAGCCAGGGAGTCGGTTACGCTGCCCAGCGTGGTGCCTGCCAAGATCCCATTCTGAGCGTTGCGTGCAATCGTCATTGGCCCGACGCCAGTGACGAGGTCGTCGGCATCGTAACTGAACGAGATACCATTGGCCCCGTTCACTGTTCGTTGAGTAGTACGGAAGTTGTTGTCGTATGTCCAGGTCGCGGAGCCGGAAATCAAGCCACTGGAGGTCAAACCGGCCAGCAGTGAGCCCTGATAGACACAATTGCGTGTGCTCCCGCTCGGCCCGGTCACACTCTCCAACTTGCCCATTGAGTCATATGCATAATCAAAGGATCCGCGGGGGATGGTCAGCGTTTGCAGCCTACCTGCAGAGTCGTAATCGCTTGTGGTGACCTCCCCATCCGGCCGCGTGGTCGTAATGACTTGCATATCGGCATTGTGGAAGTAATTCGTCGGACCGCTTGGTGTAACGTCTGGAGGCGCGTACTGCGTGGTCAAGTCCCGGTTGTCATAGCTGAAGCTATGGACTGGTCTGTCCGGCGGCTTCAGCGTCAGCAGGTTCGAGTTTGCATCGTAGGTAGCAGAAACTAAGCGCCCGTCGGGCAACTGAGTGCTCAGCACTCTCCCATCTGGGTCCCGCGTGTACGAGACGCTGCGATTCATCGCATCGGTCACAGATGCAAGGTATGAACCGTCATACGTGTAATTGGTCGTGCGCGTCTCCGTTCCAGACCCAGCCGTCACGCTGCTGAGCCGCCCACGGGGGTCTTCGGGCGGCTTCTGTGCTCTTCTCAATCGGCTCAACAACGCCACTACGCTCTGTTCGACGGAGGAAAAACGCACCCTCCCT
>JAANMW010001234.1_pt1 | contig 27572 bp, 25 predicted proteins | sample 7279671 | NCBI WGS metagenome assembly JAANMW01 (sample SAMN14094541, study PRJNA606508) | bioreactor metagenome | isolation source: A lab-scale SPAN reactor treating ammonium-rich wastewater day 247 | place: Ireland: Galway | collected 2017-09-19 | reverse complement strand
CACCAGGGCCAGCCCCAGGCTGAAGACCAGCACCAGCAGGTCATCGCGGCCGGCGGTATCGACTTCGTGCTCGTTGTCATCGCAGCCGGCAAAGGCGCGACCCTCGCTGCGGTTGCAGATGCCGAGCCCGTTGCCCCAGCCGTGGATCTCGGCCGTCTGGAAGGCGTAGTAGCCCGGGCTCGCCGGCAGCGCCGCCCCGGTTTCAGCCCAGGCGCTGGCGGTGACGTCGACGCCACCGGCGCTGAATGCCAGGCTGTTGCCATAGCCGCCGCTGCCGCCGGCACCGGCGAAATCGATGCTCACGGCCGCTGCCGTGGCGCTGGCGAGCAGCAATGCGGTCGCGGCGGCCAGGCGGAGGGCCCGGCAGGCGGAAAGCCGGATGGAATGCGTCGTGTCGGCAGTCGTGCTGCGCATCGGTGCGAAATCCCGGGAAGACGTGGTGCGGGGCGGTCTCGGGCCGGGTGGCCAGGCCATGGCACCCGCGCTTTGCTTGTTGCGCGCAAGACTAGGGCCTTGTCCTGGGGTGAGCCACAGGAAGTTGCCATAACACCCTGATATGCACTCAGGAATGAGACCTGGCACCCGTTTGGGGACAGGGACCGCGGCTGGTGACGGTGGGCCAGCCCGGACCGAAGCTGGACCCACAAAATGACAGGGCCCGCCTTCGAGGCGGGCCCTGCAGGGAGAAACGCTACCCGGAGGTGGCGGCGGCCGGCGTCAGCCGATCAGCTGGCGGCGGCGGGCCATGCCGAGCAGGCCGAGGCCCGAACCCAGCAGCCAGACCGCGGCGGGTACCGGCACCACGGTCTCCGTCACCAGCGTGAACTTCTTCTGGATCCAGGCCAGCTGGCCGGCGCCCGCATTGGCGCGCAGCGTGTCCTGGATGGTGACGCGCATGTCGTTGGCCGCCTGCACGAAGTTGGCGGCGGTCAGCAGCGTGCCGCTGAGGTTGGCGATCTGCGGGCCGCCCGAATCACCGGCGATCGGCAGGCTCCAGAGGTTGCTGAGGCTGTCGGACGAGACGAGGTTGCTGCGCGCCTGCATGTAGAGGGTGGCGCGTACATCGCCGCCGTTGACGATCTCGTAGTCGAACTCCTCGTTCACCGTCAGCGAGGCGATCTCCTGCCCGCCCGGTGTCCAGACGCGGCTGAAGACGAAGTTCGCCGGGCCGGCCGTGACGAAACCGGCGCCGTTGGACAGCGCGAGGAAGCTCGCGGGGGTGAACTGCATGTCGTCGCCGACGCGGGTCGGCAGGCCGGTGAGGGCCACGGCGGCCTGCGCGTTGTCGTATTCGTAGCAGACGATCGCCGTGACCGGACAATCGGTCACCAGCGCCGCATTGGCGGATGCTGCCGTGCCGAACGCAGCGGCTGCCGTCACCACCGCAAGGAGTTGCCTGATGTTCACGATATGGTCCCCGCCTGCCGTGTCGTGTTGTGTCTTTATGTTCTTGCCGGGTCGGTGCTGGTCAAGGCGCAGCACCGTCGGCCCTCGGGTGGAAGATATGCGTATTGTCCGGTCTTGTAAACGCCCGCCGCCTGCGCTCAGGACTGTCCCGGGACCGGCCTTAACATAAGGCCGGATCCGCCCGCCGCGAACGCCGCCGCAGCGCGCCCAGGACAGCGATACCCGACCCCAGCAACCATGCCGCCGCCGGCACCGGCACCACCGTCGTGCCCGGCAGCCACTGCGCCTCCATGGTGAACTTCTTCTGGATCAGCGCGTACTGGCCGGGAGCCGTGGTGTTGGCCGTCAGCGTGTTGGCAATGGCGACCTTCAGATCATTGGCCAGTCCGACGAAGGCCGCTTGCGGCCAGACCGACGCCGTGGTGCCCCAGAGGTCGGGACCACCCGAGTCGGTGGAAGCGGAGAACATCGACGAGGTGCTGGTGGTGTCGGTGCCGAGCACGTTGCTGTCGACGGTCAGGCCCAGCAGCGCGCTCACGGATCCGTTGCCGATGATCTCGTAATCGCCGCTCTCCTCCACCGACACGCCGAGGATCTCGACGCCACTCACGGTGTAGACGCGGTCGAAGACGAAGGTCGCGGAATGCGAGTCGAGCCCGGCGCCGTCTTCGGACAGCGCATAGAAATTCGCCGGCAGGAACTGCATTTCGTTGCCGACGCGAAACGGCGTGCCGAACCACGCGACCGCTGCCTGGGTTTCGTCGTACTGGTAGCAGATGTCCGGCCCGCAGGTGGTGGTCATCGCCCCCGAAACCAGCGGGGCAAGCGACAACGCCGTCAGCAGGAAGGCACGATGGAAAAACTTCATATGGATAACCGCATTTATTGTGTCTTTATGCGTTGGCGTCCCAGCCCGCCCGCATGCTCCCCAGCGCGGTGCTGCAGGGCCAAGTTATTCCGCTGCGTCGAAAAAAGCAACGAGTCGCGGTGCAGAACCCCCGTCATTGGACATAAGGTGAAGCGATCAGGATCACGTGCACGCGCAGCGGTCCGTGGGCACCCAGGCGGCTGGGCACACCGAGATCGGCGGTGCGCGATGGGCCGCGGATCAGGTGCACGGAGCGCGGCAGCCGGCGGCGCCGCAGCAGCGGCCAGAGCGCGTCCAGGCCGTCGAGCAGCTGGCCGGACTCGACGATGACGATATGCGTGGCGGCGAGGAAGGCATCGCCCGCCGCCTGCCGCGGACCGGAAGCCAGCACCACCACCCCCTCCTCCGCGAGCGCCGCCAGGCAGCCCGTCACCAGGACGCCGCCATCGCCGGCCAGCCCATCGTCGTGGCAGGCGAGCTCCCCGGACCCGCGCAGCTCGGCAGCTGCCGGCGACTCGCCGACCTGGATCCGCAACGGCAGGAACTGCCCCGCCAGGTAGGCAGCGACGGCCCCGGGCACTGCCGCAGGCGTTGCCACCACGGCGTGCGTGGCCGAGGCGGACTGCAGGCTGGCGGCGAACCGCGCGAGCCGCGTGGCCCACGCCCCGGCCACCGGCTCCGCCGACGCGGCCGATGGCCGGTCCGGTGCCGCCGTCGCCCGCGACAGCCTCGCCAGGATGTCCTCCCGGGCGCTCACTCGCCCCGCTCCCGCAGCCGCCGGCGGCGCCAGCGCTCCTGGAAGGTCTCCCCGTCCGGTGCGGGCAGGTCGCGCCAGGCGAACCAGCCGCGGCCGAGGGGCCCGAGGCCCCGCAGCCGCCGCCGGGGGCCGGTGGGTACCGACAGCAGCCGCAGCAGCCGGGCCAGCAACGCCAGCGTCCAGCCGTACATCCAGGGATGCGCGGCGAGTTGCCGCCAGACCCGCAGCCCACGCCGTTCCCACGCGGAGCCGATGCGTGCCGACCGCGCCTGCGTGCGCCAGTGGCGCAGGATGTCGGGGATCGGGATCGCCACCGGGCAGACTTCCTCGCAGCGGCCGCAGAGTGTGGAAGCACCGGGCAGCCCAGCCGGGGCGGCGGTGCCGGCCAGCGCCGGTGCGAGTGCCGCGCCGATGGGACCGGAGTACACCGAACCGTAGGCGTGCCCACCGACCGTCGTGTAGACCGGGCAGTGATTCAGGCAGGCGGAACAGCGGATGCAGCGCAGGAGCGGCTGCTGCGGGGTACCCAGCAGCGCGCTGCGCCCGTTGTCCACCAGCACCACATGGAAGGCGCGCGGCCCGGAGGCATCGCCATCCTGGCGCGGCCCCTGCACCAGCGTCGTGTAGGCGCTGAGCTGTTCGCCGATCGCCGAGCGCGCCAGCAGCCGCAGCAGCACGCCCAGGTCATCGAGCGTCGGCACGACCTTCTCGATGCCGGTCACCACGATGTGGGTGGCCGGCAGCGTCATGGCGAGGTCGGCGTTGCCCTCGTTGGTGACGATCACCGCCGAGCCGGTTTCCGCGACCAGGAAGTTGGCGCCCGTGATGCCGACATCGGCGCCGAGGAATACCGACCGCAGCTCGCTGCGTGCCTCGGCCAGCATGTCCTGTGCATCGCGCAGCGGCCCGGCGCGCGCGCGCCGGTGGTGGTGCTCGAACGTGGCGGCCACCTCGGCCAGGCCGAGGTGCAGCGCCGGCGCCAGGATGTGGCTCGGCCGCTCGCCGCGCAGCTGGATGATGTACTCGCCGAGATCGGTCTCCGTGACGCGCAGCCCCTGGCGTTGCAGGCTGTCGTTGAGCGCGATCTCCTCGGTCACCATCGACTTGCTCTTGATGACATGACGGGCACCGGCTTCGGCACAGATGCCGCCGACGATCCGGCAGGCCTCCTCGGCGTCGCGCGCCCAGTGCACGCTGCCACCGGCGGCCGTGACCTGCGATTCGAAGGCAAGGAGCTGCGCGCCGAGGCTGCCGATCGCGGCATCACGGATGTCGCGTGCCCGGGCCCGCAGCTGCGGATAGTCGGGCAGCTCCGCCAGCGCCGCGGCGCGCAGCCCGGGCATGGCCGCGCGCAGGCCCGCCAGCGAGCGCTGCAGTGCCGGCCGGCGCAGGGCGGCGCCCGCCTGCGCGGCAAAATCGTGGCTATCCACTCGTGGAATCATCCGCGCGCGGCGCACGGTTGCCCGGCACCTGGCCGGCCAGCGCCTCGGCGACATGCACGGCGCGCACCGGCAGCCCGCGCCGCTGCAGGCGGCCCTCGAGGTGCAGCAGGCAGCCGAGGTCGCCGCCGACGAGGTAGTCCGCGCCGGTGGCCACCACGGCATCGAGCTTGCGGTCGGCGATGTTCGCGGAGACCGCTGGATACTTCACGCAGAACAGGCCGCCGAAGCCGCAGCACTCGGCGGCCTCGGTCGCGGGGAGTTCGCGCAGCTCCAGTCCCGGGATCCGCGACAGCAGCGCCCGCGGCTGGTCACGGATGCCGAGCTGGCGCAGGCCGGAGCAGGCATCGTGCCAGGTCACCGAGGCGTCCCAGCGCGGCAGGTCGTCCCGCAACGGCGCATGGCGCTCGAGGAAATCGCAAAGCTCGAACGTGCGTGCGGCCAGCTCCAGCGCAGCCACCTGCTCGGCCGAGCCGGCCGGGAACAGCCGCGGAACCTCGCGCAGGGTGGCGACGCAGGATCCCGACGGCGCCACGACGAAGTCGAAGCCCCTGAAGGCAGCCATCATGCGGCGCGCCAGCGCCGCGCAGCCCTCGCTGTCACCGCCGTTGAGCAAGGGCTGGCCGCAGCAGGTCTGCAGCGGCACGCTGACCTCGAACCCCGCGCGCCCGAGCAGGCCGACCGCAGCCTCGGCCACCGATGGCCGCATCGCATCCACGAGGCAGGTGACGAACAGCGCGACAGTGCGGGCGGGAGGCGTCATGGTGCGGCTATCCTAAAGTATCGTGGGAGAATCGCGGGCGTCGGCACCGGGCTTTCACCGTTGACGGATTTCGGCTGTCTTGCGCAAGATGGGGGCCGGTCACCTCCGGGCCCTCCCATGGCACCACAGCATCCGGACACGTTGCAGCTGCCGGACCTCACGGCATTCGACCTGGACGCCTACCTGGCCCGCATCGGCTACCAGGGCGAATGCCCGCCGACTCTGGCCACCCTGCGCGAGATCCAGTGGCGGCACATCAGCGCGATCCCGTTCGAGAACCTCGCCTGCCTGGCCGATGAGCCGGTGGCACTGGACCTCGCGGCGCTGCAGGCCAAGATGATCCACGGCCCCCGCGGCGGCTACTGCTTCGAACACAACATCCTGTTCGCGGCAGCGCTGCAGCGCCTGGGCTTCGTGGTCACCGGGCTGGCGGCCCGCGTGCTGTGGAAGGCGCCGGCGGACAGCACGGGCCCGCGTACCCACATGCTGCTCAAGGTCGATCTGCCCGAGGGCACGTATATCGCCGACACCGGCTTCGGCGGCGCCTCGCTGCCGGGCCCGCTGGAACTCGCCACGGGTCATGCCCAGGCAACGCCGATCGAGCCCTATCGCCTGCTGGCAAAGGCCGATCTCTTCCGGCTCGAAGTGGAGATGCGCGGGGAATGGCAGCCGGTCTACAGCTTCGACCTGCAGCCGCAGCAGTTCGTCGACTACGAGGTCGCCAGCTGGTTCGTCTCGGCGCACCCGACCTCGCGCTTCAGGCAGGTGCTGATGGTGGCGCGCCCGGCAGGCCGGCGCCGCCAGTCCCTCTTCAATGCCGAACTCAAGCTGCACGACCCCGACGCCCGCAGCGAGCGCCGGCAGTTCGGCAGCGTGGCCGAACTGCGCCAGGTCCTGGCGGAGCTGTTCGGCATCGAGGCGCCGGCCGGCGCGAATCTCGACGCGGCGCTGGAGCGGATCCTGACTGGCGCCTGAACGGCCGCTGTTCCCGGCGCCGGTCGCCACCGCTGCCGGCGGTCAGCCGCGTGCGGATGGCAGCAGCCGGCGAACGTTCTCCGGCGGACGACCGATGACGGCAGCCGCCTCTCCCAGCACGATCGGCCGCTCGATCAGGATGGGATGAGCGGCCATCGCCTCCAGCCACTCCGCATCGCCGAGGTCGCGCCCGGCATAGCGTTCGCGGAACACGGCCTCGCCCCTGCGCACCAGCTCGGCCGGCCGGATGCCGAGCTTGCCGACGATGTGCGCGAGCTCGGCCGCATCGGGCGGCGTCTTCAGGTACTCGACCACGCGGAGCGCCACGCCGCTGGCGCGCAGGATCTCCAGCGTCGCCCGGCTCTTGCTGCAGGCGGGATTGTGATAGATCGTTAGCATGGACACAGGATACCGGTAACGTCGGGACCATGAACACCAGCACCATCCGCCCCCGCCGCTCGGCGCTCTACATGCCCGGCTCGAATGCCCGCGCGATGGACAAGGCGCGCGGCCTCGATGCCGACGTGCTCATCCTGGACCTAGAGGATGCCGTCGCCCCGCAGGCCAAGGCCGGGGCACGCGCGCAGGTCGCCGCGGCACTGGCCGCGGGTGGCTACGACCGGCACGAGACCGTGGTGCGCATCAATGGCCTGGATACGCCCTGGGGTGCCGATGACCTGGCGGCCGTGGCCACCATGCAGGCCGACGCCGTGCTGCTGCCGAAGGTCGAGGATGGCCCGCAGCTGCTCGCGAGCATCCATCGCCTCGACCAGGCCGGTGGCGGGCACCTGCCTGTCTGGGTCATGGCCGAACTGCCGCAGGCCGTGCTGGCCGCGGACGCCATCGCCAGCCTGGCCCCGCGCGTGGCCGTGATCGTCATGGGCACGGCCGACCTCGGCCGGGCGCTGCGCCTGCCGGCTGACCCGACGCGACTCGGCCTGCTGCCCGCGCTCGGCCAGTGCCTGCTGGCGGCCCGGGCCCGGGGTCTTGATATACTGGACGGCATCTTCACGGACCTCCGTGACGAGCCGGGATTCCGGGCGGCCTGCCGGCAGGGGAAGGCCCTCGGATTCGACGGCAAGACGCTGATTCATCCCTCCCAGATTGCCACCGCCAACGAGACCTTCGGCGTGTCGGAGGCCGAGGCGGCGGCCGCGGCCCGGGTCGTGGCGGCCTGGGAGGCGGCGGATGCGGCGGGCCTGGGGATCGCCGTGCTGGACGGGCGCATGGTGGAGCGGCTGCACGCCGAGGAGGCGCGCCGCCAGATCGCCTTGCGCCAGCACTGCAGCGCCATGGCCCGGCAACAGGACAGGAACAGGGAATGACAGGCTTTCCGAAACGCACCCTCGCCGACTGGGAGCGGCTGGCCGCGAAGGAAAACAGCGGCAAGCCCGCCGGGGAACTCACCTGGAAGACCCCCGAAGGCATAGCCGTCAAGGCCTTGTACACGGCGGCCGACCTGGCCGGCCTCGAACACCTCGACTCGCTGCCAGGCCTGTCGCCCTACACCCGCGGCCCGCGCGCCACCATGTACGCGGTGCGGCCCTGGACAGTGCGCCAGTACGCCGGCTTCTCCACGGCGGAGGAATCCAACGCCTTCTACCGCCGCAACCTCGCCGCCGGGCAGACCGGCCTCTCGGTGGCCTTCGACCTGCCCACCCATCGCGGCTACGACTCCGACCACCCGCGGGTGGTGGGTGACGTCGGCAAGGCGGGTGTGGCGATCGATTCGGTCGAGGACATGAAGATCCTCTTCGACGGCATTCCGCTCGACCGCATGTCCGTCTCCATGACCATGAACGGCGCCGTGCTGCCGGTCATGGCCATGTACATCGTCGCCGCCGAGGAGCAGGGCGTGAAGCAGGCCGGCCTGTCCGGCACCCTGCAGAACGACATCCTCAAGGAGTTCATGGTCCGCAACACTTATATATATCCGCCCGGACCCTCCATGCGCATCGTCGCCGACATCATCGGCTACACCGCCCGGCACATGCCGAAGTTCAACTCCATCTCCATCTCCGGCTACCACATGCAGGAGGCCGGCGCGACCTGCGTGCAGGAACTCGGCTTCACCATCGCCGACGGCATCGAGTACGTGCGGGCCGCCATCGGCAGCGGGCTGAAGGTCGACGAGTTCGCGCCGCGGCTGTCGTTCTTCTTCGGCATCGGCATGAACTTCTTCATGGAGGTCGCCAAGCTGCGCGCCGCCAGGCTGGTGTGGGCGCAGCTGATGCAGGAGCTGTTCCAGCCCGCCGACCCGCGCTCGCTGATGCTGCGCACCCACTGCCAGACCTCGGGCGTCAGCCTCACCAGCCGCGACCCGTACAACAACGTCATCCGCACCACCATCGAGGCACTGGCCGCGGTGCTGGGCGGCACGCAGTCGCTGCACACCAATTCCTTCGACGAGGCGCTGGCGCTGCCGACGCCCTTCTCCGCCCACATCGCCCGCAACACCCAGCTGGTGATCCAGGAAGAAACCGCCGTCACCCGCGTGGTCGACCCGCTGGCCGGCTCCTACTACGTCGAGAGCCTGACCGCCTCGCTGGCGCGCGAGGCACGCGCGCTCATCGACGAGGTCGAGAAGCTCGGCGGCATGACCCGTGCGGTGGAATCCGGCATGCCGAAGCTGCGCATCGAGCAATCGGCCGCGCTGCGCCAGGCGCGCATCGACCGCGGCGAGGAAGTCATCGTCGGCGTCAACGCCTACCAGCGCGAGGACGAACCGGAGATCGAGATCCTCGCCATCGACAACAGCGCGGTGCGCGAGGCACAGCTGCGGCGCCTGCAGCAGGTACGCAGCTCGCGCGACGCCGGTGCCTGCCGCGCCGCGCTGGAGGCGCTGGCGCAGGCGGCGGCATCCGGTGCCGGCAACCTGCTGGAGCTGGCAGTGGCCGCCGCGCGGGCGCGGGCCACCGTCGGCGAGATCTCCGATGCACTGGAAAAGGTCTACGGGAGGCATCGCGCCGTGGTGCAATCCATCAGTGGTGTGTACGGCTCGGCCTACGAGGGCGACGCCGGTTTCGCCGCCATCAGGCAGGATGTCGAGCGCTTCGCCGCCGAGGAAGGCCGGCGCCCGCGCCTGCTGGTCCTCAAGCTCGGCCAGGACGGGCACGACCGCGGCGCCAAGGTCATCGCCACCGCGTTTGCCGACCTCGGCTTCGACGTCGACGTCGGCCCGCTGTTCCAGACACCCGAGGAAGGCGCGCGCCACGCCATCGAGAACGACGTCCACGTGGTCGGCGTCTCCTCGCAGGCTGCGGGCCACCGCACGCTGGTGCCGCAGCTCATCGAGGCGCTGCGCCGCGAGGGCGCGGGTGACATCGTCGTGGTCTGCGGCGGCGTCATTCCGCCGCAGGACCATGCCTTCCTCAGGGAGGCGGGGGTGGCGGCGATCTTCGGACCCGGGACCAACATCCCGCAGTCCGCCGCCGAAGTGCTGAAGCTGGTGCGCCAGCGGCGCCTGGCGGCCTAGGACATACGCGAACGGCAGCGTCGCGGTCCGGCCCGGTCCGGCACCCGCGTCCGGCCGGTCCGCGCGCAACCTGCAATCTGGAGTAGCAAGGCATGCAAGACATCATCCGGCAGCTCGAGGACAAGCGCGAGGCTGCCAAGCTCGGCGGTGGCACCAAGCGTATCGGGCTGCAGCACGCCAAGGGCAAGCTCACCGCGCGGGAGCGCATCGCGCTGCTGCTCGACGAGGGCAGCTTCGAGGAATGGGACATGTTCGTCGAGCACCGCTGCACGGACTTCGGCATGGCCGAGCAGAAGATCCCGGGCGACGGCGTGGTGACCGGCTACGGCACCATCAACGGCCGCCTGGTGTTCGTCTTCAGCCAGGACTTCACCGTGTTCGGCGGCTCGCTCTCCGAATCGCATGCGAAGAAGATCTGCAAGATCATGGAACAGGCGATGAAGGTCGGCGCGCCGCTGATCGGCCTCAACGATTCCGGCGGCGCGCGCATCCAGGAAGGCGTCTCCTCGCTGGGCGGCTACGCCGACGTCTTCCAGCTCAACATGCTGGCCTCCGGCGTCATCCCGCAGATCTCGCTGATCATGGGACCCTGCGCCGGCGGCGCCGTGTACTCGCCGGCCATCACCGACTTCACCTTCATGGTGAAGGACAGCTCCTACATGTTCGTCACCGGCCCGGACGTGGTGAAGACCGTGACCCACGAGGAAGTCACGGCCGAGGAACTCGGCGGCGCCGTCACCCACACCACGAAATCCGGCGTGGCCGACCTCGCCATGGAGAACGACCTGGAGGCCCTGCTCAACACCCGCCGCTTCTTCAACTTCCTGCCGGCCAGCAACCGCGAGAAGCCGCCGGTGTGGCCGACGCTGGATTCCCCGCTGCGCGCCGAGCCCTCGCTCGACACCCTGGTGCCCGACGACCCGGCCCGGCCCTACGACATCAAGGAGCTGATCCTCAAGGTGGCCGACGAGGGCGACTTCTTCGAGATCCAGCCCGACTACGCGAAAAACATCGTCATCGGCTTCATCCGCCTCGAGGGCTCCACGGTGGGCGTGGTCGCCAACCAGCCGATGGTGCTGGCCGGCTGCCTGGACATCGACTCCTCGATCAAGGGCGCGCGCTTCGTGCGCTTCTGCGACGCCTTCAACATCCCCATCCTGACGCTCGAGGACGTGCCCGGCTTCATGCCCGGCACCTCGCAGGAGTACGGCGGCATCATCAAGCACGGCGCCAAGCTGCTGTTCGCCTACGCCGAGGCCACGGTGCCCAAGGTCACCGTCATCACCCGCAAGGCCTACGGCGGCGCCTACGACGTCATGGCCTCCAAGCACCTGCGCGGTGATGTCAATTTCGCCTGGCCGAGCGCCGAGATCGCCGTGATGGGCCCGAAGGGCGCGGTGGAGATCATCTTCCGCAAGGACATCGGCGACCCGGCGGCCATCGCCGCGCGCACCGAGGAGTACCGGCAGAAGTTCGCCAACCCGTTCATCGCCGGCGCCCGCGGCTTCATCGACGACGTCATCATGCCGCGCGACACCCGCGCGCGCGTCTGCCGCTCCTTCGCCATGCTCCGCAACAAGGAGCTGAAGAACCCGTGGCGCAAGCACGGCAACATCCCGCTCTGACCCGCGCTCTGCACCAGGGGCCGCATCGCACATGTTCAAGAAAATCCTCATCGCAAACCGCGGCGAAATCGCCTGCCGCATCATCCGCACCGCGCGCCGCATGGGCATCGGCACCGTGGCGGTGTACTCCGACGCCGACCGGCGTTCGCTCCACGTGCGCATGGCAGACGAGGCCGTGCACATCGGCCCTTCGCCGTCGGCACAGAGCTACCTGGTCGCGGAGCGCATCATCCAGGCCTGCAGGGACACCGGCGCCGAGGCCGTGCACCCCGGCTTCGGCTTCCTCTCCGAGCGGGCCACCTTCGCCGAGGCGCTGGCGGCGGCCGGCATCGTCTTCATCGGCCCCCGGCCGCACGCCATCACCAGCATGGGCGACAAGATCGCCTCCAAGCTGCTGGCGCAGAAGGCCGGCGTCACCACCATCCCGGGCTTCACCGGAGTCATCGAGGGAGCCGACCACGCGGTAGAGATCGCGCGCGGCATCGGCTACCCGGTGATGCTCAAGGCCTCGGCAGGTGGCGGCGGCAAGGGCATGCGCGTGGTGCGCAACGATGCCGAGTGCCGCGACGGCTTCCTGCGCGCCACCAACGAGGCGGTCGCCTCCTTCGGCGATGGCCGCGTGTTCGCCGAGAAGTTCATCGAGGACCCGCGCCACGTCGAGATCCAGGTGCTGGCCGACCAGCACGGGCATGTCATCTACCTGGGCGAGCGCGAATGCTCCATCCAGCGCCGGCACCAGAAGGTACTGGAGGAAGCCCCCTCGCCGCTGCTCGACGAGAAGACCCGCAGGGCGATGGGCGAGCAGGCCGTGGCGCTGGCGAAGGCCGTGGACTACTGCTCCGCCGGCACGGTGGAGTTCGTCACCGACCAGAACCGCAACTTCTACTTCCTGGAAATGAACACGCGCCTGCAGGTCGAGCATCCGGTGACCGAGATGGTCACCGGCGTGGACCTCGTGGAACTCATGATCCGCGTGGCCGCCGGCGAGAAGCTGCCGCTCTCCCAGAAGGACGTGAAGCTCAAGGGCTGGGCACTGGAAGCGCGCGTCTATGCGGAGGATCCGTTCCGCAACTTCCTGCCCTCGACCGGCCGCCTGGTGCGCTGCCGGCCGCCGCAGGCCGGCGATGCCGTGCGCATCGACACCGGCATCGAGGAAGGCAGCGAAGTGTCGATGTTCTACGACCCGATGATCGCCAAGCTGGTCACCTGGGGCGAAACCCGCGCCCAGGCCATCGACCGCATGCAGGACGCGCTCGATGCGTACTACATCCGCGGCGTGTCGCACAACATCGGTTTCCTCAACGCGGTGCTGTCGAAGGAGCGCTTCCGCCAGGGCCGGCTCAGCACCGGCTTCATCGCCGAGGAGTATCCGGACGGCTTCAGCGCCGCCGACGTGCCGCAGGCCGATCCCGGCCTGCTGATCGCGGTGGCGGCCAGCGTGCACCGCCGCTTCATGGACCGTGCCGCACGGCTCTCCGGCCAGCTGCCGAGCCACGAGCGCGTGGTCGGCGATGCCTTCGTCGTCATCGTCAACCGCATCCACCATGCGGTGACGGTGCAGGCCATCCCGGGTGGCTGCCGGGTGCGGGTCGGCACCACGGACTACGAGGTCATCAGCGACTGGCAGATGGGCCAGCCGCTGATGCGCGGCAGCGTCAATGGCGAGGCCATCTGCATCCAGGTCGACCGCGTCGGCATCCGCTACCGGCTCACGCGGCGCGGCTCGCAGGTCGACGCGCTGGTGGTCACGCCGTCCACGGCGGCCGTCGAAGCGCTTATGCTGGAGAAGCAGCCGCCGGACCTGTCGAAGTTCCTGCTCTCGCCCATGCCGGGGCTGCTGAAACGGCTGGCGGTCAAGGTCGGCGACGAGATCAAGGCCGGCGAGGAGCTCGCGGTGGTCGAGGCCATGAAGATGGAGAACAGCCTGCGCGCCACCGACGACGTGAAAGTCGGCAAGATCCTCGCCACCGAGGGCCAGAGCCTCGCGGTGGACCAGCCGATCCTGGCCTTCGACTAGGCCGGCGGCCCCACGTCCGCATGAGCGCCCGGCGCGCACTGAACCCTGACGAGCTCGCCGGACAGGTCCGCGCCGGTGACCGCCGGGCGCTGGCGCGCGCCATTACCCTGGTGGAATCGGCGCGGCGCGAGGACCAGGGGCCGGCCAACCGGCTGCTCGAGCTGCTGGCACCCCATGCCGGGCGCTCCATCCGCATCGGCGTGAGCGGCGTGCCGGGGGTGGGCAAGTCGACCTTCATCGAGGCGCTCGGCAACCATGTCATCGACCAGGGCCACAAGGTCGCGGTGCTGGCGGTGGACCCCTCCTCGGCCATCAGCGGCGGCTCGATCCTCGGCGACAAGACGCGCATGGAGACGCTCGGGCGCCGCCTCGAGGCCTTCATCCGCCCCTCTCCCGCCGGCCGCACGCTTGGCGGCGTCACCCGCCACAGCCGCGAGGCGATGCTGGTGAGCGAGGCCGCCGGCTTCGACGTGATCCTGGTGGAAACCGTCGGCGTCGGCCAGTCGGAGACCGCGGTGGCGGAGATGACCGACATGTTTGTGCTGCTGCTGCTGCCCGGTGGCGGCGACGAACTGCAGGGCATCAAGCGCGGCATCATGGAGCGCGCCGACCTGGTGCTGGTCAACAAGTGCGACGGCGACCTGCAGGCCGCCGCCGAGCGCGCCGCCACCGATTACCGCAACGCGCTGCGCCTGCTGCAGCGGCGCGCCGCGGCCTGGCAGGTACCGGTGCAGGCCTGCTCCGCGCGCGACGGCGCGGGCATCGCCGCGGCCTGGGACGCCATCGGCCGCTTCCGCGCCGCGGTCACCGCCAGCGGCGACTTCGCCGCCAACCGCGCCAGCCAGGCCCGCGCCTGGCTGTGGAGCGAGATGGCGGAAACCCTCATCGATGCCCTGCGCGCCGACCGCGGCATGCAGGGCCGGCTCGATGCCATCGAGGCTGCCGTGGCCGCGGGAACGGCCGCGCCACGGGTCGCCGCCGCGGAACTCGTCGACATCTTCCTCAAGTCCGGAAAGGCTGCATCGTGATCGGCAAGCTCAACCACGTCGCCATCGTCGTCCCCGACCTGGAGGCCGCCACGGCCCTGTACCGCGACACCCTCGGCGCGCACGTCTCCGCGCCGCTGCCGCTACCCGCGCACGGCGTCACCACGGTGTTCGTCGAGTTGCCGAATACCAAGATCGAGCTGCTGCACCCGCTGGGCGAGGCCTCGCCCATCGGCCGGTTCCTCGAGGCGAATCCCTCGGGCGGCATCCACCACCTCTGCTACGAGGTCGCCGACATCCTCGCGGCGCGTGACCAGTTGCGTGCCGCCGGTGCCCGCGTGCTGGGAGATGGCGAGCCGCGGACCGGCGCACACGGCAAGCCGGTGCTGTTCCTGCATCCGAAGGATTTCTGCGGCACGCTGCTCGAACTCGAGCAGGCCTGATAGACTCGATTCCGCCACCCCCGCCACCGGCCAGTCACCACGCGACCTGGCACCGCGGGATCCCGGCCGGGGTGCCGCACATGTCGGACTGTCGACCGGGCCACCCGGGCTGCAGCCGCGCCTGACCCGCAAAGGAGCCCGTGACGGATGCCGGCATCGCTGCTGCTGCCACTGATCCTTGCGCTGCCGGCCGCCGGCGCCGTCGGCGCACTGCTGTTCCGCGTCAACGCACGCAATGCCGAGGCCTGGCTGGCCGCCATCTGCTCGCTCGCGGCCTTCCTGCTGCTGCTCGGCTGCTATCCGCAGCTGGCGCGCGGCGAAACACTGCGCCTGACGCTCGAGTGGCTGCCCGCGCTGGGGCTGGCATTCGCGCTGCGCATGGACGGCTTTGCCTGGATGTTCTCGCTGATCATCACCGGCATCGGCCTGCTGGTGGTGATCTACGCCCGCTACTACATGTCGCCGCGGGATCCGGTGCCGCGCTTCTTCGCCTTCTTCCTGTCCTTCATGGCCAGCATGCTCGGCGTGGTGCTGTCGGGCAACCTGGTGCAGCTGGTGCTGTTCTGGGAGCTGACCAGCCTGTCCTCCTTCATGCTCATCGGCTACTGGCACCACAACCCCGCGGCACGCAATGGCGCGCGCATGGCGCTGCTGGTGACCGGCAGCGGCGGCCTGGCACTGTTCGCCGGCGTGCTGCTCATCGGCCGCATGGTCGGCAGCTACGACCTCGACGTGGTGCTCGCCGCCGGCGACCTCGTCCGCGGGCACGCGCTGTACCTGCCTGCGCTGCTGCTGGTCGTGGCCGGCGCGCTCACCAAGAGCGCGCAGTTTCCCTGGCATTTCTGGCTGCCGCAGGCGATGGTGGCGCCGACGCCGGTATCCGCGTACCTGCACTCCGCGGCGATGGTCAAGCTCGGCGTCTTCCTGCTGGTACGGCTGTGGCCCGTGCTGGCGGGCACCGATGCCTGGATGCTGAGTGTCGGCCTCGCCGGCCTGGTGACCTTCGTGCTGGGTGCGTTCATCGCCATTTTCCAGCAGGACCTGAAGGGCCTGCTGGCGTATTCGACCATCAGCCACCTCGGGCTGATCACCGCGCTGCTCGGCCTGAACAGCCCGCTGGCAACCGTGGCCGCCATCTTCCACATCCTCAACCATGCGACCTTCAAGGCCTCGCTGTTCATGGCGGTGGGTGTCATCGACCATGAAGCCGGCACCCGCGATATCCGCCGGCTGTCGGGCCTGGTGCGCTACATGCCGATCACCGCCACGGCCGCCATGGTGGCAGCCGCGGCCATGGCCGGTGTGCCGCTGCTCAACGGCTTCCTGTCGAAGGAGATGTTCTTCTCCGCATCGCTGGGCGTCAGCGGGCCCGTACCGCTGGTCGACCGCGCCCTGCCGTACGTGGCGATCGCCGCCGGCGCCTTCGGCGTCGCCTACTCGCTGCGCTTCATCATCGGTGCCTTCTTCGGGCCGGATCCGCTCGACCTGCCGCGCCAGCCACGCGAACCGCCGCGCTGGATGCGCTTTCCGATCGAGCTGCTGGTGCTGGCCTGCGTGCTGGTCGGCGTCATGCCGGGCATCACCGTGCGGCCACTGCTCGACATCGCGGTGCCGGCCGTGCTCGGCGGCGACACCCCGGCCTACCGCATCGCGGTCTGGCATGGCTTCAGCCTGCCGTTCGCCATGAGCCTGGCCGCGCTGGCGGGCGGTGCCCTGCTCTACCGGCTGCTGCGCGCCCGCCTGGAGGCCGGGGAGGAAGGCATCCCGCTGCTGCCACCGGTCGATGGCCGGGTGGTGTTCGAGCGCACGCTGGAGCTGACGCGTCGCGCCGCCGGCCGGCTCGAGGGCTGGCTGAACCCGCAGCGCCTGCAGCCGCAGCTGCGCTGGATGGTTGCCGCCGCGGTCGTCGCCGCGGCGGTTCCCGCCTGGCGCGGCAGCCTCGCCGGCGGCGGCCTGGCGGCACCCTCGCAGGCCGCGCCAGCCGACTGGCTCTTCGGCCTGGCCTGGGTGGTGGGGGGCGGCTGTGCGCTGGTCGCCGCCCAGCAGGCGAAGTTCCACCGGCTGGCTGCACTGATGCTGGCCGGGGGTGCCGGACTGGTCACCTGCATGACCTTCATCTGGTTCTCCGCGCCGGACCTGGCGCTGACGCAGTTCCTGGTGGAGATCGTCACCACGGTGATGCTGCTGCTCGGGCTGCGCTGGCTGCCCCGGCGCATCCCGTTCGCCGCGACCCGCGCCGGCGCGCTGGCGGCGCTGCCCAGGCGCAGTCTGGACCTGCTGCTGGCCATCGCCGCGGGCGGTGGCCTGGCACTGTTGTCGTACCTGGCGATGAGCCAGGCACCGGTGGAGCGCATCTCCCGGTTCTTCGTGGCGCACGCCTTCGACAGGGGTGGCGGCACCAATGTCGTCAACGTGATCCTGGTCGACTTCCGCGGCTTCGATACCCTCGGCGAGATCACCGTGCTGGCGGTCGCCGGCCTGGCGCTGTATTCGCTGCTGCGACGCTTCCGGCCGGCGCCCGAGAGCACCCGGCCGCCGCCGCAGCAGGGCCTCCCGGAAGCGGACCTGGAGCGGGAGATGCAGGTGCCGGCGGTGATCATGCGGCTGATGCTGCCGGTGTCCGTGGTACTCGCGCTGTACTTCCTGCTCCGCGGCCACAACCAGCCGGGTGGCGGCTTCGTCGCCGGGCTGACGCTGGCCATCGGCATCAGCCTCCAGGCCATGGCGGGTGGCACCCGCTGGCTCGAGGCGCGCCTGAGGATACGGCCGCTGCAGTGGATGGGCCTGGGCCTGCTGCTGGCCGTGGCCACCGGCGCCGGCTCCTGGTGGTTCGCGCGGCCGTTTCTCGCCTCGGGGGTCTGGCACGCTGACCTGCCCTGGCTGGGCGAACTGCACCTGCCGAGCGCGGTGCTGTTCGACCTCGGGGTGTTCCTCCTCGTCCTGGGAGTGACGATCCTCATGCTGATCACGCTCGCCCACCAGTCGGTGCGCGGCGAACGCCAGGCGCGCCAGCTGGAACCCTCGCCATGGCAGAGCTGATCCTGTCACTCGCCATCGGCGTGCTCGCCGGCGCGGGCACCTGGCTGCTGCTGCGCCCGCGGACCTTCCAGGTGGTCATCGGCCTGTCGCTGCTCTCCAATGCGGTGAATCTGTTCCTCTTCGGCATGGGCGGCCTGAAGTCCGGGGCGGCGCCGATCGTGCCCGCCGGGCCGGCACCGGACGCCGCCCTGCTGGCGGACCCGCTGCCCCAGGCGCTGGTGCTGACCGCCATCGTCATCGGCTTCGCCATGACGGCCCTGCTGCTGGTGGTGCTGCTGGCCGCGCGTGGCCTGGCCGGCACCGACCACGTGGACGGTCGCGAGGGCGGGCAGTGATCCGCTGGCAGCCACATCTGGTGGTGCTGCCGATCGTGCTGCCGCTGGCCGCGGCGGCACTGATGCTCTTCGTCAGCGAGCAACGCCGCATGGTCAAGCGCATGGTCTCCTCGCTGACCATGCTGGCCGTATTGGCCGTGGCGGCCCTGCTGGTACAGCAGGCGGGCCAGGGGCCGCCGGCCGTCTACCGCCTCGGCGGCTGGCCGGCGCCGTTCGGCATCGTGCTGGTGGCCGACCGGCTCGCGGCACTGATGGTCCTGCTCGCCTCGCTGCTGGCGCTGGCGGCGCTGGTGTTCTCGTTCGCGCGCTGGGATCGTGCCGGACCCCGCTTCCACAGCCTGGTGCTGGTGCTGCTCATGGGCGTCAATGGCGCCTTCCTCACCGGGGACCTGTTCAACCTGTTCGTGTTCTTCGAGGTGTTCCTCGCCGCCTCCTACGGGCTGGCGCTGCATGGCGCCGGCGCCGCGCGTGTCCAGGCGGGCCTGCACTACATCGTGGTCAACCTGGCCGCCGCGCTGCTGTTCCTGGTGGGCGTCGCCCTGATCTACGGGGTCACCGGCACGCTCAGCCTGGCGGACCTGGCGCTGCGCATCCCGGCGACGGCAGGCACCGGCCGGACATTGCTCGAAGCCGGTGCCGCCGTGCTCGGCATCGCCTTCCTGGTGAAGGCCGGCATGTGGCCGCTGTGCTTCTGGCTGCCGCGTGCCTATGGCATGGCCTGCGCACCGGCCGCCGCCGTGTTCGTCATCCTCACCAAGGTCGGCATCTACGCCATCCTGCGGGTCTGGCTGCTGTTCTTCGGCGGCACGGAGGCGGCGCCGCACTTCGGCCAGGAAGTCCTGATCGCCGGCGGCCTGCTGACGCTCGCCGTGGGCGCCATCGGCGTCTTCAGCTCGCCCAGCCTGTCGCGGCTGGCGACCTGCAGCCTGATCGTCTCCTGCGGCACCCTGCTCGCCGCACTGGGAACGGGTGATCCCGCAGTGAGCGCTGCCAGCCTCTACTACCTCGTTGCCTCGACGCTGGGCCTGGGCACGCTGTTCCTGCTGATCGAGCCGATGGAACGCAGCGGTGGCGAGGCGGGCGTGCGCAGCATCACCGAGGAGTCGGTCGGCAGCTTCGAAGCCGAGGACCGCGAGGAGGTCGGGGTTGCCATCCCGGCGGCCTGGGCGTTCCTCGGCATGTCGTTCGTCGTCTGCGCCCTGCTGGTGGCCGGGCTGCCACCCATGCCCGGATTCGTCGCCAAGCTGGCGCTCCTCGATGCCCTGATCCGCCCGGAGCCGGTCGGCGCGTCCGCCTGGATGCTGATGTCGCTGCTGCTGCTGTCCGGGCTGTCGACCCTGGTGGCGGCCAGCCGCATCGGCGCGCGCATCTTCTGGATGCCGGCGCAGCCGCTGGCGGCCCGCGTCAGCGCCATCGAGATGATGGCCGTGCTGCTGCTGCTCGGCGCCGCCATCCTGCTGGTGGTGCAGGCCGGCCCGGTGATGCAGTATCTGGGGGACACGGCGCAGGCGCTGCATGCGCCGCATGATTACCTGGAAGGGGTGCTCGATTGAGGGAGCGGCTGTCCGGCCTGTGCTTGTGGCTGTCGCTCACGGCGCTGTGGCTGGCCCTGAACCAGAGCCTGTGGGCCGGCGATGTGCTGCTGGGCGCGCTCATCGCCCTGGTTGCCTGTCGCGCCTATCGCAGGCTGCAGCCCCCGGCCGACCCGGTGCCGGCACAGGCTGCCGCCTGGCGACGCGGCCGCACCGCCTTCCGGCTGCTGCTGGAAGTCGCCATCGACGTGGTGCGCTCCAATATCGCCGTGGCACGCATCATCCTGTTCCGGGGCACGCGCAACCAGACCGCGGGATTCCTCGACATTCCGCTGCAGCTGCGCGACCCGGCAGGGCTCGCCACCCTGGCCTGCATCATCACCGCGACGCCCGGTACTGCCTGGGGGCGTTACGATGCCGGACGCGGCATCCTCACCATCCACGTCCTCGACCTGGTCGACAGGTCGGCCTGGACCCGCATCATCAAGGACCGCTACGAGCGGCGCCTGCAGGAGATCTTCGAATGACCGCCCTGCTCCTCGATGGCAGCCTGTTGCTGGCCCAGGGCCTGCTGACGCTGGCGATGGCCCTGGCTACGCTGCGGCTGATGCGCGGGCCGCGCGCCCAGGACCGGGTGCTGGCCCTCGACACGCTGTACGTCAGCGCGATGCTGGTGCTGCTGCTGCTCGGCATGCGCAGCGGCGTCCGCCACTACTTCGATGCCGCCCTGGTGATCGGCACGCTCGGTTTCGTCTCGACCGCGGCACTCGCCCGCTTCCTGCTGCGCGGCGAGGTGATCGAATGAGCCGCCGCAAAGGAACGGGCTGATGGCGCAGTTCGCCGACCTGCCGTGGGTGGTGGCCGTGCCGGTCGCGCTGCTGGCCCTGTGCGGGGCCGCGCTGACGCTGGTCGGCGCGCTCGGCCTGCTGCGACTCGGCACCTTCCACGAGCGCGTGCACGCACCGACGCTGGGGACCACGCTCGGCACGGGATGCATCCTGCTGGCGTCGATGCTGCTGTTCTCCAGTCTGGAGACACGGCCGGTGCTGCACGAGATCGTGCTCGGCCTGTTCATGACCCTCACCACGCCGGTGACCTTCGTGCTGCTGCTGCGGGCGGCACGGCGGCGCGAGGGCTCGGGCAATTGAGAAGCCCGCCATCCCGGCGCCACGGCCGGCGCGCCCGGGCAGCCGCCGGCCTCAGGCCGCGAACTGCTCCGCCGCCGCGCGCAGTGTGGCGCTGTTGATCGCCGCTGCGTACTGCGCCTCGTAGTTCGCTCCCTTGAGGGTCTTGCGCACGATGCTCTCGAGGTTGGGGCGCTTGTCGGCAGGGCCCTCGCCGCTGCCGATGCCGCCACCGAACTCGATCATGTGGCTGATCCCCTGCTGCATGGCGGTCGCCAGGCAGCCCACCCAGTCCACGGGATTGAAGAGCTGGAAGAACAGCCGCGTGCGGATCGCGCCCGCCGCGGCATCGTGCAGGCTGGCGGTGTAGTTGGACAGCACGCCGATGGCCGGCGGCGCGAAGGGCGTGGCATCGAGGGTCTCGCGGAAGCGCCGTGCCGCCTCCACCATCAGGTAGGTATGGAATGCGCCTTCGGTCGCCAGCCTGATGGCGCGCTTGCGCGGGCTGGTCTGCTCCATCTCCGCGGCCAGCGCCTCGAGGTCGGCCTCGCGGCCGCCGACGACCGTCTGCTCGGGCAGGTTGATGCTCGCCACCTGGCAGTAGTGCCGGTCGGCGATGGCGCGGGCCGCGACGGCATCGAGGCCCAGCGCCAGCATGCCGCCCTCGCCGTGCTCGCCCATCAGCTCGCCCCGGCGCCGCACCAGGCGCAGGCCATCGGCGAAGCCGAGGCTGCCGGCGGCGACCAGCGCCGTGTACTCGCCGAGGCTGTGCCCGGCGGCGAGCAGCGGCAGCACGGGCCTGCCCACCAGCGCCTGGAACACGCGCAGGCAGGCCACCTCGTGGGTGAGCAGGGCCGGCTGGGTGTGGCGGGTGAGGCCGATCTCGCCGGCCGGATCCTCGAAGGACAGCCGCGCCATGTCGTAGCCGAGCGCCTCGCTGGCCTCGGCGTAGGTTTCGCGGGCGACGCTGTAGTCAGCGCAGAGGTCGCTGCCCATCCCCCGGTACTGCGAGCCCTGCCCCGGGAACACGAACATGATGCGCCGCTCGGCCATGGAATCACCCCGCTGGAAACACGGCGCAGAGAATAGCAAAACGGAGGCGTCGCGAGCCGTCGCCCGCGGCGCCCCCGTGCGGCGGGATCAGGCGTCTTCCAGCAGGCTGCGCAGCATCCACGCGGTCTTCTCGTGGATCTGCATGCGCTGGGTCAGCAGGTCGGCCGTCGGTTCATCACCCGCCTTGTCCACCAGCGGGAACAGCTTGCGCGCCGTGCGCACCACCGTCTCCTGGCCCGTCACCAGGTTGCGGATCATGTCCTCCGCGCCGGGCACGCCGGTTTCCTCCTTGATGGCGGTGAGCCGGGCGAAGGCCTGGTAGGAGCCCGGCGCCGGATAGCCCAGGGCACGGATGCGCTCGGCGATGACGTCCACCGCCAGCGCCAGCTCGGTGTACTGCGCCTCGAACATGAGGTGCAGCGTGTTGAACATGGGCCCGGTGACGTTCCAGTGGTAGTTGTGCGTCTTCAGGTACAGCGTGTAGCTGTCTGCCAGCAGCTTGCCGAGCCCCTCCGCGATCGCCTTGCGGTCCTTCTCCTTGATGCCGATGTCGATGGCCACGGGATTCTCCTCTGGTTTTCCACAGCCCTATCCTAGCCCGTCGCCCGAATCATTCCAGTAGAATGTTGCGATCGGATTGTTCGCCTTTCTGGATGAACCATGGCCCGGGCCGGAAACCAGGCAGCGCAACCCCGCCACCTGCCGACGGTGCGCCAGCTGCGCTACTTCGTCACCCTGGAGCGCCTCGGTCACTTCGGCCGGGCGGCAGCGGCCTGCTGTGTCTCGCAATCCGCCTTCAGCGTGGCCATCCGCGAGCTCGAGGGCCTGCTCGGCGTCAGCCTGGTGGAACGGACCAACCGGCGTGTCACCATCACCCGCGCCGGGCACGACATCGCCACCCAGGCGCGGCTCTGCCTCGGCGACATCGAGAGCCTGGTGGACATGGCGCGCGAGCGCCGGCAGGCGCTCAGCGGCCCGCTGCGCCTCGGTGTCATCCCCACCATCGCGCCCTTCCTGCTGCCCGCGGCGCTGCCACGGCTGCGGCGCAAGTTTCCGGCGCTGCAGCTGTTCATCCGCGAGGCGCTGACCGACACGCTGCTCGACGAACTGGCGCAGGGCGCGCTGGACCTGCTGCTGGTGGCACTGCCGCACGAGCTGCGTGGCACCGAGGTCATGCCGCTGTTCGAGGAGCGCTTCCTGCTGGCCTGCCGGGAGGACACGCGCCTCACCGACCCGCGGCATTTCGTGGCGACTCGCCTGGCGCCGGAGTCCATCCTGCTGCTGGAGGAAGGCCACTGCATGCGCGAGCATGCCCTCGCCGCCTGCCGCCTGCGCAGCCGTGGCCGGGTCAGCCCCTTCGCCGCCTCGAGCCTGCACACCCTGCTGGAAATGGTCGACAGCGACCTCGGCATCAGCTTCGTGCCGGAAATGGCGGCGGGCTCGGGACTGCTGCGGCACACCCGCGTACGCACCTGGCCATTGCCCGGTGGCGCGGGCCGCGAAATTGCCCTGTGCTGGCGCCGCCGCTCGGCACGCGGCGCGGACTTTCGCCAGCTCGGCGAGCTGTTCCGCCAGGCCCGGCCGCAGGCCACCTGAAGGCGGGCGCCGGCGCGGCCCGCTTCAGGGCCGCTGCGGGGTCAGTCCCGGCACAGCTCCGTCGCCTCCTTCAGCAGACGTGCGCGACGCGGCGCCGGCAGCCGCAGCGTATCGAGTGCATCAGGTCGCGCCAGCACGTCACGGGCCAGCACCAGGCCCTGTTCGAGCAGGCGTGTCTTCTCCGCCCGCGAGAGCACGCCGAGGCAGGTCAGCGGATGCAGCCCGGAGCGGTCGATGCGCTCGCGCAGACTGCCCCCGGCGGGCTGGTCCCAGCCCACCAGCTGCAGGCCGACGCACTGGCCATAGCGCAGCGCATCGCTGCTGAAGCGGGTGTTGGTCACCAGCCAGCCCTGGTGGAAGCGCTCGCCGTTGCCCGGCTGCTGCTGCCAGCGCTGCGCCACGTCGGTGAAGCGCGCCTGGATGTACAGCGGGATCTTCACGTCGCAGACCCGGCCGGGGACATTGTGATACTTGCACTCCACCAGGAAGTGCTGATGCCCGCGATCGGCGACGACATCGACCTCGTGGCGGACGCAGCGCCCCTCGACCATCACCCGCAGCTGCACGCGGTAGCCCTCGTCCCCGAGGATGCGGGCCACGAAGTCCTCGAAGGGAAACCCCGAGGGCCCGAGGTCGAGGATGGCCTGCTTCAGCCGGTAGCGGCCGGCTACCCGCCTGGACCGGCGGTGCAGCAGCCGGAAGGCCAGCTTGTACAGGCGCCGCGTGCTGATGCCTGGCTCCAGCTCCGGCCGGATTGCCGTGGCGATGGCCGCGCTCATCTCCGGCGTGGCGCCCGCGCGCTCCAGCGAGTGGCGCAGCTTCGCGACATCGTAGGGCACCCGCTCGCCGTTGGCCTTGGTCACCAGCAAGGAAGTTTCGACAGACATGGCCGGCAAGTTAGCAGGGCTCAGTCGCCCTGCGCCAGCGCCATCACCGCGGCCGGAGCGAGGCCCCGCGCGCGCAGCGCGGCGATCTCCAGGTCGCGGTCGCGCTTGGCGAGGCGCCGCCCGCTGGCGTCGCGCAGCAGCCGGTGGTGGTGGTAGCGCGGCGGCTCGAGACCGAGCACGGCCTGCAGCAGGCGTTGCACCGGGGTGGCGGCGAACAGGTCCTCGCCGCGGGTCACCAGGGTCACGCCCTGCAGGTGATCGTCGAGCACCACGGCCAGGTGGTAGCTGACGCCGACATCCCTGCGACCGAGCACGATGTCGCCACAGGCGGATGGCGCCACGTTCTGGCGGCCCGCTTCGCCCGCCGGGCCCCGCCCGGTTTCCTCGAACCACAGTTCGCGGCCGCCCGATGCAGCGGCGCAGGCGCCGGCATCCAGCCGCCAGGCATGGGGCTCGCCGGCCGCCAGCCGCTGCTGCCGCTGCCCGGCGGGCAGGTTGCGGCAGGTGCCCGGATACAGCGGCCCCTCGGGGCCCTGCGGAGCCGCCGGCATGGCGGCGATCTCCGCGGCGATGTCGGCGCGGGTGCAGAAGCAGGGATAGGCCAGGCCGCGCGCGGCGAGAGCGGCGAGCGCGGCCCGGTAGTCCGCCAGGCGCGTCGACTGCTGCAGCACCGGCTGCTCCCAGCGCAGCCCGAGCCAGGCCAGATCCTCGATGATGCCGGCGACGAACTCCGGACGGCAGCGCGTGGTGTCGATATCCTCGATGCGCAACAGGAAGCGGCCGCCACTGCCCTCTGCCAGTCGCGCGGCGGTCATGGCGGCCAGCGCATGGCCGAGATGCAGCCGGCCGCTCGGGCTCGGCGCGAAGCGGGTGGTCTCCGGCGCATCCGGCGGCCGGCGCAGCGATGCCTGCATCCCTAGACCTTGCGCTGGCGCTCGGCGGCGATGGAGATCTGCGGATACCAGGTCTGCTCGGTGCGCTTCATGCCGCGGTCGAGCTGCATGATCAGGGCATCGACCAGGAACGGCCGTCCTTCGGCCAGCACCCGCTTGGCACGACGCAGGGCACGGCGCAGCTCCGCCGGCGTCCTGCAGTTGGCCCCCTCGATGCCGAAACCGCGGGCCAGGCCGGCGAAGTCCACCTCCGGCTTGCCCAGGTAGCCGCTCACGTCGCGCCACTGCGCGCGCGTCTGCTGGTTGCGCCACAGCGGCGAGGCGGCCTGGATGCGGTTGCGCTCGTTGTCGTAGCTGCGGTTGTTCAGCACCAGGATGAGCACGGGAATGTCATGGCGCGCGGCGGTCCACAGGCATTCGACCTGGCCGAACAGCATCGCGCCATCGCCGAGCAGGCAGGCAACCTCGCGGTCCGGCAATGCCGTCTTCACGCCGAGCGCGGCACCGATGCCCCAGCCGAGCGCGAAGCCGGTGGTCTGGCCGATGAGCCGCTTGCGGCCCGGCGAGAAGTCCAGCCACTGGTAGGGTGTGCGGTAGTCGAGTTCAGGCACGACGATGGCGTCCGCCTCCAGCACCTCCTCCAGTTCGGCGGACACCCGCTCCCAGGACACCCGCTCCCAGGACATGGGGCTCGCGTTCCAGTGCTCCCGGGCGGCCTGCTGGCGCCGGTCGTCTTCCGCGACGGCCGCGGCGCGCGCCGCCGCCAGCCGCGGCTCGCGGATCGCCTGCAGGCGCTCGGCCGTGGCCATGCCGCGGATGGCATCGATCAGCGCCTGCAGCGTCTCGCGCACGCCGGCCGCGATCGGCAGGTCCACCGGCTGGCTCATGGCGATCGCCTCGGCCTCCACCCGCGCCTGGATGACGAAGGCATCGCGTGGCACCGGCGCAGTGATGAAGGCCGGATCCGGCATGGCGGCGCCAACATTGAGGAACACGTCGGTGCCGGCGCTGGCCCGCGGGAATCCCAGCCCGTGGAAGCCGGCGAACAGCGGGTGGCGGAAAGGCACATCGCCGTAGACACTCAGGCTCTGGGTGAAGGGCGCGCCGAGCAGCTCCGCCAGCGCGAGGAACTCCGCGTTGGCGCCCGCCCGCGTCACCTCGCCGCCGGCGCTGAGCAGCGGCTGGCGCGCCTCGAGCAACCGCCGCGCCGCCGTCTCGACCGGCTCCGCCTTCGGCTGCATGGCCGGTGGCACCGCGAAACGCTCCTGCGGAAAGATGACCTGCTCGACGTCACGGGCCGCCAGGATCTCGTTCGGCAGGCGGATGTGCACCGGTCCGCCCGGCGGCGTCTGCGAGACGCGGATGGCGCGCCGGGTCATCTCGCTGATCTGGCTGGTCTGCTCCACCTGCCAGAGCCACTTGGTGAATTCCGCGGCCGGCGCCAGCCAGTCGTCCATCTGCTCGAAGCCGTCGCGGCCCGGGATCTCGTTGCCCGGGCCGTCGGAGAACACGGCGATGGCGGAGCGGTCCTTCCAGGCGTTGTAGAGGTTGTTGAGCGTGCTCGGCACCGCCACGCCCGGCACGAACAGCGCCGCCGGCCGCAGGCTCGCCAGCTCGAAGCCCTGCGCCATGCTGGTGGCCTGCGACTCGGACACCGAGAGGATCAGGCGCACGTCGGGGCGCAGGGTGATGGCGTCGAAGAACGGCGACATGCCGGTGGCCGTGGTGCCGAAGACGTTGCGGATGCCGGCCGCGCGCAGGGTCTCGACGAACACCTCCGCCCCGGTGCCCTTCATGCGCGTGCCGGCCGCCGGCAGCGGCTGCGCCAGCGCCACGCCGGGGTCGAGCGCCGAGGCCACGGCATCGGCCGCGGATGCGGAAAAACCGAGCGCCGCGAGGCCCAGCGTGAAATCCCGTCGCGAGAGCCCGCCGTCGGCAAAGCGCTTGACCAGACCACGCATCATCAGGCTCCTTCCACGACGGCGGCGCGCGCCCTGACGCGCGCGTCACGGCGCCAGGCCGCCAGCGCCGCGCCGAACACCAGCAGGTTGACGGCTCCCATGAGCACGAAAGGCGCATGCGGCCCCACCACGTCGAACAGCTGGCCGCCGGCGACCGTCAGCAGGATCTGGCCGGTGGAACCCGCCAGCGTGAAGGTGCCGAGCACCGCGCCGCGGTCCTCCGCCGGCGCCTCCTGGCCGATCAGCGTGCCGGCGCTGACCACGGCGCTGGCCTCGCCGAGGCCGGCGACGATCACCGCGAGGATCATGGCGCCGCCGAGCGGATCATCGACCAGCCCCAGCGCCAGGTAGCCCACCGCGGCGGCGGCAAAGGCGATGGCGACACCGGCCAGGTCAC
>JAANMW010001231.1_pt1 | contig 27658 bp, 28 predicted proteins | sample 7279671 | NCBI WGS metagenome assembly JAANMW01 (sample SAMN14094541, study PRJNA606508) | bioreactor metagenome | isolation source: A lab-scale SPAN reactor treating ammonium-rich wastewater day 247 | place: Ireland: Galway | collected 2017-09-19 | reverse complement strand
CCGGTGAAGCCGCCGTAGCCGAAATCGCGATTCAGCTTGAGCGTGAGCCCGCTTTCCTGCGCAAATACTCCAACAGGCAGGGCGAGAAATAGGACCAGGACGGAGATGACAAGACGGGTAGATTTCATGATAGTGGATAGTGGGTAGTGGACTCTGCCGCTACGACAACCTGGCACCTGGCACCTGGCACCTGACACCCCCTCACGCCCAGCGGGTGAGGATCGTCTCGCGGTCGAAGATGCGCACGGCCAGGTAGGTGAGAGCGATGTCGAGAATCAGAAAAACCAGGCAGAGGATGAGCGCAAATGAGGTGTCAAAGACGATCCACCCGATCATCTGACCGAGGAAGAGCATAATGACGGGAAACACAAGCAGGGACGAGACTTGCTGCGCCACGCGCGGATCGTTGCTGCGCGACGACACCATGATCGCCAGGGCGTTGGCAAACACGGCCAGCAGCGGGCCGAGCAGGAAGATGGCAATCAGCCAGCGGGCATCGAACAGCCGGCTGAAGGCCAGGGAACTGGCCAGAAGGAGGCGGGCGCCGACCGCGAAGAGGGCGAAGGCCAGCCAGGTGGCGATGACGCCAGGGAGGATGGCGGCCAAATTCTTGCCGGTGAGCAGTTCGGCGGTGGAGATGGGCGTCGCCAGCAGCGGCTCCAGGCTGCGCTGCGTTTTCTCGCCGACGATGGAATAGGGCGTGATCGTGGCCGGGATCATGACCGGGATCAGCATGAACATGAGCATGAATTGGCTGACGATGTAGATTTGCCCGCACTGCCCGCTGGTCAGACCCGCGCACAGGCTGGCCATCTGCGGCGGCAGCTCGCTGAGCAGGGCTTCGCTGCCGCTGTCGAAGCCGCTGCCCACGCCCAGGATGACGAGCGGCAGGGCGGTGAAGAGCAGGGGCATGAAGATGACTGTGGACAGCACCAGGCTGTTGCGGTACATCTCCGCCCATTCTTTGCGGACGATAGTGGCGATGGCGGTGGTGTTCATGGGGGGGGTGTTGGTTGGTTAGTTAGTTGGTTAGTTGGTTGGTTGGTTAGTTGGTTGGTTGGTTAGTTGGTTGATTGGTGGCGAGGCAACACAAACAAACCAACCAACCAACAAACCAACCAACAAACCACCCTACGAAGACTGGACAAATTGCAAATAGACGTCTTCGAGGGAGTAGCGCAGTTCGCCGACGAATTGCAAGTCGGCGCCGGCGGCGATGAGGGCGCGGATGATGGCGGGGTTTTGCGTTTCCGGATCATCCACGTGCACGAGCAGCTTGTGGTCGATGGCTGTGGCCTCCTGCACGCCGGGCAGGGCGGCGACGGTCTCGGCCAGGCCGGGCAGCATGGCCCGCAGGTGGAACACGACCTGCCGGCCAAAAAGCTGGCGGCGCAAGTTGGCGGGCGTGTCGAGCACGAGCAGGCGGGTGCGGAAGAGGGCGATGCGATCGCAGAGGCGGTCGGCTTCGTCGAGGTTGTGGGTGCAGAGGAAGATGGTGCGGCCCTGTCCGCGCAATTCTTCGATGAAATCGCGCACGAGGCGGGCTGCTTCGGGGTCGAGACCAGAGGTGGGTTCGTCGAGGAACAGCAGGTCGGGTTCGTGCAGCAGGGCGCGGGCCAGGGCCAATTTTTGGCGCATGCCCTTGCTGAACCCGCCGACTTCATCCTCTCGCCGCTCCCACAGGCCCAGCATGCGCAGGTATTTCTCCACCTGTTTCTCCGGCTCGGGCACGCCGTAGAGTTGGGCGAAAATGTGCAGGTTGTGGGCGGCGCTGAGCGTGTCGTACATGCCCGGCGTCTCGGTGAGGATGCCGATCGAGCGGCGGATGGCGGCGGCGTCCTCGCCCAACATGTGCCCGTTCACGGTGGCTGTGCCGCGCGTGGGGCCGATCAGCGCGGCCAGCATGCGGATGGTGGTGGTTTTGCCGGCGCCGTTGGGGCCGAGAAAGCCAAACACCTCGCCGCGGCGCACGTCGATGCTGAGCGTATCGACGGCGATGAGTGGGGCTTCGCCCTTGCGCTTGAACACGCGCGTGAGGTTTTGGGTGTGGATCATGGCATTCCGAATCCCGATGACTGAAAACTGATTACTGAATACTAAAAACTCAATATTAAAAACTAAAAACTGATTACTGAATACTGAATACTGATTACTGAAACCGCGACCGCTCCAGCGCCTCGGCCGTGGGTTTGGTGTGGGGCGGGGAGGCAAAGGGATCGAGCGGGGGCGGGGCAGGCGGCGGCTCCGGTTCCGGCTCGGGCGAGCGCAGGGCGAAGAGGAGGCCGAGGCTGAGCAGGGCGATGACCGCCAGCGCGGCTTCAGAAGCCAGCGCGCCCCACCGGCCCAGCACGACCACAGTCACGGCATTGCCCAGCGCGTGCCAGGCGATGGCCGCGAACAGCCAGCGCAACTGCCCGCGCAGGAAGACCTGCATCACCAACACCGCCAGCGAGAGATGCAGGCCCAGGGCAAACAGACGCTCGACCGCGCCCAACACGCTCATCACCACCGGCGCCGACCAGTAGTCCGCCACCTGCTGCTGGGCCAGGGCCAACTGCTCCGCGGGCAGGGCGGCGAGCAGGGCGGGGTTTTGCCGGATCAAAGAGAGATTGACGAAGGAAAGCCCGGCCAGCAGGCCGAGGATGATCGCCTCCACCCCGCCATGCCCGGCCCCGAACATCAGGGCCGTGCGCCAGGAACGCGCCTCTTTCAGCGAAAAGCGCAGCATCAGATAGCGGGCCGTCTCCTCGAAAATGCCGGCAGAGAGGCCCAGCACCACGGCGTTGAAGATGAGCTGGTACTGCGACGGCGGCGCGGGCAGCAGGCCGTTGCGAAAGGCCAGCGTCAGCCCGGCGTTGAAGGGGATGTGAAAGACCTGCGACAGCACGAAGGTGATGGCCCCAACGATGTAGAGCCGCCAGGCCAGGCCAAACCTCCGGGCCAAAAACCAGCCCAGCGCCACCGGCATGGCGATCATCAATAAAAAGTTGAGGGCGTAGGTGAAGGTGAGCATGGGGGGGGGATCAGATAGAGAATTCAGATAGAGAATTCAGATAGAGAATTCAGATGGAGAGTTCAGAGGCAGGTTGCTGGGTATTGCGTGCGGTGTGCGGTTCTTGTCACATTTCGGCCAGGTGGAAGGGGTTGAAATCGGTGTCGCGGTCGTAGTAGTCTTCGTTCTCGGCCCGTTTCAAAAAGCCGACGATGGCATAGGTGATGGGCGTGAAGCCGATCTCGATGCCGACTTTGAGGATGTAGTTGGTCACGATCAGGCTGAGGGCGATGGCCCAGGGGAACACGCCCAACGCCGTGGCCGCGAGAATGAAAATCACCGTGTCGATGCCCTGGCCGATCAACGTCGAGCCGATGGTGCGCAGCCACAGCCAGCGGCCCGCGGTCAGCACTTTCATGCGGGCCAGCACGTAGGAATTGCTGAATTCGCCGGCGAAATAGGCGGCGAGGCTGGCGATGATGATGGCGCCGCTGCTGACGCCGCCGAGAATGGCGTGATAGGCGGCCTGACCGAAGGCGACCGGGTCGGAGGGTGGGGACATCTCGGGCAGGGCTTCGGCCATGCCCGTGACCACGAATTCGCCCCAGGCCGGGTCGCCGGGCAGCCGGCCCAGCAGCCAGAAGGTGAGCGACATCAGCAAGGCGCAGGCAAAGCCCACCCAGATCACCTTGCGCCCGCGGGCGTAGCCGTACACTTCCGTCAGCACATCGCCGAAGATGTAGGAGAGGGGGAAGAGCAGGGTGCCGCCATCGAAAGCCAGGCGCAGGCCGAATAAGCTGCGCTGTAGATCGATCAATTTGGCCGCGCTGGCGATGTTGCTGAGCAATAACACCGTCACGAACAGGGCCATGACGATGTCGTAAAAACGATAAGAGCGCATGCACTTGAGTGTTGGATATTGGATATTGGGTATTCGTTATTGGATATTAGATATTGGGTAGATAGAAGTTTAGCGGTAACAATTCACCTTATTTTGTCATTGCGAGTGGCGATAGCCCCGAAGCAATCCCCAACGTTGCTTGAATCCCCAAAAAAATGACGAGCCACCTTGGGGATTGCTTCGCTGCACTCGCAATGACACATCAGGTGAACTGTTACGTTTAGCGTTCAATATCCAATATCTAATATCTAGGCTATTTACCGAATAGACATCTGAACACGTTACGAAAGGTCAGCAGCAGGCGGGCCCAAAGGCTGGGGTGCGGTTGCGGGCCGGGCGGGGCCGGCGGCGCCGGCAGATCGCCCACCGTCAACAACCGCGCCTGCCCCATCACCCCCTGCTCGTCGAAGTCGATGCGGGCATAGGTGAGGGTGCGCTGCTCGCTGTATTTGTCCGGGTCGGCCAGCAGATCCCGCCACACCTCGTCCCCCTGCTGGCTGAAATCTCCCTTCCACACCCAGGCGCCGGTGTTCAAATACAGGCCGCCATTCTCCAGCCGCGTCTCCACCCGTTCGTGGATGTGCCCGAACAGCACCACGGCCGCGCCGGTGCGCTCGACGATGGCTACGGCCTCATCGTGCAGGGCCTGCTGCGCCATCTCGGCGATGAGACGGGCGCGCTCCTCCGGGGGCAGGGGCAGAGTTGCCTGGGCTATCCCCTCCGGCGGGGGCGGGGTGGCGCCTTGCTCTTGCAAGGCCTGCTGCACCTGCGCGGCAAACGCCTCGGCAAAAGCAGGATCCTCCGCCAGTCGCCGGGCGATCTCCGCCTGCTGAGCCGGGTCGGCCAGTTGTTCCAGCATTTGTTCGCGGGCGGTGGGCGGCTCTTCCGGGCCGGGCGGGGTCGGCGTCGCCGCGATGTCGAGGACGAGGCCGGGGACCGCCTCCAGAAACGCTTTCAGCACCTTCAGGGCAAAGGCCGGCTCGAAGGCCAGGGCATAGAAGATCAGGGTGGTGACGGGATGCACGCCATCGACCCAGGCCCGCTGCCATTCCAGGTGATTGAAGAAATGCGTGACGAAGCTGGAGCCGCTGGGGCGCTCGATCTGGCCGGGGCGCAGGGGATCGAAAGGCGCATCGGGATTGCTGAAGCGGTTGACCGACTCGACATAAGCGTTGCCATGTTCGATGAACACGCCATCTTCATGCAGCCGCCGCGCCCCGATCTGCACCAGATCGGCCAGATCGCCCTCGGCGTGCAGCAGGCGGCGCAACTGCGCCTGCACGCCGGGGTAGACTATCTCTGGATCATGATTGCCGAAGAGGATGTGCAGTCGCCGCCGCGGAGGGCCAGGGTTGAGAAAATCGGTCAGGCCGAGGAAGATGCCGGGGTGCCATTCGTACACCACTTGCAGCCGGCGCAACGCCGCCGCCTCTGCCACCTCGGTGTAGAAGGAGGTTTCGTACACCCGCGCCGGCTCGAACCGGTTCACATCCGGCACCTGCAAGAACTCGATCCAATCGCCATTGATGATGAAGTCCATCGCGATCTGCTCGCGGTTCGATTCCTCGACCAGGGCATGCAGCCAGGCCACGAATTCGGCGTCGGAGATGAAATCTTCCAGGCGGTTGCCCTCGACCCAACCGCCTGCCCCGATGTGGGTGTCGCTGATGATGATCTTCGTCTTTTTGGGCACGGCGCGCCTCCTTTTATAGCTGCCGCTGGAAGATGCGGTGATACGCGCATTATAATGGAGGCGCGCGCAGCCGCGCCAATCGGGCCGCAATCCCCCACCCACCCCGCCGCACAGCATGCCTTCTATTGATCTCCTCCTCATCGGCTTTGGCGCGGTGCACCGCGCGTTCTCGCACATCTTGCTCTACAAAGCCGAGGCGCTGGCCCGGCGCTATGACCTGACTCTGCGCGTGGTGGGCGTAGCCGACAGCAGCGGCGCCCGTTTTCGGGCCGAGGGGTTCGATCTGGCGACGCTGCTGGCGCACAAAACCGCGGGCGAGGGCGTCTCCACCTTTCCCGGCGGCCAGCCCGCGCCCGGCGCCCTCGCCCTCGCCCAGATCGCATCCTACGACATCCTGTGCGAGGCGTCGCCTGTGAATCTGCGGGACGGGGATCCGGGCCTGAGTTGCGCGCGTGCGGGCCTGCGCCGGGGCAAAGGGGTGGTGCTGGCCAACAAAGCGCCCCTCGTGCTCGATTTCCGCGGCCTGCACGAGCTGGCGCAGCGCCACGGCGCGGGGCTGGCCTTCTCGGCCACAGTCTGCGGCGGCCTGCCGGTGATCAACGTGGGCCGTCGCGATCTGATCGCGGCCGAAATCCACCTGATCGAGGGCATCTTCAATTCCACCAGCAACTACATCCTCAGTCGCATGACCGCGGGCGAAACCTATGCCGCGGCCCTGGCCGAGGCGCAACGCCGCGGCATCGCTGAGCGCGACCCCAGCCTGGATGTGGAGGGCTGGGACGCCGCCAACAAGTTGGTGATCCTGGCCAACACTCTGCTGCATTTCCCGGCCACGCTGGACGCGGTGTCGGTGCAGGGCATCACCGCCCTCAGCCGGGACGATCTGCTGGCGGCGCAGCGCCGCGGCCAGGTGATCAAGCTGCTGGCCCGGGCCGAGCAGGTGGATGATGGCTATCGCCTGAGCGTGACGCCGCAGCCTGTCCCTGCTGGCAGCTTCTGGGCCGGGGTCAGCGATTGGCAGATGGGCATCGCCTTCCACACCGACATCTACGAGGAAATCTACCTCAAGATCGATGAGCGGGGGCCGACCGCCACCGCCGCGGCCATGTTACGCGACCTGATCCATCTGGCCGGCGCCGCCTGAAAGGCCCGGCGCCAAAGGGCGGCGACAGATCGCATCGATCCATCGCCGCCCAGGAGGAGGGGAGAAACCGGCAGCGGTCAGGCGGCGCGGCGCAGCAGGGTGAAGGCCTCGTCCCCTTGCAGCAGGCGCAGGATGCGCTCGCGAGAGAGCAAGCCCCGCACCTCGCCATTCTCGACCACCGGCGCCTGCTTGATGTTGGCGTTTTCCATCATGTCCAGGGCGGTGGCCAGATCGGTGTCCGCGTCCACGGTGGTGAGCAGGTAGTCCGGCACCATGATGTTCTGCACCGGGGTCAGGGCCCAGTGGCTGCGGGGCATGCGGGCGATGTCGGTGAGGGTGAGCATGCCCTGGATGCGGCTATCCTCGCCCACGAAAAAGGCGCGTTCGCCCTGGTTCAGGTAATGCGGGCCGGTCAGACTCTCCACCGGCGTGTGCGCGGGCACCTGGATCAGGCGGCGAGACATGATCTCGCCAACGCGCACCCCGCGCAGCGTCTCCTGGATGCCGGCGTATTGGGCGCTGGCGGCGGCGGCGTTGCGCAGGTACCAGCCGATGAAGATCAGCCAGATGCCGTTGAACAAGCCGCCGGACAGCACGCCCAACAGCCCGAAGCCGATGAAGGAGAAGGCGACCACCTGCCCGGCGGCAGCGGCGATGCGGGTGGAGCGATAGGCCTGGCCCGTGGCCTGCCACACCAACGCCCGCAGCACCCGCCCGCCATCCAGGGGGAAGCCGGGAATCAGGTTGAACAGGGCCAGGATCAGGTTGATGCGGGCCAGCCACAGGGCAGGGGCGGCGATGAAGGCTGCTTCCTGCCCGACCAGATAGATCAGGCCGAAGGAGAGGGCCGCGGCCAGGCTGACCAGGGGGCCGGCGATGGCCACCCGAAACTCCACGCCCGGCGACTGCGGCTCCCGCGTGATTTGGGCGACGCCGCCGAGCAGGAAGAGAGTGATGGCGCGCACGGGGATGCTGTTGCGCAGGGCGATGAAGGCGTGGCCAAGTTCGTGCGCCAGCACCGAGGCGAAGAAGAGCAGGCTGGTGATCGCGGCCATCAGCCAGTAGGCCGGAGTGGAAAGGCCGCCAAACTGCGCAGGCAACAAGGCCGTGGCCAACGAGAAGGTGACCAGGGCAAAGATGAGGAACCAGCTATAGTTCAGGCCGATGGGGATGCCCCAGATGCGACCGAGTTTGATGTCGGCGTTCATGTCTAACCGCTCCTGTGAAGGGGTGAAAAGGGGTGGAAAGGCTACTTGACGACGCAGAGGGTGGGAAGTGAAAGGGGTGTGTGGTTCAGGCGTCCAGGTAACTGTACAAAAATATATTGACAGAACCTGGACAATTATTATGTTAGCCTTCTTCCTGTCCCTCTTCCTCTCATCCAGTCTTTATGTGGGCAGCGGGCAGCGGGGGCCAGCATTGCCAAATCGCGCGATTTGACTAAGATCAGGAAAATAGGCCCGCCGCCCCGCCGGTTCACGAAAGAGTGGGGGCGGCGAGCCAGCGGTCGGAGCGCTCGCAGCGCTCCGACCGCTCGAGCTTTCCCGTCTCCCCTGCCCCCTGCCCCCTGCTCCCTGCCATGGCAAATCATATTGGCATCCTCACCGCCGGCGGCGATAGCCCCGGCCTCAACGCCGCCATCCGCGGCATCGGCAAAGCGGCCCTGCGCCGGCACGAAATGCGGGTCACCGGCTTTCGTGATGGTTTCCGCGGGCTGATGGAGAACCGCACCGCGAACCTGGATAGCGATCTGCTCTCCGGCATCCTCACCGTGGGCGGCACCATCCTCGGCACCAGCCGCGACAAGCCCAATCGCATGCCCATCGGCGGCCAGTTGCTGGATATGACCGACGCCATGGTGGACAACTATCACCGGCATCATCTGGACGCGCTGATCTGCCTGGGCGGGGGAGGCACGCAGAAAAACGCCCTGCTGCTGGCCCAGAAGGGCTTGAACATCGTCACCCTGCCCAAGACCATCGACAACGACGTGGCCATGACCGACGTCACCTTTGGCTTCGACACCGCCCTCGGTATCGCTACCGAGGCCATCGACCGTCTGCACAGCACCGCGCACAGCCACCACCGCATCATCGTGGTCGAGGTGATGGGGCATCGCGTGGGCTGGCTGGCCCTGGGCGCGGGCATTGCCGGCGGCGCGGACGTGATCCTCATTCCCGAAATCCCCTACGATGTCGAGATCGTGGCCGAGGCGATCCGCCGGCGCAGCCGGCATGGCCGCCGGTTCAGCATCGTGGCCGTGGCCGAAGGCGCGCTGTCGCAAATCGAAGCCGCGGAGCTGGCCGCGGCAGAGCAGGCGGCTGCCACGGGCAAAGAGGGCGCGGCCAAAGACGCGGCCGCCGCGCAGCTGGCCGCCTTGCGCGCCCAGCACAGCGGCAGCACCCTGCGTCTGGCCCAGGCCCTGGAACAGCGCACCGGCCTGGAATCACGGCTCACCATCCTGGGGCATGTACAGCGCGGGGGCACGCCCTCTGCCGCGGATCGGCTGCTGGCCACCCGTTTGGGCGTCGCCGCTGCCGAGATGGTGCAGGCCGGCCGCTTTGGAGTGATGGTGGCGGCCCGCGGGGAAGGGGCCGCGGCGGTGCCCCTGGCCGAGGTGGCCGGCAAGATCAAATATGTGCCGTTGGATCATTCCTGGGTGCAGAGCGCCCGCGATGTCGGCACCTGCCTGGGCGATTGAGCGCGCTTTCGTCGTGTGCTTTTGCCCCGCTGCGCAACATCAGGACGAAAAAAGGGGGAGGGAGTGTACACTCCCTCCCCCCCCTTTTTGTGAGAGGCATGGCGCGGGCGAATCGCCCCGCGTTTAGGGTGTGAACGTGACGCGGCCCTCGATCATGGGGGTGACGGGGGAGTGGGCGCGCAGGTAGTCGGCCAGAGCCTCATCCAGGGCCGGGCCGAAGTCGTAGGGATTGACCGCGAAGTCGCGGAACATCAGGTAGTTGTCGCCGCCGCGGCGCATGAAGTCATTGGTCACGACTTTGTACATGGCGTCCATGTCCAGGGGCTGCCAGGCGGCGCCGTCCCACACGTCGGCCCGCACGATGCGCGAGCCGACCGCCTGGGCCGGGTCGATGACGTAACGCATGCCCGCCACCTGCGCAAAGCCGCCGTTGGCGCTGGGATAGCGGCTGGCGCCATTTTCCAGGGCGGCCTTGACATGCTCGCCCTTGAGTTCGAAGGTGGCGATGGCGTTGCCAAAGGGCAGGGTTTCCAACACATCGCCCATGCTGATGGGGCCGGTCATCAGCGGCGCTCGCAACCCGCCGCCATTCTGGAATGCGATCTGGTAGTTGGCGCCCGGCTCCATCTCGTTGGCCTTGGCCAGCATGGCATCGGCCACCAGATTGCCCATCAAGCACTCGCCCAGGCGGCAGATCTGCTGGCCGCCATCCACGATCAGCAGGTCGACGGTCGTCTCGCCCACCGGGGTGGCGATCAGGCCGGCTACGGCATCGCGGTAGGGGTTCAACAGCGCATCCAGCCCCGCATCCTTGGCCACATTGGCCCCCAGGAAGATGGGATTGCCGCTGTGCTCGTAGATCACGCCGGCCGGATCGAAGCTGACATCCAGGTTGCCCAGGAAAGTGCCCCACTGATAGGCGGTCACCACCAGCACCGGCTCGTCCGCCAGGCTCGGCGCCACCGTAGGATAGTTCCCCGCCGGTACCAGCGGGCCAAACTGCGGGAAGGTGGGCGGCGCGAAGGAAATCGGATCCGCCGGATTGTAGAGGAAGCTGTGGCTGTGTCCGCCGACGATCACATCCACCCCGTGGAGTTGCCCGGCCAGAACCACATCCTCTTCGTAGCCCATGTGCGTCAGCAGGATGATCTTGTTCACGCCCATCCCCGTCAGTTCATCCACCGCCGCCTGCACGCTCGCCGCCGGATCCGTGAAGGCGACGTTCGGCCCAGGGCTGGAGATGTTCGCCGTCTCCGGCGTGGTCAGGCCGATCACGCCCACCTGGTGCCCGCCCACCTCGACCACGGCATACGGCGGGATCTTCCCCGCCAGATCCGCATCCCCACCTGCGTCGATGTTCGAACTCACCACCGGGAACGCGGCCCCAGCGATGAACGTCGCCAGCACCCCAGGCCCGTTATCGAACTCATGGTTGCCGATCGTCATCACATCGTAGCCCAGGTAGTTCATCGTCTCGTTCAGCACATCCCCCTTGAACAGATTGTAGAACAGCGTGCCCTGGAACTGATCCCCGGCATCCAGCAGCAACACGTTCGCCTTGCTGGCCCGGATCTCGTTCACCGCCGTGGCCAGGCGGGGCGCGCCGGCAATGCAGTTCCCTGCCGCGGCGTCTGCTTCCTTGCAGCGGGCGCCGTTGCGGTTGTATTCATCCACCCGCGCATGAAAATCGTTCGTGTGCAGGATCGTGAGATCGAGCCATTCGGCCGGGTTGGGGGTGTAGATGACGGTCAAGACCGCGGCCTGGCCGGAGGGCCAGCTTTCCAGCGCGGCGATGTTGGTGCGCCCGGCGGGGCCGCTGGTCTGGATGGCCAGCTGGCTATCGGCCGCGCCCCAGGCCGCCACCTGCGCGGTCACGTCCAGGGTCATATCGGCCGGGCCGAGGGGCACATCCACCTCGGCGCCGGGGTTGAAAAAGGTCAGTCTCCCGGCCAGAGCATCGGCGCCGGTCACGGTGGCGGAATCGAAGGGGGTGACATTGACCACCGACATCTTTTTGCGCAACTGGCCGCTGGCGTTGGTGACGCTGCGCACCTGCAACTTGGCGTCGACCACGACAGCATCTGTGGGCAGCAAGCTGCGGTCGAAGGTGAGCAGAATGTTGTCCAGCCCGGTGGGGCGGGAGGTGAGCACCGCGTAGGTGTGGAAATTCATTGCCGGCGCGCCGGTTGCCACCCAGCCATCGGCGATCAACGGCAGTTCCACCGTTTCTGGCGGCGGCCCCATGTGCGGGGCGGCCTGCGCAGCGCCGCCGCCCCAAGAAAGCAGCAGCACGCCGGCCAGGATGATCACAACGAGCAGTGAAAACGAGAGAAAACGTTTCATGGGATATCGACTCCTTTGTGGATGCGCCAGCCCTGGGGCGGCATCCGCCCAACAATCCATGCAGTTGACCGGCGCTCCTGGCCGCGATGCGCAGCAAAAGGAGCGCCCGGCAAGCGATGTCTGGCCTGGCAACGAGGGGAAACACGAAGATCAAGAGGACACAGGCAGGGTGTCCGGCTTGTAGGGGAAGAGAAATACCCAACGCTTTGGACAATAGCGCCTGAAACTTTTGGCGAATGGCGCCTCCTTGTGTGCTCGGCGGCCCGGCAACAGCGTCGGCCCGCGGTATGACGGCTTGGACATCGCGGTTGGCGCCGCCGCAGCGGCCCAACGTGACAGGGATTATATCTGTGGATCAGCTTCCCGCCCAAATCGGGCAAATGCGGGGCGGGGCGCGGCTCATCCCTCCAGACGGTGGAAGCTATACTCCGCCACCGGCCGGCCCTGCTCGAAGTGTTCGGTGATGATCCGCTCCAGTTTGGCTTCGTCCAGGTGGTGATACCACACCCCTTCGGGATAGACGACCATGAGGGGGCCGCCGTAGCAGACGCCGAGGCAGGGGCTGAGGCCCCGTTTGACCCGTTCCGGATTGTCGTAGTCGCTCAATTCGCCCAGGCGCCGGGAGAGGAAGCGGTAGAGCGCGGGCGCGCGGTGCTGCGGATCGCAGTATTCGCCCAGGCAGAGGAAGAAGTGGCGGGCATAGGGGGCTTGTTGCGGCGCGTCATCTGGGGACATGGCAGGCATTCTGAAGGGAACGTCCGCCCGAATCGGGGCGGGGGGGGGTGAAGGGGTGCGGGAACTGCGGTCAGATCGTAAAACATCCCCGCAGCCCTCTGCAAACGACCGCCCGCTGCCCTTATCCAGGCAGGGTCAAAGCCGCCAAAACAGGCTATCGGACAAGGGGTCGTCGTCCCCGTCTGCCAGGCCTTGCTCTTGCGCGCCCCCCAATTTGGCGCGGATCGAAATCTGCATATAATGGCCCTACTCACCAGGTTTTACGCCTGGACAAGGGAAACGAGCAGCGCCGCTCTGAACCAGGAGGGGGCTGGCTTGTGTGGTCGATTTTTTCCGGTCTGCGTTCTCGACAAGTGCATCGGCAATGACTTCAGCCCTGACATCCGCCATACCTCACCTCTCTCCTGTTTGGTCGCACGCCACCAGCATCATCGCCCAGCGCGGGGAGGGCGCGCTGCTGTATGACCAGGAGGGCAAGGCCTGGCTGGACTTCACCTGCGGCATCGCCGTCACCAACACCGGGCATTGCCACCCGGCCGTGGTGGCGGCCGTGCAGCGCCAGGCCGGGCTGCTGCTGCACGGCCAGATCAACATCGTCTATCATCCGCCCCTGCTGGAGTTGGTCAACGAGCTGCTGCCGCTGACAGCGCCGCTGGACGGCTTCTTTTTCAGCAATTCGGGGGCCGAGGCGGTGGAGGGGGCGGTGAAATTGGCCCGCCGCGCCACCGGTCGGGCCAACATCATCGTCTTCCAGGGCAGCTTCCATGGCCGCACCGCCAATACCATGGCCCTCACCACCTCGAAAACGGTGTACCGGGCCGGCTACCAGCCCTTGCCCGGCGGCGTGTTCGTGGCCCCTTTTCCCTACTGGTATCGCCACGGCTGGGAGCCGGAACAGGCCAGCGCCTGGTGCTTGCAGGAATTCGATTATCTGCTGGCCACGCAGACCGCGCCGGAGGAGACGGCGGCGGTGTTGATCGAGCCGATATTGGGCGAGGGCGGCTATGTCGTCCCGCCTGCCAGCTTCCTGCAGGGCGTGGCCGAGCGTTGCCGCCGGCATGGCATCCTCTTCATCGCCGACGAGATCCAGTCCGGCTTTGGCCGCACCGGGCGCTGGTTCGGCTACGAACATTTCGGCATCCAGCCCGACATCCTCACCCTGGCCAAGGGGCTGGCTTCGGGATTGCCCCTCTCCGGCGTCATTGCCTCGCTCGACCTGATGCGCAAGTGGCCTGCCGGCTCGCACGGCGGCACCTATGGCGGCAATGCCGTGGCCGCGGCGGCAGCAGTGGCCACCATCCGCGCCATTCGCGAGGAAAAGATGCTGCAGAACGCGCAACAGCGCGGGGGGCAGTTGATGGCCGGGCTGCGCCATTTGCAGGAGGAATACGCGGTCATCGGCGATGTGCGGGGGCTGGGGCTGATGGTGGGCGTCGAGTTCCGCACTCCCGACCGCCAGCCCGACAAGACCACGGCCAAAGCCGTTGCCCACGCCTGTCTCGACCGCGGCCTCATCCTCCTCACCTGCGGCCCCTGGGATAACACCATCCGCTGGATTCCGCCGCTGGTGGTGACAGAAGCGCAGATCGGCCAGGCTCTGGACATCTTTGCCCAGGCGTTGCGCGACGTCGATCTGTAGAAAAAACCCCTAAAGGTTTTTTAAAGCCTTTAGGGGTTGGGCCCGTGATCTTTACGAAAACCACCATACACTCTCATATCAACCCTATTTCCACACACTCACATCATGACAGAGGAGAAGCACCATGAAGCTCAAGTTGTTTGCAGTAGTGATGGTTTTGGCCGTCCTGGTCTCTGCCTGTACGGGCGGGGTGCCGGCAGCCCCCGCGGCCGGGGAGGGCGGCCCGATGCAGAAGGTCGGCGATGGTGAAGGTCAGGTCGACATCATCGCCTGGGCCGGCTACATCGAGCGCGGCGACACCGACCCCAATTTCGACTGGGTCACCGAGTTCGAGAAGAACACCGGCTGCAAGGTCAATGTCAAGACGGCCGCCACCTCGGACGAGATGGTGGCGCTGATGAACGAGGGCGGTTTCGATCTGGTCACGGCCTCGGGCGATGCCAGCAACCGTCTGATCGCCGGCGGTCGGGTGCAGGAGATCAACACGGCCCTCATTCCCAGCTGGAACACGGTGGATGAGCGGCTGCAGAACGCCCCCTGGCACACGGTGGATGGCAAACACTACGGCACGCCCTATCAGTGGGGCTCCAATGTGTTGATGTACAACACCGCGGCCTTCGGTGGGCAGACGCCGGATAGCTGGAGCGTCGTCTTCACGGAGACGACTTTGCCCGATGGCAAATCCAACAAGGGCCGCATCCAGGCCTTCGATGGCCCCATCTACATCGCCGACGCGGCTCTTTACCTGATGCACAACCAGCCAGAGCTTGGCATCAAGGACCCTTACGAACTGACCCGCGACCAGTTCAACGCTGCCCTGGATCTGCTGCGCCAGCAGCGCGCGCTGGTGGGCCGCTACTGGCACGACGCCTTCATCCAGATGGATGACTTCAAGAACGAGGGCGTGGTGGCGTCATCCTCCTGGCCATTCCAGGTGAACCTGTTGCAGTTCGAGGGCCAGCCCATCGCCAGCGTCGTCCCCAAAGAGGGCGCTACCGGCTGGGCCGACACCACCATGATGCACGTCGACGCGCCGCATCCTAACTGCGCCTACAAGTGGCTGGAGTGGTCGCTGAATCCCAAGCTGCAGGGCGATCTGGCGGCCTGGTTTGGCTCGGTGCCGGCTGTGCCGGCCGCGTGCACGGGCAATGCGCTGCTGACCGACGCCGGCTGCGACATCAACGGCATGGGCGATTTCGCCAAGATCCACTTCTGGCGCACGCCTGTGGCCACCTGCGATCAAGGCGAATGTGTCCCCTACCACGAGTGGGTGACGAACTACATCGCCGTCATCGGCGGCCGTTAATGAAGTAGAACGTAAAGCGTAAAACGTAAAACGTAAAACGTAAAGCGTAAAATGCAGCACGTTTTACGTTTTACGCAATACGTTTTACGTTTTACGCACCCTTTCCACTATCCAATGATGAACCACAAACTCTGGATCAACGGCCAATGGACAGACGCCCGCGACGGCGGCGTGATGGCAATCGAAAATCCGGCCACGCAGGAGACCATCGCCCAGGTGGTGGATGCCGGGCGCGCGGATGTGGATGCGGCGGTGCAGGCGGCCAAGGCCGCGTTCTATGACGGCCGCTGGTCGCGCCTGACGCCCGGCGCCCGCTCGCTGGCGCTGTTCCGGCTGGCCGACCTGATCGAAGCGCGCATCGAGGCATTCGCCCGCGTCGAATCGTTGCACACTGGCAAGCCCTACGCCTACACCAGCCTGGGCGCGGATATGCCCATGCTGATCGACAACCTGCGCTTCTTTGCCACCGCGGCCCGCGACACGCACGGCTCACACGCCGGCGAGTTCATGGCCGGCTACACTTCCATGTACCGCCGCGAGCCGGTCGGCGTCGTCGGTCAGATCGCGCCCTGGAATTACCCGCTGATGATGGCGATCTGGAAACTCGGCCCCGCCCTGGCCGCGGGCTGCACCGTTGTGCTCAAACCCGCGCCCGGCACACCCCTGACCACCCTGATGCTGGCCGAACTGCTGGCCGAGGCCGGCATCCCCGATGGCGTGGTCAACATCGTCACCGGCGGCAACGCCGCGGGCCAGGCGCTGGTCGAGCACCCCGACGTGCGCATGATCAGCCTCACCGGCTCGACCGCCACCGGCAAGAAGGTGATGGAGACCGCGGCCAAAACGTTGAAACGCGTCCATCTGGAACTGGGCGGCAAGGCGCCGATCCTCGTCTTCGACGACGCCGATCTGGAGCTATTGGCCGGCAAAGCCACCTTGGGCGCCACCTACAACAGCGGCCAGGACTGCACCGCCGCCACCCGCGTCTATGCCCAGCGCAGCGTGTATGAGGCCGTGCAAGAAGCCCTGGTGGCGGCGATGTCAGCCGTCAAAGTGGGCGATCCCTTCGCTGACGACGTGGAGATGGGGCCGCTGATCTCCGCCACGCAGCGCCAGCGCGTGGCCGGGTTCATCGCCCGCGCCCGCGCCGCCGGCGCCCGCATCCTCACCGGCGGCGGCGCGCCGATCGGCCTGGAAACAGGCTATTACTTCAGCCCCACCGTCGTCGCCGACGTGGCGCAGCAGTCCGATATCGTCCAGAACGAAGTCTTCGGGCCGGTGATCACCCTGATGCCCTTCGACGATGAAGCGGAGGCTGTGGGCTATGGCAACGATGTGCTGTATGGGCTGGCTGCTTCTGTCTTCACCAAAGAGATCGGCCGGGCCATGCGCATCGCCAGCCAGCTCGAATTCGGCACCGTCTGGATCAACGACCACATGCCCCTGAATTCCGAGACCCCGCACGGCGGCTTCAAACAGTCGGGCTTTGGCAAAGATCTCTCGGCCGAGGCCATGGGCGACTATCAGATCACCAAACATGTGATGATTGCGCACAGTTGACTTGTGAGGGCGAGTCTGGCGAGCGGCCTGATCTGCTTCCGCCAGACTCGCCCCTGCCCCGGAGATTCAGCCCATGCCCGACCCCACCCCTCTGCCCGCCATCCGTTTCGTCGCTGTCAGCCGTCATTTCGGCGAGGTGAAGGCCGTGGATGGCATCCATCTGGACATCGCCGATGGCGAGTTTTTCACCCTGCTCGGCCCCTCCGGGTCGGGGAAGACGACCAGCCTGCGCATGATCGCTGGCTTCGAGCGGCCGAGCAGCGGCCAGATTTTCCTGCACGGCCAGAATGTCTCGAATCTGCCCCCGAACGAGCGGGATGTCAACACCGTTTTCCAGGATTACGCCCTCTTCCCCCACATGACCGTGGCCGAGAACATCGGGTATGGCCTGATGATCCGCAAAACGCCGAAACCAGAGCGGGAGCGCCGCGTGGGCGAGATGTTGGAGTTGGTGCATCTGCCGGGGCTGGGGGGGCGCAAACCCTCGCAGCTTTCGGGCGGGCAGCGCCAGCGCGTGGCCCTGGCGCGGGCGCTGATCAATCGTCCGCGCGTCCTCCTGCTGGATGAGCCCCTGGGCGCGCTCGATCTCAAGCTGCGCCAGGCGATGCAGATCGAGTTGAAGAGCATCCAGCAGCAGGTTGGCATCACTTTCGTCTATGTCACGCACGATCAGGAAGAGGCCCTGACCATGTCCGACCGGCTGGCGGTCTTCAATCAGGGCAAGATCGAGCAGGTCGGCTCGCCGGCCGATATCTACGAGCGGCCTAGCACGGCTTTTGTGGCCGGTTTCGTCGGCGTCTCCAATCTGATCAGCGGCCCCGCGGCCCTGGCCATCACCGGTCAGGCGCAGATGTTCGCCATCCGCCCGGAGAAGATCCACATCACACCTGCGGGCAGCGCGGTGGCGCCGGGGATGTGCGCGGCCGACGGGGTGATCCGCGAGGTCATCTACCTGGGCATGTACACGCGCTATCTGGTGGCCCTGGCCCAGGGCGGAGAGTTGACGTTGGTCGAACAGAATCTGAAGACGACCTCGATGGATGTGCTGGCTGCACGCAATCAGCACGTGCGTCTGCAATGGGACCCGGCCCACAACCGGCTGATCGGAGCCTGAGATGCTGCGCCGGGTGTCGAACTATCTTTGGGCGCGACCACGGGTGATGCTGGCGCTGTTGCTAAGCCCGCCCCTGCTGTGGCTGGGGGTGATCTATCTGGGGTCGTTGTTCATGCTGCTGATCCAGAGTTTCTTTCATCTGGATGATTTCACCGGGCTGATCGTGCGCGAGCTCGGCCTGCGCACGTATGGCGACCTGCTGACGCGTGCCAATCTGGATATCTTCCTGCGCACGGCGGGCATGGCCGCGGCAGTGACGGTGGCCGCGGCCATCCTCGCCTTTCCTCTGGCCTATTACGCTGCCCGTTTTGCGCCCCGCCGCCTGCGTCCTTTGCTCTATCTGGCGGTCATGCTGCCGCTGTGGTCCAGTTATCTGGTCAAGGTCTATGCCTGGAAGCTGATCCTGGCCAAGGAGGGCATTTTCAGCTGGTTGTTTGCGCAGATCGGGGCCGGGCGGGTGCTGGAAGGTGTGTTGGCGCTGCCGGGGATTGGCGGGCCGTCGCTGTCGATCTCGTGGTTGGGGATGTTCATCGTTTTCACCTATGTGTGGCTGCCCTACATGGTGTTGCCCATTCTGGCGGCGTTGGAGCGGCTGCCCAACTCGCTGATCGAGGCTTCGGCCGATCTCGGCGCCCGGCCCGGCCAGACTTTTCGCCACATCACCCTGCCGCTAGCCTTTCCCGGCGTGGTGGCGGGGTCGATCTTCACCTTTTCGCTGACTTTGGGTGATTTTATCGTGCCCACCGTGCTCGGCAATTCCAGTTACTTCATCGGCCAGGCGGTGCTGACGTTGCAGGGCACAGCCGGCAATGTGCCTTTGGCTGCGGCCATGACCATGGGGCCGATCTTGATCATGGCCGTGTATCTGCTCATCGCCCGTCGTTTCGGCGCCTTCGAGGCGTTGTGAGAACAATCAACAGTCAACAATCAACAGTCAACAATCAACAGTCAACAATCAACAGTCAACAATCAACGCTTGACGATCAACCTGCCCCCTGAACACTGACCACTGAACACTGAATACTGAATACTGACCACTGAATACTGCCCCCCATGACCAACCTACGCGCTTCCATCTGGCTGCGGCTGAGCGCCATTGCGGTGGTGTTGTTTCTGAACCTGCCGGTGTGGATCATCGCCCTCTACGCCTTCACCACCGACGAGGCCACCTATACCTTCCCGCTGCCCGGCCTCACCAGCCGCTGGTTCGGCGTCGCCGCCCAGCGCGCGGATATGTGGGCGGCGCTGTCGTTGTCTTTGCGCGTCGCCTTCATTGCCACCTTTGCCGCGCTCATCTTGGGCACACTGGCCGCGGCCGCGCTTTCGCGCGCCCGCTTTTGGGGCAAAGAGAGCCTCACCCTTCTCCTCATCCTGCCCATCGCCTTGCCCGGCATCGTCTCTGGCATTGCCCTGCGCGCCACCCTGGGCGCGTTCGATATCCCCTTCAGCTTTTGGACGATCGTCGTCGGCCATGCCACCTTCTGCATCATCATCGTCTACAACAACGTCGTCGCCCGTTTCCGCCGCACCTCGTGGAGCCTGGTTGAGGCGTCGATGGATCTGGGCGCCAACGGCTTCCAGACTTTTCGGCACGTGCTCTTGCCCACCCTTGCCACGGCGCTGCTGGCGGGGGGCATGTTGGCCTTTGCCCTCTCTTTCGATGAGGTGATCGTCACCACCTTCACCGCCGGCCAGCAGAGCACCCTGCCCATCTGGATTTTCAGCCAGCTGACGCGCCCGCGCGACCGGCCGGTGACCAATGTCGTCGCCCTTTTCGTCATCCTTCTCACCACCCTCCCCATCCTGCTGGCCTACCGCCTCACCTCTGGCGGGCAGGAGGGGGGGATGGGCGGGGGCCGTGGGCCGCGGGGCGGGGCGCGCTGATCGACAGGGGCGATCGCTGCATCTGCACGGCTGGCCTTCTCAGGCTTCGTCCTATCTTGATAGCCAGCCTGTGCAGTAATAAAGCGCCGTCGACTGCCTAAAGAGCTTCTCTCCCGCCTTGATCGGCAGCGCCCCCATCACAGGCGTCCCATCGCCGCCCGCGCGGCCTGCACCTCGGCCAGCAAGGCCCCGTGCAGATGGGGGTTGGCTGCCACCATGCGCCGGGGGCTGTGCAACGTCCAGGCCGCGCCGCTGTAGTCGGTGACAATGGCCCCGGCCTCGCGCATCAATAGCACGCCCGCACCCCAGTCCCACGGACTCATCCCCGACTCCCAATAGCCATCCAGCCGGCCATCGGCCACAAAAGCCATGTCCAGGGCGGCGGCGCCGGCCCGGCGCACCCCCCGCACCTGCGGCATGATGCGCCCAAACTCGGCCAGGTTGTTGTCCGGATCGATGGCGCGGGTGTAGGGAAAGCCGGTGGCCAGCAGGCTGTTCGCCAGCGTGGCCGTGGTCGAGACGTGCAGCCGCCGCTCCCCATCCATCCACGCCCCCTGCCCTGCCGCGGCCCAATAGCTGCGGTCGCGCACCACATCGCGCACCACGCCGATCTGCGGTTCGCCATCCACCCACAGGGCAATGGAAACCGCGAAAATGGGGAAACGGCTGGCGAAATTCGTGGTGCCATCCAGCGGATCCACCAGCCACAGCGCCCCGCTTTGGTTACGCAAGTCGCCCCCTTCCTCCTCGGCCAGGATGCCGTGATCGGGAAAATGTTGGTGGATGCCGCTGAGGATCAGGCGCTGGCTGGCCACATCGGCCTCGGTGACCATATCGACGGCAGTATGTTTGCTATCGATGCGCTGCGGGCCCAGGCGGTGAATGCCCAGCAGCAATTCGCCGGCAGCCTCAGCCAGCTCCAGCGCCACATGCAAGGCCTGACGATAGGGAAAATCAGCAGGAATGGGGAGATGAAACATGGAAATTACCTGACTTCTGGCCCGCCGCAGCGGGGGACTTGGATACTTTTGTCGTTCATGGTTTGCTTCCGGCCAGAAAATAAACCATGGATATCGTTGCGAGCAGCAAGGCAGCCAGCGCGATTCTGTGAACTGTCAACAGCGGCGCGTGTGGAAGATTGCCGATGCTCATCAGCGCGCCCGTTGCAAATAGGGCGATGACGCACAAAACCCAGACTGCCGCCAGCGCAAGCACAACGAATTGAAAGGGTGCGCCTTTGAGCAGGGTGTAGGTTTGGATGACCGCCAAGACCACTGCGCCAAGCGCGGCAAGTTTGTGAATGTTGAACAGCAGTCCGTTATACGGCTTGCCGAGAACGCTCAACCCAAAGCCAAAAGCGTAGGTGAGCAAGAGCAAGGCTCCAGGCAAGATAAATGTTGCAGTAGTTTCCATTTAACCTTTTTACAGAGATTTGTGTACATAATAGTTGCGTTGCGCATCTTTCGCCAAGATTTTGGCTGCCCAGCCCAGGGATGTTTGATGCGCGTCGCCATGTGTACGCTCTGTCACTCGGCGGATATCCAATAAGCGCCTGGCGTCTCCGGGCTGAACACGCGGATGATATACGATCCTGTGCTGGACGGACGAAATTCGAAGAAGCCGGTTGTAATCATGCCGCTGGGGCAGAGTCTCAGGCTGTTTTTGTCTTCAAATCCCTCTGCGATGATCCCTTGCGAGTCGAGGACCATGACAAGCGGGCAGGAATGGCCGTCGTTCTTGACCCTGATTTTGACTTGTCCTGACTGGGCCGTAAAGGCCCAGTTGTGCGCTTCAGTTGTCGTGGACAGGGCGCCTGACCCAGCCATGCCAGTCTGCAGGGCGCCGCAGCCGGTGGTATCCAGCCCATCTCCCCCGTCGAAGACAATGGACGTACACGCGGATACCTGAACTGCATTTCCCAGACTCTCTGTAGTGCCTGCGTTGGCCCAGCCGAATATGGCGAGGATCGGGATCAGGGGGATGAGCGGAAGCAAGGCGGCGAAGGTTGCAGCGCCGTGGCTTCTCTTATGCAAGAACCAAACGCCCAGGCTCGAAACGATGCAAAAGAGGGGAAAGGACAGGACGCTCCAGATCAATACGTGATCCAGCATCCCCATTCCCGCCTGTGGGTCCATCGGGGAATCGTAGAAGGCGACGAAGAACAGGCCCAGCCCGAGACCGACCGGGCTTATTAGCGCCCACAGAAAAGCGCTGAGGGTGAGCCAAGTGAGACCGGTTCTTCTACCCCCGTTCATAGGATGACTCCAACGAGCATGCTGTAAAGCGCCTGACGAAAAACGTTACCTGCGCCTGCGGCGAGATTACGTTCGCGACCCACGATCCCTCTGCCGCAGGCGTCAGGCACACAGGGTTAGGCTCCGCCTTGGCCCACCCCGCCGTGCACCGAGACCTGCTCCCCATGACGGCGAACCGTGGCTACTGGCCCTGGCAGCTTCACAGACTTGAGTGTGGTTACTACTACGTGGTTGCGTCCAGTCGTTCCTGTAGCCACAGGTTCACCAGTGTCTCGGGCGACACGCCTTGTCGGCGCGCTTGTGTGCGCACCTTACTCAGCAAATCCTTCGCCACGGAAAAGTACACTTTGCTGGAGATCAGGTCAATGTCGGCAGCCACGGCTTCCATGTCGGCTTCATAATCTGCGCTGCTGTGCGTGTCCCAGAAGCCCCAAAACTCCTCCAGGCTGCTGAAGTTCTCTGGCAAAACATCCGGTGATGTGCGTTGCTTATCTTGCATAGCTCTTACGTTCCTTATCATCCATGTCCCGTGCGCTCAGGATCAGCGCCTCGCGACTTCGTTTGTGAATGAAGAAGACGACCAGGTAGCGCCCGGCTGTGGTCTGCCCCAAAGCCCGATAGACATCCTCACCACGAAAGTGGCCTTTGTTCATGCGTTTGATGCCGGGTTGCTGTTCGAACAGCTCCTCGACCTCGTCAGGTGTGACTTGGTGTTTGACCGCCAGTTTCTCGACAATCTCTTCCAGCCAGATGAAGCCAACGATTTTCATGTGCGTCAATCCTGACATCGCGACGCTGTGGTCTATTCGCCGCGATAAACTGCCGTACCTAACGTCCGTTGTAATGGCGCGTTGTGCTTTGTTCTGTCGGTTGACTCGCAGTGATGGTTTGCCCGGCCTAACGGCTCGCGTTACCTGCACTGGGGCGGGCGTGGATAAGGCTTGAGAGCAGGATTTCGTATGGGCGTAGAAAAAGGCCAAAAATGCGGACGAATCCCCAGCTTCAGGGGCAACAGCCCAAGATGGGGCGGGGCCATCATTCCGGCCCGAAGAAACAGGGGCAGCGGCCTGCGGGGGAGTATAGCGGATCCACGCCCTCTTCTTCAAAACGCGGCCTGGGAAGCTGTTTCTTAGCAGTCAATTGGTGGGGTTCTGAGTCGCGAGCGGGTTCACCGGGCGGCAGCGCCCCTCCTGAGCGGAGTCGAAGGCCCGTCCGCTGCACTGGATGTTAGCCGATCTTCTCGTCGGAAGCAAGCGCCGGGGCCGCACACCCTACGCCGGAAGCGGCAACCTGCCCGAAGCCCGCCCGCCGGTCATCACGACACCCTCATTCTCGCGCCTGTCGGTCGAGTCCGCAAGCCTGCTTCGGCCTTCGCCGCCCTGCGCCCGGCTAACGGCTAACGTCAACCGCCGGGGGCACTCAACTTCCCCTTCGATCCCAGCTCACTCCCGGTCGGCTGGACGCGGATGTTGGGCGGCAGTGAACCATTCACACCTGATCTGCGACCATCTGCTCAGAGTCAAGCGCGCAACGCCGCAATAAATTCATCAGCAGATAGGCCTGCCTGCTTGAGAATGCCCGCCAAGGTGCCCGTCTTTAGCTCGCTGTGATCTGGCACAACACAACCCGATGATCCTCGTCGCATCACCAGATGGCTACCGCGCTGCCTTACCACGACAAAACCCAATCGCTCCAACGCCCGTATTGCTTCTCTTCCTGAAACAACCGGCAGTTTAGGCATATTCGGTTACACGAAAGGTGGTCAGCAATGAACGCCCCGTGAATGTCATCGAGAATTCTTCCAGGTACAGTTCCGTCGCCTCGCGCAAATTGAACAGGGCTTCTTCGACGGTCTCGCCCTGGGTGGTTGTCCCAGTTTCAGGGTTGAGGGCAACATAGCCTCCCTCGGGTGCTGGTGTCAGAATTGCGGTAAGCTCCATGATTCTTCCTTTTCGCGCCATTCTATGCCGGATTCATTCCATACTCCACTCGCCCATTGTTCTTCCCGTCTGCCCGCCCAACGGCCAAGCGGAACCATCGGTTCCGCCGTTCAGCGGCGGGCGGCGGGATCAGATCGAAGGTGGGAAACAACGAAACGGTGGGGATCAGAGTCGCGAGCGGGGCCACGAGGGCGGCAGCCCGTCCGCTGCACTGGATGTTAGCCGATCTTCTCGCCGGAAGCAAGCGCCGGGGCCGCACACCCTGCGCCGGAAGCGACCACCTGGCTCCCGCCCGCCGGTCATCACGACATCCTCATTCTCGCGCCTGCCGGTCGAGTCCGCAAGCCTGCTCCAGCCTTCGCTGCCCTGCGCCCGCCGAACGAAAAACGTCACCTGCGCCTGCGGCCAGATTACTTCCGCGACCCCCGAACCCCCCGCCGCAGGCGTCAGGTGGACGTGGTGTTAGGCCCCGCCCTGGCCACTAACCCCGCCCCACGAGACCTACTGCCCATGCCGGCGAACCGTGGCTGACGGCGCACCTCTGCCATGAGTTGTTAGACGACAGGATGAACCATATGAACTTCGCGGGCTATTGCTGAGCCAGTTGGCGCGCAGACTCTACAGGTACCCTGTGAGTAGACCTGGTCTGTGTTGTTGGCATTGTCTCGATGAGCGCACGCAAAACGGCATTGACGGATTCAGACGTCGTGAAGACTTCGGAGATGTCCGCGTCGAGCATCACCACGACTTGGCTCTTGTCAACCAGCCCCGCGAACCGATTAGGCCGGGCTGTACGGTAATCAAAGCTGTATTCTGGCCGCACTTCATCAGCGGCGTCCTGTTCAAGTTTGGGCGTTGAGGTTGTTTTCATAATCTTGGCGTTCTTTTCTGGTCACCACACGTGCGCTAATCAAATGCAGCATTTCGCCAGGTCGTTCGGTGAAAGCCACCAGCAGTAAACGACCAGCGACCGAATGACCGATGATCAACTCGCGTGCCTCGGTAGTCGCGTGTGTTTCGTCGTCGAAGATGGCCGCCAACGGATCATTGAAGACGGTGCTGGCTTCGTCGAAGCTGACACCATGCTTGCGGATGTTGGTAGCGGCCTTGCGGCTATCCCATTCAAAACGATAGGGCATCTGGCCTGCCTAATGCTGCAATGACGGTAAGAATCCGCTGTTGATAATACCACATCTGCGTTTGGAGGGGTAGCGCGCGTGGGGTCAACGCTGATTTCGACGTCAAGTGGTCGGTTTTTCTGCCGGTTAACCTACGTTGTTCCGCCAGATGGCCTAACGGCCAAAGTTCAGCGGCGGGCGAGGGATCAGATCGAAAGGTTGGGAAAAACGAAACGGTGGGGTTCAGAGTCGCGAGCGGGGCCACGAGGGCGGCAGCCCGTCCGCTGGAGCTGGTTGTTAGCCGATTCTGCGCCGGGGGCGACACACCGCCCGACACACCCTGCGCCGGAAGCGACAACCTGGCTTTCGCCCGCCGGTCATCACGATAGTTTCATTCTCGCGCCTGCCGGTCGAGCGTGCAAGCTCGCTTCAGCCTTCGCTGCCCTGCGCCCGGCTAACGGCCAGGTTCAGCGGCGGCCCCGCCGCCGTGACGATCGCGGCCCACGTACTCGCGCGGCGGGGCCGTCAGGTGGAAGCAGTGTTAGGCCAGACCCAACCACCAGACCACCAAAACGACGGACGCCACCCACAACGGCGAACCGTGGCCGCCGCCCGCGGCACCGCCCACGGCCACGAACTGGTTACGTCCCCCGTGCCGCGAGGCTGCGTTTGAAGCCGACAAAGGCCGCTTCTTCCAATTCGACGCGTTCCTGAATCACGCGACGTAACCAATCCTCAACGCTGGGCGTCCGGTGCAACTGCGCCAGGAATGCGGCGCGCGCCGCCAACTCGACGGGGAGCGAAAGTGAGGCTGGTGCTGTGCGCTGGATGGGTATGGGCGCTTCCCAGGCGCTATCATCTTCGGCTTGCGCCGTGACAATCTGATCGATTTCAGACTCGGACAAACGCTTGGTCATGTTACTGCGTGGACTCATAGATCCCATCCGGTGATGATGCGCACGACGCGGCCGGTTTTGAGTTGAAAGATGATTTTGAGCGGGCGACCGCCAAAGGTGCGACCCAACAGTTGATAGCGATCCTGGTACGACTTGTTGCGCCGTACCTCAAAGTCGGAAAAGAAGCACTCGACCGCTTCATCGAACGTGACGTGATGGGCAGCCAGTTCATCGTGCTCGAAGTCGTACTCGAAATCAGCGGGTATGAAACGTTGCCAGTTGACCACAGCCGATAACCTCTTCTGCGGAGACTGCTCATCATCTTGTGGGGCTATTATACCACAGTTTGGCGTGACAAGGTGCGCTGATGGGGGGTCTTGCGGCGAGTCGGGCTTTTTCTCGCCGATTAACGGCCGGCGTCAGCCGCCCGGCGGGTGAAGAAGGATTCGCTGCCCTACCCGAACTTCTGCGAGTCCGACTCGCTGGAATTGCCAGGCGTTAGCCGGGTCGGCTGCACGCAGTGTTGGGCCGCCAATAAATCATCCTGATGATAATGCAGGCCATTCCGGCGAGTTAGCCCAGAGGATGGTGCTTCTGTCAGACGGTGCAATACGGCAGATACAAGAAAAGTGAGCTTTTATGGTGCACATGGAAACTGCCGGAATCCAGTCGGCCAAGTGAGAATAATTGTAAGCGTCAAGCAGAAGGAGAACTATGGGAACAGAAAGATCGCAAAGTTTTCGTGCTTTCGTAGTGAGCGTGTCAGAAATTAGCCGAGTAAGTTCTTGTTGGGCTTCTCCTCCCCATTTTGCACCAAACGAAATCATCTCCGCAACATAGTCGTCCCCAGCGTGAGCTTTGGTTATTGAAACGCGTTGATGTTCTACATAGCCTAAAACGTGTTCTGGCGCAGAAGATAGTGATTGTGTCTGCCGGATGTAATCCAGTAGGTCATTGCGAAACTTGGCACGGTTACGAGGGAAATCTGGAATTGGACATAGAGAGACAATATAGGCTCCGGACAAAATGCCCTGCTGTCTGGCGGATTCTTCAACTTCGTTGACGAAAGCACTTAGCGACGCAGATATGGAGGCCGAAGAAAGCTCTGCTTCTGGAGTTTTCACATACTCAGTTATCGAAGTGGCCTCGACTGCATAACGGGTCTGGCCTACCGTAAGATACCAATCCGGTGGCTCAAGATGCTGAGGTACTTCTTCCCATTCAAGAAGAATATCTGGAAAGATGCTTTTGGCGAGCTTGTCGAACTCAGCTCTGCAGATCTCTTCGTGTCGGCGTTTCATATCTTGAATACTTGAGTGTCCAGTGGATTGGCGGCCCAACGCTCAGCATCAGCGGCGGCGCGCAGCGCCGTCCGCTGCATGCTGTTGTTAGACGGCTTGCCCGGCCGCTGATCGGTCGTCCAGCGTGAACTCACGT
>JAANMW010001225.1_pt1 | contig 27726 bp, 24 predicted proteins | sample 7279671 | NCBI WGS metagenome assembly JAANMW01 (sample SAMN14094541, study PRJNA606508) | bioreactor metagenome | isolation source: A lab-scale SPAN reactor treating ammonium-rich wastewater day 247 | place: Ireland: Galway | collected 2017-09-19 | reverse complement strand
AACGACGATCCCAAGCCATTCGTCTGGTCAAAGACCGCCGATGACATCCTCGCGAGTGTCGAAAGATTTTGTCTGCGAACTTCTAACTCACGACACTAGTTGCGCGCAGCACGTCGGCCGCAATACAGCCACATCCCGGTTCCTGCCAGGACCATGGGCAGGCACAGCCACTGGCCCATGCTCATACCCAGGGACAACAGCCCTAAAAAGCTGTCGGGTTCACGGAAATACTCGGCAATGAAACGCAGCACGCCATACCCCACCAGGAACGCGGCGGCCACCTGGCCCTGCGGGCGTTCGCGGCGTGCGTAGAGCCACAAGAGAACGAACAGCAGCAATCCTTCCAGCAGAAACTGGTAAATCTGCGAGGGATGCCGGGGCTGCAAGGACCCGCTCTGCGCAAACACCATGCCCCAGGGCAGATCGGGGCTGGAAAAGCGCCCCCACAGCTCCCCATTAATGAAGTTGCCCACCCGCCCCGCCGCCAGGCCCGTGGGTACACAAGGCGCCACAAAATCCGCCACCTGCATCCAGGGGCGTTTGCGTGAATGGGCAAACCACAGCATGGAGGCAATCACGCCCAGCAGGCCGCCATGAAAGCTCATGCCACCTTGCCAGATGGCGAAAATTTCCAGCGGATGGCTGGCGTAATAGCCCGGCTTGTAGAACAGGCAGTAGCCCAGGCGCCCGCCCAGCACGACGCCCATCACGCCCAGGAAAAGAATGTCCTCCACGTCTTTGCGCGTCCAGGCGCCAGGGCCAGTGATGGATGCAAAGGGTTCATGGCGCAGGCGCTGCAGGCCGAGGAACATAAACAATCCGAAGGCGGCGAGATAGGTCAGGCCATACCAGTGGATGGCAACCGGGCCCAGTTGCAAGGCGACGGGATCAATGTGGGGGTATGTCAGCATGTTGGGCGGTATTGTGCCCGCGCCTGCGCGATACTGGCACCAGAAATGGAGGAAACACTATGCAAGGCCACCCCGAAGTCATCGCTTATTTCAAGGAACTGCTGCGCGGTGAGTTGGCAGCGCGCGACCAGTACTTCATCCACTCACGCATCTATGAAGACCTGGGCCTTACCCGCCTGTTTGCCCGCATGGACCACGAGATGCAGGAAGAAACGCAGCACGCCGATGCCCTGCTGCGCCGCATCCTGTTCCTGGGCGGTACGCCCGACATGCGGCCCAGAGAGTTTGCTTTTGGCCGTACCGTGCCCGAAATGCTGCAAAAAGACCTGGCACTGGAGTACGAGGTGCGCGCAGCCCTGCAAAAAGGCATGGCGCTGTGCGAGAGCGTGGCCGACTACGTGGGCCGCGACTTGCTGCTGGCCCAATTGCGCGACACCGAGGAAGACCATGCCTACTGGCTGGAAAAGCAACTGGGCCTGATCGAGAAGATCGGTCTGGAGAACTACCTTCAGAGCCAGACCGGAGCATCGTCCTGACTGATCTGACAACGGCTAAAAATATCAGTCAAATTAGCCTCTAACGCTTACCCCATAAGCGCAACAAGCTATTCATAAGATAGCAAAATGCCGTCTCAGCATTCGCTGGAACGGCATTTTTTAGATGGACCTGGATGCGCCGAATCAGTCGTCCAGCAGCGACAAGTCGCGCACCGCGCCCTTGTCTGCCGACATCACCAGCTTGGCATAGGCCTTGAGTGCAGCCGACACCTTGCGCGGGCGCGGCTGGGCAGGCTTCCAGCCCTTGGCATCCTGTTCGGCGCGGCGTTTGGCCAGTTCTTCATCGGACACCAGCACGTTGATGCTGCGGTTCGGGATATCGATGCGGATGCGGTCACCATTGCGCACCAGGCCAATCGCACCACCGGCTGCGGCCTCGGGTGAGGCATGGCCAATGGACAGACCCGAGGTTCCGCCGGAGAAGCGCCCGTCGGTCAGCAGTGCACAGGCTTTGCCCAGGCCTTTGGACTTGATGTAGCTGGTGGGGTAGAGCATCTCTTGCATGCCGGGGCCGCCTTTGGGGCCTTCGTAGCGCACGATCACGATGTCGCCCGCCTTGACCTTGTCGTCCAGAATATTGGCCACCGCTTCGTCTTGCGATTCGGTCACGTGGGCCGGGCCTTCAAACACCATCAGTGCGTCATCCACACCTGCCGTTTTAACCACGCACCCCTTGAGCGCAATGTTGCCCACCAGCACGGCCAGGCCACCCTCTTGCGAAAAAGCATGCTCGCCGGAGCGAATGCACCCCTGGGCGCGGTCCAGGTCCAGGCTGGGCCAGCGGGTGCTCTGGCTGAAGGCCGTCTGGGTAGGGATGCCACCCGGGCCAGCCATATAGAAGGTTTTGACGGCATCCGACGGGTTGCGGGCAATATCCCACTCGTCCAGCGCATCCTTCAGGGTCTTTGCGTACACCGTGGGTGTATCGGTGTGCAGCTTGCCTGCGCGGTCGAGCTCACCCAGGATGGCCATGATGCCTCCAGCGCGGTGCACGTCTTCAATGTGGTACTTGTCGGTATTGGGCGCCACTTTGCACAGCTGCGGCACAACGCGCGAGAGGCGGTCAATGTCGGCCATGGTGAAGTCGATCTCGGCCTCTTGCGCAATCGCCAAAATGTGCAGGATGGTGTTGGTCGAGCCGCCCATGGCAATGTCCAGCGTCATGGCGTTCTCAAATGCCTTAAAGCCCATGGAGCGCGGCAGGATGCTGCTGTCCTCTTGCTCGTAGTAACGTTTGCACAGGTCCACCACCAAGCGCCCGGCGCGCTTGAACAGCTGTTCACGGTCGGAGTGCGTCGCCAGCGTGGTGCCGTTGCCGGGCAGCGAGAGGCCCAGGGCCTCGGTCAGGCAGTTCATGGAGTTGGCGGTGAACATGCCCGAGCAGGAGCCGCAGGTGGGGCAGGCGCTGCGCTCCACCTCGGCCACGTCGGCGTCGGACGCTGTGTCATCAGCCGCCATCACCATGGCGTCGATCAGGTCGAGTTTTTTGAACGTCAGGGAGTGCGTGCCTGGCGTGGCCAGCTGGACCTTGCCCGCCTCCATGGGGCCGCCCGACACGAACACCACGGGAATATTGACGCGCATGGCGGCCATGAGCATGCCGGGGGTGATCTTGTCGCAATTGGAGATGCACACCATGGCGTCGGCGCAGTGGGCATTGACCATGTACTCGACCGAGTCGGCAATGATGTCGCGGCTGGGCAGCGAATACAGCATGCCGTCGTGGCCCATGGCAATGCCGTCGTCCACGGCAATGGTGTTGAACTCCTTGGCCACGCCGCCTGCGGCCTCGATCTCGCGCGCCACCAGTTGCCCCATGTCCTTGAGGTGCACATGTCCAGGCACGAACTGTGTGAAGGAATTGACGACCGCGATGATGGGCTTCTGGAAGTCATCATCTTTCATGCCGGTGGCGCGCCACAGGGCACGCGCACCGGCCATGTTGCGTCCGGCGGTGGAGGTTTTGGAACGGTAGGCTGGCATGGTGTCGAATCGTCCGTGGGGCGGTTAAATAAAAGAGATTTTTTGATTATGTCGCAGGGATTTTCCGACCAAGCCGTGCGACAAAGACCAGCACAACCGCAACAGGGTCATGCACAACGCGAACCGGGTTCGCTCGCGGTATCAAAAGACTACGCCAGCACTACAGGCACCGGCTTTTAGAGCGGATCACAAAACCCAGCGAAGCGGTTCTGGCGAGGCGCTGTGTCGCAGGCAGTACGGGTATTACGACAAGACGCGGCAACGACGCCAGAAACGTTTTGTGAGTCGCTCTTAGCGCGGCTTGCGCGGGCGCATGCCCAGCGCTTCCTTGTGCTTGTCGATACGGTCCTGCTTGCGTTGGTCCATTTTTTCCATCGCTTTGCGCTTGGTATAGCCGGTGCTGTCGGCCCAGGCCCACCACAAAAATGTCAGGCCAAACGGTGTCAGCACCCACCACCAAGACCATGCGGCAACAGGGCCGATTTCAAGGTATTTGAGAAGTGCCAGAATGATTCCCAAGCCAAGCATGTACATGATAATCCTCAAAAGATGCCGTAATGGTATGGCTGCAGTCAACCTGAGTCATTACAATCGCGTTGCATCAATGTAACCCAACCCAGAGGAAAGACCACGATGAAGCGCACCCTGATTACCCTCGCTATGACGCTGGCTGTTGCCGCTCCTGCCTTGGCCGATGAGGCGCTGGCCAAGTCCAAGAACTGCATGGCCTGCCACGCAGTGGACAAGAAGCTCGTGGGCCCTGCCTACAAGGAAGTGGCGAAAAAGTATGCTGGCCAGAAAGACGCTGAAGCGACCCTGATCACCCACGTCATGAAGGGCAGCAAAGGCGTGTGGGGCCCAGTGCCCATGCCCGCTAACGCCCAGGTCAACGAAGCCGAAGCCAAGAAGCTGGTCGACTGGGTTCTGTCGCTCAAGTAATTCGGTCTTTGGTCACACGGTTTGCCAACCCGTTGGCAGCCCCCCCGAAACCGCCGCAATCCTGCCAAGGACGCGGCGGTTTTTGTTTGTGGTTGTCGCCACATAAGAAAAGGGCGCCTCGCGACGCCCCCTTTTTTATTCAGCCAAAACGCGCTGCGCGCTGCCGCCTTGCGGCGGCTGCTTGATCAATTGGTTTCAGCCAATTGATCAAGAATCGCCGGATTCTCCAACGTACTTGTGTCTTGGGTGATGGCTTCGCCCTTGGCGATGGAGCGCAGCAAGCGGCGCATGATCTTGCCGCTGCGGGTCTTGGGCAGGTTGTCGCCGAAGCGGATGTCCTTGGGCTTGGCGATGGGGCCGATTTCCTTGGCCACCCAGTCGCGCAACTCCTTGGCGATCTGCTTGGCTTCCTCGCCCGTGGGGCGGCTGCGCTTGAGCACCACGAAGGCGCAGATGGCTTCGCCCGTCACATCGTCGGGGCGCCCCACCACAGCGGCTTCTGCCACCAGATCCGTCTTTGCTACCAGGGCCGATTCGATTTCCATGGTGCCCATACGGTGGCCCGAGACGTTGAGCACGTCGTCGATGCGGCCCGTGATGCGGAAGTAGCCACGATCAGCGCTGCGCACTGCGCCATCGCCAGCGAGGTACGTCGTGCCACCCATCTCATCGGGGAAATAGCTCTTCTTGAAGCGCTCCGGGTCACCCCAGATCGTGCGGATCATGCTGGGCCAGGGACGCTTGATGACTAGCATGCCACCCGAGCCATTAGGAATGTCATTGCCCGTTTCGTCCACGATGGCGGCCATGATGCCGGGCAAGGGTAGCGTGCAGCTGCCGGGCACCAGCGGCGTCGCGCCAGGCAGCGGAGTGATGACATGGCCACCGTTTTCGGTCTGCCAGAACGTGTCCACCACGGGGCAACGCTCGCCACCGACGTTTTTGTAGTACCACATCCAGGCTTCGGGATTGATAGGCTCGCCCACGCTACCCAGGATGCGCAGGCTCGACAGATCCGAACGCGCAGGATGCACAGCGGGATCAGCATCGGCCGACTTGATGAGCGAGCGGATCGCTGTGGGGGCTGTGTAGAACACCGTGCACTTGTGACGCTCAATCATCTGCCAGAAGCGACCAGCGTTCGGGTAGGTGGGGATGCCCTCAAAAATGATCTGCGTAGCCCCTGCGGCCAAGGGGCCGTAGGTGACATAGGTATGGCCGGTGATCCAGCCGATGTCGGCCGTGCACCAGAACACGTCGCTGGGCTGGATATCGAAGGTCCACTCCATGGTGGCCTTGGCCCACATCAGGTAGCCCGCGGTGCTGTGCTGCACACCCTTGGGCTTGCCGGTCGAGCCCGAGGTGTAGAGGATAAACAGCGGATGCTCGGCGCCCACGGCGACCGGCTCGCAAATGTCGGACTGGCCTTCCATCGCCTGGCTGAAAGTGAGGTCGCGCCCAGCCACCATGTTGCAGGCCGTCTTGGTGCGCTCGAACACCAGCACGTTGCGCACGTTCTCGCAATTGCCCATGGCCAGGGCTTCGTCGATGATGGCCTTGAGGGGCAGCTCCTTGCCGCCGCGCAGTTGGGCGTTGGCGGTAATGACAACACTGGCGCCCACGTCAATGACGCGCTCATGCACAGCCTTGGCCGAGAAACCGCCAAACACCACGCTGTGGATGGCGCCAAGGCGCGCACAGGCCTGCATGGCCACCACGCCTTCGATGGTCATGGGCATGTAGATCAGCACGCGATCGCCCTTGCCCACGCCCAGCGCAGCGAGTGCATTGGCGAAGCGGCTGACCCGCACCAGCAGCTCCTTGTAGGTGACACGGGTCACCGAGCCGTCATCGGCCTCGAAGATGATGGCGGTCTTGTTCTCGGCGGGCGTGCCCATATGGCGATCGAGACAGTTGGCCGAGGCATTGAGCTCGCCGTCTGCATACCACTGGTAAAACGGCGCGTTGGATTCGTCCAGGGTCTGCGTGAACGGCTTGGTCCACTGCAGGTGCTCGCGGCCCAGGCGCGCCCAGAAGCCCTCGTAGTCCGCTGCGGCTTCGGCGCACAGGGCCTCGTAGGCAGGCATACCGGAAACGCGGGCGGCCTGCACGGTGGCGTCCGCAGGCGGGAAAACGCGGTTTTCCACCAGAGTGGATTCAATGGCATTCGATGGCGCGCTCATGGGTGTGTCTCCTGAAAATCGGTGAAGGTTCACCCGAGACTGTCCATGCACGCACTTACATGCTACTGACTGGGCCCTCACAGCCCCGTTTTGCCACCCGCCGAGTCGGCGGGACAGCCGCAGCCCGATCAGGCGGCCAGTAAACGCGCTCGCGCAGCCTTGTATTCGTCGCGCAAACGAGCCACCAGCGCCGCTGTGGTCGTCACCGCCTGCACTGCGCCAATGCCCTGGCCGCAGCCCCAGATGTCCTTCCAGGCCTTGGTGGAGTTGCCACCAAAATTCATCTTGCTCGGATCGGACTCGGGCAGATTGTCAGGGTCCATGCCCGCCGCTCGGATCGACGGTGCCAGGTAGTTGCCGTGCACGCCTGTGAACAGGTTGCTGTAGACGATGTCGTCTGAATTTCCATCGACGATGGCCTGCTTGTAAGCATCGCTGGCGCGCGCTTCTTCCGTCGCGATGAAGGCCGAGCCGATGTAGCCAAAATCAGCGCCCATGGCTTGTGCCGCCAGCACAGCATCGCCCGTGGCGATGGCGCCGCTGAGCGCCAGCGGGCCGTCGAACCACTGGCGGATTTCCTGCACCAGGGCAAAGGGGCTCTTCACCCCGGCATGGCCACCTGCGCCTGCTGCCACTGCGATCAGGCCATCGGCCCCCTTCTCGATGGCCTTGTGCGCAAACTTGTTGTTGATGATGTCGTGCAGCACGATGCCACCCCAGGCGTGCACCGCCTGGTTCACGTCTTCACGCGCACCCAGGCTGGTGATGACGATCGGCACCTTGTACTTGGCGCAGACCTGCATGTCGTGCTCCAGCCGGTCGTTGCTCTTGTGCACGATCTGGTTGATGGCAAACGGCGCTGCGGGTTGCTCCGGGTGCGCCTTGTCCCAGGCGGCCAGGGTTTCGGTGATCTCGGCCAGCCATTCGTCCAACTGTTCGGCAGGACGGGCATTGAGCGAGGGCATGGCGCCCACAATGCCGGCCTTGCATTGCTCGATCACCAACTGGGGGTTGCTGATGATGAACAAGGGCGACCCAATGACGGGCAGCGAGAGCTTTTGCAGAACCGGTGGCAGTTTGGACATGGCAACTTTCGCAGAATTAAAAATATGAGTGAAATGAGCCTGTAACGCCCTATTCAAGAGCGCAACAAGCTATTGTTTTCATAGCAAAATTTAGAACGAATCCAGCGCAAGGGCCGTTACGCTGTCAGCGCCTTCAACGATGCTGTCGCGCAAACCGGCCGCCTTGACCAGGATGTGTTCTGCATAGAACTGCGCTGTGGCAATCTTGGCACGCATAAAGGCCTCGTCCTGTCCCTTGTGCAACAGTTCCTGCGCCACCAGCAGCGCGCGGGCCATTTGCCAGCCCGCCACCAAATTACCCGCCAACATAAGGTAGGGCACGCTACCAGCAAACACCGCATTGGGCGATGCCTTGGCGCCGCCGCAAACAAAGTCCACCACGTCCAGAAAAGCCTTGCGCGCAGCGCCCAGGCGACTGGCCATGGCCAGGGCCGCAGGGGTTCCACTGGCCTGCAATTCGCTTTCAGTCTGGGCGATCTGAGCAGCCACGCCACGGGCAGTCTGGCCACCGTCGCGCGCCGTCTTGCGGCCCACAAGGTCGTTGGCCTGGATGGCGGTCGTACCCTCGTAGATGGTCAAAATTTTTGCGTCACGGTAGTACTGGGCCGCACCGGTTTCCTCAATGAAACCCATACCGCCGTGCACCTGCACGCCCAGGCTTGCAACCTCGATGCTCATCTCGGTGCTATAGCCCTTGACCAGCGGTACCATGAATTCATAGAACGTGGCGTTTTCCTTGCGCACCTCGGCGTCCGGGTGGTGGTGCGCCGCGTCGTAGGCGGCAGCGGCCATGCTGGCCATGGCGCGGCAGCCTTCGGTGGTGGCGCGCATGGTCATGAGCATGCGCTTGACGTCGGGGTGGTGGATGATGGCCGCGCTGGCGTTGATGCTGCCGTCCACGGGGCGGCTCTGCACGCGGTCCTTGGCGTACTGCACGGCCTTCTGGTAGGCGCGCTCGGCGATGGCGATGCCCTGGATACCGACGCCATAGCGGGCGGCGTTCATCATGATGAACATGTATTCGAGGCCACGGTTTTCCTGGCCCACGAGGTAGCCCACGGCGCCGCCGTGGTCGCCAAACTGCAGCACGGCCGTGGGACTGGCCTTGATGCCCAGCTTGTGCTCGATGCTGACGCAGTGCGCGTCGTTGCGCGCACCCAGGCTTCCATCCTTGTTCACCAGGAACTTGGGCACAACAAACAGGCTGATGCCCTTGACGCCCTCGGGCGCGCCCTGCACGCGGGCCAACACGAGGTGGACGATGTTCTCGGCCATGTCGTGTTCACCCCAAGTGATGAATATCTTGGTGCCAAACACCTTGTACGTGCCATCAGGCTGCGGATCGGCCTTGGTGCGTACCAACGCCAGGTCAGAGCCGGCCTGCGGCTCGGTCAGATTCATGGTGCCGGTCCATTGGCCGGAAATGAGTTTTTCCAGATAGATGGCCTTGAGCTCGTCGCTGCCGGCCGTCAGCAGCGCTTCGATGGCACCATCGGTCAGCAGCGGACACAACGCAAAGCTCATGTTGGCGCTGTTGAGCATCTCCATGCAGGCTGCGCCAATGGTCTTGGGCAGGCCCTGGCCACCAAAGTCCTGTGGATGCTGCAGACCCTGCCAACCACCTTCGGTGAGCTGACGGAAGGCATCCTTGAAGCCAGGCGTGGCTGTCACAACGCCGTCCTTCCAGGACGAGGGATTCTTGTCCCCCTCGAAATTCAGCGGTGCCAGCACACCCTCGGTGAACTTGGCGCACTCCTCGAGCACGGCGGTGGCCGTGTCCAGGCCTGCGTCCTCAAAGCCTGGAATCTGTGCGACCTGTTCGATGTGGGCCAGGTGCTGCATGTTGAACAGCATGTCCTTGACGGGGGCGGTGTAGCTCATGGGGTTCTCCGGGAGATGCAAAAGTCAAAAAAAAGGCATCGCAAGCGATGCCTTTTCGCGCACGACAGTGCTTTACAGGGCCTTGACCAGTTCCGGCACGGCCGTGAACAGGTCGGCTTCCAGGCCGTAGTCGGCCACGCTGAAGATCGGCGCTTCGGGGTCCTTGTTGATCGCCACGATCACCTTGGAGTCTTTCATACCCGCCAGATGCTGGATGGCGCCCGAGATGCCTGCGGCAATGTAGAGCTGCGGGGCAACGATCTTGCCGGTTTGCCCCACTTGCAGGTCGTTGGGGGCGTAGCCTGCATCCACTGCAGCACGGCTGGCACCAATGGCAGCGCCCAGCTTGTCGGCCAGCGGAGTCATGACTTCGTCGAACTTTTCCTTGCTGCCCAGTGCCCGGCCACCCGAGACGATGATCTTGGCCGCAGTCAGTTCTGGGCGATCGTTCTTGGCTATTTCGCGGCCCACGAAGCTGCTCTTGCCCGAGTCAGCGACAGCAGCCAAAGTCTCCACGGAGGCGCTGCCACCGGTGGCAGCAGCGGCGTCGAAACCGGTCGTGCGCACGGTGATGACCTTGGTGGCGTCAAGGCTCTGCACGGTGGCAATGGCGTTACCGGCGTAGATGGGGCGCTCGAACGTGTCGGCGCTGACCACCTTGCTGATTTCGCTGATCTGGCCCATGTCGAGCTTGGCGGCCACGCGCGGGGCGACGTTCTTGCCAGCCGCGGTGGCGGGGAACAGGATGTGGCTGTAGCTGCTGGCAACGGCCAGCACCTGGGCGGCAACGTTCTCGGCCAGGCCCTGTTCGAGGGCTGCGCTGTCGGCGTGCAGCACCTTGGCGACGCCAGCCACCTGGGCGGCGGCGGCGGCGGCGGCGGCGGCGTTGTGTCCGGCCACAAGCACATGCACGTCACCACCGCACTGCACAGCGGCAGTGATGGTGTTGAGCGTGGCGCCCTTGATGCTGGCGTTGTCGTGTTCTGCGATAACGAGTGCGGTCATTTTTTGTTCTCCTTAGATGACTTTGGCTTCGTTCTTGAGCTTTTCGACCAGGGCGGCCACGTCTGCCACCTTGATGCCGGCGCCGCGCTTGGCAGGCTCGGATACCTTGAGGGTCTTGAGGCGCGGTGCAACATCGACCCCCAGGTCTTCAGGCTTGACGATGTCGAGCGGCTTCTTCTTCGCCTTCATGATGTTGGGCAAGGTGACGTAGCGCGGCTCGTTCAGGCGCAGGTCGGTCGTGACCACGGCAGGCAGAGACAGTGACAAGGTCTCCAGGCCGCCATCCACCTCACGGGTGACGCTGACCTTGTCGCCATTGATCTCGACCTTGGAGGCAAAAGTCGCCTGGGGCAGATCGGCCAAGGCTGCCAACATTTGACCCGTCTGGTTGGCATCGTCGTCGATGGCCTGTTTGCCCAGAATGATGAGCCCGGGTTGCTCTTTGTCCACCAGGGCCTTGAGCAGCTTGGCCACAGCCAGGGGTTGCAGTTCCTCGGTGGTTTCGACCAGGATGGCACGGTCTGCGCCGATGGCCATGGCCGTGCGCAGGGTTTCCTGGCATTGGGCCACGCCGCACGAGACAGCAATGACTTCGGTGACCACGCCTTTTTCCTTCAGGCGCACGGCCTCTTCGACGGCGATTTCGTCAAAGGGATTCATGCTCATCTTCACGTTGGCGATGTCTACACCCGTACCGTCCGACTTGACGCGGACCTTCACGTTGTAATCCACCACGCGCTTGACAGGGACCAAAACCTTCATTGCTGCGGCTCCTAAAGTTGATTGAATTGACGTTTACGTAAACCAGAACATTTTATGCCGCAGTGCAGCGAAAGCACGAAACTCTTCGCCAGAACCCGACGACAAAAAAGAACGATCGTGCTTTTTGGTGATTATAGGCCAGCAGGCCCCCTGCTTGTCCAGCACTTTAGTCGGCCAGTGCCCGGTCTGAGCCCGCCAGGGGCATCTGCCCCGGAGCAGCGCCCGTCAAATGCAGCACCCGCTGGGGAAAGGGAATGTCGATACCGTGCGCCCGCAAGGACCGCAGGATGGCCAGATTAACCTGGGAGCGCAAACCCATCTGTCCGTTCTCGGGGTCGGCAATCCAGAACCCCACGGTGAACTCGAGCCCGTCGGCACCGAAGGCCGATAGCGCCACGCTAGGGGCGGGATCACGCAGGACGCGGCTGCTCTCCAACGTGGCATCGGCAAGCAGGCGCAAGACCAAGTCCACGTCGCTGTCGTAACCCACGCTGACCACGGTCGAGGACCAGACACGCGGGTCCGCCAGGGTGAGGTTCTCAACCCGGCTGGTGGTGATCATCTCGTTGGGTACGATGGATTCACGGCCTCCAAGCGACCGGATGACCGTGTAGCGCGACTTGATATCCGTAACGCGCCCCTCAAACCCGTCCACGCGCACGTTGTCACCGATGCGTATGCTGCGTTCGGCAAGGATGACAAAGCCGCTCACATAGTTCGCCGCCAGCTTCTGCAAGCCCAAACCCACTCCAACGCCGATGGCGCCGCCCAGTACCGACAGCGCCGTCAGGTCGATACCCACGGCAGACAAAGCCACGATCAGACCCACAAAAACCAGCAGCGCACGGGTAGCGTTGCTGACGGCCTTGCGCAGCGACAGTTCGCCGCCCGTGGCCGAACGCAGCAAGCGGGCCTCGATGGCGGCCGACAACCACAAGGACAGCAACAGCACCGCCGCCGCTGTCAGCGTGCCTTCGATGAGGGTGCGTACCGACAGCGTGCTGTTGCCCACCTTCCAGGTGATTTCGCCCAACTCTTGCAGCACCATGGGCAGCAAGCCTGTGACCCACAGCACCATGACCAACCAGGCCAGCCAAGAAATGCTGCGCTCGATCGGCCGCACCCAGCCCGCCTGCGGAAAAGCGGCCTGCAGCACTTTGACCCCCATGCGGATGACCACCAAGGCCACCAGCACAGGGATCGCCACGGCAAACGCCGCCAGCGGCATCCATTGCTGCACCAGGGTGCGCGCAACATAGGCCAACGCCAGCAGCGCCAGCGGAAACAAAACACCATCGATCACATTGCGGCCAAACAGTATGGAGCGGGCATCGGTCGTGCGTGCGCCCCGGCGCAGCACAGACACCAGCGCCCAAGCCAGCACGGCGCACAGGGCGAGCACGCCCAGTTCGATCAATACGCTGGGCTGCGTGAACGCCTCCAGCCATGCATCCACCCCATCCACCAGCAAGGGCTGCACCCTGGTGGCCATCAGCACTTCCAGTGGGGTTTGCGTTTCTCCGCAAAAGCGCGGGCGCCCTCTTGTGCGGCTTCATCCATCATGTTCACGGCCATGGTCTGGCCAGCGAGCTGGTAGGCAGCGTCCAGGCCCAGTTCGCGCTGGCGGTACACCAGGGCCTTACCCATGGCCACGGCAACGCGGGGTTTTTCCAGAATGGACTGGACAAGTTTCTCCACCTCGGCGTCGAGCGCATCGACCGGCACCACGCGGTTGACCAGCCCTTCGCGCAGTGCCGTGGCGGCATCGATGAAATCGCCGGTCAGGAGCATTTCCATGGCGCGCTTGGCAGGCACGTTGCGCACCAGGGGCACGCTGGGCGTGGAGCAAAACAGGCCGTAGTGGATACCACTGGTGGCAAAACTGGCGCTATCGACCGCCACCGCCAGGTCGGCCTGTGCAACCAACTGGCAGCCCGCTGCCGTAGCCATGCCATGCACCCGCGCAATCACCGGAACGTCGAGCTTTTGCAGCGACAGCATCATGCGGCTGCACTGGGCAAAAAGCTGCTGGTACCAGCCCAACTCCGGGTGCGCGGCCATGTCCTTGAGGTTGTGGCCAGCGCAAAAGGCCTTGCCCGCGCCCGCTAAAACCACCACGCGCACGGACCCATCGCCCACCAGCGCATCCAGCGCCTGCTGCAGGGCTGCCAGCATGTCGGAGCCCAGGGCATTGAAACGTGCGGGATCGTTCAGGGTGAGTGTGACCACGCCCCGTGCGTCACGGGACGTGAGCAGTAATTCACCAGCGCTGGAAGTCGTCATGTGTATTTCTCCTGAGCGTTGCATTGGGCAAATTCGAAAAACGTGCGCTGCTGACGCCAGGGCCACCGAAGAACTGGCTTTGCCAGGCCTCTGGTGGCGTTCCCCTGGGGGGAAGACGCCGCAGGCGGCACAGGGGGAGCTATAAATCCGCCAGCACGCGCACATGGGCTTCCACGCTGCGCGCCAGAGCATTCATCACATAGCCGCCTTCCAGGCAGGAGACGATGCGCCCATTGGAGAAACGGCGCGCCACGTCCTTGATGCGCTGCGTGATCCAGGTGTAGTCCTGCTCCGTCAAGCCCAGCTGGCCCATGTCGTCATCGCGGTGCGCATCAAAACCGGCGCTGATGAAGATCATCTCGGGCTTGAACGCCTCCAGGCGCGGAATCCACATCATCTCGATCAGTTCGCGGATATCCATCCCGCGTGTGTAGGCTGCCACCGGCACGTTGAGCATGTTGGCGGCAGGGGCCTGGTCACCGCTGAAAGGGTAAAACGGATGCTGAAAGAAGCCGACCATGAGCGCACGATCGTCACCGGCCAGGATATCCTCCGTGCCGTTGCCGTGGTGCACGTCGAAATCCACCACCGCCACACGCTGCAGGTTGTAGCGCTGCAGCGCGTACTTGGCAGCCACTGCCACGTTGTTGAAGAAACAAAAACCCATGGCCTTGTCGCGCATGGCATGGTGGCCTGGTGGGCGCACCGCGCAGAAGGCGTTTTCCAGCTCACCGGCCATGACCGCATCGGTGGCAGCCAGCGCAGCCCCGGCCGAGCGCAGCGCTGCGGCCCAGGTGTGCACATTCATGGAGGTATCGGGATCCACCTGCGTATAAGCCGGGCCGCCAGCCTCCACTTCTTCGCGCAGCCAGTCGGTCAGGCCGCGCATGGCCGCGATGTGCAGACGGCCATGGGCCAGTTCGATGTCGGCCAACGCCGCCTCAGGCGCCTCGTAGCGCTCCAGGGCGTCGATAACACCGGTCACCAACAGGCGGTCTTCGATCGCATCGAGTCGCCCCGGACACTCGGGATGGCCTGGGCCCATTTCATGTTTCCAGCAGTCGCGGTGGGAAAAATAACCTGTCTTGCCCATTGCCTTGTCTCCACGCGTCAGAATTTCGGATAACGTCACGCCATGCCAACCCAGCACAAAATCAAATCCATTTTGGATCAGCTTAACACGGTGATCGTGGGCAAAAACGCCCGCGTACAGGACTGCGTGGCCTGCCTGTTGGCAGGCGGTCACCTGCTGATCGAGGATGTGCCTGGCGTGGGCAAGACCACACTGGCACACGCCCTGGCCCACACCTTTGGCCTGCAGTTTGCGCGCGTGCAATTCACGGCCGACCTGATGCCCAGCGACCTGATCGGCGTCTCCGTCTACGAGCGCGGCAAGGAAGCTTTCATGTTCCACCCCGGGCCGGTATTCGCCCAGGTGCTGCTGGCCGACGAGATCAACCGCGCCAGCCCCAAGACGCAAAGCGCCCTGCTCGAAGCCATGGAAGAAAAGCAGGTATCGGTCGAAGGCGCCACACGCGCACTGCCCGAGCCCTTTTTCGTCATTGCCACGCAAAATCCGCACGACCAATTGGGCACATATGCGCTGCCCGAGTCGCAGCTCGACCGCTTTCTCATGCGCATCTCGCTCGGTTACCCTGACCGCGCAGCCGAGCGCCAACTGCTCGCGGGCAGCGACCGGCGCGCCATGGCCAGCACCATGCTGCCGCTGCTTTCGGCCGAAGAGCTGGCCCACCTGCAACAGCAGGTGCTGGCCGTGCACGCGGCCGATCCGCTGCTGGACTATGTGCAGGACCTGATCACCGCCACGCGCTCGGGCCGCTGGTTTCTGCAAGGCCTCTCACCGCGCGCCGGCATTGCCCTGGTGCGGGCGGCGAAGGCGCAGGCGCTGATTAGCGGGCGCGATTATGTGGCGCCCGACGACGTGCAGGCCATCATCGCCCAGACGATCGCCCATCGCCTGGTACCCGTGGGCGATGCAGGGCGTGGTGCCGTCGAGCAGGTGCAGGCCATGGTCCAGTCCGTCGCGCTGCCTTGACGGCAGTGCCGCACGCAGGCCCGCCACACCCGATGGAACGCGCACACCCGCACCGTCCCTGGTGGCCTGACGCCCTCAACCCGTTGGCTGCCGTGCAACGGCGCTTTACGCGCTGGTGGCAGGCGCGCCTGCCGCTGGCCGACACCACGGTGCTCACGCAGCGCAATGTGTACATCCTGCCCACGGGGGCGGGTTGGATGCTGGCGCTCACCTTGCTGGTGCTGCTCGTGGCGTCCATCAACTTCCAACTCAACCTGGGCTACCTGCTCACTTTTTTGCTAGCAGGCAGCGCCGTGGTGGGCATGCACATCTGCCACGCCACGCTGCGCGGCCTGACCCTGCACCTCAAGCCCCCGGAACCCCATTTTCTGGGCCACAGCGCCACGCTGGAGGTGCAGCTCAGCAGCGAACGCCGCACCCCGCGCCACAGCATCGCGCTGGCCGTGCATGGCAGCGGGCACTGGGCCTGGACCGATGTGCCCGCCCAGGGCACGGCCAACGTGCAGGTAGCCTTTGCCGCGCCCCACCGTGGCCTGCACCGCGTGCCCACGCTGACGGCAGAGACCCGCTTCCCCCTGGGCACCTTCCGTGTCTGGACCGTGTGGCGCCCCGCCGCTGAAGTGCTGGTCTACCCCGCACCCGAACCGGGCGCTCCACCGCTGCCACCAGGCGAGCCCCGCGCGGGCGGCACGGGCAGTGCGCCCCACCAAGGCACCGGCGAATTTGAAGGCGTGCGCGCCTACCGCCGGGGCGATCCGCTGCAACTGGTGGTCTGGAAGAAGGCCGCACAGGCCCTGGCCAGTGGCTCCGACGCACTGGTCAGCCGCGATGCCCAGCAATCGCAGCGCCATGAACTCTGGCTGGACTACGCCCACACGGGCCTCGCCAACCCCGAGGCGCGCCTCTCGCGCTTGGCCGCCTGGGTACTGCAGGCCGACCGGCTGGGCCTGGACTATGGCCTGCGCCTGCCAGGCCAGGAAGTCGCCCAAGGCAACGGCCCGGCCCAGCGCCGGCGTTGCCTGGAGGCGCTGGCGCTATGCTGAGAGAAATATCAATCAAATATGCCTCAAGCGCTTATATATCAAGCGTTAACAGCTATATTTACAATAGCACATTGGGGGCTGTATGAGCCTGCGCCAAACCCTTGCTGCGCTGCCACGCGATGCCCGCGACACCCTGTTCCTGCTCGCCGTCATTGCCTGGGTGATTGCACCGCAGACCGACGTGCTGCCGCTCTGGACCACAGCACTGGCCGCCACGCTGCTGGTCTGGCGCGGCTGGCTGGCCTGGACGCTGCGCCCCTTGCCCCGCACCTGGCTGCTGCGCATTTTGCTGGTGCTGGCCGTGGCGGGCACGGTGCTTACGCACCGCACCATCCTGGGGCGTGACGCCGGCCTCACCCTCATCGTCGTGTTGCTGGCCCTCAAGACACTGGAAGCCCGTGCCCAGCGCGACGCAATGGTCATCTTCTTCCTGTGCTTCTTCACGATGCTCAGCAACTTTTTCTATTCGCAGTCCCTGCTCACCGCCGCCGCCATGCTGGTGGCGCTGCTCGGTCTGCTGACGGCCCTGGTCAATGCCCACATGCCGGTGGGTCGGCCACCGCTGATGCAGTCGCTGCGCACGGCCGCCACCATGGCGCTGCTGGGCGCGCCCATCATGGCGGCGCTGTTCATGTTCTTCCCGCGCATGGCGCCGCTGTGGGGCGTGCCGGGCGACACCCTGACCGGCCGCACCGGCTTGTCGGGCAGCATGAAGGTGGGCTCCATCGCCGAGCTGGCCCTGGACGACCGCGTAGCGCTGCGGGTGCGCTTTGACGACCCAAAAATCGAACCACCCCAATCGGTGTTGTACTTCCGCGGCCCGGTGCTCTCCAGCTTTGACGGGCGCGAATGGCAGGCCGACCCGGTACGCGAGGACAGCGCCTTTGCTGGCCGCATGGGCCTGCCCGCGCAGCTGCAGGTGCAGGGCCCATCGCTGCGCTACGAAATCACGTTGGAGGCGCACCAGCGCCCCTGGCTGCTGCTGCTCGAAGCCGCGCCCGAGAAGCCCGAGGTGGCAGGCATGAATGTCTTTATGACGCAAGACCTGCAGTGGGTGGCATCGCGCCCCATCACCGACATCGTGCGCCTACGCGCCGAAAGCTACCCGCAGTTCAGCCACGGCCCGCGTACCGCCACCCCGGCCTTGCGCTTCATGACGGCGCTGCCGCAGGGCCTGAACCCGCGTACCCTTGCGCTGGCCCAGCAAATGCGCGCCAACCCGGCCCTGGCAGCCGGTGGCACCCAGGCGCTGGTGGACGCCACGCTGCAGCGCCTGCGCACCGGTGGCTACGAGTACACGCTGGAGCCCGGCGTGTACGGAGAGCACACGGCCGATGAATTCTGGTTCGACCGCAAGTCCGGCTTTTGCGAACACATCGCATCGGCTTTCGTGGTGCTGATGCGCGCCATGGATGTGCCGGCACGCATCGTCACCGGCTACCAGGGCGGTGAGCGCAACCCGGTCGATGGCTACTGGACCGTGCGCCAGAGCGACGCCCATGCCTGGACCGAAGTCTGGATGGAAGGCCGTGGCTGGGTACGGGTCGACCCCACAGGCGCCGTATCCCCCGGGCGCGTAGGCCAGTTCCAGCGCCTGCAAGCCCCCCGTGGAGCCATGGCCAATGCAGTGGGCACAATGCTGAGCCCCGGTACTGTGCAGCGCCTGCGCGCCCTGTGGGAAGCCGCCAACAACCGCTGGAACCAGTGGGTGCTGAACTACACGCAAAGCCGCCAGCTCGACCTGCTGCGCGCCATGGGCTTTGACGCCCCCGACTGGCAAGACCTGGCCCGCGTGCTGGCGGGGCTGATCGTCGCCGCCGCAGCGGCCGCTGCCGCCTGGACGCTGTGGGAGCGCTTGCAGCACGACCCCTGGCTGCGCCTGCTGGCCCGCGCCCGCGCACGCCTAGAGCGCAGCGGCCTACCCACCACGGCCAGCATGCCGCCCCGCACGCTGGCGGCACACGCCCAAGCCCGCTTTGGCGCCCCTGCCGACGACGCCGCAGCCTGGCTGCTGCGCCTGGAGCAACTGCGCTACGCCCCTCCCTCCACATCCCGGGTGCAGGCCCTGGGCCAGCTGCGGCGCGATCTGCGCCGCCTGCGCTGGCCTGCCCCACGCCGTCCTTCATGATGCAGAAATTTCTCTCGATTACTCTTCTTTCAATAGCTGCTACCGCCCTATCTACGGGCGTAAATGCCAAAAATCCCTCTAAAAAGCAAGCCGCAGCAGCCCGCGCCGCCGAGCCGACCGGCACGCTCTACGCCCGCCGCGCCGACGCCATGCAGTTTGCCGACGACCTGGCCGAGCGCCGCGACCTGGACCGCGAATGGGTGCGCCAGGCCATCGGCCAGGCGCGTTTTCTGGCGCAAGTGCCGCGCCTGGTATTGCCACCGGCCAAAGGTACAGCGAAGAACTGGCAGGCCTACCGCAACCGCTTCATCGAGCCGGTGCGCATCCGCGCCGGGGTGCGCTTCTGGCAAGAGAATGGCGCCGCGCTGGCGCAGGCCGAGCGCGAATACGGCGTGCCCGCCGAGATCATCGTCGGCATCATTGGCGTCGAGACCATCTACGGCCAGCACATGGGCAACTTCCGGGTGATGGATGCGCTGGCCACGCTGGCCTTCGATTTCCCGGCCGAGCACCCGCGCGCGCAGGAGCGGGCAGCCTTTTTCCAGCGCGAGCTGGAGCAGTTCCTGAGCCTCATGCACCGCACCGACACCGACCCCTTCACCCCGCGCGGCAGCTATGCCGGTGCCATGGGCCTGGGCCAGTTCATGCCATCGAGCTGGGCGCGGTACGCCGTGGACTTCGACCGCGACGGCCACATCGACCTGTATGGCAGCGCTCAGGACGCCATCGGATCGGTGGCCAACTACTTCATCGCACACGGCTGGACACCCGGCATGCCCACGCACTTTGATGTACGGCCCGAGGGCAGCGCCGCGCAAACCGACGAACTGCTGGTGCCCGACATCCTGCCCACCTTCAGCGCCGCCAGCATGCAGGCCCGGGGCGCCGTGCTGGACGAGGCAGGCGCCCGCTACACCGGCCCGCTGGCCCTGGTCGAACTGCAAAACGGCGACAACCCGCCCAGCTACGTGGCAGGCACGGAAAACTTCTACGCCATCACGCGCTACAACTGGTCCAGCTACTACGCCATGGCCGTCATCGGGCTGGGCCAAGCCGTGGCCGCAGCGCGCCGTTGACCCTCAACCCGCCGTGACCGACCCGCACCTGCCTGCCCTGCACGCCACGGCGCCCGGCCTGTACCGCCACTACAAAGGCGGCTGGTACGAGGTGGTCGCCACCGTGCGCTGCAGCGAGACCCTGCAAGGCATGACGCTCTACCGCCCGCTCTATGGCGCAGGCCTGACCGATGGCACGCTATGGGTACGGCCCGCCGCGATGTTCAACGAATCGGGCCACTTTGCCGGCAAGGTACAGCCGCGCTTCGTGCGCCACGAACCCGCGCAGCTGCTGCTGGCCGACCTGCCCACCGCGCACGCACTCATCGCCCACCTGCGCGGGCAGGCGCAGCGGCAAGGCAGCCTGCCGCTGGACACAGCCCTGCGCCCGCCACCGCCCGAGCCCACCACTTGCTGCGGGCGCGGCTGCAACGGTTGCGTGTGGGAGGGCTTTTACACCGCTCTGCACCACTGGCGCGAGGACGCCATCGCCTTCTTGCAGCGCAACGAAGCACCTTCCGCAGCCCGCTGAACCGGCCGGGCATGGGAAATACCCTGAGCATTTTGGTTGCCCACGGGTAGAAAAAGCCGTCACCATGCAGGACAAGGAGACCCTGCATGCCGATGCCACAGCTGTCCGGACTGGACGCCCTGTTTCTCTACATGGAGAAGCCCGAAATGCCCATGCACGTGGGCGCCATGCACCTGCTCGAACTCCCCAAAGGCTACCGGGGCCGCTATGTCAGCGACCTGCGGCGGCTGTATGCCGCGCGCATGCCTGCCCTGCCTGCGCTGCGCCGGCGCCTGTGGTGGATGCCCTTGAACCTCGCCAACCCGGTCTGGGTGGATGCCGAGCCCGACCTGTCGTACCACATCATCGAACACAAGCTGCCCCGCCGCGCGGTAGGCGGACCACCAAGCGACGCCCGCACGCTGCTGGAAGAAAAAATTTCGTTGCTGCACCCGCAACTGCTCGACCGCAGCAAGCCGCTGTGGCGCATGCATGTCATCGAAGGCCTGCCGCGCAGCGCGCAGGGCCTCAAGCAGGTGGGGCTGTATTCGCAGTTGCACCACGCTGCGGTGGATGGCCAGGCGGCGGTGGCGCTGGGCAATGTGCTGTACGACCTGACGCCTGAACCCCGCGCAATCGCACTGCGCCCCTCACGGCGCAGCAAGGTCTTTGGTATCGGCATGGTGGAGATGCTGCGCGGAGCCCTCGGTAACGAGGTTGGCCAGGTGGCGCGTCTGGTGCGCGAACTGCCGGCCACGCTGGGCACCGTGGCCGGTGCAGCCAAGGACGCATTGACCAGCCAACGCCTGCGCGGCACAGGCTCGGGCAACGTCACGCTGGCCCCAGCCACCCCCATGAACGTGACCGTGGGCACCACACGGGCCTTTGCAAGCGCCAGCCTGCCGCTGCCAGAATTCAAGGCCCTGGCACGCGCGCACGGTGCAACGCTGAACGATATGGTGCTCATGCTGTGCGCGGGCGCGCTGCGCAGCTACCTGCTGCTGCACCAAAAACTCCCGCGCAAGAGCCTGGTCGCGGCCGTGCCCATTTCGCTGCGCCCGCAGGGCGACACCCGTCCGGACAACCAGGCCTCGATGAGCCTGATCAGCCTGGGCACGCACCTGGCCGATCCGGGCCAACGCCTGGCGCACATCCGTACCGCCAGCGGCGCGATGAAAACCACCATGGGACGCATGAAAAGCATCCTGCCGACCGACTTCCCGTCCATCGGCATCCCCTGGTTGATCGAGGCAGCGGCCACGCTGTATGGCAAGGCCCGCGTGGCCGACCGCTTGCCCCAGGTGGCCAACGTGGTGATTTCCAACGTGCCCGGCCCCCAGGTGCCGCTGTACCTGGCGGGTGCACGCATGCTCGCCAACTGCCCCACCAGCATCGTGGTACACGGCCTGGCCCTGAACATCACGGTGCAAAGCTTTGACGCACACATGGATTTCGGCCTCATGGCCGACGCGGCGGCGCTGCCCGATATAAAGGCACTGGCCAAAGCTCTGGACGCCGCTCTGGACGAGCTGCGCACTCTGCCCCACCCGCAGCCCGCCCCGCCAGCGGCCCGCCCACGCCCCCCTGCCCCGGCAGCTGCCAAGGTGTCGCGCAAGCGACCCGTCTCTCGGGTAAATGCCACCCGGAGAGGCGCTTGACATCTTTACCATGGTGCAATGGCCTCCACCTCAGAATGTGTCCCCATGCCCGCACATACCCGCCGCAAGACCCACGTCACACCCACCGAAGACGCCGGTCTGGACCTGATGCCACCGGGCCTCAGGCTGATGCTGCTCGAAGCCCGTGCGCCCTGGGAAGCCATGGCCATGGCCGCCGTCTCGCCGTGGCTCTCGCGCATGCCGCCAGGCGACGGGCATGCGGTGCTGGTCTGCCCCGGCCTGGGCGCATCGGACCTCACCACCCTGGCCCTGCGCCGGTTTCTGAAAAAACTGGGCTACCAGGCCTATGGCTGGAAGCAGGGCCTGAACCTGGGCCCCCGTGAAGGCGTTGTCGAAGGCTGTCTGGAGCGGCTCGAGGCACTGCACCGGGAGCATGGCGGAAAAATCAGCCTGATCGGCTGGAGCCTGGGCGGCATTTACGCACGCGAAATGGCCAAGGAAATGCCGGACCTGGTACGCGGTGTCATCACCTTGGGCACCCCGTTCACCGGCCACCCCAAGGCCACCAATGCCTGGCGTTTCTACCAAATGGTGAGTGGCCAAAACGCCCACGACGAAGAGTTGCTGGCCGAAGTGCGCAAGCCCCCGCCAGTGCCCACCACGTCGATTTACAGCAAGACCGACGGCATCGTGTCCTGGCAGTGCAGCATCAACCCGGCGCGGCATGCCCACACCGAGAATATCGAAGTGCGCGCCAGCCACATCGGCATGGGCATGAACCCGCTGGCCATGTATGCCATTGCCGACCGTCTGCGCCAGGAACCCGACCAATGGCGGCGATTTGACGTACAGGGCGCGCGGCGCTGGTTCTTCAAGGTGGCGCACCAGCCTGAGGCCGTCACACGGTGGTATTGAACCTAGAAACAGCAGTTGACCGCTTTGTATCTCTTGCTGGGCCGCATGAAAGCTATCGTTGATGACTCCAATAACGTTCACCTGATGGGGGAGAGCGCTATGCACCCACCAGCACCGCGCTCAGGGCGCCATGCGGCGTTGTTCCTCCTTGCGGGCAGGAGCCCGCCGCGTCGTCTCGCCTTGCCTGACACCCAGATCACGGCACTGGCGGGCACATCCAACTGCCGTTTCTAGGTTGAAACAGCGGGCTGCCTGACCCATGCAAATCCAGGCCAATGGACTGCACATCGAGGTGGACGACCAGGGCCCCGCTGGGGGCCCGGTGGTCTTGCTCATCATGGGGTTGGGCATGCAGCTCATTGCCTGGCCGCAGGCGCTGGTGGATGGGCTCGTGGCGCGCGGCTTTCGTGTGCTGCGCCTGGACAACCGCGACATCGGCCTGAGCCAGGGTTTTGACCATGCGGGGGTTCCGCACATGGCACTGGCAGGCCTGCGCCACCTGCTGCACCTGCCGGTGCGCTCACCCTATTGCCTGGCCGACATGGCACGCGATGCCCTGGGCGTGCTCGACGCGCTGGGCATCGCCCAGGCCCATGTGTGCGGTGCCTCCATGGGCGGCATGATCGCCCAGCATCTTGCTGCCACCGCCCCGCAGCGCGTGGCCAGCCTTACGCTGATGATGACCACCAGCGGCGCCCGTTCACTGCCCAAACCCCGCTGGGCCCTGCAACGCACCCTGATGTCCCGTCCGGCGGGGCCTGGCGAAGATGCCGCCGTCGCCTGGATCGTGCACCTGTTTGGCGCCATCGGCAGCCCCGGCTACCCGGCCAACGCAGACACCCTGCGCGAGCGTGCCTTGGCCTCGGTGCGCCGCGCCTGGCACCCAGCGGGCTCGGCCCGGCAATTGCTGGCCATCGTGGCCGACGGCGACCGCACACCCTTGCTGGCCCGCATCACAGCACCCACGCGCATCGTGCATGGCCTGGACGACCCGTTGGTACCCGTGGCCAGCGGCCAGCAGCTGGCGCAGCACATTGCGGGCGCGCAGACGGACTTTATTCCCGGCATGGGCCACGATCTGCCGGATATGCTGCTCGGGCACTTCGCCACGGGCATCGCAGAGAACGCAGCGCGGGCACACCCCTGAGCGGACTTGGGAGGTTTTCGGACTTGGAGCGCCAAAGCCGCAGACAGTGCTGTAGCACGGCAAGGCAACAACACGGATGGTTTAGAAACGGCATCACCTTGCAATCCGGTATCACAAGCCCCCTGCCCAGCGCCGCAATGGAGTTCGCGCCACAATGTGCAGCCCCGTTCTCGACGCTCCTCCTCAAACATCACCCTGCATGCCTGCCACTCCCCCCTTCGTTTCCGACGCAGACGCCATCGTCCGCGTGCGCGGCCTGAGCAAAACCTATGCGGGTGGATTTCAGGCGCTGAAAAATGTAAACCTGGACATCCGGCGCGGTGAGATTTTCGCCCTGCTCGGCCCCAACGGTGCGGGCAAGACCACGCTCATCAGCGTCATTTGCGGCATGAGCAACGCCACCGAGGGCACGGTGACCGCCGATGGCCATGACACGGTGCGCGACTACCGCACCGCCCGCGCCGCCATTGGCCTGGTGCCGCAGGAGCTGCACACCGATTCGTTCGAGACCGTGTGGGCGACAGTGAGCTTTAGCCGCGGGCTGTTTGGCAAAGCGCCCAACCCGGCATTCATTGAGAAGATTCTGAAAGACCTGTCACTCTGGGACAAGAAGGACAACAAAATTCTTCAGCTTTCGGGCGGTATGAAGCGCCGCGTGCTCATTGCGAAGGCCCTGTCGCACGAGCCAAAGATTTTGTTCCTCGACGAGCCCAGCGCCGGGGTGGACGTAGAGCTGCGCCACGACATGTGGCGCCTGGTGCGTGAATTGCGCGATGCCGGCACCACCATCATCCTGACCACGCATTACATCGAAGAGGCCGAAGACATGGCCGACCGCATTGGCGTGATCCGCAAGGGTGAGCTGATCGTGGTGGAAGACAAGCACGTACTGATGCGCAAGCTCGGCAAGAAGCAGCTCACGCTCACCCTGCAGCAGCCCATGGAGCGCGTGCCAGACGCCTTGGCACGCTGGCCGCTTGCCCTGTCACAGGATGGCCAGCAGCTCATCTACAGTTTTGACACGCAGCAGGAAGACACCGGCATTGCCGCACTGCTGCGCGCGCTGGGCGAACTGGGCATTGACTTCAAAGACCTGCATTCCAGCGAAAGCTCGCTCGAAGACATCTTCGTCAGCCTGGTCCACGACACGAAAGCACCGCAAGCATGAAGGGCCTCAATCTGCACGGCGTGCGCGCCATCTACGCCTTTGAAATGCACCGGGCGTTTCGCACCTGGATGGGAAGCCTGGTGGCACCGGTGCTCTCGACCGCACTGTATTTCATCGTCTTCGGCTCGGCCATCGGTTCGCGCATGGGTGACATTGGCGGCGTAAGCTATGGCGCCTACATCATCCCCGGACTGTTGATGCTGTCGCTCTTGTCCGAGAGCATTTCCAACTCGGCGTTTGGCATCTACATGCCCAAGTGGTCAGGCACCATTTACGAGCTGCTGAGCGCACCGGTGAACTGGGTCGAGGTGCTGCTGGGCTATGTGGGAGCGGCGGCAACCAAGTCGCTTCTGGTGGGCGCTCTGATTCTCACAACAGCACGGTTTTTTGTACCCTACGAGGTCGCGCACCCGGTATGGATGGTGGGCTTCCTGGTGCTCACGGCGATCACCTTCTGCCTGTTTGGTTTCATCATCGGTTTGTGGGCCGACAGTTTTCAAAAACTGCAGATCATTCCGCTGCTGGTGATCACGCCTCTCACCTTCCTGGGCGGTGCGTTCTACAGCATCAACATGCTACCGCCGCTGTGGCAGAAGGTGTCGCTGTTCAACCCGGTTGTCTACCTCATCAGCGGCCTGCGCTGGGCGTTCTACGGTCAGGCTGACGTGCACATCGGCGTGAGCGCGGGCATGACACTCGCGTTCATGGCAATATGCCTTTGCGTGGTGTGGTGGGTGTTCAAGACCGGGCACCGTATCCGCAAGTGAGCCTTGAAACAGCCGTCACACCAGCTTGCGAATCGGTTGATGGCGCCAGATTTTTCGGTAGTAGGTCGCTTGCAACAACAGCATTGCAGCAAAGGCGATCGGGTAGCCCATCCACACGCCCCTCAGCCCGAACTTCTGGCTGAGCAACCACGCGGCGGGAACCTCAACCAATGCGATACAGGCAATCGCAATACCAGTGGGCACCATCACTGCGCCGCTGGCCCGCATGATTCCTGACAGGGCCGAGGCCATGCCGAAGATCACCGTGCTCCACAGCATGATGTGCAGCAGCTCCTGCGCCACCTCGATCACGGCCGGGTCGGTGATGAAAAAACCCGTCAGCGTGCGCGAAAAAAGGTAGCCCAGCAGCACCAGCGCGCCTGTGAGCACCACGTTCATCCACAGCGCCGTACGCACGATCGCGCCCAGCGTGTGCAGGCGTCCAGCGCCAATGGCCTGCGCACCCAGGATGGAGGTAGTGATGGCAATCGAGATGGCTGGGAACTGCACATAAGCCACCACCTGGTTCACCGCACCATAAGCGGCCGTGGCCTGCGAGCCATAGCCATTGACCAAGCCCAGCAGGGCCAACTCGGCGAGCGAGATCACGATCATCTGCACCCCGGTAGGGACACCCACGCGCAGCACGCCGCGCAGCAAGGCGAGGTCAATGCGCAAATGTGGAATCAACGCACGCCCCGGCGCGAGCGGGCTATGGAGGCGCACCAAGCGCCAGCCCAGCCAGGTCGTGGCCACCACAAAGGACACCACGGTGGCAGCCGCGCCGCTGGCCACACCCAGCTGCGGCAAACCCGCCCAGCCACGAATGAGCGCGGGCGTGAGCACCAGCCCAATGCCCGCGGAAATCAGCAGCGTGTAGAGCGGTGTGACCGTATCGCCCACCCCGCGCAGCATGGCCGTGGCCAGCAGAAACACGAACAAGCCGGGCATGGCAATCAGGATGATGCGGGCGTACTGCGTGGCGTCTTGCAAAATGTCGGCCGGAGTGCCCAGCGCACGCAGCATGGGGCCGGTAAAGCTCCCGCCCAGCACCGCCACAAACACACCAAACACCACGCCCACGGTGAGCGTGGTACCGGCCACGGCACGCACACGGTCGACCTTGCCTGCACCCCAGGCCTGGCCAATCAGCACCGAGGCGCCCGCACCCAACCCGATCATGAAGGCGATGAAAAAGAACATGACCGGGAAGAAACCAGAGACCGCCGCCAGCGCTTTCACGCCCAGCATCTGACCGAGGTAGATGTTGTTGAGCGTGCCTGAGAGGGACTGCAGGATGTTGCTCGCCAGCATGGGGGCGAGGAACACCGCAAACACACGCCAAAGCGGGCGTGTGCCCGCAGGGGCCGCACCGGGCGCCTGCTCAGGAGGCCGCATTGTCTTCACTCCACGACGCAGCAGCCAGACCCTGCAAATAATGCGAAACATCCACAGGCCAAGGTGCTACCAACGTGGCAAAGCGCTTCTGGTCGCCCGCAAACAGCGCGCGGGCGGCCTCCTCGAAACCATCCAGTGATCCTGCCATGGCGGTCATGAAGCGGTAGGTCGCTTCACGTGATTCGCGTACCGTATCACGCCCCTGGTGAATGCGCCGTGCTTCTTCCACCAAGCGGCGCAAGGCGACCGAGGCGCCGCCGGGCTGGCGGCTGAGCCAGTCCCAATGGCGCGGCAAGAGCGTGACCTCGCGCGCCACCACGCCCAGCTTGG
>JAANMW010001224.1_pt1 | contig 27727 bp, 15 predicted proteins | sample 7279671 | NCBI WGS metagenome assembly JAANMW01 (sample SAMN14094541, study PRJNA606508) | bioreactor metagenome | isolation source: A lab-scale SPAN reactor treating ammonium-rich wastewater day 247 | place: Ireland: Galway | collected 2017-09-19 | reverse complement strand
GGCCTTGCGCCGGCAACGGGGAATGACCCGGCGGGGAGAGGATCATGATCCGCGCCGGATTGGGTTTGTTGCTGACTGCGGCGATGGCCGCCGCGCAGGTGGACGCGCCGAAGCTGGAGGGCTGGAGCTACCGGGTGGACGCCCGGCCGATCAGCCCGGAATGGGTCGACCCGGGCGGCCGGCTGAACGACGGCAAGGCGGGCCGCGGTGGCGGAGTGGCCATCTGGAGCGGTGGCGACATCCACGTCACCATCGACCTGGGTGGCACGGTGTCGCTGACTCAGGTCAAGGTCCACCAGCACCGGCACAATCTGAACTACAAGCTCGACCACCTGTCGGTGATGATCGAGCGCGCCGGGCAGTTCGAGGAGGCCGGCCGGGTGGACGGCTTCTTCGGCCCGACGGCGACCATGGACTTCGTCCACGAGATCGAGCTCAAGGGTGTCGAGACCGCCCGGCTCCGGCTCGACTTCTTCGGCTGCAACGCGCTCAGCCTGTCGGAGATCGAGGTCTACGGCAAGCGCGCGCAGCAGGCCGCCGGCGGCGGGCTGTTCGCCGAGCTGCCGCTGGGCGGCGGGGAGCCCGCGGCGCGCGAGGCCGACCTCGACCATGACGGCCAGCCCGAGCTGATCCTCGAGAACCGCCACGTGCGGCTGATCTTCACCCCGGCCAAGGGCGGTGTCTGCCGCAGCTTGCGGCTCAAGCCCGAAGGCACCGAGCTGGTCCACGCCGCCACCGGCGGGTACGGGCTCCTGCGCGACCAGCTCTGGAAGCCGAACTACAGCTTCGGCGACCGGTTCTACTTCCACCGCCTGACCAACGACAAGGACCTCGCCTCCGTCGAGCTGTGGACCACCGGCGTGGGCGGGATGATGAGCTTCACCGAGGTCCGCAAGAAGATCACCCTGCGCCGCGACAGCTCGCTGGTCGAGGTTCACTACGCGCTGGCCAACGAACCGTCTTCGCAGACCGACTACGAGTACGGCTTCTGGTCGCACAACTGGCTCGGGTCGCCGGCCGGCACCAACACCTACCAGCATCCGACCACCGACGGCGTGCAGCGCTTCACCCTCGACGCCGAGGGCGCCAAGGAGTCGCGCGACCTGTGGTACCGCAACCCGGCCCGGGGCTGGACGGCGGTCAGCACCGACTCCGGCGCCGGCCTGGCCCTGGCCGTGCCGTTCAAGTACGTCAACCTGTACTACACCTGGAACGGCAAGGGCGCGGTCTGCGCCACGCACGAGTGGCGATTCAACCTGATCGAGCTGAAGGCCGGCGAGAAGCTGGAGTTCGACGCCACGCTGGTGCCCTTCCGCGGCCTGCCGACGGTCGATGGCGTGGTCGACGGTGTGGTCGGGCGGATCGACGGCGCGGCCGAGGGCCGGACGCTCACGGTCGAGACTCAGGCCGAGGCGCCGGCCGGGGCCACCGGCCGCGCGCTGCGCCTGACGGTGGTTACCGCGAACGGCCAGCCGGCGGCCGGTCCGGCCGAGGTCGCGCTGGCTCCCGGCCAGGTGGCTTCGGCCAGACTGACCGCGCCGACACCGGCGGCCGGGACCTACACCGCGCGGGTGGAGGTGCTGGTCGGCGGCAAGCCCGTCGGCAGCTTCGAGCGGCCGTTCGCCGTCGGCGGGGCGCGGCTGGCCTACCACCTTGACCCGGAGGGCAAGCAGGTCGGGCGCAAGGAAGAGGCGACCGCCAAGCCGGCCTACCGGATCCGCACCGACGTGGTCACGCCGCACATCAAGTGGGCCAAACCGCTGCCCGGCGGGCCGATCAAGGCGCTGGTCCTGTGCGACGACATGAACTCCCGCGAGGCGGTCGAGTTGGCCCAGCGGATTGACCTCGACCTCGACTACACCAAGTTCCGGACCACCTTCGACAAGGAGTTCCTGTACCAGGGCGACCTGAGCGTGCTGACCCTCGACGCCGCGCAGAAGCGGCTGTCGGACAAGCTGAAGGCGGGCCGGTACGACGTCATCTTGGTAGCCAGCTTCAACTGGCACCACCACTTCTCGGCCGAGAACCGGGAGCTGATGCTCGGCCAGGTGCGCGAGGGTACGGGCCTGATCCTCATCCAGCCCGACGGGTTCGCCGCCGAGGATCTGACCGAATTGCCGGTGGCCGGGGTGGCCAAGGAGAAGAGCGCCGCCCGGCCGATGTGGGGCTGGCACAACTGGCAGCCGGCCGGCGAGCACCCGCTGGTGACCGGCCTGGACTGGGGCCGGTTCCCCGTCACCCGCCGGCACGAGTATTCCACCCGGCCGGAGGGCGAGGTGGTCGCCACCATCGGCAAGGACGCCGCGCCGCTGCTGGTCCTCGGCAAGCTGGGCCGCGGCCGGCTGCTGACCGCCACCTGGGACACCCTGACCCACGATATGTCCTACCGCGGCTACAGCGCGTTGACGCCCATCCTGAGCTACCGCGGCGAGTACCTGCGGCCGGAGTTCTACGACCTGCCGACCGGCTACCACGAGCACTGGTTCGCGTTGCTGTGCCGGATGGTGGCCTGGGCCGCCGGCCGGGACGGCGACGTGACGCTGGCCACCGCCGAGCCGATGTCGGTCCCGCTCGGCCGCCGCGACGCGAAGCTGGCGTTGGCCGTGACCAGCGGGCACGACGAGCCCGGCGCCACCGCCGAGGTGCGGTGGATGACGCCGGCCGGCGTCGATGACCGGCCGGTGCGCGTCCCGGCACCGCTCAAACGGGGCGAGAACACCGTCGAATTGCCGCTGGGCGCGCTGCCCGGCGGGATCGATACCGCGGCGGTGACCATCCGCAAGGCGGACGGTTCGGCCCTGGCCTGGGGCACCGCCTCGGTCACCGTCGAGGTCCCCGCGCGGCAAACCGAGTTGACCGTCACGCCGGACCGGCTGCTGCCCACAGGCGGGGTGTGGCAGGACGACGGGCCGGTGGAAACGCCCGCGTTCCAGGTCGAGAGCCCGCTCCAGGTGGCCGCCAAGCTGGACGCGGCGGCGCCGGCCGGGCTGACCTGGCGGCTCCGCGTGACCGACCGCCGCGGCCGGCTGCTGGCCCAGCGCGATCTTCCGGTGGCCGCCGGGACGCAGGAGCTGCGCAGCAGCATTGCGCTGCCGACGCTGATCGATCAAGGGGTCGAGGTGACGGCCCGGCTGGCTCGCGGCGACGATCTGCTCGACCAGCGCCGGGCGCGGGTGGTGGCGTTCCACCCGCGGGTCTGGAACCGATTCTGGTTCACCTCGTGGAACGGCAACTGGCTGTGGCGGAGCTACTATCTGTTCGACGCCAACCGGCGGATAGTCCGCGACTGGGGCCTGGACAGCGCGATGTACGGCGAGGTCGAGCTGGGCACCGGCAAGGTCCGCGACGACTCCTTCTACGGCATCAACCATACCTGGCTCGGGCTGCTCCTGGGCCTGGGCAAGGGCGTGCTTTCGGTCAACGACGTCGACTTCGCCAAGAAAGCCGCGGCGTACGCCAAGACCAAGGACAAACAGCAGCTCCAGCGGACGCCTTGCCTGGTCGACCCGGCCTGGCGCGAGGCGGTCAAGGCCAAGCTGTTGGACCGCGTCAACGCCACCATGCCGCCCGGCACCATGGACTACTGTATGGGCGACGAGATGTCGCTGACCGACTACACGCGGTACTTCGACTACGACTGGTCACCCGCCAGCCTGGCCGACTTCCGCGCCTGGCTGCAGAAGCGCTACCGCGGCCTGGCGGACCTGAACAAGTCGTGGGGCACCGACTTCCAGACCTTCGACCAGGTTCTGCCGCTGACCCTGGACGAGGCGGTCAAGGCTGCCAACCCGGCTCCGTGGGCCGAGTTCCGCCTGTACATGAACGACCAGATCGCCGGCTTCTACCGCTTCGTTCAGGAGACCATCCGGTCGGTCGATCCCAACGCCAAGTGCGGCCTGTCGGGGACGCAGAGCCCCGAGGCCGGCAACGGCATGGACTGGTTCCTGCTGTCCGACGCGTTCAGCTACTACCACAGCTACAACACGAGCTGGTCGAACGAGATGCGGCGGTCGTTCCAGCGCCGCGGCGGGGCCGACCAGTCGCCCTACAACGGCGGCTACAGCGCGGTCAACCCCGACGCCGAGTACCGCCTGTGGTGGTGCCTGTTCCACGACACCCGCGGCATCTCGGCCTGGACCACCAGCCTGTTCTTCAACGGCGACCTGACCGAATCGCAATCGGGCGCCGACACCAAGGCGCACCTGGAAACCTTCCGCCGGGGCCTGTGGCGGCTGGTCCGCGCCGGCCAGCGTCAACACGACGGCATCGCCCTGTACTACTCGATGCCGACCATCATCGCCGGGGCGCTGATGAACGAAGAGAAGAACATCAACGCCTACCGCGACGCATGGGTCAAGCTGATCGAGGACGCCGGGCTGCAGTATGAGTTCGTCGCCGCGCCGGAAGTCGAGCGCGGGCTGCTGGACGACGGCGAGTTCAGAGTAGTGGTGCTGCCTTACACCCTGGCCCTCTCACGCGGCGAGGTGGCGGCGCTCAAGCGGTTCGTCGAGCGGGGCGGCACCATCCTGGCCAGCCGCCGCTGCGGCGTCCGCGACGAGCTCTCCCGGCCGCAGTCGCCGGCGCTGCTCGACGACCTGTTCGGCGTGCGGGAGGAAGGCGAGCAGAAGGCGGTCGAGCCGGTGCTCAAGCTGGCCGCGGCCTGCGGCGGGCTGGCCGCCGGGGAGATCGTCCGGACCCCGGTCGGCGCGTCCAATTTGAAGTTGGCCGGCGGGCAGGCGCTGGCCACCTCGGCCGACGGCGCGGCGCCGGCGCTGATTCGCGGTCCAGGCGGCCGGGCGGTGCTGCTCAACCTCGACCTGGCCAACTTCGAGGCCGAGCGGCGGTTCCGCTCGCCCACCGAGAAGCAGGTCAAGGCGCTGATCGGGCAGCTCCTGGCCGACGCCGGGGTCCGGCCGAAGTACCCGGCGACGCTCCAGTCCGGGGCCGCGCCGCAGCTCGAGATGGCCCGCTACAAGCTGGACGGGATCGATCTGCTGTGCCTGCTCAACGCCGACGACAAGCCCAACGTGGCGACCATCGCGCTGGGCGGCGAGAAACAGGTCTACGACCTCCGCGCCGAGAGTGACCGGGGCCGGCTGAAGAGCCTCCAGGTGCCGCTCGAGCCGAAGTGCGCCCGGGTCTACGCGCTGTGCAACGGGCCCTTCCCAGCACCGACGCTGCGCGCCGCGGGAGAGGTCGCCCGGGCCGCCGGGACCGGCGACGCGGCGGTGCCGGGCCGCATCGCGCTGACCGTGGGCCGCGCCGCGGCGGCGCCGACCCGGCAACTGGTCCGCCTGACGGTCGCCGCGCCCGACGGCACGGCGCATCCCGAGCAGCAACAAACGGTGTGGGTGACCGGCGGCCCGGTCGAGACCAGCATCCCCCTGGCCCTGGACAGCCCGACCGGGACCTGGACCGTCACCGCCACCGACGTGCTGACCGGTCAGTCGGCCCGGGCGACCGTCGCGGTGCGCTAGGCCGGCGAGCGCCCCGGACCGGTCCGCAACTCCCGTCTGGGAGCGGATCCGTGGTCGCTCGCGTTGACAGATCACGACCCCGCTGCTACCATGCGGGGCCGTCGGGCCATTAGCTCAATCGGTAGAGCAGCGGACTCTTAATCCGTTGGTTCCAGGTTCGAGTCCTGGATGGCCCATGTCAGGCCACACAGACGTAGTCTTCGCCCTCGGTCAGCCCGAAACCGTCCAACCGCGCTCGGATCATTTCCCGCGCGCCCAGCACGCCGACCGTCACCAGGACCGGGTGCGGCGCCCCGCCCCGCAGCATCTCCGGCGGCTCGACGGGCGCGCCGCGGACTGCTCCGCCCGCCTTGTCCGGATCGATGTGCAAGGCGACGCGCAGTCCCGCGGCGGTCAACGTGCGGGACCAGTACCGCCCGCCCTTGCCGGCGCCCCAGACGATCACCGTGTCCACGCCGCGGAGCCGCGTCGCCTTCAGATGGGCCACCTTGCAGCGGCGGAAAGCGGCGGTGCCATAGGCCCCGCCACCGCGACTCAAGCGGCCGGGGTGATCGCGCCAGTAGAGCAACACCTCGGGCAGTTTGCGGAACCGCGCGCCGGCGGCCCAGAGGCGCAGCCAGAGGTCGTAATCCTCGGGCCAGCCAAGGTCTCGGTACCCGCCCACCGCGCGCAGGAGCCGGGTCGGCAGCATCACCGAGGGGTGCGCCAGCGGGGATTCGACGAACAGGTCGCGCTCGATCTGCTCGTGCGTCAGGAGGCCGTTCAGCCACGCCTCGTAGCGCTGGAAACCCTCGCCGATGGAGCCGACCGGGAAGCTCCGCACGGCGCAGCCGAGCACGCCGTCGCAGGCCGCGCCGCGCTGGCGGAGCAGCCGGTCGCGGTGCATCAGGTCGTCGGCGTCGAAGCGCGCCAGCCAAGCGCCGCGGACATCGCCCAGCCCGTCATTGAGCGCCGGCACCAACCCGCGGTGCGGCCGGTGGAGCACCCGACAGCGGGACTCGCCGTCGGCGAACGCGTCGAGGAGCTCGCCCGAGCCGTCGGTCGACCCGTCGTCGACCGCGACCAGCTCCCACTCGGCCAGACTCTGCCGCCGCACGCTGGCCAGCGCGTGCGGCAGCGTCGCGGCGGCGTTGTAGACCGGCATCAGGACCGAGACCATGCGAGGAACGTAGCAGGTCGGCGGGGGGCGGTCAACGGTGACCGAGTGGACGCCGTGAACGAGGTGGACGAGGTGGACGCGAACCGACGACCGCCCCCTCCACCTCGTCCACTCGGCCGACCGTGCCCCTGGCGATCCGCTTGCAGGAAGTAGCAACAGCGACGGGTGAGTCGCTTGGCGCTGGGGGCCGCGAACCCCGCTATGGAGCGCGCATCGGCCCGACGCCTGGTGCGTCGTGAGCGATACACGACCCGCCGCCGGTCATCTTGCTGTCGGGAAATACGGCAAGTCGCCGTTCACCCTCCGCCGTACGCGACGGACCCCGAAGGTCACGGGTGGCCCGCGGTGGGCTCAAAGGAGTTGTCCAATGCCAGATCGACCCATGGTGACGGTGGACGCGAACGAAGCGGTGGCTTCGGTCGCGCATCGGCTGAGCGAGGTGATCGCCATCTACCCGATCACCCCGTCCTCGCCGATGGGTGAGACCGCCGACGAGTTGACCGCCAAGGGAGCCAAGAACGTCTGGGGCGTGGTCCCGGACGTGAGCGCGATGCAGTCCGAGGGTGGCGCCGCCGGCGCCGTCCACGGCGCCTTGCAGGCCGGTGCCCTGTGCACCACCTTCACCGCCTCCCAGGGCCTGCTGCTGATGATCCCGAACATGTACAAGATCGCCGGCGAGATGACGCCGTTCGTGATGCACGTCACGGCGCGCTCGCTGGCCACTCATGCCTTGTCCATCTTCGGCGACCATGGCGACGTCATGGCCTGCCGCGGCACCGGCTTCGCCATGCTCGTCGGCAACAGCGGCCAGGAGGCGCAGGACTTCGCCGCCATCGCCCACGCCGCCACGCTCCGCGCGCGCATCCCGTTCATGAACGTGTTCGACGGCTTCCGCACCTCCCACGAGGTGACCAAGCTTGAATGGCTCCTGGACGACGACCTCCGCGCGCTGATGGACGACGAGCTGATCAAGGCCCACCGCGACCGCGCCCTGACCCCGGACCGACCGGTGATCCGCGGCACCGCCCAGAACCCCGACACCTTCTTCCAGGCGCGCGAGGCCTGCAACGCCTACTACGACGCCTGTCCCGAGGTGGTCCAACAGGTGATGGACCAGTTCGCCGGGCTGACCGGACGGCAGTACCGCCTGTTCGACTACGTCGGCCACCCGCAGGCCGAGCGCGTGGTCATCATGATGGGCAGCGGCGCCGAGGCCGCGCACGAGGCCGTCGACTACCTCGTTGCGCAGGGCGAGAAGGTCGGCTTGATCAAGGTCCGGCTGTACCGCCCGTTCTCGACCGAGGCCCTGTGCGCGGCGCTGCCGGCGACGGTCAAGTCGGTGGCGGTGCTCGACCGGATCAAGGAGCCGGGCGCGCCGGGCGAGCCGCTCTACCTGGACGTGGTGGTCGGGTTGCGCGAGGCCGCGGCGGCCGGCCTGCTCCCGTGCCCCGAGCCCGCGGTCACCGGCGGGCGGTATGGCCTGTCCAGCAAGGAGTTCACCCCGGCCATGGTCAAGGCCGTGTTCGACGACTTGGCCAGCGCCAAGCCCAAGACCCACTTCACCGTGGGCATCACCGACGACGTGACGCACCTCTCGCTGCCGGTTGATGGAGATTTCGACATCGAGCCGGACGACGTGGTCCGGGCGCTGTTCTTCGGCCTGGGCGCGGACGGTACCGTCGGGGCCAACAAGAACTCCATCAAGATCATCGGCGAGGAAACCGACAACTGGGCCCAGGGCTACTTCGTGTACGACTCGAAGAAGTCCGGCGCCATCACCATCTCCCACCTGCGCTTCGGGCCGCGCCCGATTCGCTCGACCTACCTGATCAGCCGCGCCAACTTCGTGGCCTGCCACCAGTTCGGCTTCATGGACAAGTACGAGGTTCTGGAGTACGCCGCGCCCGGAGCGGTGTTCCTGCTCAACAGCCCGTTCGGTGCCGAGGAAGTCTGGGGCCACCTGCCGCGCGAGGCGCAGCAACTGATCATCGAGAAGCAGCTCAAGTTCTACACCATCGACGCGGTCCAGGTGGCCCGCGACACAGGCATGGGTGGTCGCATCAACACCATCATGCAGACCTGCTTCTTCGCCATCTCCGGGGTGCTGCCGAAGGACGAGGCCATCGCCAAGATCAAGGAGGCGATCCAGAAGACCTACGGCAAGAAGGGCGAGGAGGTCGTCCGCCGCAACTGGGTGGCGGTCGACTCGACCCTGGCCAATCTCTACGAGGTGGCGGTCCCGGCGCAGGTGACCGCCCAGCGCGGCCGGCCGCCGGTGGTCTCCGAGGCGGCGCCGGACTTCATCCAGCGGGTCACCGCGGTGATGATGGCCGGCCAGGGCGACCTGCTGCCGGTCAGCGCCTTCCCAGTCGACGGCACCTGGCCCACGGCCACCACGCAGTGGGAGAAGCGGAACATCGCCATCGACATCCCGATCTGGGACCCGGCGGTCTGCATCCAGTGCAACAAGTGCGCGCTGGTCTGCCCGCACGCCGCCATCCGGGCCAAGGTCTACGACCCGGCCCTGCTCGACGGCGCGCCGGAGAGCTTCCGCTCGACCGAGTTCAAGGCCAAGGACTTCAAGGGCCTGGCGTTCACCATCCAGGTGGCGCCCGAGGACTGCACCGGCTGCACCCTGTGCGTCAACGTCTGCCCGGCCAAGGACAAGGCCAACCCGAAGCACAAGGCCATCAACATGGAGCCGCAGCTTCCGGTCCGCGAGCGGGAGGTCGCCAACTACGACTGCTTCCTCTCCCTGCCGGACGTCGACCGCACCAGCATCGAGCGCATCGACGCCAAGTTCAGTCAGTTCCTGCTCCCGCTGTTCGAGTACTCCGGCGCCTGCGCCGGCTGCGGCGAGACGCCTTACGTCAAGCTGCTGACGCAGTTGTTCGGTGACCGGGCGCTGATCTCCAACGCCACCGGCTGCTCGTCCATCTACGGCGGCAACCTGCCCACCACGCCGTACTGTCAGGACGCCGGCGGCCGCGGCCCGGCCTGGTGCAACTCGCTGTTCGAGGACAACGCCGAGTTCGGCTTCGGCTTCCGGCTCGGGGTCGACAGCCATCGCCGGCAGGCGGCCTACCTCCTGACGGCGCTGGGCGCCCAGGTCGGCGATCGGCTGGTCGACCAGCTCCTCGGCGCCGAGCTGCACGGTGAGGCCAACGTCAAGGCGCAGCGCGAGCGGGTGTGCGCCCTGAAGGACAAGCTCAAGGGCATCGCCGGACCGCAGGCGCGGCGGCTGGAGCTGTTGGCCGACTACCTGGTCCGCAAGAGCGTCTGGATCCTGGGCGGCGACGGCTGGGCCTACGACATCGGCTACGGCGGACTGGACCACGTCCTGGCCCAGGGCCGGGACGTGAACATCCTGGTGCTGGACACCGAGGTCTACTCGAACACCGGCGGCCAGGCGTCGAAGGCTACCCCCATCGGGGCGGCGGCCAAGTTCGCGTCCTCGGGCAAGTCGGCCGGGAAGAAGGACCTGGGCCTGATGGCCATGAGCTACCGCAACGTCTACGTGGCCTCGGTGGCCATGGGCGCGCGGGACACGCAGACGGTGCAGGCGTTGGTCGAGGCCGACAGCTATCCCGGCCCGTCGCTGATCATCGCCTACAGCCACTGCATCGCCCACGGGTACGACCTGTCGATGGGCATGGATCAGCAGAAGCTGGCGGTGGACAGCGGGATCTGGCCGCTGTACCGCTACGACCCGCGCCGGATCGAGGCCGGCGACCCGCCGCTGCAGCTCGACTCCAAGGCGCCCAAGGCCAGCGTCCACGAGTACATGCGCAACGAGACGCGGTTCCGCATGGTTGAGAAGATCAACCCGACGCGATTCAAAGAGCTGGCGGCCGCGGCGGAGGACTTCGCCAAACAGCGGGTCGCGGTCTACGAGCAGCTCGCCCACCTGGTGGTGCCCGCGGCGCACGCCAACGGCGCGCAGGAGAGCAACGGGTCGGCCGAAGCCGCCGAGTGAGCACCCGTCGGCCGGCGCCGCCGGCGCCGGCCGACTCGCACCAAGGAGTTGACGCGATGGACCTGACCACTGACTATCTCGGCTTCGAGTTGCCGCACCCGCTCATGCCGGGGGCCTCGGTGATGTCCGAGGAGTTGGATACCATCAAGCAGTTGGAGGACGCCGGCGCCGCCGCCATCGTCCTCCACTCCCTGTTCGAGGAGCAGATCGTCGGCGAGGAGCTGGCCACCGTAAGGGCCATGGACGCCGCCACCAACCAGTACGCCGAGTCGCTCACCTATCTGCCGGACCCCGACGAGTTCACGCTCGGGCCCGATGAGTACCTGGAGCACGTCCGGCGAGTCAAGGAGGCGGTCGGCGTGCCGGTGATCGGCTCGCTCAACGGCACCAGTCTGGGCGGCTGGCTCGGGTACGCCAAGCAGATCGAGGAGGCCGGCGCGGACGCGCTGGAACTCAACGTCTACATGCTGGCGACCGATCTGGGCACCACCGGGCTGTCGATCCGCCACCAGACGCTGGAGATGGTCCGCGCCGTGAAGTCGGCGGTGACCATCCCGGTGGCGATCAAGATCTCGCCCTACTACACCTCGGTCGCCCACGCCGCGGCCGAGTTGGAGGACGCCGGCGCCGACGGCCTGATCTTGTTCAACCGCTTCTACCAGCCCGACATCGACATCGAGGAGCTGGAGGTGGTCCGCTCGCTGCAGCTCTCGACCTCGTTCGAGCTCCGCCTGCGGCTGCGCTGGCTGGCGGTCCTCTCCGGCCGGGTCAAGCCGTCCCTGGCGGTGACCGGTGGCGTGCACACGGTCGAGGACGCCATCAAGGCCATCATGTGCGGCGCTCACGCGGTCCAGATGGTCTCGGCCCTGCTCAAGAACGGCCCCGGCCACCTGACCACCATCCGCGACGAGCTGATCGCCTGGATGGACGAGCGCGAGTACGAATCGGTGCGCCAGATGCAGGGCAGCATGAGCCTCCAGCGCTGCCCGGATCCGAAGGCCTACGAGCGCGCCAACTACATGAAGATCCTCAAGAGCTGGGCGGCCTGAGCCGTCCACCCAACCCAGGGCCGGGAGTCTGCCGATCCGTCGGGCCAGGCTCCCGGCCCTGTCGGCTCTACCCCTTGGCGGTGGCTCCGGCGTTGCCCGACACCCGCCACGTCCCGTCCGCGGCACGAGTGGCGGCGATGGTGGTGGGGATGATGAACTCCGCGCCGGGGGCGAACTCGTAGACGTACCCGGCGGCGTAGTCCTTGGAGTCCTGGTAGCCGCGGATGAAGGACACGTTGCCCAGGCATAGCCTGCTGCCCTGACCGGCCGGCTCGACCGACTCGATGGTGTAGCAGGCGTTGCGAACCCGATCGTTGGCGATGATCATCGTCGATCCGGCCAGCTTGTCGGCCGGCAACTGGGTGTCTACGGTGAGGTAGCCCTGGCCGTCGGTATCGCGGTCGAAGTCGGTGACGGTGCCGGTCCAGCCCGGAGCCGGGGCGATCAGCTCGAAGTCTCCCAGGGCGATCCGGGTCCCGCGGAGGAGGGCCGCGCGCTCGACCCGGCCGGCGCGGGTGCGCAGCCAGGCGAGGCTCCCGGTGAGCTGCGGCCCATCCTTGACCGCCACCACCGCGTTGTCGGCGTTGGCGGTCAGGAGATAGTCCACGGCGCCGTCGGCGAGGGTGATGGACAGCGCGACCGCGTCCGCGGCGGGGTCCGCGGTGACCTCCAGCCGCTCCACGGCGGCCAGGACCGGCTGACCGGTGTACGGCTCGATCACCCCGACGAAGGTGCTGGCCAGGTTCTCGCCGGACCGGTGCGCGAGCAGGTAGCGCAGGTACTCGGGGTTGCCGCGCTTGTTCTGCGGCGGTTGGGTGTCGGCCAGGGCCAGGTCGTCCAGCGGCGTCAGGGAATGGTAGCGCAGGTGGATGTCGTCCTGGTCCGTGACGCCGCGGTACCCGGCCTGGGCCTTCCAGTCGACGGTCACCGGCCCCGGCCGCGGGGCGCGTTCGACGTTGACGAACCACGAGTACCCGTAGGTCGCGGTCCCTTTGACCGGCGCCTGGAACGGCTGCTCGGGCCCGGCATAGGTCCCCGTCGGCTGCCGGGTCAGAGCCGCGCCGGTGACGGTCACCGGGCCGGGCGGGCCGTGCAGGGAGTAGAGGTGATCCTGCCCGCCCCGGACGCGGAACACGTCGACCGCGTACCCGCCGGCCGCGCCGAGCTTGACGAAGGCCAGGGTGCGCTGGTACTGCTCGACCCCGTCGTAGACCTCGCGGCTGTCCACCCGCACCGCGCCGAAGTCGTCGCCCTGGTAGTACAGCTCGGGGTGACCGACCCAGGTCGTCTTCTGCGGCGACTGGTTGACCACCACCGTGTTGTGGCTGAGGGTGTTGCGGGTGACGAACATCCGCTGCGGCCAGTTGCTGGTGTACTCGGGGTAGCCGTGGTCCGGGAGCAGGCACAGGCCGTGGTAGTAGAGGTCGAAGTTGAGCCGGTCGAGGTGCCCGTGCCCGCCGTTGCGGCCGTAGTAGAGCCACAGGTGGCTGCCCTCCCGGCCGCGGCCGAAGCTGAGCGAGGCCAGACCGTAGCCGGCCAGGTTCCGGCCGCCCGAGCCGTCGCTCGGCGGCGTCTTCTGGACCACCTCGGCGATCTCCTGGGCGACGCGGTCCGGGTCCTTGCTGAAGATGTCGCGACCCAGCCCGGCGGCCTTGTCGCCGTTGGCCCGCCACGCGCCCACCGCCAGCTCGGGATCGCCCAGGATCTGCCAGCCGCGGGCAAGTGACTGCGCGTTCACCGCGACCATGCCCAACGTCCCACAGGAGCCGGCATCCCCGATGTTCGGGGTGGCCAGGCCGCCGACCACCAACCGCCACGGCGCGCCGAAGGTGGCGGCGAAGGTCGGCAGATCGCGGTACACGTCGTGCCGGTCGTAGCCCTGGTAATCGTGCAGCAGGTCGGCCACCTGGCCGAGGTTGATGCCCCACGACAGCGCGTACCCGGGGGCGGCCTCGTCGCCCACCCCGTCCCGGTCGATGCGGCCGATCACCGTGCCGGGGATGCGGCCGCCGCCAGGCTCGAACAGCCAATCCAGCCACTGCCCGGTCTCCGGCTCGGTGTCCAGCGCGATGGCGGCCATGGCCAGCGCGCTCTGGTGCATCCCCTCGTTGCCGTTGATCCGCCCGTCGAAGACCGCCTGCGCGCCGGTGCGGAGGATGCCCTCGTCGAGGTTGGCCACCAACAGCTCGCGGGTGCCCTTGGCCCGCGGGGTGCGGAACCGCTTCGCCCGGTCGGCCAGGAAGGCGTACAGCTCCGGGTCGTCGACCGTCGCCGAGAGCAAGCGATCGACGGCGGTGGCCAAGCGTTCCAGCGTGCCGCACTCCCAGATCGCCCCTTCGATCTTCCCGCGGCCGGAGCCGCCATCGGAGTGGTAGTAGCTGAGTTTGGCGTACGGCGCCCAGTCGTAGTCGGGGTAGACATCGGCGATGCGGTCGAGCAGGATCAGCGCCTTGTGCCCGTAACGCCGCTCGCCGGTGTGCAGCCAGGCGTTGCACAGCGCGTCCAGTCCGCGCTGCACCTGGCCCCAGTACTGCCACGCGTAGTACGCGACGAACAGGAAGCGGTGGCCCTGCTCGTCGGTCCAGCCGTACCCGTCGTCGACTCCCCAGGTGTGCTTGGGATCGGCGGGGTCGGGATGCTCGGCGTTGACCAGCAGCTTCCGGTCCGCCCGGTCCGGGTCGAACACCCCGCTCTCGTCGATCCCGCTGGCGTAGTACCGGCCGAAGTCATTGGTCGGGAAGACGGTCCCGTCGACCGGGCAGGTGACCTTCCAGGGCAGCTTCCAGACGTCCACCTTCCAGGGGTAGTTGCCCCCCTGGGCATGGATCTTGTTGCCGCACACCGGACAGCCGACGCGTTGACCGGCGCGCCAGCTCACGTCGATGGTGCGCGGCAGCTTCTGGCCGGGCACCATGCGCCACAGCGTGTCGTCGTCCAGCGCCACCCACGGCTCGGCGGCGCGCACGGCCGCGGTCCGCTGGGCCCGAGCCCAGTCGTGCCGCTCGCAGTTGGCGCGGAGGTTGGCGATCCGCTCGCGGGTGAACCGCCCGCCGTACTCACGCGGCGCGGCGCCGGCGGGCGACAGGGCGATCCCGAAAGTCGGCAGGACCGCGCAAAGAGTAAGCTGGGCCGTCGGCAGGTTGGCCAACACGAGCGCTCCCCGCGCCTCGCACCGAGGCGGTCGAGCCGGTGCGGTTCGCAACCGGCGCCGGGTTCCCTCGTGCGCGGTCCGGGCGTGCTACACTCCGCGCGACAGACGACTGGTCGTCGCGGGAGCGGGACATGGTCAGACTGGCAGTGATCGGCGACACGCACCTGACGCGCGATGAGTTCTTCCCCTCGCCGGCACGGGAGGTGGGCCAGGCGCACGACCGGGCCAAGTACGTGGCCAACGTCGACCGCACCGTGCGGCCGATGCTGGCGGACATCCGCCGCGCCGCGCCGGACCTGCTCCTGCACTCGGGCGACCTGGTCGAGGGCGCGCCGGGCGAGGCCGGCTGGGAGGAGATGCGCTGGGCGTTGGACCTGGTCCGCGAGGCGGTCGACTGCCCCGTCCTGCTGGCCCGCGGCAACCACGACCGGCGCGAGTGCTTCGCCGAAGTGGTCACGCGCCACAACATCGCGGTGGCCGGCGAGAGGGCGGCGACCATTCCGTTTGCCTGGGAGCAGGATGGTCTGCGAGTCGTGGTGACCGATACCAGCGACGGCTCGGCTCCGGCCCAGGCCGGGCTCCGGCAACTGCTGGAGCCTGGTGGGTGGAGCTTCGTGCTCGGCCACTCGCCGGCGTTCAACGTGGGCCGGCCGTTCTTCCGTGATCGGCCGTTTGACCAGGTCCTGCTGGGGCTCGCGCGCGACCTGCCGGTCCACGCCCTGTTCTGCGGCCACACCCACAACACCAGCGTGGTCGGCTACGATGCCGGCGGCCGGGTGCTGTCGCAGGTCATGCTCTCCTCGATCCGCTGGGGAGACGGCCCGGGGGTGCCCCTGGCCGCCGCCAAGACCTGGCTGGTCCCGCCGGCCAGGCAGCGCTACGCCTGGCCCGGTCTGCTGGAGAACAGCCCGCCGGTCTGGGCCTGCGTCGAAGTCGGTGACGACCAGGTAGCGGTGGAACTGCGCCGCGTTGGTGGAGCCTTGGAGTTGGCCTTCACCATCGCCCGCGACGGGACCGTCTCCGAGCATCACCGCGCCACGCCGCCGCCGGCCGGCGAGCTGTCATCAGGCATCCGCCGGGCCTGGCTGTGCCTGAGCCTCTACCGCGCGCCGCGGCGATCGTGCCGGGTGATGCTTGGCGACCTGGTGCTGGGCCAGTTCCCGACCACGGTGCCGCACTACCACCACCGAACCGAAATCCCGCCCGCGGCGCTGCCGCACATCGGCCCCATCAACCCCGTGCGCCTGGCCGGCGAGGCCGACGAGCGGCTGGTGGTGGGCAGTCTGGCCATCGAGGCCGAGCTGGCCGACGGCGGCCGCCGCTTTACCCGACCGTCGGCGATCCTGGCCGTCGGGGACGCGTACACCGACTGGCCGGAGCCCGAGGTGATCCTGGCTCCGGCCATCGCGCAGCTACCAACGGTGCGGCTCAGCTTCGACTCGGGATAGGTGTTCCGACCGCCTACGTGTTGGCCCAGTACGGATAGTTGACCTGGTTGTTCCACAAGGTCAGCAGCTTGAACCACTTGGCGTGGCCGTCGACCATGACCGCGTTGACGCCCTCGTTGTGCTGATTGACGTACAGCGGCTGATAGGCCGTCCAACTGTAGCCGACCGGCACATAGGCCGTGGGCGAGTAGTTGGTGTCGATGATGGCCACCAGCTCGGCCGGGTTCTTGACGTCGGCCAGGGCGGCGCCGGGTCCGAGGTTCGAGGCCGCAGCCACCGTGGCCGCGTTGTAGCCGTACCCGCAGGGCGTCTGCGTGGCATAGCTCGGGCAGCGCAGGCACTGCGCATTCTTGATGTACGGCTCGATGGCGCTGTACCAGACCTTGCCGTAGCTGTCGGGGTAGACGGTCGCCACGTACCGGCCCGGGAACTTCTCGTCGTAGTCGCCGACGTACTGCAGCAGCGCCAGGCCGAGCTGCTTGACGTTCGACAGACAGGAAGTCTGCCGCGCCTTCTCCCGCGCCTTGGCGAACACCGGGAACAGAATCGCCGCCAGGATGGCGATGATCGCGATTACGACCAACAACTCGATCAGGGTGAACCCACGCTTGGCTCGCATGTCGTCTCCTTTCGCACCGGGCGGGTCGGCACGCGCAGCCGCCGGCGCCACCCGATGATTGCCCGCTCGTCACCATAGTATGATCCCCTGGCTTTGGCAACGCTGGCAACGCGCCAGGTTGAACCGGCGGTAACAAGACCGGCCGGCCTCGGCGACAGGACGGAGCGGGGGACGGTGGCCGGGGCGGACGGTCCGGGCCGTGCGGCACCAGGCCGAGGCGGCGGTCACGAACCGGCGCGACGGCGGGAAGTGTCGAGTGCCTCGGGCAGGTCGGCGAGGCCCAGGCAACGCAGGCGGAGATCGTCGATGCTGCGCACGAACGGGTCCTGGATGTCCGCGGCCACCAGCCAGTTGTCGCCGTCGGGATAGTGGCGCCGGAAAGCGCAGAGGTTGTCCGGCTCGAAGTGCCGCGATGACCACTTGCACTCGATCGCCGTCGGCGACGGGCCGGGCCTGGGCAGCACGAAATCGATCTCGTGGCCGCGCTTGTCGCGCCAGTACCGGACGGCGCGCCGCTGTCCGAGCGCGTCCAGCTCGTTCAGCACATAATGCTCCCAGAGCTGCCCCAGATCCTCTGGCCGAAGCTGCGTCCAGCCCCGATGATGCGCCACGAAACCGGTGTCGAAGCCGTAGACCTTTGGCGCCGAGACGATCTCGGTTTCCCGACGTTGCGAGAACGGTCGGACGACCTGCACGATCATCGTCGCTTCGAGCACCTCCAAGTAGTTGCCGACCGTGGTCCGGCTCAGCTCGCACGGACCGGCGAATCGAGTCGCTTCGAACATGCCGCCGCTTTGCGCCAGGAGCAGCTCGACCAGCCGTTGGAAGCCCCACCGCTTTTCCAGCCGGAAGAGCTCCTGGATGTCGCGCGCCCAATAGGAATCAAGCCACTCCTGGTAGCCCAGTTCCGGCAGCTCCTGACTGGCATGGAACTCGGGCAACCCGCCGAACAGCAGGCGGTGGCCCAGCTCACCGCCGCCGGAATCGACCAGGTCGGCGCTCATCATCGGCGTCAACCAGAGGTCGACCTTGCGGCCGGTGAGGGTGTCCTTGAACTTCCGCGAGGCCCCTAGCGTGGACGAGCCGGTGGCGATGACCTTCGTTTGTGGGAAGTGGTCGGCAGCGATCTTCAACACCTGCGAGGGGTCGGCCAACCGTTGCACTTCATCGAGCACCACCCGTTTCCCGGCGACCGACTCGAGAAACGACTCGGGATCCTCGATCCTCTGCCGGACCCGCGGCAGCTCGCAGTCGAAGTAGGCCACCTCGTCGAGGCTCTGGCAGAGCACGGTCTTGCCCACGCGGCGCACGCCCGACAGCCAGACGATCGGGCGTTCGCGCCACGCGCGTTCGAGCCGTTCAACCCAGTAGGTCCTGTACCACATGCCATCAGTATTGCACATAGTGGCACCAGATGCAATTCTGGTTGCATCTGGTACGGCACGCGGGCGGCACAGAGGCGGGCGGAGTATGATGGCGCGCCGGACGTGGCAGGATGGTTTCAACAGGTTGGACGGGAGCTCGCGATGGAGCACGGACTGGGGCGGCGGCCGGACTGGGACAATCCGGAGGTCATCGGACGTCACAAGGAGGCGGGGCACGCGCCGTTGGTCTCCTACCCCACCCTCGCCGACGCCATCGCTGGAGATCGAGAGCGGAGCCCGTACCGGCTGAGCCTCGACGGCCTGTGGCGCTTCCGCTTCGCGCCGCGGCCGGCCGATGCGCCGGAGGGGTTCTGGGCCGCCGACTTCGACGACCGGGAGTGGGACACCATCCGCGTCCCCGGTTGTTGGCAGATGCAGGGGTACGACACCCCCATCTACACCAACATCCAGCATCCCTTCCCCAAGGTCGAGCCGCCCGGCATCCCGCACGAGGCCAATCCGGTGGGCTGTTACCGCACCCGGTTCGCCGTTCCGTCCGAGTGGCGGCAGCGGTTCGTGCACGTGGTCTTCGAGGGAGTCCAGTCGGCCTTCCACCTGTGGCTCAACGGCCGCGAGCTCGGCTACAGCCAGGACAGCATGTCACCGGCCGAGTTTGACCTGACCGCCCACCTCCACGACGGCGAGAACGTGCTGGCGGTGCAGGTCTATCGCTGGTGCGACGGCAGCTACCTGGAAGACCAGGACTTCTGGCGGCTCAGCGGCATCTACCGCGACGTGGCCCTGACCGCCGCGCCGTTCGTCCAGGTCCGCGACCTGGCCATCACCACCACCTTCGACGCGAACTACCGCGACGCCGATCTCCACACCGTGATCGAGTTGCGCAATCGCGGTCCGGCGGCGCGGGTGGTGGTCGAGATCCAGGTCCACGACGCCGACGGCGCGCCGGTGCTCGACTCGCCGTCCAGCGAGACCGTCACCATCGCCGCCGACTCCCAGGCCGAGGTGGCCCTGACCCGCCGGGTGGCCGCGCCGCTGAAGTGGACCGCCGAGACACCGCACCTGTACCGGCTGGTGGTCGCCCTGCGCACCGCCGACGGCCACTTGATCGACGCCGTCGGGCAGCACTTCGGCTTCCGGCAGGTGGACGTGATCGGCGGCCGGTTGTGCGTCAACGGCCGGCCCATTCTCATCCGCGGCGTCAACCGCCACGAGTTCGACCCGGACCACGGCCGGACGGTCAGCCTCGAGGGCATGGTCCGCGACCTCGAGTTGATGAAGCGGTTCAACCTCAACGCGGTGCGCACCTCGCACTATCCGGATGACCGGCGGTGGTACGACCTGTGCGATCAGTACGGGCTGTACGTCCTGGACGAGGCCAATCTCGAATCCCACGCGGAGTGGGACCGCTGGACCAAGGACCCGGCCTGGCGGCCGGCCTTCCTCGACCGCGTCCAGCGCATGGTCGCCCGCGACCGCAACCATCCCTGCGTGATCGCCTGGTCGCTGGGCAACGAATCGGGCTTCGGCGAAAACCACGTCGCCTGTTCGGACTGGCTGCGCGAGCATGACCCGAGCCGGCCGGTGCACTACCACCCAGCCGACCACGACGCGGCCGTGGACATCCTCGGGCCGATGTACCCGTCGGTCGACAAGATCATCGAGCTGGCCGGCCGCGAGGGCGAGCACCGCCCCATCGTGATGTGCGAGTACGCCCACTCGATGGGCAACAGCACCGGCAACCTGAAGGAGTACTGGGAGGCGATTCGAGCGCACGACCGGCTGTGCGGCGGGTTCATCTGGGACTGGGTCGACCAGGCCCCGCGGCGGCGCTCTCGGCTGGCGCCGGACCGGTCCGGCAACGCGCTCCACGGCCTGCTCAGCGCGCGGCTGGTCAACGGGCTGGACGCCCCGGCGGTGGCCAACGGCTACGTCACGCTGCCGGCCTCGCCGCTGCTCGACCTGCGCCGGGCGCTGACGGTCGAAGTGCTGGTCCGCCCGGCGCGGGCCGAGGGCCCGCAGACCTACCTGGCCAAGGGCGATCGGCAATACGCCCTGGGCCAGTCCGACGACGGGACCGTGGCCTTCTGGATCCACGACGGCGGGCCGGTGGTCGCCTCGGCGGCGGTGCCCGACGGCTGGTACGACCGCTGGCATCATCTCGCCGGCACCTACGACGGCCGCGAACTGCGGCTCTACCTGGACGGCGAGCCGGCCGCCACCGTCTTGCACGAAGGCGCCATCGACCACTGCCCGTTCCCGGTCAGCCTGGGCCGCAACGGCGAGACGCGGGTCGGCCTGGCCGGCGCGATCGAGCAGGCGCGGCTGTACGACCGGGCGCTGACTCCGCATGAGATCGAGCGCTCGGGCGCCGACCCGGCGCCGGACCCGGTGGCCTGGCTGACTTTCGATGAGCTGCTGGATGGGCCGGAGTGGTTCGCCTACGGCGGCGACTACGGCGAGCTGCCGACCGACGGCGTGTTCTGCTGCAACGGCCTGGTCGCCGCCGACCGGACGCCGCACCCGGCGCTCTGGGAGTACAAGTCCATCCTGCAGCCCGTCGCCATCGAGGCGGTGGACCTGGCGGTGGGGCGGATCGCCGTCGAGAATCGGCACGACTTCGTCGGGCTGGACCATCTCCGCGGCACTTGGCGGGTGATGGTCGACGGGCAGGAGGTCGGCTCCGGCGAGTTGACCGGGCTGGGCCTGCCGCCGGGCGAGCGGGTCGAGTGCGTGCTGCCGCTGCCCCCTCCGCCCGCCGGGCCCGAGGCGGTGCTGGAGGTCTCCTTCGCCTTGGCCGAGGACACCGCCTGGGCGCCGGCCGGGCACGAGGTGGCGTTCGCCACGTTCGAGCTGCGCGCGCCCTCGCCCACCGTCGCCCAGGTCGCGTGCGAGGTCGACTTCGACGAGACGACCGGCACCATCGCCTCGCTCCAGGCCGACGGTCGGGACTTGCTCCGGCGTGGGCCGGTGGTCCACGCGTGGCGCGCGCCGACCGATAACGACCGGATCTCCGGCATGGGCACCAAGTGGCGCGCCGCCGGGCTGGACCGGCTGGAGCAGTCAGTGCTTGAGGCCGAGAGGGCGGAGCGGGACGGGGCGCGGATCCACACCTACCGGATCCGCGCCGCGGCCGACGGCGTCGAGGCCGGCTTCCTGGGCACGGCCACCTGGCGCCTGCAGCCGGACTACTCCATCGAGCTGGACCAGCACCTGGAGCCGTACGGCGACCTGCCGGCGCTGCCCCGTCTCGGGCTCCAAATGCTGCTGCCTCTGTCGCTGCGTCACTTGACTTGGCACGGCCTCGGCCCGCACGAGACCTACCCCGACCGGCTCCGCGGCGGCCGGTTGGGGGTGCACCACGTCGACGCGCTGGACGACCCGCTGCCGTACGTCATGCCCCAGGACTACGGCAACCGCGCCGGTACGCGTTGGGCCGAGCTCCGCGCCGACGACGGCCGTGGCCTGCGAATAGAATCGGCGGACCCGTTCCACCTGGCCGCCCTGCCCCACGACGACCGGACTATTGACGAGGCCCAACACTTCTGGCAGTTGCCGGCGCCCGGAGCCATCGTCCTGACTATCTGCCCCCAGGTCAGCGGCCTCGGCAACGGCTCCTGCGGCCCGGGGGTCCTTCCGGCCTACCAGGTACTGCCTCAACCCCTCTCCTGGCGGCTGAGGCTGATCGTCCTCTCCGAACGGAATCAGGCATGAGCCGGGATGAGGGCTATGAGCGACGTGTCTGGAACTACGGCTTCAGTCCCATGATGTCAGCAGTGGAGAGCGATCATGGACTACCTTCAGCTTGGCTTGGTGGCGCTAAGCCGAGCCCATCGCGCCAACTCGATGAGCGGCCATCTCGGCGCGCCGCTGGTGGCGGTCGAGCTGCTCCTGGCCGACCTGCCCGATCTGGCGAGCGAGGTGGCGGACGGGCTGCACCACGAGCTCGACCTGATCATGGCCGGCGAGGAGTCCTGGTTCGAACCGGACAAGGCCGGAGTCACCGTCGCCGAGATCTTCGAGGACCGACTGGTTGACGGCGACCCGGTGCCGCTCGACCCGCTACCCGCCTCCCTGGCCAAGAGCATCGACGAGCTGCGCCAGTCCGGCCACAACGTCATCTTCACCGCCCTGGCCCTAAGGGGGCTGCGTCTCCGGCCGGAGCTGGCCACCGCGGGCCTGGTGGACGGCATCCGGCGGCTGCTGGACCTGTTCCGCACCACCGGGCCGGGCCGCGCCTATCTGGGCGCCGACAAGGGCTGGGTCGATCCGCGGTCGCTGCCGCTGGGCGACGACCCGGAGCCCTACGCCGACGAGACCGATATGGTCCATCGGACCTTGGAGGCGCTGGTGGCGCACGCGTCGTCGCAGCGCCAGGGCCTGGGCGGCTTGCACCACATCATCAACCACGCCGCCGCCTTGGTTGACCTGCGCCGCCTGGGGTACGGCGACCTCGCCGAACGCGGGCGTCCGGTGCACCGTGAGCACGTCCGGCGATGGGTGGCCCTGCCGGACCTGTCCGACGAGCTCGGGGCGCGCACGCTGTCGACCCATGACCCACTGACCCCCGCGTTCTGGTCGGCCAGCGAGCTGGACCGCGGCAGCGCTCTCCTGTCGCATCGGCCCAAGACCATCTACGGCTTCGAAGTCCTGGCCTCGGCCGCCACCGACTCGCAGCGGGTCGCCGCGGCGCGACCGGCCTTGAGGTACCTGGTCTAGGTCAGCGCCACCGCCACCGGAGCGGCGACGCCCGGAAGGAAGTCCGGGTTGGCTCGCCTGCCACTCAGTCGGCCCGCGCACCTGCCCTGCTCTCGCCTCCTGCCCTATCCTGGTATCCGTGAATCCGTTCCGGGAGGCGGGCGCATGGTGCTCAGCGACGAAGAGGTCTGGCTGTTCCATCACAACGGTTGCGTTCAGGTCCGCGAGGCCATCGACTCGGGGACCATCGCCGCGCTGCGGGCCGTGACCGACCGTGAGGTCGCCGAGCGTCGGGAGCCAGTAGTCCTGGAAGCCAACTGGCAGGGCAGTGGCGAGGCCCCGGTGCGGCGGCTGTCCAAGGTGGTCCACCGCGATCCGCTGTACCTGGAGGTGGCCTCGTCCGATGCCGTCACCGAGCCGCTCTCGTCCATCCTGGGCGAGGACATCGAGCTGTGCACCAACCGGCACAACCACCTGATGGTCCGGCCGCCCGGCTCGGAGCCGGTCTACTGGCATCGCGACGCGGTGGTCTGGTCGCGACCGATCGTCACGGTGCTGCTCTACCTGGACGACAGCACCGTCGAGAACGGCTGTCTGCAGGTGGTGCCGGGCTCGCACGCCAGCCCCTGGCCGATCCACCCGCGCCTGCACGAAGTCGAGGATCAGGCCCGGGTCGAGCGGCTGCTGCGCCAGGCCGTGCCGGTCCCCCTGGCCGCCGGCAGCCTGCTGATCACCCACGGCTGCCTGCTCCACGGCGCCGGCCCCAACCTCAGCGCCGGCCCCCGCCGCAGCCTGACCCTGGCCTACCACGCCTGCGACGAGATCGGCGAGCAGCACCCGACCGAGAAGATCCTCGTCCGCGGCCAACGTTTGCTCCGCCACAACTGACCGGCCGCCGCGGGCACACTGACACGCACGGACCGGCACGCACAACCGCAACACGGGGAGACCCTGCCGTGTTGGCTGCTGTGGCGCTATCTGTGCCACTCCGTGCGCATCCGTGGACTCACCGGCAGCGGCGCAGGAGGGCCAGGGTGAGGGCGCCGAAGACCAGGTTCTGGAGCCACACCCCGAGCACCGGCCAGTTCCGGAAGTAGCCGTCGCGGGCGAGGGTCACGCCGAGTTGGAGGGTGAGGAAGTAGACGATCACCAGGACCGCGGTGATTAGCAGGCCGACGAAGCTGCCGCGGTGGGCGGTGAGCAGATTGAGCGGCACGCACATCAGCGCCAGCACCAGACAGGCCACCGGCGCGGCGTACTTGCGGTGGAGATCGATCACCTGGTCGGGCCGCTTGATCCCCTGCCGGCGCAAGTCGTCGATCAGCTCGCGCAGGCGGGCCGAGGACATCTCGGCCGGGCCGAGCGAGCTGCCCACGGCCTGCGGTACCAGACGCTCCAAGAGGATCTCGACCTCGCGTGTCTCCGACTCCCGTTGCAGCGTGCCGTCGGCTCGCCACATGTGCCGGACCACGCCGTCGAGGACCAGCCTGCCGCCGGCCAACCGCGCCTGCTTGGCCACCAGCACCGTGGGGTAGTCGCTCTGCAGGTCGGAGAAGACGATCAGGTCGCGCATCCGGCCGCTGGACTTGTCGATGCTGTTGACGAAGAACCAGCTATCGCGGCCGGGGGGACGGAACCAGCTCTGCGGCTCGATCACGATGGTCGGGTCGGCGATGGACAGTTGCAGGTAGATGCGCCGGTACTGCTCCTTGGCCACCGGCGCGATGCTGTCGCCGATGATCCACGCGGCGGCGCCGACCACCAGGCCGAAGGCGGCGATGGGCACCAGCATCCGGCCCAGGCTCAAGCCGCCGACTCGCAGCGAGCTCCACTCGCTGTCGTGCGCCAGCCGGCTGACTCCCAGCGACACCGCCAGGATGGTGGCCAGCGGGAAGGCGATGGTCATCATCTCCGGGAGGATGAACAGCAGCAGCTTGCCCACGGTCACCGGCTCGACGTGTTTGACCAGCAGCAGGTTGAGCAAATCGTAGAGATGGTCGCCCAGGAGCATGACCAGGATGACCAGCACGCCGACGATGAACGGCGCGCCGATCTCCTCGACCAGGTACCGGTCGGCGATGCGGATCCTCGGCCCGGTCAAGTCACTCGCCCTCGTCCCGGATGCGGGCCTTGACGATTCGGAACCCGTGCGCGGCGAAGGCCGCGCTGAGGTCGTCGAAGTGGTGGTCGTCGTGGTAGATGCCGATGATGGCGCCGCCGCTGCCGGGGAACTTGGCGGCCGCGCCGTGGGTCCGCGCCAGCTCGATCATGCGGATGTTGGCCAGCCCCACCACCTCGTCGCCGTAGAGCCCGCGACGGAGATCGAAGTTGGCGTTGACCAACTCGAAGACCCGCTGCTGGTCGCGCGCTTCGAGCGCCTCGCGGCACTCCTCCGCGTAGGCCGCGAACTGCTCCATCGCCGCGACCACCTCCGGCTCGCCGCGCTCCCATCGAGTCCGGATCGGGCTGTGGATGCGACTGCTGTCGCTGGGATCCTTGAGCGAGGCGATGAACAGGTTCGGGAACAGGTCCAGTGCCAGCGGCACGTACAGCCCGTGGCCGTCCTGGTCCATCCGCTCGCGGTCGAAGTCCATGTACACCGCGCCGCCGTAGACCTGGATCACCCGGTCCTGGAGCCCGGCGGTCAGACCGAGCTCGTCGCGCTCGACGCTGAGCACCAGGTTGGGCATCAGCGGCTTCACGAACGTATCCTCGTCGATGCCGTAGAACTCCATCAGCGCGCGCAGCGTGGCGGTGATGATGGCGCTGGAGCCGGCCAGGCCCACGCCTCGGGGGATGTCGGTGTCGTAGCGCAGCGTGAAGTTGCGCGCCGGGAGCAGGATGCCGCGCTCCAGACAGCGGTCGTAGAAGCGCTTGCAGGTGGCGTACAGCAGCCGGATGCCGCCGTAGTAACCTTCCCGCTGCGCCGTCTGCTGGAGGTCGCGCAGCGAGCTGAACTCGTGCGGATCGTGCTGCCGGTTGGCCTCGATCCGCAGCTCGGGCGTCTCCCACAGGAGCACCCGCGCCGCCCAGTTGTGGACGATCACGGCGATGGTCTTGCCGTAGAAGCCGTCGGACGGGTTGCCGATGAACCCGATCCGCGCATGGCAGACGGATTCGATGATCCCTTCGCCTCGTACCCTCAGCACGCCGCTGCTCCCAGACCGGCGGGTATTGTAGGCCGTCCGGAACCGGCAGGCAACCGCGCGCGTCCGGTTGACGAGGGCGGCGGGGCTTGGTACAACCAAGGGCCGAGCGGCTGTCACGGAAGAGAGCACGATGAGCGAGGACCTGAAGGCCGAGATCAAGCAGATGATCGTCGAGCGTTTGTTTCTCGATCGCAAGGGGGTCAAGCCGGAAGATATCGCCGACGACGCCGACCTGATGGAGAACCTCGGCGTCGATTCGGTCGAGCTGTTCGAGATCGTCGTGGGCGTTGAGGAAGACTACGGCGTCGCCCTCGACGAGGACGAGTTCAGTATCGAGTTCTACCAGTCCGTCGACCGCATCGCCGAGTTGATCGAGACCCGGCGCTGACACTTGGGCGCCCACGCCCTGTTCATCAACCATGTCGGCGCCCTGGGCGGCGCGGAACGAAGCCTGCTGGTCCTCCTCCAGGCGCTCGACCGCGACCGGTTCCGACCCACTCTGCTCGCGCCCCGCGGCGAGCTGGCCGAGGCTGCTTTGGCGGCGGAGCTGCCCTACCTGGAGATCCCGCCCCACCGGCTGCGCTGGCGCGGCGATTGGTGGGCGCCGGCGCGGTCGCTGCGGCAGCTCCGGAGCGCGTCCGGACGGCTGGCCTCCTGGTCCGGGCCGGTCGACCTGGTCCACGCCAACAGCGCCCCGGCCGCACTGGCGGCGCTTCGGCTCCGGGCGCGGCGGCGGGTCCCCCTGGTCTGGCATGTCCGCGATGCGGTCTGGCCGCCCGGCCTGGTGCGCTACCTCGCGCGCCGCATCGACACGGCCATCGCCATCTCGCGGTTCGTGGCCGACCGGCTGGTTGCCGCCGGGATGCCGCCAGGGCTGGTCCACGTCGTGCCCAATGCCATCGACCCGGCCACCTGCCGGCCGACCCGACCGGGCGCCGTAGTCCGCGCCGAGCTGGGCCTTGCGCCCGAACAGGTGGTGGTCGCCTGCGTCGGTCAACTGGTGCCCTGGAAGGGCCACGACCTGCTGCTCGACGCCTTTGCGCTCTTGGCGCGGCGCCACCCCGCGGCGCGTCTGCTGGTCATCGGCGATGATCTGTTCGGCGAGCACGCCGACTACGTGGCCGGCCTGCGCGCCAGATCGGACAGCGGGCTCCTGCGCGGCAGGTTGCTCTGGACCGGCCTTCGCCGAGACGTGCCGGACCTGCTCGCGGCGGCCGACCTCCTGGCGCTGCCGTCCCACGGCGAGCCGTTCGGGCGGGTGCTCTTGGAGGCGATGGCGGCCGGACTGCCGTGTGTGGCGACGGTCCCGTCCGGCGCTCGGGACATCGTCGCCCCGGACCGGACCGGGTTCCTGGTCCGCGACGGCGACACCGCCGGGCTGGCCGCGGCGATGGGCGGCCTGGTGGCCGACCCGGCGCTACGGCACGCGATGGGTCTGGCCGGCAGGCGCCGCCTGGCCCGGTTCACCCCCCAACGCCACGCCGCCGCGGTGACCGCCATCCTGACAGAAACGGTGTCAACAGAAACGGTGTCAGACACGAATGTTGAGTCGATAGGGCGAAAGTAGCCCAGGCTCTCAGGCGGCCCGCCAGGTCCCGCCGTCCGAGCCCGCAGATCCG